>ERZ791724.177-NODE-177-length-61504-cov-15.707432_pt1 | contig 61504 bp, 40 predicted proteins | sample MGYA00510044_ERZ791724 | MGnify/ENA primary metagenome ERZ791724 (study PRJEB30046, sample SAMN00715140) | human gut metagenome | study: EMG produced TPA metagenomics assembly of the A metagenome-wide association study of gut microbiota in type 2... | reverse complement strand
AGAGCCGACTGGAACGACTGTCTGAACTTGAACTGCTTCTCCTGGGACCCTAACGAGAGTTTCCAGACCACCGAAAACAAGGGCGAAGGAAGCAAGGCAGAGAGTTTGATGATAGCCGGTCTGTTCGTCGTTACCGGCAAGGATTATGTGGCTCTGTGCAAGCAGCTTGCCAAGGAAGCTATGGAAAGCAAGGAGGGCGAAATAGCCGGTCTTGCAGAGGAAGATTATTTGACAGAAGCCGAGCGCATGCAGCAGGCTGTAGATGAGATGAACGAGGCTGTGAAGCAGCATGGATGGGACGGAGAATGGTTCCTCCGCGCTTACGATTTCTTCGGCAACAAGATTGGTAGTGATGAGAACGAGGAAGGCAAAATCTTCATCGAGAGCCAGGGCTGGTGTACGATGGCTGGTATCGGTCTGGAAGAAGGACTCTGCGATAAAGCACTGGATAGCAGCAAGAAACGACTGGAATGCGAGCACGGACTGGTGCTGAACAACCCAGCTTACACCACCTATCATGTAGAAATGGGTGAGATTTCTTCTTATCCTGAAGGCTACAAGGAGAACGCCGGTATCTTCTGCCACAACAATCCTTGGGTCATCATCGGAGAGACTGTAGCCGGTCGAGGCAACGATGCCTGGAGCCATTATACCAAGATTCTGCCTAGTTATGTAGAGGAAAAATATCAGACACTTCACAAGGTAGAGCCTTACGTAAACTGCCAGATGGTAGCCGGTAAGGATGCAGCCAAACCGGGCGAAGGAAAGAACTCCTGGCTCACCGGTACAGCGGCATGGATGTGGTATACAGTATCAGAATTCATCCTCGGCATCAAGCCAGATTATGAAGGTTTGCTCATCGATCCTTGTCTCCCAAGCACCGCTAAGGAGTATGAGGTAACCCGCAAGTTCCGTGGTGGCGAATACCATATCACAGTAAAGAATCCTAGCGGAAACCAGAAGGGCGTGAAGCAGATTACAGTGGATGGCACTCCTATCTCAGGCACCATCATTCCTTGCTCTGAAGGCAAGCATGAAGTAGTGGTTGAGATGTAAATCAGCCAGATCTCATCAAGTTACGATTTGAAAGTTCAATGTAACGAAATTCTTTTCATACCCATGCCCCCTGTTTTAGGGGGTATGGGTATCACAATAAAACACTTGACGCCCTAAAATAGGGCGTCAAGTATTTTATTTATTTGATAATCTGATACTTAGCTTTTAATATAAGCACCTATTCAACAGTATCAAGAGTAAGATTCTAAGTCTCTATCATTGACTCAGTTCCTCAATAACTCAGTTCCTCAGTTTTTTTCTAGAGGGTATATAGCCCTTATAGTTCAAAGTTGTTTTAAATTGTTATATATTATATATTATTATATATATATATATTTATATATATAATAAACTTCTAAATAAAGACAAAAGTGAAGGGTCAGAGAAAAACTGAGGAACTGAGTTATTGAGGAACTGAGTCATTGCAGTAAAAACATCATAACCCTCGTAAACACCTGATTTACTGCTTAACTATATACTTTAAGAGAGCAAAGCTATGAGTTGCTCCCCGTAAAACTATGAGTTGTCACCCGCAAAACTATGAGTAAGGAAGTTTAACTACTTTCAATCTGAAAGCACATTTCAAACATTTCCTTATCACGCCCCCAAACTTGGCAGTATCAGAGAAAAGTTGTATCTTTGCACGGAATTCCATCCATTCCTTCCATTCCATCCATCTCTACCATACCTTCCAACTCCTTCCATACCGCTCCTTCCATGCCATCCCAATAACTCCTTCCGCCCAGCTTCAGCACGCGTCTCTCCATCCGAAGTATTAAAAGGAAAAAGATAAAAAAGTATGGCTTTTCGAGTTATTTTTTGTACTTTTGCAGCCGATAACGCATTTTGCGAACAAAACAGGATTCTTTAAAGAAAAGAAAGGAAATAACAATGAAGAAAATATTATACTTTGTGGCAGTCCTGGCTGCTGCATCCTTTATCACTACGATGGGTACCAGCTGCAAGTTTGCACCCGACCAGCATGACGGCGACACGGTAGCAGCCAGCGAGTTTTACCCGATAGATACCTCTGCGGCTCATGCCAAGAAGATGGCGAAGATTGCTGCCATCAAGAACGGAAAAGACAGTGTAGGCATCTATTATGTGGGCAGCAACTCTACCAAAGACCTCATCGAGCTCGTATCCTATCCTTCACGCCGCGACACGATGATGTACAGCAAGACCCGACACATAAAGGTGAAGGGCAATGCCGATATCAACCACGTGGTTCGTGTAGACTTCTATCTCCTCAATGGCAAGGATTCGCTGGTGAAATATGTGGAGGAAGTGGAGCTCAAAACAAATCATTGAGAACCACTTCATTCTGGGCTATGCCCGAATACATATTCCGCTGAAGACCATAACTGCTGATAAACGTCAGCTGTATCGACTTTCGGGTCTTTGTTTCCTCCCTAAAGCGGACAATCTTGTTTCTCAGAATCTTCTCGTAATCCTTATTGATGGCAAACTCACTTTCCGAAAACTTCATTTCACAAAGATTAATGGTATTGTCACCACGCTCTATCACCATATCTATCTGGGCTGCCCGCTCCGCCGCTCCGGCATCACTCTTGCTTCGCCAGGAATACAAATGGGTAGACACACCAGAAATTCCCAACCGCTGCTTCACCTGGTCGATATGATTCATCGCCAATATCTCGAAAGAGACTCCAGCCCAGGCATAAAAACGGGGCGTGCGCTGCAACTTGCTCCAATACAGAAGATTACGAAAAGAGCTATCGCGCAGAAAACGGAAATAGAACAAGGTGAAGAAATCTACCAACTGATAGAGAGACTTTCGGGTAGAACAGCCATAATTGACATACTTTCTGATGAAACCGCAAGATTCCAGATTGTCGAGAATCGTGGTCAACGATTTGCCCGACTTCATTCCTGTGGCATCGGCTATTTCCGAGCGCATCATACCATAACCACGCTCGTTCAGGCATTCTACCACTTTGACGTATGCCTCTGAATCCTTAAACAGAGAGCGATAGAGAATCGTAAACTCATTGTACAACTGACCATTGGGATTGAACAGCAGACGGTCTATATTCTGAGCCAAACTTAACCGCTCGTCCAAAAGATTCAGGTAATATGGGATTCCTCCCAATATCATATAAAGTTCAGCCAGTTCATATCTGGACAACATCATCCCCTTAGTATTCAGAAATGCTTCCGACTCCCCAAGAGAAAAAGGCTGCAGGAAAAGACGATGAGTAAGACGACCATAAAGTCCGCCATGGTTATTGATAAGTTTATCCATCATCCAGGAAGTGGCAGAGCCGCAGACAATGAGAACGATGTCGCGACGTGCAGAGGCCCATCCATTCCAGAAATGCTCCAGGGCAGAGATAAAATTAGAGCCTGCAGTATCCATCCAAGGCAGTTCATCAAGAAAAATCACCTTACGTTCTATCCCGTTTAAAGAATCAAGATAAGTGATAAGCATCTCGAAAGCATCGAGCCAGTCGTGGGGAACAGAGGTTACATTCCTATCATAACGTCGAAGCGTATAAAAGAAGTTTTTCAACTGCTCCTGTGTGTTTCCGCCCGCCAATCCTGATGTCTGAAACACCATTTCCTGCTCAAAATATTCGCGCACAAGAAACGTTTTCCCCACTCTGCGGCGTCCGCATACTGCCACAAATTCCGACTGCCTTGACTCGTATATACGTGCCAAGGTATCCTGTTCACTCTTTCTGCCGATAATATTATTCTTCATTTCTTATTCTCCTGCTTTAATTTCTAACCATTTGCAAAAATAGCAAGAAAAAAGTAATTATTGGCTATTTCTTATATAATTTTCAGCCAATAACACCTATTTTTAAGCATTATTGGCTAAAATAAGCAGTATATTTAGCCAGTAACCATAAAATCAGCATAAAAAAAGCTAGCGCTTATCAGAAACGCTAGCCTTTTTCGTATTTTATCTAACCTGAATTTCAAATCACTTAATAGCCTATAAACTATCAACTATAAACTATCAACTAATCATAGAATCCCGGCTGCTTATACTCAATGCCCAGTTCATCATCTACTGTTGCGATGACACCCTGAATCTGACCCATGGCAAACATACGGCCGAGGAGAGTGTAACCGGCATTGTGACCATGATTGCTCTCATCGAATACGCCACCTGGCTCATCTGTGAAGGTCATACCGTGGTCTACTCGCATTGGCAATCGACGGCCGGAATTGCACTTGCCTTCCTGCTCAGCCTTCTCGAAGATGCGGCAAAGTTCAATGAGATGGCCGCGACCACCCAGGTGAGAAGCCTCTGTAAAGTTGCCGTTAGGGAAGATGTAGCAAGAGCGCAGATGAACAAAGTGAGTGCGGTCAGCAAACTGCTTCGCCATCGCCACACAGTCGTTGTGCTCGCCGGCAGAGAATGAACCTGCACAGAAAGTCAGACCATTGTGCTTGTTTGGCACAGCATCGAGCATCCACTGGATATCCTCGGCACGACCGATGATTCTTGGCAAGCCGAATACAGGATAAGGAGGATCGTCTGGGTGAACACACATATTGATATCGTACTCATCGCAGATAGGCATGATAGCCTCCAGCCAGTACTTCATGTTCTCCTGCAACTTCTTCTTGTCGATGCCATCATAAAGCTTCAACAAGTCGCAGAACTTCTGGACAGGAGCCGAATCGCCCTCGCTGAAGTTACCCGATACGAAGCCCTGGGTCTTGATGATGATATTCTCTACCAGGGCATGATCCTGCTCTGGTGTAGAAGTCTTCTTGATTTCATCAGCCTCAGCCACGAGGTCTCTGCCCCACTTGTGCTCCTTAGAGAACTCTGCCCAATCCTCACGAGCGCCTTCACGCTGCAGGATATAGATATCAAAGTAGGCAAACTCGCCCCAGTTCATATAGAGGTTGTTGGCTCCGTTAGGATTCTCGTGTGACAAATCGGTACGAGCCCAGTCCAAAACAGGCATAAAGTTGTAGCAGATGCACTTGATGCCTTCCTCGCCCAGGTTGCGGAGACTCTGCTTATAGACCTCAATCTGATGATCACGGTCAGGACCGCCATATTTCAGGGTTTCAACTACAGGCAAAGACTCTACCACGCTCCATTTCATACCGTAAGACTCGATGTACTCCTTGAGTTCATGAATCTTCTCGCGTGTCCAAACCTCACCCAGAGGAACATCGTGCAATGCGGTAACAATGCCCTCAACACCAATCTGTTTCAACTGTGCAAGTGTAATCTTATCTTTCTTGCCAAACCAGCGCCATGTTCTTTCCATATATATTATATAATGTATAAGTTTAAAAATGAATTATCTTGCAGAAACATATTTATGCAATGTCGCTCTTACAGCACCCTTACCTGCAAAGAGTTCCTTCACCATGCCCTCAATCTGCTCGCCGAAGCCAGCCTCATAGAGATCGAGACCGAACACATCCTTGCGACTATAGAGGTTCTTGAGGCATGAGTAATCCTGATCTGCCTTGCCCACCTCCAAAGGAGCCACAATAGCCTGAAGTTCTGCCAGCAATGGGTCAGAAGATGGCTCGAATGGCTTCAGGTTATCATCCAATGCCTTGAGATAACGGGCATAACCTGCCAATACCAGAGGAATCAACACGAGATTGCTCTTATCGAGACCGCGGTCGATATACTTCTTGATAGTCTCACCGAAACGGATAGAGAGTTTCTGGCTGGTATCGGTAGCGATACGCTGAGGAGCATCAGGCATGAACGGGTTAGGCAGACGCTTGTTGATAACGGTGCCGATAAACTCGTATGGGTTCAATACACCTGGATCTGTTACTACTGGCATTGCCTCGATATAACCGATCTTCTGGATGAAGGCACGAAGGTCCTCATCAGCCATCTCGGCAGAAATCAGGGTGTAGTCGAGCATGCAACCATAGATTGACATCGCAGTATGGAGAGGGTTCAGACAGGTGGTTACCTTCATGGTCTCAACCTCATCTACAGTCTTGCGGGTGGTATAGAGCGCACCGCCCAACTCCAATGGCGGACGACCATTGGTATAAGTATCCTCGCAAACGAGATACTGCACTTCCTCGGCATTTACGAAAGGAGCGGTGAAAGTATGCTTCTCGGTGATAATCGTATTGTTATCCTCGAAACCATCCTCAACGAGCATCGCCTGTACCTTCTCGTGTGGACGAGGAGTAATCTTATCAATCATAGACCAAGGATAGGTAATCTTGCTGCTGTCATTGATATAATCTACGAAACCAGCCTCTACGATACCATCCTGTGCCCAACGCTCAGCATAAGCCTTTACGCCAGCCTTAACATGGTCGCCATTGTGAGAACAGTTGTCGGTAGACTGAAGAGTAAGTGGCAACTTGCCAGCCTTATAACGCTCATAGAGAAGAGCGGTAAGCTTACCCATAGCAAATACTGCATCAAGACCACGTGCCAAATCGGCATCATTGAAAGAATATCCCTTCTCTGTGATGGTGAAAGTTACCATCTGCAAAGTAGGAGCCTGAAAAATCTGAACCAGACGCGCCCAGTCGTCAGCAAACTGCTTATCCGCCTTGAGGCTTTCTGTGATAGATGCGATAACCTTCTTTTCGATAGTACCATTAGACTGGAGGCTTACGAGAAGCGAGAGATTATTGTAAGGACGATAAGCCTTATCGATAATTTCGTAGTCGAAGCTTTCTGCCACGATTACACCACGATCGTACTTGCCGGTGTTAAGTGCATCGTTGAGGATGGCTGCCGGGAAAGCACGGAAGATGTTACCTGCGCCGAAGTGAACCCAAGTAGGCTCGTCGTGAGTCTTCTTAGCTACGGCTGCGATGTCATACTTAGGAAGCTCATAACCCTTAGCTTCCCATTCTGCAGCATTAAAGCTGTCTGAAAGAATTTCGTTCAGTTTCATGATTATACAGTATTTTTTGATTGTTTCATGTACTCGCCTATCTTTCCGAATAGGCGTGGCAAAAATACAAAGAAAAATCGAAACCCGCTCATTTTAAAGGCTATAATTTCATAAAATGAACGATTTGCAAATATATTTGAACGAAAAAGCAAACGTCACGGATCAGATGAACCCGTTTTTTAACGATTATGTTACATCAAATAAAAAAGGGTTACATCAGAAAAACAGAAAAGAGGACGTAAGTTCTCGCCCCCACATCCTCTTCTTTTTATCTTTAGATTTCATTTTCCTATTCTTCCAGCGATTTAATCTGCTTTTCTATTCTTCCAGCGATTTGATTTGCTTCTTCGGCGTAACGCCAAGTCCCTTCAGGCTCTCTACCCTTCTCATCACATTGCCGGTGCCGTCATAGAGTTGCTTCTTCGCCTTATCGAAGGTTCCCGAAAGGCGGGTTATCAAATCGCCGATGCCCAGGAAAGTATCTTCGAAGCCAGCCACCTTATCATACAGGTCAGCAGCCGTCTTCACGATTTTCTCCACATTCTTGTTCTGCCGGTCATACTGCCAGAGATTATAGGCAAGCTGGAGTGCCATGAGCAGATTGCTTGGTGAGATGATGATAATCTTCTTCTGGTAAGCATAGCGGCTGAGGTCGGGCTGCTGCTTCATGGCTGCGATATAGCTGGTCTCGTTAGGAATGAACATCAGTACGAAGCCGATGGCATCATCCACCAGCTTGGAATAGTCTTTGGCTGCCAGTTCATCGATGTGCTTTCGTACGCTCAGCGCATGTGCCTTCATCAGGCGTTCCTGTTCAGCCTCATCTTCAGCTGCCAGAGCATCGGAATAGGCAGTAAGCGAAACCTTGGAATCGATGACCACACTTCTGCCTTCCGGGAATCTGACGATGACATCCGGACGATAGTTCTTTCCCTCTTCATCTTTCGTATTCTCCTGAATGAAGAATTCCTCATCTTTACGAAGTCCGCTGTTCTCCAGGATAGTTTCCAGCACCATCTCGCCCCAGTCGCCCTGCATCTTGCTGTCGCCCTTCAATGCCTTGGTCAGGTTGGCAGCATCGGAGCCAATCTTCTCGGTCTGCTCCTTCAGGTTCAGTACAGCCTGCTGCTGTTCCTGCTGGAAGAGTTTCATCGTTGCCTCGAAGGTGTTCTGCAGTTCCTTCTTGTTCACCTCGTTCTGGGTCTTGCTCTCCTCTACCGATTTCTTGAAATCAGCAAACTGTTCCTTGATAGGTTTCAGGAGTTCATCCATCTGCAGACGGTTGGTTTCCTGCAGAGCCGACTGCTTGGCAGCCAGCTGTTCAGCTGCCACCTTCTGCTGTTCTATCGTCATTCGCTGCATTTCCTGCTTCAGACTCTCGAGTTTCTGTGCCCACTGCTGGTCGCTTTCCGCCCTGAGTTTCGCCGCATACAGCCGCTCGTTCTCCATTTGAGATTTCATTGATTGAACCTCAGCAGCATGAGATTGTTTCAAGGATTGAACCTCAGAAGCATGATGCAGTTTTATCTGTTCGATGTTAGCCGCCAGCACCTGAACCTTCGCTATGAGCTGCGTTTTCTCCTCTCCCGCCTTTTTTCCTTCCATCAGTTTCCCTACGAAGAATCCGATGGCAAGCCCTATGATGATTCCAATTACTATTTCCATTTATCCTTGTTTTGAATGATTCTGTAAATCTGCAAAAATTATGATTTGCAAAAGTAATCATTTCAAGACATAACACCAAACATCATGGGGGATTCTTGTAGATATTTAACTCTTCTGCATTTAACTATGCAAACAAAAAGAGCGCACCACTATTGGCACGCTCTTTTCTTTAAATCATCTTAAATATACATTATCTGTTGGCAGTAGGCCACTGATAAGTATCAGTGCAATGGATATCAGCACTCTGGTCGGCAATCATCAATTTGAAGTCGCCTTCCTCCAATCTCCATTTGCCATTCCAACCTACGAAGGCCAAATCGTCTGCCTTTAATTCAAATGTCATGGTCTTGGTCTCACCAGGCTGAAGTTCCACCTTGTCGAAGGCACGGAGACGACGGCCATCAGGCACCATACTGGCGATGAGATCGCTACTGAACAGGAGGACACTCTCCTTGCCTGCCACCTTGCCCGTATTCTTCACATCCACGCTCACCTTGATGATGTCGCCGTGGCGGAAATCAGACTGAGAAACCTTCAGGTTGCTATATTTGTAAGTGGTATAACTCAAACCATATCCGAAGCCCCACTGCTGGGTAATCTTCGCATTGTAGTCGTAAGCACCTTCCATCGTACCCACCTCCTCACTCTTCTTGAAGTCATAGTTGGCGAGCGAATTGATTTCCTTAGGATAGGTGTAAGGCATCTTGCCACTGAAGTTTGACTTGCCCGATACTAGGTTTGCCAAGGCATCGCCGCCCATGTTGCCAGGGATAAGGATGTTGATGATGCCCTGTGCCAATGGTTCGATGTCAGCGATGAGACGAGGACGACCTTCATTCAGCACCAAGATGACAGGCTTGCCTGTCTGAGCCAAAGCCTTGACCAGATTGCGCTGGTTCTCTGAGAGCCAAAGGTCGGTCAGGTTGCCCGGAGTCTCAGTATAGGAGTTCTCGCCAATGCAAGCCACGATGACGTCAGCATCCTTCGCTGCAGCCACTGCCTCCTGAATCTGAGGTTCGTTCTCCTCCCAGTATTTTCCCTTCTCATTATAGGTAACACCCTGGTTCAAGATGACATTCTCCTTGCCATACTCATTACAGAATGCCTCATAGATGGTATTGTACTTGCCGGCAAACTCATCGGCACGATGACCCTGCCAGGTATAGCTCCATCCACCGTCCAGACAACGCATCTGATTGGCATTAGGACCCGTAAGGAGAATCTTCTTGCCATGCTGCAAAGGAAGGATATTACCCTCGTTCTTCAGGAGCACCATACTCTCGGTAGCTCCCTCCAAGGCGAGCTTGGCAAACTCCTCGCCACCAAACTTAGGATAATTCTTCAGTTTCTGGGTTGGGTTCTTGAAGAGGTCGAGACGGTACTTCATGCGAAGCACACGGCGACAGGCATCGTCGATGCGACTCATCGGAATCTTACCTTCCTTCACCAATTCTATAAGGTAGCCACAAGCATCGCAAGAATAAGGTTCCATAATCATGTCGATACCGGCATTGATGGCAATGCGGAGCGCATCCTTCTTGTCCTTTGCCACCATCTCACGAGTATAGAGATTGTTGATGTCTGCCCAGTCGGTGATGAGCACACCATCCCATCCAGTCTCTTCCTTCAGCCATCCTGTCAGGATGTCCTTGTTGGCATGCATCGGCACACCATTGACGGAAGCGGAATTCACCATCACGGTCAAGGCTCCAGCCTGCAGACCCGCCAGGAAAGGAGCAAAGTGCTTCTCTCGCAAATCGGCAGGAGAGATATAGGCTGGCGTACGGTCTTTACCGGTCCAAGGCACACCATAGCCCATGAAGTGCTTCATTGAAGTAGCAATGTGATACTGGTCGATGTTGTTTGGGTCCTCGCCCTGGAAGCCATAGACCATCGCCTTGCCCATCTCTGAACTGAGGTAGCAATCCTCGCCAAAGTTCTCCCAGATGCGAGGCCAACGGGCATCACGACCGAGATCAACGGTAGGACTGTAAGTCCAAGGCACGCTCACCGCACGAGTCTCATAAGCGGTAGCCTCAGCCGAACGGCGAGCTATCTCACGATTAAAGGTGGCAGCCACATTGATGTTCTGCGGGAAGAGGGTTCCGCCCTGTGTATAAGTAGAACCATGGTTCTGGTCGAGACCGAAGACACAAGGGATGCCGATGCGCTTCATCGAAATCTTCTGGATTTGCGCGATGTACTTCTCCCACTGCTTGGCTGTAGGAGCACAGGTATTTGGAGCGTTGAGGATTGAGCCAATCTTATAGCGGGAAAGGATAGAATCGGTCTTGTGCTCGTCGATATAGAACACACCATTCTTGTCGTTGGCACCAAAGAGGTCGGTCACCAATTCCATCATCTGACCTATCTTTTCCTCCAAGGTGAGTTTCTTCAGAGTTTGTTCTACCTGAGCCTCAATCTTAGGGTCGCTCTTGATAACCGGAACATTAGCACTGGCTGTATAAGCCAATGCCAACATTGAAATAGATAATAATATTTTCTTCATAAATTCAAAGGTTTGACGTTTTATGTTAAAAACGGAAATCTTTCTAATATATTATTCAATAGTTACTTTTTTTACGGTATAACCATCACCCACGAGGAGGAAACCATTCTGCTCTGTCAAGAGTTGGATAGACAAGTCGGTCAGTTCAAACTCCCATTTAGCAGGTCCATTCACCATGATGTCGCCACGCTCTGGGTCGCCCTTACCAGTAAGGATGTTATTCCACCAAGAGGTAGCAGCAGTACCCTGACCATTTCCATCTACATAGACACGGAGGATGGTGCCAGCCTTCACCTTTGAGAGGAAGGTATCCTTCAAGGCATCGAATGGTGTACCCCATGTCACGGCAAACTCACCTTCCCAGATGGTGTTCTCCATAGATGGACGTGGCTCTGTAGTTACCTTGATGATTCCGCCAGAGAACTGGTTGCCCTCACCATCTACCAAAGTGATATCATAGTCACCATTCTCCAAACCTGTAGGAGCTGTGAGCTTCAAGGCTGTGCCCTCTTCGAGAACCTCGAAGGCTACTTCCTTGCCACCAACCATTACTTTAGTAACTGTACCGAGATTCTTGCACATATGGATAGTGGTCTCAGCACCCGGAGCTACCCAAAGCTCGACGGCATTGGTACCCAAGGCTGGGTCATCGGCAGCAGGAGTTACGGTAACTTTCAAGGTGCGGGATGTGCTCTTGCCCTTGGTGGTGGTTGCCACAATCTTCAGTTCATGATTACCTACAGGCAAAGTCTGGTCGATAGTATTACCTTCGGCAATCTGAGTGCCGTCGAGCAACCATGTCACAGTGGTGTAGTGAACTGGAGTCACCTTGATTTCCAACTTATAATTAGTCTTGCGGTCTATCTTGGAATCAGCCAAGTCGGTGTTCAAGATACGTGGATTGTCATCTTCGCTGACAGTGAAGTATGGTTCATCGTCAGAAGAGCAAGAAGACAAGGTAGATGTACCAGCCAGTGCGAAACCCACGGCTAAGAGCATCATCATAGCCTTCAAGACTTTTCCCTTATATTGTTTCATTGTCTTATTCATAATTATTTATTCTATTCTATTGTCCTATAAGACTTAACATTAAACACTTAACATTAAACACTACTTGCTATATCCCTTTCCGAATGGAGGATTGAAGTCTGGCTGAAGGTTTACATCAGCCTTGTCCCACCAGAGGCGCTTGTGCCAATCGTCGGTACCACCCATGCGGTCGATGGCAGCCTTGTAGTTGGCATTGTTGTACTGAGCTTCCAACTCAGGATACTGCAAGCGGACAGGCATTGACCAATCGGAATCCGTATAAGTGAAATCTTTCTTGGTCAAGAGATCACGATTCAAGATGGCAGGATAGTCAGAGCGGCGCATGTTAGCCCAACCCTCAGAAGGGTTCATCATGTGGAGAATCCAAGCCTGGGTGTTGATGGTCTCCTTAGGATTGTCACCCAACGGATTGTTAGCAATGAACTCATTGATCTCATCCTCAGAAATCTTGTTGGACGTGAGATAATAGTTGTTGAGCAACTCCATGCTGGCACGAACACCAGCCTCGTAGTGACTCTCTGCATTACCACCACCAACATTCCAACCCTTGGTTGCAGCCTCAGCCTTGAGGAGCTCTACCTCAGCATAGCTCATCAAGTCGCCAGGACAAGAAGGCATCTCGAAGTCGATGTTCAGGCAAGGACGACTAGCGCGGGCTATATAATCAGAGTTGGCATAAGTGTTCGCGTCTATATCTGCATACTTCTTCAAAGTAGGAAGGTCATCCAACGTAGCTGGATTCATCCAGTCTGTGTACCAGGCTGCACCAGGGTTGCAAGGCTCCTCACCGAGGTTCTTGCTCTGGAAGTAAGCCAGGAAATCATCAGTCAAGTCGATGTTCTGCTCCTTATCTGGCTTCACCTGACTACGCTTGATATTGTAGTAGTGACGGCAGATGCGATAGAGACGAGGGTCGTTGGTATTCTGCAACTGATAGAACAAGGTAGAGCATACCATGGTAGGCGATGTGGCATCCTGACCATAGAGAGTCTCGCTCAATGCATTGGCACGGAAATCGTAGTCGTTGGCTCCATCATAATAGGTAAATGGAGCATCAGCATACTTGATATAAGCATCATCGGCTGCACTGGCGATGGCACCGGCAGCTACAGCCTTCTCAAACTCCTCCTTTGCCTTCTGTGGATTAACATCGGAAATGCGCATGGCATAGCGCATACGGAGTGCATTGGCATACTTCTTCCACTGAGCTACATCACCACCCATGCTGGTGACATCACCAGAAATGCGGTCGGTACCTGTGCCAAGCTGCTTCTCGCAAGCGTCAAGTTCCTCGAAGAACCAGCTGTAGAGCTCCTCTACGGTATCATACTTAGGGGTGGAGATACCTGAGATATAACCCAGACCTGCCTCCGAACAAGGCACATCACCGTAGGTATCTGCCAAAACTGCCGTGAGATAGACACGATGGATACGAAGTGCCGCATTCAAGTTTGCCTTGTCAGCAGAATTGTGGATGGCATCCACAAGGTTCTTGATACTGATTTCATAATAGCGGTCCCAAACTCGACGGGATATATCATCTTCTCTGAAATTAGAACCAGCATAATTGGTTACATTCCAACCACCTGCGAAATACTGTGGAAAACCAGTTATATAGTTACGGTAGGTATCCATCAGACTGAAGTCACCGTAAGTCTGCAACAAAGCTGTTGTCAACTGTGCGTTAGGGTCGAGCTCGCTCACCTTGGTCTTGTCGGTATTGATGTTGCTCAAGGTATCATCTGAGCAAGAAGTCATCGCAGTGCCGGTTGCCATCAGAGCGAAAGCCATCATCAGGCTGCTCTTACCTATATATTTCTTGATTATATTGTTCATTTTCTTACCTTATTATATATTAGAACTCTTCTAAAGAAATTGATTCTATTTTTTCGAGATTAGAACTTCACGTTCACGTTCAAACCATAACTCTTGCGAGATGGCAGGGAACCATATTCCAGACCGAGACCTGAAGTATTGTAGCTGGAGTCTGGGTCGATGTTAGGAATGTTCTTCCAAACAATGAATGGGTTACGAGCCACGAAGGATACGGTCAAGCCCTTGACATACTTGCCCAGGATGCTCTCTGGGAAGGTATAGCCGAAAGTAATCTCACGACACTTCACGTAAGAGTTGTCGTAAACGAAGGCACTCTGCACGCCATTTGCCACATGCTTCCAGTAATCTTCAGGGTTCACGGCGATGTCGTTCTTGCGATAAGTACCATCACCATTGTCGATAACACCATCCACTACGAGTCCCTTGCAGTTGCCAGACTCACGCCATGCGGCAAGGTCCATACCCGAAGCCTTGCGAGCCTCCTCAGAAGTGTACCACTCCTCACGACCTGCCAATGTTCCCTTTGCCTTACCAGTCTGGTATGCAGAACGCATAGACATAGAGTAGATGTCGGCACCTACCTTCACATCGAATGCAGCAGAGAGGCGGAAGTTCTTGTAGCTGAAGGTTGAGTAGAAACCACCTGTCCAGTCCCAAGTAGAGTTGCCGATGGTCTTGATCTTCTGGTCAACCTTTGGAAGACCAGTAGCTGCATCGACAACCACCTGACCCTTGTCATTGTAGAGGAAGTCGTGTCCACGGATAGCTCCATAGTTCTCACCTACCTTGGCACCTACAGAAACACCGCACCAGTATGCCTTCGCCAACTCGAAGTAGCCATGCCCATCGGTGAGCGACTTCACCTTGTTGGTATTCTTCGAGAAGTTGACACCCAAGTCCCAAGCGAAGTCCTTGATCTGCAAGGCACGGGCATTGAGGGCAATCTCGACACCCTGGTTCTGAATCTCACCGGCATTGATGAGGCGGTAAGCATAGCCAGAGGTGGTGGTTGAAGCCAAGCTCAAAATCTGGTTCTTGGAGTTCTGGTTGTAATAGGTGGCATCCAAGCTCAAGCGTCCGTTAAGGAACTTCATCTCCAAACCTACCTCGTAAGAACCTGTCATTGTAGGCTTCAAATCCTTATTCGGCTGTGTTGAGTTGGCTATCATACCGATGGTATAACCCGCGTAGCTGTACTTGCCCGTGGTATAGTTGAGTGCCAACAGGTATGGATCGGTATCGCTACCTACCTTTGCCCAAGATGCGCGAATCTTACCATAATTGATGAACTTCTTGTTCTTGATAAACTCGGAGAATACCAAGCTACCAGATACAGATGGATATACGTATGTATTATTATTTGTAGGGAGCGTAGACGACTTATCGCCACGGAGGGTTCCCTCCAAATAGTAAGTATGCTTGTAGCCGAGGCTCGCACTGGCATAGAGAGAGCTGATCTGTTTCTTGTACATGCTCTCGCGAGTGTTCTGTTCCTGATAGTTCATGATATTCTGGATACCATTCATCTGCTGGTTGAGACCGATGTTTGTAGTGGTCTTGTTGTTCACCTTGAAGATGTTACCACCAGCGGTAGCGTTGACATCGAAGTCGCCCCATGAGTTGTTGTAGAGGGCGAGTATCTCGGCGTTAAGTGTGCGGTTGTTGAAGATTTGGTCGGTAAGCTTTCCGGCAGGAGTTCCTGGAGTTGTCTTGGCGATGAAGTCCTCGAAGTTCATGCTGTTGATGTCGGTACCAATAGTACCCTGCAACTTGAAGTGCTTGTTGATGTTCCAGATTGCCTTACCCGTAAAACGGAACACGTCCTTGTCGGATGTATTGCTGTTCTTATAGAGATCCCAGTATGGGTTCTTGTTATACTGATCGTTACCATTCCAGTTGGAGTAGTTGCCGTCGGCATCCTCATAGTGCTTCAGCCAAGCCTGGTCGTAGGTACCCGCCAGGGTCATGAGGTTCTTACCCACATTGCTCTGAGAGTCACCAAGGGCAGGACGGTTCTTTACCTTCTCACGAGTATAGTTGGCGGTGAAGTCGAAGTCAACAGGACCTGCAGAGGTATTCACACGGAGGTTGAAGTTGTCACGGCTCATGTTGGTGTTAGGCAAGATATCCTTGTTGCGCATATCCGTAACAGAGAAACGCATACCCGTCTTACCGGAATTAACTGAGAGGATGGCAGAGTTCTGGGTGGTGAAACCTGTGCGGAAGAAATCAGAAGCATTGTTAGGATGCATCATGAATGGACGTTCTTCGCCATCGAAATATTTGAACATGAAGTCATCGGCCTTAGGTCCCCAACTTGAGTTCGTACCAGAAGTGCTGGATGTAGGAAGCTCGCCATTGTAGCCAGCACCATATATCTCCTGGATGTCGTCCCATTTAGCCAACTGGGTATCGATAGTATAAGAACCATTGTACTCCACGGAAATTCTATCCTTCTCTGCCTTCTTAGTAGTAATCAAGATAACACCATGAGAAGCACGGCTACCATAGAGGGCTGAGGCAGCAGGACCTTTCAATACGGTCATCGTCTCGATGTCGTCAGGATTGATGGCAGAGATACCATCACCGAGGTCATAACCACCAGCTTCACCAGCACTGCCAAAGTTGGTATTATCCAAAGGCACACCATCCACCACGTAAAGAGGCTGGTTATTGCCTGCCATTTCTGTATTACCACGAAGAAGCACGCGGGTAGAACCAGAAGCACCGCCAGCGGTGTTCTGCACAACGAGACCAGCCACCTTACCTGAAAGAGAGTTGATGACGTTGGTTTCCTTCGCCTTGGTGAGTTCCTCACCTTTAACCTCCTCCAAGCCATAGCCCAAAGCCTTGCGGTCGCGCTTGATACCAAGGGCGGTAACAACAACCTCATTCAAGGCCTTACCATCCTCTTGCATCGTGATTTTCATGCCATTAGCAGCTTTCACGGTCATCGTCTTGTAACCGATGTAGCTCACTTCGAGCGTTGCTCCAGGCTTGCAGTTCAACGTAAAGTTACCATCTATATCGGTAACGGCACCGTTGGTTGTACCAGCCACCTTCACGCTAGCGCCAATCAAGGTTTCGCCAGTGGCATCCACCACTGTACCCTTGATGCCTTGGTTCTGCTGAACGCTCATCGCTGCATTGTTCATCTGGGCAGCGAGAATGGCAGAAGCAGGCATCCACATCAAACCTGCACCAAGCAGGCCGAGAAACATAGTTTTCTTTCTCATAATTGATATTTTTGTTTTTAGTTTAACATTATTCTTTCCCAAAGATTCCTTCGAGAATCCAAGGAGCATTCACCTTCATACTCTTGAAACGGTCGAAGATGCCATACTTCTCAGAGCCGTTGCCGAAGTGGTTGTTGTCCCAAACGAAAGTAGAGAAGCCTCGTTTGCGAGCCTCCGTAGTCAAGAACTTACAGTAGTAGGTCATGTTTTCATGCACTTTCTCTGAGTTTGACTTATAGTGATCGGTTACTCCCCACTCTCCTATTACGATACCCAGTCCTTTGTTGCTCCAGGTATTCACCGCCTTGTCGAAGAAATCCGTCATCGTCTTCTCGTTTTCAGCAGGTATCTTGCCAGCATCCTTGTAGGCATCACCCCAGTAATCGTAGGTGCAATCGCCAGCGTAGCTCCATGGCTGATAGTAGTGAAATTCCACACTCATATAGTTGTTGCCATTGCCTTCGGCATCCTTCGGAATGATGAAATCTCCATTCTCTATGCCAAACCAAGGGTTACAAACGTAAGTCTGTAAGATGAGGTGGCGCTTGGCATTGTTGCCGCCTGTGGCACGAACCATATCCACGAATATCTGATTGTAAGCATTCTGCACTTCGAGGTTCTCGGCAGTAGGTTTGCCCCAGTTGTCCCTGATGTGAACCTCATTGGTACCGGCGAAAGCCAAGCGACTGTCATAATTGGCAAACTCAGAGGCGATATTCATCCAGAGGAGCGCAAGCTTCTGGCAGTTTTCTTCCTTATATTGATAGGTAGGACGACCTTCGAGCCATTTTTCATGATGCACATTGATGATAACCTTCAAACCGTTATCAAGGCACCAGCCCACCACCTCCTTGATGCGAGCAATCCAAGCCTTGTCGATGCTCATCGCCTGAGCGTTGGTAATGTGGCACTGCCAACGGATTGGAATACGGATGGCATTGAAACCTGCCTTCTTCACGGCTTGTATCATCTTCTTGGTAACAACGGGATTGCCCCAGGCTGTCTCTGCATGGATAGAACCATCAGGGTTGCCGATCTGCATCGACTCACCATCCTGTCCAGGAGCTGAGCACTCGAATGCGTTGCCAAGATTCCACCCCACAACATCTTTATTCCATTGCTGGGCAGTAGGTATGGATTCGCCTACACCTTCAGAACTGCCGGATGAGGGCAACGTACTTGCTTCGCATGAGAGACATGTGAAGACGCCTATTAAAAAGAGGCTAATTTTCAAAAAGTTCCTTTTCATTTTTATGTTTATATTGTTATTGTTTCGTTTTTTAAATAACTGTTTGACTTACTTAACAGAATCTGGTTGCAAAGATAAAGAAAAGGAACTTCCAGAGGGTTAGATAACAAACAAAAAAGGTTTCAATTCAGACATATCGTCTAAACAGAAACCTTTTCTTTGAATTTAAAACTCTAATTTACAGATACTTACTCGGAGAAACCCCAAAGTGTTTTTTAAATACAGTACTAAAGTACTTCACATTTACAAAACCGGCTTTCACAGATACATCCAGCACACTATCCCCCTGTTTCAGGAAGATTGCAGCCTGCTCCAGACGTATCAAACGCATAAAATCCTGCGGACTTTGGCCCGTAAGAGTCTTCAGCCTACCATAGAAAAGCGTTCTGCTCATCGCCATCTCTCTACAGAGTCGGTCGATATTAAAGTCTGTGTCGCTCAGATGAGTCAACACCAAACGGGTAGCTTTATCTACAAAAGCCTGGTCTTGTGGATCCAGAACAGCTTCTGCCACATTTTCGAATGTCTGGCCTTGCTTATTCAAGACAGTATCATCCTTTTTCTCTTCAGAAACTCCAGTAGGTTCCAAGTGTTCATTGGATGAATCAGAACCCACAATCTGCTCGGAAGAAGCTGACTCAGAAGCAACCTCTCCTCTAACAAGAGCAAGGCTTCTGTCCATATAATACTGACTCAACCGGCGACGATTCTTCAAAATACTGGCAACCTTACTCGCAAGAATAGCAGTATCGAATGGCTTGGCTATATAGTCATCAGCACCAAGTCCGAGTCCCTCTATCATAAAGTCACGACCAGCCTTAGCAGTCAGCAGGATAACAGGCAGCCATGATGTTTCCTTATTTTCCTTGATGCTGCGACAGAACTCATCTCCGTGCATTCCCGGCATCATGACATCAGAAACAACGATATCACATACCCCGCCCTCTTTCAAATATTTCAAGGCAGCCTCTGCACTCTCCACATCAACTACTTGATAAGAATCACCAAAAGTCATTCTGATATATTTGCGAAGATCTTCATTGTCATCGACAAAAAGAAGTGTATCCGTTAAAACATCAGCATCCTGCAGAACCGCAGAAGACACAGTCTGGCAAGTTTCATCATGCTTATCTTCAGCTAAAGAAGATTCAGTTACAACATTTTTCTTTTCTCCAACAAGCCGGACAGAAGAATCTGTTACATTACCTAATGGCATCTTCACACAGAAAGTAGTACCCTTTCCTTCCTCACTTACGAAACTGAGCTTTCCTCCTAATTTCTCTACAAGCTTCCGTGTAAGCATCAGTCCTAATCCACTTCCCATTTCCTGAGAATTTATCGCATTAGAAGCCCTGAAGAAGGTCTTGAAGATACTCTTAATTTCGGCCTTTGGAATACCTATACCTGTATCACATACATGAATCACAGCCATCTTACCTTCAACAGAAGCCGACAACGTAACCTTTCCACCTTGAGGTGTATATTTGATAGCATTCGAGAGAAGATTTTCCAATATCAGATCCATCATTTTGACATCTGAATGAATCTGTTGCTGCGGACACGTTTCAATACACAGTTGAATATGCTTCTCCTGAGCTGCCAATACAAACTTTTCCAACTGCACACGTAAAAGCATCGGCAATTCTATATCTTGCAGGCGAACCTGTTCGGCAGACTGCTCTACCTTTTGGAAGTCAAGCAATTCTGTAACCATCTTCAACAGTTTGTTGCCGTTGCGATGCGCCATATCCAAGAATCCACGGCTTTTCTCACTCAAGCTGGAATCATTAGCCAGATTATCAAGAGGAGCCAACACGAGACTCAAAGGAGTACGTATGTTATGGGCAGTATTAACGAAGAAATTGATTTTCTCATCATAATACTTTCGCTGTAAGCGCTCTTTGTAATACTGCCAGACAAAATATAAGATGGCAGCAAAAATACAGAGATAGATAATCCATGCCCACCAGGTATTCCACCAAGGTTGGGCTATATGAATTTCCAAAGTTGTTTCTCCCAATTCTCTACCATTACTTCTGCAGATAGCCTTTACATGAAGCACATAGCTGCCCGAAGGCAAATTTACAAATCGTGCCAACTGATTAGAAGATGGTTTACTCCAATTACGGTCGTATCCTTCCAAATAATATTGATATTGGATATCATACTGGTATTGATAATTGATACTCTCGAAAGAAACAACCAGCGTATTCTCATTATGGCTAAGTTTCAATTTGCCTTCCTTCAACATTTCAAAGAGACATTCATTCCAGTGATCGGAACGTTCGACACCTTCAACCTCAACACTATGAATACGAAGTGGAGCGGCATAATTCAAACCTTTGGCAAACATAGGAGTCAAAGCGACAACTCCATCGTTGCTGCCAAAAAGCACCCTGCCATCTGAAGTACACGCAACAGACATTCGGTTATACTCACGTTCCATTCCCTTAAAGATGTTGAGGTTTACTATCTTCCCCTGTTTCATGAACGCCAATCCTTTGTCCGTACTGATCCACAAATTGCCATTAATACCTTTTATAAGTCCATAAACAGTATTAGAAGGCAAAGCGTCCTGATTCGTATAACGCTTAAACTTCTTTGTCAGGAAATCATAATCATAGAGTCCTCCTCCATCCGTTCCAATCCAGATATGACGGGAATCCTGAAAAGCCATACTGTTGACAAACAAATTAATGTCTTTTTCGGGATACTGTTCAGGATAAAAGAAACGACGAGGATGCAAAGGTTCACGCTTATCAATCAAATAGCCTCCATGCGAAGTTCCTACAGCAATAAAACGCTTATCCGGTGATTCCGTGATGCATTGCACTTCGTTGACAGGCAGATAGAATACCGACTTTCCCGTTCCATTCAAATTATATTTATCTGAAGGGAAACAAGCCATATCTCCATCCAAACATCCCACCCAAATATTACCATCGCTATCAGTAAAAAGACTGAATACGTAATCACTCTTCAACATTCCTGTTTCCACAGAATAAGCAGGCATACTAGTGCCATCAGCATGAACCTGATATACACCGTTACCATAGGTACCAACCAGAATTCTGCCGTCTACAGTCTGACAAATCGTAAGCGCCACCTTATTATATAATCCATGATGCCAAAGACGAGTCTGCGCATCATAAACACTTACTCCTTTATCTGTGGCATACCATATTTTCCCATCACGGCTTTGGAAAACATCGTTCACACAATTATCTATCAGTGATTGATTGTTGAGATATTCATGTGTGATATATTCCAATGTATGTTTCATCGGTATTGCCAAATCTACTCCTCCCGAGTAAGAGCCTGTCCATAAATCGCCAAAACGATCGCAGCACAAGGTATATAATCCATTACCATTCAGCACGTTACCCGGACATCCGTCTGTATCAAGCAAGAGTTTGGTTTGTTTGTTCGAACTGTCATAAGCATATATTCCAGCTCCATCTACAGCCATCAGAAGAGTCTGCTTATCATATAAAATGATTGAACGTACGGGAATTTTAGGAATGTTTTGCAAAGATTGGAAATCAGCAGATGTTATCAGCTTCCAAGTACGATCATCCATCACTTTAACTCCTTCGTGAAAAGTACCCAGCCAGATACGATGTCCCACAATATCATGATAAGAGGATACTACAGAACTGCCACTAATCTTCTTTTCTAACTTCCGGGCAGGCATCGAATAGCAATAAACATCTTTAAATGTTCCTATCAAGAGTTTCTCACCTATAAATTGGATATGATTAATATAGGTATTTTTCAATACAAACCTACCCTTAGCTGTCTCCCGAACTATCTCCTTTCCATCAGTAGCTGCTGATAAGCAATAAATGCCTCTATCCATAGCTAGCCAAAAATTACCCTTTTCGTCTACCAACAGTTCGTTCAATACGATAGTTCCACCTAAAATATGCTGAAGATTACATTTCAAGACAAATGTATCTTTCCTCTTATCATATATATACACCTTTCCCTTGTTATCGTAGGCGTAAATCAGATGTTGCGCATCCTTAGTCAGTTTAATACTTCTACCACTAGCATCACTATACGGCATCTCTGTGTATAAAGTATAATTGGTTACCTGTTGCCCATTATATCGGTCAACTCCACGCTTAGTACTTATCCACATGGCACCATCCTCTGCCTCGACAATAGAATAAACTCGAGGGCAGGAAAGACCATTGTCAGTATTGAGATTGGAAAGCATGAACATATTTCTGGAAATATGCGCATATGCCTGAAGAGCCGATGCCAACAGCAGCAATATAATCAGAGTGCAGGATTTATATCGTTTCATAATTCATTCATTGATCTTATTTGGAGACAAAGATAATACAAAAAAATGAAAAACAAATAGAATAATGAGATAAAATGAAAAAAATCTATTATCTTTGCAAGATATTAATATAAAGATATAGACTATGATCAAAAGATTATTATCCTTTCTAGACGCATCGCCAGTGAATTTCCTGGCAGTAAAGAATATCTCCGAGGAATTGGAGAAGAACGGGTTCCGCCGTATGAACCCACAGGAGCCTTTGGGCAAGATTGAAGCGGGTGAAAAGTTCTTCGTTACCAAGAACGACTCTTCCATCTACGCCTTCCAAATCGGAAAGAAGCCTTTGGCAGATGCCGGTTTCCACATGATCTGCGCCCACTGCGACTCGCCTACCTTCCGCATCAAGCCAAATGCTGAGATGCTTTGCGAGGGCGGTATCGTAAAACTGAATACTGAGGTTTATGGTGGTCCTATCATGTCAACCTGGTTCGACCGTCCGCTGACCCTGGCGGGTAGAGTCATCGTGAAGGGCGAGAATGCGATGAATCCGCAGACGCTCCTTCTTCATGTGAAGCGCCCATTGCTGCAGATCAGCAATCTCGCTATCCACTTCAACCGTCAGGTGAATGATGGTGTGAAGTTGAGCAAGCAGAAGGATGTGCTCCCTATCCTCGGCATCATCAATGATGAACTGGAGAAGGGTAACCTCCTGATGAATGTGATAACCGACGAACAGAATATCCAGAAAGAGGATGTTCTCGACTTCGATCTCTATCTGGCTGATGCCACTCCAGCCTGCACCTTCGGTGTACACGATGAGTTTATCTCTTCAGGCAGACTCGATGACCTGTCTATGTGCTGGGCTGGTGTAGAGGCGATGATTGCATCTGATGCCAATGATACCACCCAGGTTCTCGCCATCTTCGATAATGAAGAAACGGGGTCTCAGACCAAACAGGGAGCCGGAAGTCCATTCCTTTCATATATGCTCCAGCGCATCGCCCTAACACAGAGCCATACAGAAGAGGCTTATTATCAGGCAGTAGAGCGTGCCTTCATGATTTCAGCCGATAATGCGCATGCCTGGCATCCTAACTATAGCGAAAAATTCGACCCTACGAATCATCCTAAGTTGGGCGGTGGTCCGGTCATCAAGTTCAATGCAGCCCAGAAGTATGCGAGCGATGCTGTATCAGCAGCCATCTTCGCCAACATCTGCGATGCAGCCGGTGTACCATGCCAGCGTTTCGTAAACCACAGCGATGTAGCAGGCGGCAGCACATTGGGCAATATCCTCGCCTCTTCCATCCCATTGAAGGGTGTGGATATGGGCAATGCCATCCTCGCTATGCACAGTTGCCGCGAAACCGGTAGCGTTATCGACCACGAATATTGCGTGAAGGCTTTCACCAAGTTCTATCAGTTGTAAGCAATCCCGATTTATCTCTTCACTCTTCACCTTCTCGCCCGTAACCCCTCTGTTTATCGGGGTTTCGGGAGGTGAAGAGTTTTCTTTATCTCTTCACCCACTCTTCACCCCTCTTCACCCATTTATCTTTTTTCTCATTAAAAATTATTTAAAAATCAGTTTCTCCGTTCTATCAGCCAGGAAAAGAGGGATGTTGATAAAGGAATCATCCCTCTTGAGATTAAGCATCGAATATCTGATGCGCAAACCAGGTGAGTACCTTTTGTTATACTCTATCAAACTACGCCCCGTGACACTGGTACCCGACTTCACTTCCACCGGAATAACTTCCAAACCACGCTGAACAATAAATTCCACTTCTGCTTTATTACCCGAAGCCCAATAATGGGAACAATTAACGCCATTAGCCACTAGACTCTGAAGAATATAATTCTCTGCCAAAGCGCCCTTATATTCTTTAAATATAGGATTATCAACCAGATAAGCCTCAGGACTCAAATCAGCAAGCACTCTCAATAATCCCACATCAAGACTATAAATCTTGAAGATGCTCAAATCTTCATACGATTTCAAAGGAACTTGCGGAGTAGAGCACAAGCTTACCTTATATATCAATCCCGCATTTTTAAGCCATGTAAGAGCATCCTCATATTCCCTCGCTCTTGCACCAGGACGAACCAGCTGATAAACAAACTTTCTATTTTCCTTAGCCAACTGTGACGGCAAAGACTTCCAAACATGCGAAATCCTATTAGCCAGTAAAGGCGTAGCATGTTTCACAAAGTCCAAGGAATAATCTTGCAAGATATTACGTAGAGTTGTTTCCACGCCACTCAGATCCTTTTCTATCATCTTCATTGCCGCAGCTGGCATTCCACCAGATATACGATAGGCAGTAAATGCCTGAGAAAGTCTATCAAAAAAAACGTCAGGAAGAGGTTCCAAGCTATCTATTGACATATAATATTGGTAAAGCCTTTCATCTCGCTGCTCCAAAAACTCAGAAAAAGTGACAGGATACATATTTATATGGTCAACCTTACCCACAGGAAACGAAAAGCCTTGATGACCAAAAGCCAACCCCAAAAGAGAACCAGCACAAGCCACAACATATTCCGGCGTCTTTTCGCAGAAATATTTCATTGCGCTAATGGCTTCCGGACAGTCTTGTATCTCATCAAGAATAAGCAAAGTCTTCTGAGGCAAAATAGGTTCTGAAGTAAGATATGACAATTGCTCGAGGATTTGCAGCGGGTTCTTGGTCTTGCGAAAGATATCGCAGACTCCCTCTTCTTCATTGAGACTAAAATATGCGCAATGCTCAAAATATTCTTCTCCGAACTTCTGAAGTACAGAAGTCTTTCCTACTTGTCGAGCGCCCAGCATAATCAATGGCTTACGGTCTTTTTTAGCTCTCCATTGTTTTAATTCTTGAATAATTATTCTATTAAACATTTTTTAGCACCTCCATCGTTAAAGTGCGAAAAATGTGTAAGTTTACACATTTCTGATACCTCTTTTGTGAAATTCTCCACATTTTCCATACTTGAGTTTTATTTTTCATCGCAAAGATACTAAAAAAACGACAAGCAAACAAGCATTTTACTACATTTTTAACCAACTTTATTACATCATTTACTGAGCCCACTTTAAAAAGGGGCTCAATATATTATTCTTTTCCTTTTATCGTTCCTAATTCTTTCACATTCTTTTCAAATTCATTTCTTTCACCAATAGCTCCATTACGCAGTTTTGCCCGATAATTGTATATCGTATTAACTGCATAATGTAGGAATTCTGCTATCTTCGTACTGTCATCAATACCCAGTCTTATCAAGGCGAATACCCTCACCATTGCCGGAAGTTTCGCTGCATCAGTAAGATGAATTTGTGCCTCTGGCTTCAGAAGACTATTGAGGTCTTCCACGAAATTCGGGAACAGATGCAGGAAGACCTTATCGAAATTTGTATAGAGTTCTCCCAACTCGTGTTCCTTCAGTTCACTGCTTCTCGTCATTGAATAAAGTTCCTGATATTCACGGTTCTTTACCATCTTATTGACATGGAGACGCAACTTATCCAGTTTGTCTATATAATGAGAACATGCTCCCAGGAACTGACCAATATATTCTTCCTTCACACCATTTGACTCATTCAGTTTATCATTCGAAGTCTTCAACATTTCGTTGGTAGCAGAAAGTTTCTTATTCAGTTCCTCCAATTGTTCATTCGTTTTCTTCAGTTCATTTCTCGCTATGGTAACATATTTCTTCTGCTTATTGACATAGAAAGCCAAAACACCTAATGAAAGAACCAGAAGACTGACACAGATGATGGCAAAGACAAGACGCTGGTTTGCCTTCTTGAGCTGTGCCTGATAATTATGATCGATGGTACCAAGAACTGGCGAAATCTGCCAGTTACGTATACGGGTACTGCAACTTTTATTGGCATTCCAAGAGAAGTTGATGTATTTATAGGAACGCTCAACATCTCCCTCCTGACTCAGAATATCGGCGAGCATCCAGAGCGAAGCCTGATCATTGATAGCACACTTCACATCACATATGGCAGATTTAAGTAACCAATATTTCTTCATTTCTTCGTTTTTCAGAGAACGGTAAATCAGATAGCGATAGTAGGCTACGATGCCATATTCATGACTCCCCTCCTTACATAAATTCAACCGTTCATCATTCACCTTCAGTGCTTCATCCCATTTATTCTGACTGGTAAGCATCACCTCTTTACGCATGAGATAATCTTCGCTATGATGTGGAAGGATAGCAAACAAAGTATCCCGATATGCATTCTGACGACTAAAGAAATTCTGACTTAAATCTGTATCTACCTGCATATTAGAAAAGCCCAACTCACCATAGACATGGTAATAGGCGATGAAATAATCTTTCCGATTCGATTCGTCCAATGTCTTTTTATCTATATGATTGAGCACCTCCAAAGCCTCAGCAAAAGCTCCGGCTGTAGAATACTGTAAAGCTAACTGACTTTTCAATCCAGCAACTTCAGCCGGCAGTCCTTCCTTCTGAGCCAACACAATAGCTTTCTGAATATAAGCCACAGCAGAATCGCTCTGATAGGACTTATATTCTGAATAGATTTTGCGATAAGTATTGAGGAGCAACTTCGGATTGTTCTCCTGATGAATCAATTCCTTCAACTGAGCGATGCTGCTTTCTTTCAGTTTGGTATAGTGCTGGGATTGCTCTATAGCCCGATCAAGTTGGGTATACAGTTCACTGATGCTTTCCTTCTGAGCAAAGCATGATGTAAGTGTAGCGAAACACCAGATATACAATATAGATAATAATCTTTCCATCATTAGTTGATAATATTTTGTTGTATAGGTATCATTAGATCCAGCCCTTACTGCTGTATAGGACATTCAAGAGACAAAGGTATAGCTTTTTGGGTACATTTCCAAATTTTCAAGCATTTTTTTGATATTCTTTTTTACTTTTGTTGTTCTTACATCCTTGCACCTCTCAAAAAAAAGGCTGCCCCAAAAGGTTTGGAGCAGCCTTAAACAAAGCTTTATACCTAAATTATCAAACTAAAACCTAAAATGCTTATGAATGATTATAAACCTACATATTATTTCTTTTCTACTTTGAGAACTGCCTTGTCTACACCGGCAGTCAAGTCAACTGTAAGAACGTATGTCTCGCCATCCTTCAGTTCTACTCCATCTTTCAGATAAACATTGCCGTTGTCGTGGCCGTTACCGTCACCGATGCCGAATACCTCGCTCTCAGTAGAGATGAGATGGCTGTGATCCTTACCCTTGAACTCAACGCCCCAGTTTGCCTGACCGAAGAACTTGAAGTTTACGTCAGTAGCTCTGAGTTGCTTGCCTACGGTGAGTGTAACCTGATATACCTTATCCTTGATTGGAGTTAGGCAGACATCAGAATCTACACCTGTCCACCAGCCATGATTTACAGCATCCCAAGTTGGCTTGTTGACACCTTCATTACCGATGATCCAGAGTGCACCAGTACCATCGCCATTCAGTGACATAGGCTCACTTCCATTCATTGTCCAGATACGGAATGACTTATGGGTGAAGTCTGCCAAAATAGTATATCTGCCGGTAATAGCCTTGAAGGTATAGCTTCCATCCTCTTCTTTCTGGAACCAGTCGCTGTCATAATACCAGTCATCTGGCAGATTATTGCCGTTGATAGTAAGGTTACAGGTAGCACCTTGCTTGATATCACCCACCCAAGTCTTGCCTGCATCAGAATCGGCAAAATCGAGGATAGTAACCGGCAATACATCGGTAGGACCAGCCGTATAGTTCTTGGCATCGAAAGTGACAACTACATCGCTCATATTCTCAGAAGTGAAGTTGAAGTTGCCTGTTTCTCCCAAACTGATATCCTTACCTGTGCTGGAACCGAAGACAAACTTTCCATCCTTCGTTGCAAAATATCCCTTGAAGGTCTTCTTGCTGCTAGGAAGAACAGCCTGATAAACAAAGTCGCTTTTCTCTGTCATGTCATATTTAACACCATCAGCACTCACAAACTGCAGATTGTTGAAGTGAGGGCGCTTGATGTCAAACGACAAGGTCTCTGTATTCGATTTGGTTGATACATTCTGCAGAGTAAGTTGAATATCCACCTTTCCATCAGGAACATTCTGTGCATAAGGCACTTTCAGTTTGACTGTATATTCACCAGCCTCCTTGGTACGGATGGTAGTTTCATCTACACTCTGCCCACTAAACAGGAGGTTTGCTTTCAAGGTAGAGAGAGCCACGCCTCCCTCATCCTTGCAGTTTACTTTCACCTCCACTTCATCGCCCATCCATACAGCTGCAGCAGGAGCCGTATAGCTCATCACAGGATTACCGGCAGGAGTAGGCGCACTGTAATCATCATCGCCGCAAGATGCCATCAGTGGCAGGGCGAGCAACGCCATGATATAATATCTGATATGTTTCATAATGATCGTATCTTTAATGAATCATTTACTATAGTTTATGGATTACTTATTCCACTTGCAAGAAATCACACCATTAGCAGGAACATTGCAGGTAAAATTATGAGTTCCATCACTGAGGTTGATTGACTTAGCCTCATCTCCCTCGTTGATGATGACTGCCGCATAACTACCATCAGGATTAACAAACTCAGCATGTGTAATCTTACTGTCATTAACGGTGCGGGATGTATTACCAATGCGAACCGCACCAGGAGCAACGACACTAGCCATGTGGTTGATGATGTAATAATGAGAATTGTAGCTCAACTGGTTGTAACCATTCTGATTAATATCAATAGCGCCGTAGCAGGTCTGGCATCCGCCATCCAGGTTAGGTCCCATCTTATTGTCAAGCATCAGATTCCATACAAGCACAGCCTTGCAATTCTGGTTTACCGTAGCGAGCGCCACATTCTTCATATCCGCCATCAGTCGTTTACTCAAGTCACGTCCGTCATTCCAGGTTCCGATACTGGTTTCCGAGAATATCAGTTCCTTGTCAGGACGCTGGTTGTGGATATCAGTCAACTCGCTGTTGTTGCCACCATAATCATGATAAGCAGCACCTACAACCAGTTCTGAACCCTCAAAGTTATCACCGATAGCATTGTAGAGTTTCACAGGATAATCTTCCTGATCGGCAATATTGTCATAGTTGTAGTTGTGATCGAAGACATAAATCTTGGTCTGCAGATTATTCTTCTTAAACTGTGCTGCCAACTCCTTTACGAAAGGAGCCTCTTCCTGCCAAGGCATATAGAGTGAAGCACAGTTTGCCTTGTTCAATGGCTCATTCTGAGGACTCACAGCATAGATATTGATACCTTTCTCCTTCATCACATTGATAAACTTCACGAAGTACTTGGCATAAGCCTCGCGATAATCAGGATTGAGATGACCATCAGTCCATGAATCCTTAGGATTCTTGGTATCAAGGTCTGTCACCTTCATCCATTTTGGACAAGTCCAAGGAGCTGCGATAATCTTCAGATTAGGATTGATGGCAAGAATCTCCTTCAATACCGGAATCACATAATCGTTCTCATCACTATAGAGCGCGAATTTGCTGAGAGGATCAGCCTCGCTGCCCTTCTTGTCGCAATAGGTATACTCAGTACTTGAAAAGTCGTTGCATCCCAAAGAGATACGGGCATAACTTACGCCATAACCCTCTGTGGTAGAGTAAATGCGCTTCAAGAGAGCCTGACGTGCTTCTGGGTTCATCTGCATCAGATTATAGCAGGATGAATAAGTGATGGCATAACCGAATCCATCAATCGTCTGATACTTCTTATTTAAATCGAGTTCGATGGTGGTTGGTGCCATAGATACTCCATTATACAACTTTACCTCACCCTGTGCCAATGAATAGACTCCATCGGCTGTGGTAATGAAAGTTTTGGCTGTACCTTGTGCCGGTACCGGATTTGGTGCCTCACTAGAAGTATCAAAGTCTACAGGATCTGAGAATGAGTTACTGCTGCTGCAAGCTGTCACCGAGAAAGCTGTTGCGCAGACCAGCACCATCAGTTTATTGCTATAGTATTTCATATTTGCTTCTTCTTTTATTTGTTAATAACGGTTTGAGTTGAAAGCTATCCAGGTTAGCTTAGTAACCTGGATTCTGCTCTAGATTGGTATTCTGGTCAAGAGCGGTCTGTGGGACTGGCAACAGGTATGAGTTGCTGTCAAACTGTCTTACCTGTCTGATGCGTCCGCTGTCACGGTTGTCTATTCCGTTGAGATACTTCTCGACCTTGTTGTTGCGGCAGAGGTCGAACCAGCGTTCTCCCTCAAAGGCAAGTTCCAGACGGCGCTCATGGAGAACAGCCTCTATCATAGATTCCTTGCTGCCAGTCTTGTCGGATGTCAGTTCCTTCAGTTTGGCACGCTTGCGAATCTGGTTCACGAGTTTCGCACTCTCGGCAAGATTGCCCTTATAGGCTTCTGCCTCAGCCTTCATCAGGATAATATCAGCTAGGCGAACCCAGTAAATATTATTGTATGAAGAGCGTAACTTATACATGAACGGATAGTTGGAAGCCGGATAATAGTTGCTCCAGGTACAGGCATAATATACGATAGCCTGATTCTTACGGACCTCATCACCCTCCTTGTCAAAGGCATTGATGATGTCTCGTGAAGGAGTAATCCACTTTGCCCAGGTAAAGGAGTAGTCCCAGTTGTCTAACTGACGGCCGTACATCCAGGTTTCCCAGTTTCCGCTACCGGTTGTCCAATGCACCTCCAGAATACCCTCTTTGGTATTGCGTTTCATGCAGTCTTTTGCAGTCTCATCATAGCCCCAAAGTGTTTCATAACTGTCTTCCAGCTCTACACCGGTTGTATTCATCACCTTGTCGGCATAAACGATTACCTTGTCATAATCCTGCACTTCCTTTTCGGCATAAACCTTGGCAAGCATAGCCTGAGCTACGGTCTTGGTCATCTTTGTGCGGTCGGAATTGTCATTATCCGGTGCATACTGCTCAGCATCCGTCAAATCGGCAATAATCTGCTCATAACATTCCTTCGGAGTCTTGCGAGGTGGATAATAGGTAGGATATACCTCATTGATATTCTCGGATGTAATGGTCTTGGCGACGGTCGTAATGACAGGGAAAGACCCCCACAGACGAGCCATTCGGAACATCATCAGGGCACGGAAGATTTCGCCCTGTGCCTTATAGGAATGATATTCTGCTTCTGATATCTGACCGTTCTCCTTCAATTGCTCAACACCATTGATCAGCACATTTGCCTGGGCGATATCATCCAGATAGCGGTTCCAGTCACGGCTCAATACCGAGTTGCTGGCATCGATAGAGTTGGTTTCATAAGGTACCACCTCTGCACCGGTAGTTCCGGCATAAGCATTGTCGCTATGTGAATCGCCTATCAGAAGATAGTCGAGATGGGTATGCTCCTGACGGTTGCGGAACAACTCATAGAGCGATTTGAGCTGTGCATCTGCTGCTGCCTTGTCCTTCAATACGGCTGTTGAGGTCTCTGTCTGACCGCCCTGTGTTATTTCTGATGGCTCTGATAATGGCTCGTAGTCGAGAGAGCAACTTGCCAAAGAGAACATTGCGATGCCACCGAGCGCCAATGTCTTGATTGTATGATATGTTTTCATTGTTGTCGATGTTTAGAATTCTACTTTTACACCTAATACTACACTCTTATTGAGTGGATAGGTACCCCAGTCGATGCCCTGCACACTACCACTGTTGCCATACTGGTTAACCTCCGGATCCATACCTGAATAGTCGGTCAGGGTAAGCAGGTTGGTTGCCGATACGTATGGCTGCAGACGGGTCAGACCGAAGCGTGAAATCAGTTTGCGAGGCACATCGTAAGAGAGAGAAATATCCTTTACACGGAGATAACTGCCATCTTCTACGAAGTAGGTTGAGTTGCGGATATCCCACTTAGCCTTTGGCACATCGGTAATCTGACCAGGAACTCTCCAGCGAGCAAGCACCTTGGTGCTTTGGTTCTTACCATCATACATTCCTTCGGTTTCCATACGTGAAACGTTGTAGATATCGTTACCATAGCTTCCCTGGATAAGAATACTGAGATTCAAGCCTTTATAAGAGAAGGTATTGGTCAAACCGAAGGTGAAGTCTGGGTTCGGATCACCGATATAAGTACGGTCACTGGCTGATACCAGACCATCACCGGTCACGTCCTTATACTTCATATCACCTGTCTCGGGATCCACACCTTCTGCTACATATCCCCAGAAACAGCCCAATGGCATACCTGGCGTATTGCGAACCACCTGTTCGTTGACGAAATCGGTAGTCGTGGCTTCATAATATACCTGAGTCAGAGACAGGCTCTCCAACTTATTCTTGTTGAATGAGATGTTGAAATCTGTATTCCACTTCAAGGCGCCTGTCAGATTCTGTGAAGAGATGGCAAACTCCCAGCCTTTGTTGATCATCGAACCGCCATTATAGCTCAGGTTACTTGCTGCAGCACCACCTGTCGGCAAGGTGATGTTCATCAACATATCCTTGGTCTTCTTATAATAGTAATCAGCATAGAAGGTGAGGCGGTTGCCCAGTACGGTCAAGTCGAGACCGATATTGGTCTGGGTTGTTGTTTCCCAAGTCAACTCAGGATTGCTCAGGTTGCCCTGTGAGAAAGTAGGAGTAGCATTGGCATCATTTCCCTCGCCAAACCACGGCACACGATTGATGTTGTATCTTGCCAGATAGCTGTAATCGCCCAGACCGCTCTGGTTACCGGTCTGTCCCCAGCCTCCACGAATCTTCAAGTCGTCAATCCACTTGATATCTTTCATGAATTTCTCATTGCTTACGCGCCAGGCACCAGAGAATGATGGGAAGTAACCCCAACGGTGATGCGGTGCCAACTTGGAAGAACCATCGGCACGCATATTGGCGGTTACCATATAGGTATCATTCCATTTGTACTGCAAACGGGCGAAAGTAGAGAGAATAGCCCAATCAGAAGCTGACGAACCGGTTCCTGTCCAGGAAATCTTGTTGGCTGCATTCAAGGTTGGGAACAGATCGTTGGCATAGTTGCTACCATTGATATAGTTCTGGCTCCACTTGCTCTGTGTCCAGGAACTACCAGCCATCGCATCCAGACTGTGCTTTCCGAATGCCTTCTTATAGTTTAATACATTGTCCCATACGATAACGCTGCTGATGTTTCTACCATCATATCCTGTACCGAATTCCTGACGGCCGATAGTGGTAGATATCGGGTCAAGGAAGTTGGTGGTTGTTCCTTGTGTACGGTCGAACGAGAGAGATGTGTTATAAGTCAGTTCTGGCATAAAGGTGACAGTTGCTTTTCCTGTTGCCAGCAATCGGTTGTAAGCCGACTTATTATTCTGAGTACGGGCGATATTCTCTGCTGGCGAGGTAATGTTCACGCCATAGAAGTTGTTGTAGAACTGGCTAGGATTCTCCGGGTTCCATACCGGTGCATAGGTTGGCGTATTGACGATAGCGGTTACTACGCCACCTCGGTTAGAACCGGCACCCGAGATGATACCTGTACCCTTGTTGGTATAATCAGAATAAGTTACACTGGCATTGAGTCGCAACCACTTACGTATATCGTTCTCTACAGATGCTCGAAAGTTGTAACGCTGATAGCTTGACTTCTTGATAACGCCATTTTCGCCTGTATAGCCACCCGAGATAAAGTATCTCAGTTTATCGGTACCATTAGTGATAGAGAGCTGGTAGTCCTGTACATTACCCGTACGGAACACCTCGTCTTTCCAGTCGGTCTGGTCTTTCAAGCCTTCAGGCAGTTTCACCAGACCGATTTCATCCATCAGCTCCTTATACTGAGCCGCATTGAGAGATTCCTGGTTGTCACGTACAGTATTAAATGCATAATGTGCATTCAGAGATACCTTGGCTACGCCAGCCTTACCCTGCTTTGTACCGATAATGATGACACCATTGGCTGCACGGGATCCATAGATTGCAGCAGAAGAGGCATCCTTCAACACCTGGATATTATCAATATCATCAGCTGCCAGGAAGTCGATATTGGTCATTGGCACACCATCTACTACATAGAGCGGATCATTGCTACCATTCAAAGAGGTGGTACCACGCACACGTATGGTTGGTGAAGCACCTGGCTGACCGTTGGCTTGCGAAATCTGCAAACCGGCTGCCTTTCCCTGCATACCTGCTGCGGCAGATACGATAGGACGGGTATCAAGGTCTTTGGCTGACACACTGGATACGGCAGTAGTTACATCCTTACGCTTGACAGAGCCATAACCGATAGCCACCACTTCGTTGAGCATATTAGACTCCTCTTCGAGCATAATCTGTACGCCGTTAGAAGCTTTCACTTCCTTATTCTTATAACCTATATAAGAAATTTTGAGTCTGGCACCTGGCTGTACTTCGATGGTGAAGTGACCATCCAGGTCAGTAGCAACACCATTTTTGGTACCATTCTCCAGAACCGAAGCTCCGATAACGGGTTCATTGGTATTGTCGATTACAGTACCCGTAATCTTCACCTTCTGTCCCCAAGCTGTCGCCGAGACCATTAGGACGAGTGCTGAGGCTGCTAGTCCTCGCAACATCGCATTACTTTTTGATTTTCTCATAATTTATACTTTAGTTATTCTCATTTATGTTTAAAATTGTTGTCTGATAGTCGGGAACCCATCCATGATTGGTTTCCGGTTGCAAAAGTATATAAAATGTCTGATATTTGTTGGTTGATTAAATAATTAAGTGGTGAAAATGACCACCTGTTTTTATAACTGCAACTGATTATCAGGACTTTACATTTTTCATAGTTCTAAATATAAGTGGTAGATTTATAATGGTAAAAGATACAATTATAGAAGAAAAAAACTGTTTTTCTGATGATTCTGCCAGAAGATTTATGCAGACAATTCAACAAACGAGTTGTAATATAAGCAATCCCGATTTATCTCTTCACTCTTCACCTTCTCGCCCGTAACCCCTCTGTTTATCGGGGTTTCGGGAGGTGAAGAGTTTTCTTTATCTCTTCACCCACTCTTCACCCCTCTTCACCCATATAGAAATATACTATACGCAATATGGGAAGAAAAAAAGAGGGAAAAAGAGGGTGTGTCATAAGTCTGGATAATAGTTGGTGTATAACAGTTGACTACCGCATGCACAACAGGTGTTGTGCATGCGCATATCAGCTGTTATGCAAGCGCACAACAGCTGTTGTGCGACCGAAGATACTGACTGTCTCAACAACATATCCTATATCTTCCAACAACTTATTCTGTCTCTTCCAACAACATATCCTATCTCTTCAAGCAACATATTCTATCTCTTTCAACAAATAGAAGAGGGTGAATCATAAACTTATGACACATCCTCCTTTTTGTTCAGCAGCAAACGCCAGCATATAACTTATCTATAGGGAATATCAAATCCCAATTTTTTCCCAAAACGATATTTCCAAACTCTATCTTGAACTTTTTGAATTTGTTTTCATTCAAGTAAGAGTTATATTGCGGATGTGGGTGATTTCTAATAAAAGCCCCAACATCTATCGTCTTAACAGTGTCATCATTAAAGTGTAATTCAACTTTTAATGGTGCCACATATCTTGCAGAAAGAATACTTAAGTTCATAATTTCTTCGTTATTTTTGTTGAACGTATTCTTTTCTTATAAATAAAGAAGTTTACCCATTTATCAACTATATTCTTATAGTACTTCTTCACAAAGGCCTCTGCTGTAGCAGCATCCTTCTCACTTAAAGGTGGTATCTTGCTAGAAGTTCTTCTGTGAATTTCAACAAGTTCACCATTTTCTAATATTATCTCGAAAATAGCTTCATGTTCATCCTTCATTACATAAACGTGTATCGGTTCATGCTCATTCGAATAGAACAGAAAGATAAATCCGAAGTATTCAAATATTTTTGGCATCGCAACCTCCTTTTTTAACCTATCTTGATTGCAAAGTTACGACTTTATTTTGAAATGAGGGTAGAAAAAGGAAAAAGTGATTTTTAAAAAGAAAAAAATGGTTTTATTTATCGGGGACAGCTGACGAGTGAAACAAGAACAGCAGACTGGCGAAACTAGAACAGCAGACTAGCGGTAGGAAGAACAGTGGGCTGTCTGAGCCAAACAGCGAATGAAAACCGGTTTGACAGGTTTTTCAATAACCGAAATATCACACCGGTTCCGGCTGATATCAGAAAAGAAGAAGAAAAATTGATTTTACTCTTCACTCTTCACCCAATCGCTGGGAATACCTTTATATAAAGGGGATTCGAGAGGTGAAGAGTGGGTGAAGAGAGGTGAAGAGTTACGAAAAACTCTTCACCCTCCGCAACGCCTTTATATAAAGGGGATTCGAGCTATCGGGTGAAGAGTGAAGAGTTTTTGGCTATCTGCCTACTCATATCCTTTATTCTGAACCAACTTACCATTGAAGGCAAGGCTTCGCTGAGGTATCGGGAAGACGATGGAACAGGACGAGAGAGCGGACTGAACAGAACGGCGAAGATGCGATGACTTGAAGAACTTGCCGAAACGGATAAGGTCCTGACGGTGACAGGTTTCGCCCGCCAGCACAACCTGACGGTCTTCCAGAATATTGGCAAGCGATGACTTGCGCGCAGGCAAACCGGCATGCGCACGAACCATATTATACTCTGCCCTGCCATCCCCATCGTTGCGCTCCATCGCCTCAGCCTTCATCAGCAACACATCGGTATAGCGGAAACGGAAAAGAGGTTTGGCTGGCCGTGGATGCAGAACAGAATCAGCCTCATCCATCAGCAGCGCATCTTCCGGCATCTGATAACGCACAGAACTGTTGAAGATTTCATCCTCCTCTAAACTGTAGCCCTCATCAGCCAGGCTGTTGCAATAGAAGATGCAGGTTTCCCAAGCATTCAATATCCTGCTGCGGTTCTCACTCGCCTTGCCGCCCGTAATGAGCGAGGCGCCATCGGCTGTACGCACCATAAATTCCAGATCCCTACCCTTCGGACGCTTCCTGTAACCCTGCGCCCAATCGTTGTACATATAGATTTCAGCATTCAGCGCCAGTTTAGCCAGCAGGAAGTTGACCACAGGCTGCGTGATGCGCCCATAATGAGAGCCTTCCTCCAAACTTGACGTCTGAGGAAGATAAGGCAACACCTGCTGCAATTCGCTGAAGATGAAATGGAAGATTTCGCTCCGTTCGCTCTGAGCCGACAGCTTTTCATCGGTAACCGAAGAGCCCGAAGCCGGTTCATAGATGAGTGATTCTGCCGAAGACAGGAGTACCGGAATCCTGCCATACAAATCCATCGCCTCATAATACATCATGGCTCTGATGGCACGCACCTCAGCCTTGAACTGCGCCTTCTGATTATCGGTAAGGCGTACTGACTGGAAATCTATCATATCCAGCGACTTGTTACACATGCCGATAGCCCGATAAAGATATTGCCAGGAAGAATAAAGCTGCTCATCATCAGGAGAAAGAGAAAGCAGACTGTCAAGACGCTGAATACCGCAGATGCCTTCCCCATCTATCGCTCCACCCATAAAATCATACAAAGGAGCTATGGTCGTATCAAATATTTCAGACGCAGAACCATTGCTGCCACCCCCATCGAGCTGATCCTTAGGATGCTCATTCAAGCACGATGAGAATGCCAACAGGGTCAGGAAAGAGATGACCCACGTGAACAAATGTGAAATATATCGTCTCATAACCATATCACATGAAGTTTAGGTTTCAAACTGTCAAGACTGCGAATAACAGCAATCCGACTGCAAATATAAGAAAAAAGAATGATAAAAGGACACAAATATAGTAAAAATCTACGCAAATTTTGCGGTTATCAAATTTATTTGTACCTTTGCACCCGGTTAGCAGAGAGCTAACTAAGGGGTGCTACCGCCGGAAAAGAGAAAAAAGCGGATGCTGAGAATATACCCATCGACCTGAACCAGATAATGCTGGCGTAGGAAAATAAGGCACATTCCCCCCTTATATAGATGTTTTTAATTTAAATAAATGAAAAGATTCAACGGGATCGCACTCAGTGTAGCGTTTTGCTCTTTGGCAAGCCAGGCTGCACTGGCACAGACAAAAATCGACACCTTGAAGGTGCAGAATTTGAATGAAGTGATTGTAAAAGGCGTACGTGCCGCAAAGGAAGCTCCATACGCCGTGGCTAACATCAGGAAATCAGAACTCAAACAATTCTCTTGCTCAGGTCAGGAATTGCCATTTCTCCTTTCTCGTACACCGGGCATCCTCGCCTGGAGTGAGAACGGTATCGGCACCGGTACTACCTATATGCGCATTCGTGGCGCTGCCGGAAGCCGCATCAATGTAACACTCGACGGAGTGGCTCTCAACTCACCGGAAGACCAGACCGTTTTCTGGGCTAACATGAACAGTTATTCTTCGCTCCTGGGCAGCATCCAGGTACAGCGCGGCGTAGGTTCTTCTACCAATGGCGACGGTGCCTTCGGTGGAAGCATCTCTATGGCTACAGCTGCTCCTTCGCTCACCCCTACTGCAGAAGTTACCGGTTCTTTCGGTTCTTACAATACCTATCATACAGGCGCCAGCTTCTCTACAGGTCTGCTCGGCAAGCATCTGATTTTTGACGGTGCTTATCACGAGACAGCTACCGACGGTTATGTAGACGGTACAGCAGGCCGCTCAGGTTCTTACTATGGCGGACTGACCTGGCTGAGCGATAACTTCAAGGTAAGCTACAAGAACATCGGCAACTTCGAGAAGACCGGTCAGGCTTGGAACGGTGTGCTGGGCGGAGATTACAACTCTAACTTCACCCTCCTTGAGGATGGCATCCGCACCTATAAAGATATGTATAAGGCAGGTCTGGATAAGTTTAACGTGCTGACAGGTGATTTGGTTCGCAACGGCAAGGGCGATTATACCATCACTCCTTATACCCTGCGCGACGGAAGCAAATGGGACAAGACTACTGATAACTTCTATCAGAACCACAACATCCTTTCGGCTACCTGGACACCTGGCAGCCACTGGAGCCACAGCCTCTCACTGCATTATACCTATGGCTACGGCTACTACAAGGAGTTTAAGAACAACGCCAAGTTTGCCAAATTCGGACTCGTTTACAAGGATGCAGAAGGCAAGAAGGTTAAGAAGTCTGACTTCATCCGCAAGAAGGGACTCACCCAGCATACCTACGGCATGGTATACAATACCAACTACAAGGATGAGCACTGGGATGTTATCGGCGGATTGAACCTGCAGCAGTTCCGCGGCAACCACTGGGGATACCTTACTTATATCGCCAACCAGGATGCCGAGAAGAAATTCTTCGGCAGCAACGGCCAGTATAAGTACTATGATTCTGATGCCCACAAGTATGACTACAGCGCCTTCGTCAAGGCAAGCTATCGCTTTGCAGACTACTGGAATGCCTTCGCTGACCTGCAGTATCGCCGTGTAGAATACAAGACCGACGGTATCAACGATAAATTTATCGCCCAGGCAGATGGCAGCTACAAGAACCAGGAGCTGAACATCAACGAGAAGTACAACTTCTTCAACCCTAAGGCAGGTATCAGCTTCAACAAGGATGGCCACAAGGCATATGCATCTGTAGCCTACAGCAACCGCGAGCCAGAGCGCAACAACTTTACCGACAACTTCAACTATCCATTCCCTAAAGAGGAGAAGTTGCTCGATGTAGAGTTCGGCTATCAGTATCAGGGCGACAACTGGCATGCAGGCGCCAACTTCTACTATATGGATTATGACAACCAGCTGGCTCAGACCGGACAGTTGAGTGACATCGGCGAGGCGCTGACCACCAACATCAAGGATTCTTACCGTATGGGTGTAGAGCTGACAGCCGGCTGGGCACCATTGTCATGGTTGTCTGTAGAAGGAAATGCCGCTTTGAGCAAGAACAAGATTAAGGACTTTGATGAGTATGTAAGCAACTGGGAAGACGACAAGAAGCCAGGCGTAGTACATTACGACAACTCAACCCTGTCTTATTCTCCATCAGCTATCCTGAACGGATTCATCGATATCCACTATGCCGGTTTCTCAGCTACCTGGCACACCAACTTTGTAAGTCGCCAGTATATTACCAACACAGAAGACCGCGACTTCTCACTGCCATGCTATTCACAGAGCGACCTGAGCCTGAACTACAGTGTTAAGGTAACCAAGGCACTCGGCATCAAGGAGATAAGCTTCGGTGTAGACATCAAAAATATCTTCAACCGCCACTATGCAGCCAGCGCATTCACCTGGGGCAATGCTATCGGTTACGGATATACATTGGACAACCGATTCAAGCAGATAGCCTACATCCCGATGGCAGATACCACCTGGATGACGCATCTTACATTGAAGTTCTAATCAGAAATCATCATGATGGATTATATTGCATCACATGGTTTAGACATCTTTACCACGGTACTCGGACTGGTTTATATCCTGTTGGAGTACCGTGCCAGTATCTGGCTTTGGCTGGTAGGCATCATCATGCCTGCCCTGGACGTATGGCTCTATTGGAGTCATGGTCTTTACGGCGATGCGGGTATGGCGGTCTACTATACGATAGCCGGTATATATGGTTATGCCGTATGGAAATATGGCAAGAAGCACAACCAGAAGGAGAAAGAAGAACTTCCGATTACCTATATGAAGAAGTCGCTCTATCTCCCTACTCTTCTGTTCTTCCTGGCAGCCTGGAGTATCACCTATTATATACTGATAACTTTCACCAACTCTACAGTTCCTCTGCAAGACAGTTTCACCAATGCCCTGAGCTTTGTGGGGCTCTGGGCGCTGGCACGCAAATATATCGAGCAGTGGTTCTTCTGGATTATCGTAGATGCCGTTTGCTTCTATCTCTATATCGGCAAAGGCATCCCTTTCAAGGCTGGACTTTACGGTCTCTACGTCATCATCGCCGTAGCCGGATACTTTAAATGGAAGAAGATGATGATGAAAAAGAGTTGATAGTTTACAGTTAACAGTTTATAGACGGAAAAAGGAAGCCAAGGCAAAAACAAACTTGCCAGGCTTCCTTTATTTCATTTATATAAACAAGAACCACTATACCAAGGTTCCGCGCTTAAACTTATCCTATCAGCGAAAAGCACATCCTTTATGCCCTTTTCACCTTTAATCCGTTTTCGATACTAACCAGTTCATCGCTGAAACCGGAATCAATCTTCAGTCTTTCTTCCACTTTTGAACAACTGTGGATAACTGTGCTATGATCACGATTACCAACGAGTTTGCCGATTCTCGAAGCAGGCATTTTGGTATATTTCTGTGCCAGATACATCGTTACCTGTCTTGCCACGACATAATCACGCTTACGGCTCTTGCTGTTCACGGCAGTAACCGTTACATTATAATGATGGCAAACCGTTTCTACGATGTCATCGATGGTGAGCGGCTTATCATCCACCTTCACCGCACGCTTGATGACGCGCTCGGCAAGACGGATATCAATGCTGCTGTTATAAACAATGCTGTAAGCCAGAAGACCATTGATGGCTCCCTGCAAATCGCGCACACTTCCGTTACAGGTCTGGGCGATGAAAGAGATGACATCTACCGGAATCTTCAAACCGTCACGACGGATCTTATTGCTCAGGATATCCACACACAACTGGATATTCGGCTTCTCCAACTCGCAGACCAGACCACAAGAGAAACGGGTGAGCAAACGGTCTGGCATATCCTTCAACTCTACCGGAGGGCGGTCGCTCGCCAGAATAATACGCTTTCCGTTGCGGAAAAGGTGGTTGAAGATATGGAAGAAGGTATTCAGCGTCTTCGCCTTACCAGCCCACTCCTGGATATCATCCACAATCAGCATATCGATAGACTGATAGAAATTGATGAAATCATTGCTCGCATTATGGAGCACAGCATCAGTATACTGGGTCTGGAAAAGACGGGCACTCACATAGAGCACACGCTTCTGAGGATACATCTGCTTCGCTTTCAGGCCGATGGCATTCACCAGATGCGTCTTACCGCTACCCGAAGGTCCGTAAATGAACATTGGGTTAAACTGGGTGGTGTTGGGATGCTCGGCAATAGACAATCCTACGGAACGAGGCAGCTTGTTGCTGTCACCCTCCATATAATTGTTGAAAGTAAGCTTCGGGTCTAACTGTGTATCAATGTCTTCCTGCTGCTGGGGAGCGGCAGGCTGGGCAGCCGTCTGCTGGGCACGCTCACGAGCCTGCTTTGCCATATCAGCATCGTCTGGATCTGCCTCTATATCTTGAGAAAGCTTATGCTCCTTATCGGTTACAACACGATAAGTGAGACGGATTCCTTCACCAAAATTACGATGCAGCACCTTACTTAACAAGTCAACAAAGTTCTGTTCCAAGTACTCGTATACGAACGGACTCGGAACCTGCACCAACAAAGTCTTTGTCGACGGCTTGTACGATTCAAAGACGATTGGCTTGAACCATGTGTTATATTGCTGCTCTGTTACACTGTCCTTTATGAGCAAAAGACTGTTGTCCCAGAGGGCTTTTGGACTTGCTAACATTGATTACTTATATTATTAATACTTTAATTCACAAATGACGGGACGCACCAAAAGATGCGAAATCACGTGCAAAGTTACAAAAAAAATAGGAGAAATGCAAATCCCCTTATTTAAAATATTTTAATAGATAGTCTTTAAATTACTGAATACCAAACACTTGTCAAAAATACAAATATAGCAGACTGAAAATCAGTGAAACAATAATGTAACGTCCCCGAAACGGCTAACAAACAAACAGTTTGCGAGTCATTTCGGGGCGTGAAACATACCGAATCTTATTTAGACTAAATTTATTTAGCTCAAACTCTTTTTACTTGTCTTTTCTGCCGAAAACAGAGAAATGGACATAGCGTTTCGGATGTGCCTTCAAGTCGATAACCAAGGAGTCGGCATGACTCATGGTTGACGTCAGATTGTCGTACAGTTTGGTATCGTTCATCAGCAATCCGAGGCTGCCCTGGTTGCTGTTCAGCTTCTCAGTAAACTGATGAGCACTCTCCAAAGTCTGGTTCACCTTGTTCAAAGTGCCCTGCACATCAAGACTGGCCAGATTAGCTGTGAGGCGGTTGGTATTATCCAGCACGCCATTTGCCTTTCCAATCATACCCGGAACCTGTTTGTTGAGTCCTGCCATCAGGGTATTCAGTTCACGTGTAGAAACGGTGAGGTTGCTTGTGATGGTTTCCACATTATGCAGCGAAGCAGCCAGAGCCGGGTCAGCCAGCAGCGCATTCACGCTGGTAAGGATAGAATCCAACTTAGGCAACATCTTTTCCACTACCGGAACCAGGTTGGCAGCCTTATCCATCATGCCTCCGTTTACAGCACCCGGAATGATACCTCCCGGTTCTACTCTTTCGCGCGGATTGTTTGCCAGAAGCAGATTCACCTGCAGGTTACCCATCAAGTCTTTTACTATTTCGGCTTTACTGCCCTGCGGGATTCTCAAATCCTTGATAATATCCACCTTTACTTTGATAGGACCATTCTCCTTGTAATCATATTCCAAACCATCCACGATACCTACCTTATAACCATCCGCATAAATAGGCGTAGAGGCACCCAGTCCCTGGATGTCATCAAACGTCATATAGTAGGCGTTGTTGGTAGAGAACAGATTCATGCCTTTCAGAAAATTGATTCCGAAATACATAATCAAAATACCGACAATAGCTACAAGAGCTATCTTGATTTCTTTTGTTAGCTTCATATTTATCTCTTTATATATTCGTGCTTATATCTTATCCTTACTCAGGTCAATCAGCGGTTTCTGTTCTGTTTGAACTCACGTATAGCCTGATTCACATCATATTTCTTTCCATTCTTGAAAGCTATGATGAAAGCTTCCGGGAACTTCTCGGCAAGCGTCTTGCGCAAGCGGAAAATCTCATTATAGTTGGTAGAAGCTCCCATCGTATATTTCACCATATTGCCTTCCTGATAACTGTCATAACCGGTTTCGCCCTTAAAATGGGCATCGCCCTTGCGGAGCGTGCGGTTGCTGACAAATATCTGGAGCTTGAAGACAGGCGCATCGGCTACATTGGCTTTCTGCTGTGCCGGCTTGTTCTGAGCTACAGTTCTGTTCTGCTGCGTCTGTCTGCTCTGCTGAGCCGGCTTATCCTGCGGGTTCTGTCTTCTGTTCTGCTGAACCGTTTTAGCCTTTGTTGCTCTGGTTTCCACCTGCTTCACCGTTCTTCTCGGCGCAGTATCCGCCTCCTCAGCACGGCGCTCGTCCTTCTCCTGTTTCGTATCAGAAACTATCTTGGCAACCGGCACCGATTCTGTATCCGCAGCCCGATAAGGAACCGAGATGGATTTATCGTATTTATTGCGATATTGCGCAAAACCTTCGTAGATGCCTCGGGCGATATCATCCACCCTGCTGGCATCGTTGAGCAGTCTTTCTTCATCGGCAGTAGTGATGAAACCGAGCTCTATCAGACAGCTAGGCATCGAGGTTTCTCTGAGAACCAGGAATCCTGCCTGATGCACACCCTTATCCGGACGGTTGGCACGGGAACATACCTTTCGCTGAATATTGCGCGCCAGTTCTACGCTTCTCTCCATATTCTTACCCTGTATAAACTCGAAGATGATGTAACTCTCAGAAGATCGCGGGTTGAAACCCTGATAGGTCTGCTGATAGCCCTTCTCCATCGAGATAACGGAGTTCTCTCGCATAGCCACATCGAGATTATCCTTGGCACGGTGCATACCGAGCGTATAGGTTTCAAAACCGCGGGCTATCTTACCGGCTGGCAGCGCATTGGTATGTACCGAGATAAACAGGTCGGCATTGGCGCGGTTAGCAATGTTGGCACGCTGTTTCAGAGGAATAAAGACATCCGTCTTGCGGGTATAGATGACTCTCACATCCGGCATATTGCGCTCAACATATTTGCCAAACTGCAATGCCACAGAGAGATTGATATTCTTTTCTTTGGAAATAGCACCAAGTGCGCCCACATCATGACCGCCATGACCTGGGTCGATAACGAGCGTGAAACGGCGGTTGGAGCCTGTCGCTGTCAGCACCAACATACACAATAGGGTCAATATGAGTGTTATTTTCTTCAACATATCTTTCTGATGATTTTGCAAAATTACTACTTTTGTATCAGAAAACCTAAATCTACTATAAAGTTTTATCATTTGTTAATACAACTTCTACCCCTGCGCCGTCACAATCTGCTCCAAAAGGAGGATTAACTTTGGTAATAGCGAGTTGTATTTTCTGAATAGTCGGATATTCTGCAAAGAGTCGCTTTCCTATCCTTCCGGCTACATGTTCCAGCAGTTTGCTAGGTATCTCCATCTCCTGTTTCACGAGTTCATAGAGTTCTGCATAGTTGAGGGTTCCAGCCAGTTCATCGGTTTCCATGGCTCTGGAGAAATCATAGCTCACATCCAGATTCACCACATAATCGTTGCCCACCTGGGTTTCCTGTGGCAGAACGCCGTGATATGCATGGAAACGGACATTCTTCAAGTATATCTTACTACGGAAAAGCATAGTTTATATCAGTTTCTATCTTGGGGATTAGGATTCGGAATCGCTATCATCGTAAAGTTTCATCAGGCTACCATCCTTCAGATATCTCTTCAGGGCTGTCACAACACCTTTCTTCCAGGTATTGATGTTATCTGAAGTAAGCTGGAGCTGATAAACGAGTTTGATGACATGTTCGATAGGCATACGGTAGCGCAGCACACCGGAAATCAGCTTGGCATAGTTCCAGTATTCAGGATTAAACTTCTCGCTCAATCCCTCAACCGTAATCTTATATCCTCGCTTGTTCACAAACTGGAAGTCGTATCGCTTCAAGCCTCCATCCAGAATGGTCTTCACAATCTTGCCTTTGCTTACAGATTTAGGCAGCATGATACCCTCGTCCTCATCCTGCAAACCCGTGAAGATTTCGTATGGATGACCGTCGAGCAGTCCTACAAGAGCCACCCATTTCTCCTTATTATTCTGGAATCGCACCACATCGCATTCCAGTTCTCGAGGTCGCACCTCCATTACTTCAGGAGAGAAAACAGGAAGATGAGTTTCCTCTGAAACAACATTGGCTATCTGATCATAGAGTTTATTCCAATCAGACTGTTCTACATGATAATTCTGATGAAGTGTTGCCAGATTAGCATTCAATTCATCTATAAGAGCCTTGGAAGCCTCTTCAAAAGTCATATTTTCAATATATTCCATATCAAACGTTTCATATTTAGGTGCAAAATTAAACTTTTATTTCTAAAATCTGAAACGTTTTGGCATATATTTCACTAAAAAAGTGAAAGAAAGACAACTTTTTGGGAAACTTTCACTAACTTTGCAGCAAAAATAGGGTTCTGAAATGGAACAGAACTCCTATATATATAATAAGGTATAATGATAAAATAAAAAAGATATGGAATCGATTAAGAACAGAACAAGCATCAGAAAATATGCAGAGAAGGAAGTATCTGAAGAACTCCTGAACCGCCTTTTGGAAGAGGCAGAGCGCACCCCGACAATGGGAAACCTGCAGCTTTACAGCGTTGTGGTAACAAGAAGTGAAGAAGGAAAGAAGGCACTGGCGCCAGCCCACTTCAACCAGCCGATGGTAACAGAAGCCCCGGTCGTCCTCACCATCTGTGCCGATTATCGCCGCACAACCCTCTGGGCAGAGAACCGCAAGGGAACCCCGGGCTATGACAACATTCTCTCTTTTATGAATGCAGCTACCGATGCCCTTCTCTTTACCCAGACCTTCACGAACCTAGCAGAAGAAGCCGGTTTAGGCACCTGTTTCCTGGGAACTACGATTTATATGCCAAAGATGATCATCGACACCCTGAAGCTCCCTAAGCTCGTAATGCCAGTAGCCACATTGACCATCGGATGGCCGGCAGAACATCCAGCTCTGAGCGACCGTCTCCCTCTGCGCAGCATCATCCACCACGAGCATTTCGAGGATTATACCCCTGAGAAGATAGATGACTTCTATGCAGAGAAGGAAGCTTTGGAAGAAAACAAGGAGTTCGTTCGCATCAACAACGTAGAGACCCTAGCCCAGGTTTTTACCGACATCCGATACACAAAGAAGGATTGCGAGGCGATGAGCCAAGGTTTCCTCGAAGCCCTCAAGCAGCAAGGATTTATTTAAAGGTAAAAAAGTAAAAGGGTAAAAAGGTAAAAGGGTAAAAAGCCCCCTCTCCCTCTTTACGCCCCCGTTCCCTGCGATTCCATCGCAGGTCCCAATCCTTAATCATAAAGCCCCAAAAGCGCATCAGCAGACAAATGCCGATGCGTTTTTTTTGTAAATTTACGTATGTTTTATTCCAAGCAACGTAATGTCAAATATCATTGTACTGTACGCAGGAACAAAAGGACTAACAGAACTTTGATTCTTCAAAGCAAGATTATATGGTACGTATACCATCCAGCGCTCACCGATATGCATTTTCTGCAAAGCAGTAGACAAGCCATCAATTTCTTGTTTTTGCAATGTTCCTTTTGCAGAAATGGTTAATCGCAAATCTGAGGAGACATTCCTATCCTTCCCTGAAAACGTAGTATAAAATACAGTTCCCCTTTCTTCATTATCAGTTGGCATTAACATACCTTGAATATCTACCACAACCGAATCGGTATAGATCGGAACAGAAGTATTTGTACTATTTTCTAGAACATGTACTACGATATTATTTTCCTTCTGTACTCCAAACTGCTCTTGAAGAGACCAATTACGTATAATTTTCCAATTATTACTTCCAGCATTAATTGCTGAATCAGCCTTGAAAAATATACCTTGGAAAAACGCATCATTCCTCTCTTTCCAATTAGCATATTCATCTTCCTGTTCAGATGATTCGCTACAAGATGCTATTGTCAAGAGTAGCAATACTCCACAAATCAGTTTCTTATACATTTTCATTCATTCCATTCATTTTTTATCTTTTACCTACCAAAGATATTTTACAAGGAAAAGAATTTTCTTTTTTGAACAAAGGGAAGTTTTCACGAGGAGCGTGTTGTGTAGGATATATAGAACTTCCGGTACTCTGATATATTACATTTCCATTAGCATCTTTCTCAGACATTCTATCTGTCCATACAAAAACTTTACCTGTAACTTCATATTTATTTGTCATAACAATAGGATTTTGGGTAACTTCAGCTACATGAAAATCAATTTTTGTATATGAATAGAATTCTTTGGAAGTGCCAAAATAATATGTATTCGGACTTAAATTTGAAGAAAGTGCATTTGGATTTAACTTATCTAATCCTTTCATGTTTTCCAATCTAAAAAAGAACTGTCGATTAGCCCTTTTCCATCCATACCACATTTTGTATTGCGCACCAAAATGTATAAACAACTTGAAATCATCAGTAACGTAAACAGAACAAATTGTTTTATGATTACCATCTTTTTCAATAAAACCATTTACTGGCCAAGAATCTTCACTCGTGTAGTCTTTCTCAACACTTCTTGTCGAATTTGGCGAATATTCTGTATAACTTGTTGCAAAGATTTTCTTATCGTCATCATTCATTTCATCAGAAAAAGGGATATCTCGAAGAGTACCATCAACTAGTACTTTATTACATTCACCGACTAAGTACGGAGCAACAGCAGTATCTTTTGAAGCAGGTTTATAAAGAGATAAGTCTGTAGAATCTGCAGCATTAGCTACTAATATACCTGCATACTTTGTCTTATAATCCAAATATTTTGCTCTGAAATCATCCACAGATGAAGCTGTTGCACCTATTTTATCAAGTTCCTTATCTGCTTTATCATTAATCATAGCCAAGCTTTCAAAGCCCAAACTTTTAACCAATTGAGCTCGTTGTTGTGATGTCTTTGTCCTAAGAATACCAACAAAGTGATTAAAGCCTTCCTCATTATCAAAAGCCAAGACTTTCACTTGAGATTTAGTATTCGAGCTACAAGTTACCTTGTCACCACTATTAATTGTAACGACATGTGGCAATTTCACGTTTGAAGTTGTTACATTAGCTCCATCTTCATCAGAACATGATGAAAAGAATGCGCATAGAAGCGCAAATAAAAAAAATACATTTTTCATTTTGATTATACTTTAAAATTAAACTTTATTTTTATAATATACCGATATATTCTTTACCATTAATAAGAACTGAAATTCTAGACGTTTCTTTAAGTACATTTGATTCTACAGGGATAATAACACCATTTGTAATGATACTTTGTTTTGTACAAATAAGTTCTCCCGTATTAGAAAAGAATGACAGCATTGAAAATTGTGACTTTTCAACACCAGATTCAATACAAACAGATTGTGCTGTCACCTTCAATTGTATTTCTTTCTCACGACGAGGTGCTTTATGAGTATGATTTCGCCCTCCATCATAAATTGTACAAACGACATTATATTCTTCAAAATCACAAACTTTTCCTTTGGCAGAAATGCCTAGAAAAATTAACGCAAAAATCAGCAATAATACTACTTTCATTTTTCTATCAATTAATATTCGGCTGCAAAAGTATTGAGAAAAAAGCAAAATGACCCAACGAATTATTGACAACCATTTGACAAATGGGGATTTTAAGGAAAATAAGCATAATCCATATAGTTATTTAAGAATAATATACTAACTTTGCAGCATGAAGCAGTTTATATATATCATTATGTTTATGTGCGTTATTTCGTGCTCAGATAAGCCAAATAATCGCAATCACTTTTGTGCTATAGCCAAACTCTTATATAAAGACCAAGCTACAGCATCCAACTATCTTGACACTATAAATATTTCTTCATTTCACAAAGATGAACAACCTTACTGCGAACTTCTTAAAATCCAAGCACTGGATTTAACAGATAACGATATAAAGCCATATGAAAGAAAGATAGATTTCGTCATAAATTATATGCAAAATAAAAAAGACAAAGCATTTTTAAAACTCGCCTATTATTATGCTGGAAGAATAAAGCAGGATAAACGAAAAGCACTCGAAAGCATTAACTATTTTAAAATAGCTATTAGCAATGACAATCCATATGGTGTTAATAGCAGATGCTATGCACAAATGGCAGAAGTCTATTGCGAACAATACCTATATGATTATGCCAAAGACATGTATAACAATGCTTATTATGAAGCAAAAAAAGATAACGACAGAATTGGGATGGCAAAAATACTAAAAGAAAAAGCTTTAGTCTATTTAGATGAAAAGAAAAGTAAAACAGCATTAATGTACCTTGACAAAGCTCTCAAAATTGCTCAAGACATAAATGACAGTAATTGTATAAATAGCATAAAAAGCTATTATGCCATTACTTATGTAGAGATGAAAGACTGGGAAAATGCTCAAAAAGTATTACCAAGTTTCATGCGAACTATAAGTCAGGCAGACACTAGTGCTTACTATTACATTGCAGCAAATATATATCGCCATACAAATAAAGCCAAAGCAAAATATTTCTATAAATACCTAAAAGACAATGGAGATATATATGCTAAAGAAGATGCTTATTCTTTCCTCACAGAGGAAGCTTTAGCTGATAAAGATGACAATAAAGTAGCTGACTTTTTCGAAAGATACAAACAACAGATAGATTCAATTCGGAGAAATACGAACTCAGAAATGATGGCAAAAATCAATGGACTGTATGATTATCAAAAGCAGAAAGAAAGAATCGCCAGAATATCAAAAGAGAAAAATGAATTCAAACTTTTGTTTGCTTCTACAACTGTTTTTTTACTCTTAGTTACAACTTTTGCCTTTTTATTAATCAGTAGATTGAGACGAAGAGCTCAGGAAGAAAAAAGGCAAGTATTCATGCTGAAGAAATTGCAAGACGAGATGCGCCAAAACAGTCTGAAGAAAATAAAAGAAAACAACAAACGCATAGATGAATTAGAATTGCAACTCATAAATGCTACAAATGAAAAAGATGAATTGAAGAAAAGATTAGCTGATGAGAAAGAAAAATTGTTAGCGCAGAATGCCATAAACAAACTGAAGATTGAAGAAGAAAATCGAGCTTTAGGCAGCATCAAGAACACTGATATAGGGATTATGATACAAAAGAAGAAAAGAAGTGAAACCAAAGAGTATCTGACAAAAGAAGAGAGAAAACAAATGGAAGATACCTTTGATCAGTTCATGCCAAGTTTTAAAGAAAAACTTTGGTCGGTATATGATATCAGCAATCGAGAGTTAAATGTTTGCATGCTCATCAAATTAGGATGCAAGCCTGCTGATATGGCATGTCTGTTAGGATGCACACCATCAGCCATCTCGAAAATAAGAATCAGATTATACAAAAAGTTCTTTAATAAGCTGGGGAGTGCAGAAGATTGGGACAGGTTTATTCTTTCTCTATAAGTATAAATATGATAAAAGCTCATTTGCCTTGGTGCAAATGAGCTTTTAACTTATATAAAATATGTGATGTTTATTCAACCACGATTGGCTTGTACTTAGGAACCAATGCCTTCATGATGCACCAGCCTACGAGGTAAGCAACACTACAGATGCAGAATACAATCATGTAGGCACCTGGCTTGCCATCGAAGCCCATGAAGCTGAAGTCTGAACCCAGACCATCTGCATAGGTGAAGAGCATACCGGAACCCTTGTTGATCAGGAAGGAACCGATACCACCTGCCATCGCACCAATACCGGTGATAGTAGCTACAGTTGACTTAGGGAACATATCACCGATGGTAGAATAGAGGTTAGCTGACCATGCCTGATGACCTGCACCGAGCAAACCGATGATGATAGCTGGCCACCATGCACTGTACTCACCCATAGGCTGGGCAATCAGACCGAGCAATGGGAAGCAAGCGAAAATCAACATCGCACGCATTCTGCCGATATATGGATTCATACCCTTCTTGTCAACAAAGTAGGTTGGCAAGTAACCACCACCAATACTCAATACGGTTACAATAGCATAGAGAGTGAAGATGAGGGCGATACCCATACCTGAATCTGAAGAATAACCATACTGGTCAGAGAAATAAGCTGGTGCCCAGAAGAGGAAGAACCACCAAACACCATCAGTCATCAACTTACCAACGATGAATGACCAGGTCTGACGGTAGCTGAAGCACTTCAGGAAACCGATAGTTTTCTCCTCAGCGGCAGTTTCTGTCTCTTTCCCAGCCTCAATCTTTTCGAGGTCCTCATCCTGCTCAATATAAGTAAGCTCAGCCTTGTTTACATACTTGCTGTTAGATGGTTTGTCATAGAGCCATACCCAGAGGCCCATCCATACGTAACCGAGCACACCGATGATGATGAAGGCCCATTCCCAGCCCATGCTGCGAGCCAACAATGGAATGGTAGCTGGAGCTGCCAAAGCACCTACAGAAGCACCACTGTTGAAGATGGCGGTAGAGAAAGCACGGTCTTTCTTAGGGAAATACTCTGCTGTTACCTTGATGGCTGCAGGGAAGTTACCTGCCTCACCCACAGCAAGAATCAGACGGCAAGAGAGGAACAGCCATACACTGATTGTAGCAATCGCTACGGCTGCATCACTACCAGCCTGTACCATGCGGAGCGCCTCGATAGAATCATAACCTTCCATCTGCATAGCTACCCAACCGCAACCGGCGTGCATCACAGCACCTGTTGACCATACGAAGATAGCGATGAGATAACCTTTCTTGGTGCCCATCCAGTCAACAAACTTACCTGCGAAGAGGTTAGCGATGGCATAGAAGATGGAGAAAAGACCGGTGATGGTACCATAGTGATCATCTGTCCAGTGGAATTCTGGAGCAATGAAGTCTTTCCATGTTAAAGAGAGAACCTGACGGTCCATGTAATTGACTGTGGTTGCGATGAAGAGCAGCGCACAGATTACCCAACGGAAGTTGGACATTTTACTTGTTGTAATAGGGCTCATTTTATAAAAAAGTTTTTAAGCGTTATACTTATTTTTATTTTAGATTACTATTTAGACGGCAAAGCCTGGCTCATATTAATCATAAACCAGGTTGCCATATCATGTATCTTATTATTCCAATGTAGGAATCTTCACTACCTGCATATCGTTGTAGATCAGATTCTCACCTGCCATACCCCAGATAAAGGTATAGTTGCTGGTACCTGCTGCACAGTGGATAGACCACTCTGGAGAAATCACAGCCTGCTCGTTGTTCAACCAGATAGGACGTGTCTCCTGTGGTTCACCCATTACGTGGAGAATCTTCTGACCCTCTGGTACATTATAATAGAGGTAAGTCTCCATACGGCGGAGGTGAGTATGAGCTGGCATGGTGTTCCATACAGAACCCTCCTTCAACTCAGTAACACCCATCTGCAACTGGCAGGTACGAACACCGGCTACACCGTCGATAATCAACTGGTGGATTACACGGTCGTTGCTCTCCTTCAGGCTACCAGCCTTGATGTTGTTGGCATCCTTCAGGGTAACCTTCTTGGTAGGATATGTCTGATGAGCACAAGCGCTGTTCATATAGAACTTAGCTGGCTTAGCTGCATCCTTGCTGCTTACCTCGATGTTCTTGGCACCACGACCTACGTAGAGAGCCTCCTGGAAACCGAGTGTATACTTCTTGCCGTCAACGGTAACAGTACCCTCGCCACCGATGTTGATGATACCCAGCTCGCGGTTGTCGAGCAGATTCTTCTGATCGTTTGGCTTGTCTGTATAGAGAGGAGCGATAGAAGTCAGCTTCAGAGGAGCAGTTGTTGGCTCAGCACCACCGATGAGGAAGCGGTCGAACATGGTGTATGTCCAGTTTACCTCGCCTGGAGCAAACACCTTCTCGATAGCGAATTCACCGCGAAGGCGGTCTGTTGTATAGTGCTTTGCATCCATCGGATTGCTTGCATAACGAACGTTGTAGTTAGTGTAGGCATTTTCTGCCTTCACTTCATAACCACATTTTCCACACTGGCCAAAAGCCTGACTTGCTGTTAATACCATTGCTGCTAATATTAATGTTAATTTCTTCATAATTATCTTGTTTTATTTTTTACCTTTTTACTTTTTTTCTTCCTTCACGATGCGCTGACGGTTGATAACCATCATGGCTACTGTGATGACTGCGAGAACACCCATACCTACGTATGAAAGCTTCACACCGCGATAGATAACCCATCCGAAGAGAGAGGATGCGAAATCGAGTGCACCGCCTGAGAATCCGTCAGGGATATGAGCGGCATTATCGCCTGTTGCTGCATAAACCTGGTTGGCTGCCAGCGTAAAGTCTGGTGCCATATCGGTAACGAAATAGAGACCGATGACGAGGGTTACCAGGCCGATGATAAGCGTCTTCACCACATTACCTCTTGTAAACGGCAGAATCATTGGGAAGAGGTAGAACATACCTGCCAACGAAGCCAGAGGCAAGAACTGGTTGCCTGGCAGGAAGACTGCGATAGCCAGGATAACCGGAATCAGAATCACAGATGCTACCAGGGTAGTAGGATGACCGATTACCAGGGCAGGACTCATACCGATATGAACCTTCTTGCCGTTAAACTTGGTCTTCACCAACTCCTGTGTCTTCTCTGAGATAGGCTTCAAACCGTCGATAAACAGGGCTGTAATACGAGGAATCAGCTCCATCACGGCTCCCATCGTTACACCCAGGAAGAGAATCTTCTTGATATCGAGCTGGGCTGCCCAACCTATCAGGGCACCTACGATAACACCGAGTACCAGTGGCTCACCGAGCACACCAAACTTCTTCTTCAGTCCCTCTGCATCGATATCGAGCTTAGAGAAGCCCGGAATCATATCGAAGAGTTTATTGAAAACGATAGCGAATGGCATGAAACTCTGGCAGAATGGCTGCGGAATAGAGATACCATCCAAATCGTAATATTTCTGGAATCTGTCGGCTGTCAGGTCTGCACAGACCAAGGTATTGATGTAGCAGACGATGGCTGCGAAATAGCCCCAGAGCAAACTCTGACCCATCACGAAGTAAGCCACCGCACCGATAAAGGCGAAGTGCCAGTAGTTCCAGAGGTCGATATTCACTGTACGTGTTGTCTTGGTAATCAACATCAGGAAGTTGACACCCAGACAGATTGGGATAATCAATGCTCCCACTGCTGTATTGTAAGCTACAGCTGCAGCTGCTGGCCATCCCATGTCAAAAACGTTTAACTGTAAGTGGTAGATGTCTGAAATAGCCTTCAATGGGTCGTTGAAGTTGGTAGTCAGCAATGCAGTTACCACGCCCAAGCCTACGAAACCCACGCCTACGAAGAGTCCCGACTTCAAAGCCTTTCCGAATTTCATGCCAATACACAGACCGATGACCGTGAAGATGATAGGCATCATCACGCTCGCACCGAGACTGATAATATAGCTAAATACTTGTTCCATTTTAATTTGTAGTATTGTTTAATTGTTAGAAAATACACGACAAAGAGCACCCTCTTTTGTCTTTTTATGATTTGTTGTGTGCAAAGATACACTTTTTTCTTCAATTACAATACGTTTTGATGGAAAAAATTACGCAAAAAAAATCCCATCAGAACATTTCTGATAGGATTTCTCTATTTTTATACGTTTTTAAATGATTTTTTACCGAATCGGTCTTCATTCTTCCCTCTTCGTTTTTCTCTCTTCACTTCCTAGTCCTGGAAGTAAACTCTCTTCACACGGTTGCTGATGGTGGTCAGCACCTCGTAAGGGATGGTCTCGAGGATGTCGCTCAGTGTCTGGACAGGCAGATGCTCGCCGAAGATTTCTACCGAATCTCCTTCCTTGCAAGGGATGTCGGTCACGTCTATCATAGCCACATCCATACAGATGTTGCCCACATATTCTGCCTTCTGGCCGTTCACCAGACAGTAGGCATGACGGTTGCCCAGACGGCGGTTCAGTCCGTCAGCATATCCGATAGGGATGGCTGCGATGACGCTGTCTCTGTCGAGAATTGTCTTGCGGCTGTAGCCCACACTGTCGCCTGCCTTCACGTTGTGCATCTGCAGAATAGTTGTCTTCAGAGTGCTCACGCAGTTGATGGTCTTGTTGTTGCGCGAATTGATGCCGTAGAGTCCGAGTCCCAGACGGCACATATCCAGCTGGCGCTCCGGGAAGTGCTCGATACCTGCCGAATTGCAGATATGGCGCAATATCTTATGGTCGAAAGCTGCCTGCAACTGCTTGCTGCCCTTGTCGAAGAGTTCAAACTGATGAGCTGAGAAATCATCGAAGCTGTCGTCATCGCTGCCCACGAAGTGAGAGAACACAGAACGTGGGATGATGGCATTCTGGTGCTTCAGCTTGCCGATGAGTTCCTCCATATCGTTCTCAGGGTCGAAGCCCATGCGGTGCATGCCGGTATCCAGCTTGATATGGACAGGGAAACCGGTTACTCCCTCTTTCTCAGCAGCCTTGATGAGCGCATCGAGCAGACGGAAAGAGTAAACCTCCGGCTCCAGGTCGTAATCGAACATGGTCTTGAAGGCGGTCATCTCCGGATTCATAATCATGATGTTGCTGGTGATGCCGTTCTTGCGCAACGTAACACCCTCATCGGCTACAGCCACAGCCAGATAGTCTACACGATGGTCCTGCAGGGTCTTGGCTATCTCCACGGCACCTGCACCGTAGCCGTCTGCCTTGATCATGCATACCAGCTTGGTTTCCGGCTTCATAAACGCACGGTAGTAGTTCAGATTGGCTACCACGGCATTCAGGTTCACCTCCAGCGTAGTCTCGTGTACCTTCTGTACCAGCAGTTCGGTGAGCTGGTCAAAGCCAAACTGGCGGGCGCCCTTCAGCAGAATCACCTCATCACGCAGGGAAGCAAACACTTCGCTGGCGATGAATTCCTCTACATTCGGGAAGAAGAACTTCTCTGAAATCTGAATCACATCGTGCTGCTTGCAGAGCTCAGGACCGATACCGATGAACTTTACCACGCCACGTTTACGGGCTAAATCGCTCACCTCTTTATATAATGCCTCCGGTGCCTGACCGCTCTGGTAAATGTCGCTCAATATCAGCGTATGGCGACGACCGCGATGGTCTGGACGGCGGTTCATGAAGTCGAGGGCGATATCGAGCGAATTGATATCACTGTTGTAGCTGTCGTTAATCAGCGTACATCCGTGCTGTCCTACCTTCACCTCCAGTCTCATTGCCACAGGTTCGAGCTGTGCCATGCGCTTGTCGATATCTTCAGCCGAAAGACCGAGTTTCGATGCCACGACGGCAGAGATGATGGCATTCTGTACAGATGCATCGTCGATGAACGGGATAGAGAAACTGTCTTCCACACCTTTATATATATAGGTAATCACGCTCACGCTCTGCTGCTTCTCGATGTTCTTCACATAGAAAGGAGCCTCCGCATTCTTGAGCGACCAGCAGAGTTTCTCGCCCTTATAGTCGGGATATTCGGCTATCACCTTGTTGATAACCTCGTCATCGCCATCATAGATTACGGTCTCTGCATCATGGAAGAGGATGAGTTTCTCCCGGCATTTCTCCTCCATGGAAGAGAAGTTTTCCTGATGCGCAGCACCCAGATTGGTCAGTACGGCGATGGTTGGCTGGATGATGTCACGCAGGGCAAGCATTTCGCCTGGCATACTGATACCTGCCTCGAAAACGCCCACCTGGGTCTGCTCGTTCATCAGCCATACCGACAATGGCACACCTATCTGAGAGTTGTAACTGCGCGGACTGCGGGTAACAAACATGCTTGGCGAGAGCAGCTGGTAGAGCCACTCCTTGACCATGGTCTTGCCGTTTGAGCCCGTGATGCCTACGATAGGGATGTTGAACTCGTCACGGTGGCGCTCAGCCAGACGCTGGAGAGCCTCGAGCGTGTTTACTACCTTCAGGAAGTTGGCTCCCGGATAATCAGAAGCATAGCCCTTAGGCACATTCGTTACAACAAAGTTTTTCACACCTCTGCGATACAACTCAGGGATGTAGTTATGACCATCATTACGCTCCGACTTGAGCGCAAAGAACAGAGTTTCCTCTGGGAAACAAAGTGAACGACTATCGGTCAGGATAAAACCGATGTTGGTATCATTGTCTCCATAGCGACGCGCACCTATCAGTGTGGTTACCTTTTCAATAGTATATGTCATTGTCTTGTTATTTAAATATTCTTTATTTTATAAGAGATGATATTTCTCCATTTTATAAGAGATGATATTTCTCCTCAAATTGTCTTTTCTTCTCTTCCGTCCTGGCGATGAACTTCTGATGTTCCTCGCTCTCGGGATGGAAGGGCTTGTGGCCGAGTGCTTCGCGGATAGGCCTCCAGTCATCCAGAAACTGCTCTGCTGCCTTGCCGAAGTAAGTTGTCCGGAACCGCTCCCAGATATAGTCTACAGCCTGCTGGCTCGGGTGCAGCATGTCTTCCTTGTAGAAGCGGTAGTCACGGAGTTCATCGTTCATAATCTCGTAAGCCGGAAAATAGCTCACCACTCCGGGATTTTCCTTCACCAGCTTATCGGCTGCCAGCAGGAGCGTAGCCTTCGAAAGCTGACTCCCGTGATAGCCGTATTTCGCATAGCGGATAGGGCTTACCGTGATGATTACCTTCAGAGTGCCTTCACTGCTACCGGATGCTGCGGTCTGCGATTTCAGCAGACTGATAGCCTTCTGCAGATAGCCGGCACATTCGTCCACGCTCAGTTCCCCCTCTTCGAAGAGGCGCTGCGGGCGCTTCTGGCAGTTGTCCACTATCTCGCCCGTCTCCTTCAGGATATACACATGGTTGGTACCCAGCGTAAAGACAGCCACACGGGGACGCACCTCGGAACATTTCTCTACCGTATGGAGAATGCTTGCCGGATTATACATCACCCCGAAGGGATTCACCGTAGCCCGGAAGCGGTTCTCCACAAACCGCCTACCCAGATTGTCGGCAAAGCAACTGCCCACAAAGAGCATCCGCTCTGCCGCCCCTATCTCGAAGTCGGCCTTCGGAATATCTATTTCTGTGCGAAACAGCATAAATCTTTCTCCTTTTTATTCATTCACTTCCGGAGAAGCCTTCTTGCGTTTTCTCACCTCAACCACTACACCTATTATAATAAGGAGAGCCAGAACGCCATAACCGATGTAAGCCACCGTCTCGGTATTCTTGAGCGACTGAGGATGGAAATCGAGAACCACTTTGTGATTACCAGCTTTCACGTTCAGCGCACGCAGAATATAGTTCACTCTACCCAGCTCAGCCGGCTGTCCATCAACCGTAGCCGTCCAGCCCGGATAGTAAATCTCAGAGAATACGATCACACCGCCCTTGCTCGACTTCACCTCGTAAGTCAGGTTGTTCGGCTTATACTGCGTCATCTTCACCACCGAAGTATCATCCTGCTTCACGCTCTGCGCCAGCTGTTCCTTGAATTTGGCATCAGCCACAGCCACGTGTCGGAGGTTCACCTTGCCCACGCCATCAATTTCCTCGTTGGCATTGTTCACATACTTCACCTCGTCTACGAACCATGCATTGCCGTAGGCATACGGATTCAGAACCGGAACGGTCTGTCCGCCCTGCAGCGGCATGATGAAGTATTTGGTATTCAGCATGTTCAATACCGGATAGATACTGTCGCCGTTCACCTTGGTCATATCGCCGCCCGCAGCAGCTACCGCCTGCATCGTCTTCTGCATCTCAGGAGCGATATGTGCCTCAATCATCTCCTGGTAGCGACGGAGCTTGGCTGGATGATAACCGCCGATGCTCTTGTGGTAGTAAGAGGTCTCGTTCTCATTGAATGTATTCGATGCCAGATTCAGCACACGGTAGTCGAGTGCCTTGTCACGGCAGATAATCTTGTCGGTCTCGGTCATCTGCTGCGGTGTATCGCGCTGCGCCTTGTCCACGAACATATCATCGTAGAGATAGCGCTTGTTCACCATCCACATATCCACCAGACAGAGCACGGCGATGCCGGCAATCATATATTCCTTGCCCAGCTTCTTCATCTTGAAGAGCATCAGCAGTGCCGAACCGACGAGGATGATCCAGAACGAACGCCAGCAGTCGGATGTGAAGATGCCCTTGCGGATATCCGTCAGATTGCTCATGATTGGAGAGATATACTCCTGAGGCAACTGCTGCAGCGCCTGTGTCTCCTGTACCGATACGAAATCTGGGAAGAATACGCCCGGCATGATGGCAAAGAGCAGACAGAAGCCTGCTGTCAGACCGAAACTGGCATATACATATTTTATCTTCTCTGCCAGAATCTCCGGCTCATCCACAATCTTCTTCAGCGCCATCATCGCCAGGAGCGGGATGGTGAATTCTGCGATAACCAGGATAGATGCCACCGTTCGGAACTTGGCATACATCGGCACATAATCGAGGAAGAAATTGGTAAACGGCATGAAGTTTCTACCCCAGGCGAGCAAGATGCTCAGGATGGTGGCAGCAAGCAGCGCCCACTTCATCGGACCCTTCACGATAAACAGGCCCAGGATAAAGAGCATGCAGACGAAGGCACCTACATATACAGGTCCGCTCGTTCCCGGCTGGTTGCCCCAGTACTGTCCCAGCTGCTGGTAAATCTGAACGAAGTTAGGATCAGCCTTCTCCATCGCCTGCTGGTTCTGCGCCAGCGGCACGGAGGCACCGCCCTTGGCATTCGGAATCATCAGCGTCCACGTTTCGTCGATACCATAGCTCCACTGTGTGATATAGTCTCTATCCAGACCGCTGCTGGTCTGGTTAGCCGCATTTTTCTTTACGAGTTCACTCTTTCCACG
>ERZ791724.166-NODE-166-length-63393-cov-6.527330_pt1 | contig 63393 bp, 67 predicted proteins | sample MGYA00510044_ERZ791724 | MGnify/ENA primary metagenome ERZ791724 (study PRJEB30046, sample SAMN00715140) | human gut metagenome | study: EMG produced TPA metagenomics assembly of the A metagenome-wide association study of gut microbiota in type 2... | reverse complement strand
CGGGCAACTCCGCTCAGATTGGTTCATCAGGCGACTCCGCTCAGATTGGTTCATCGGGCGACTCCGCTAAGATTGGTTCATCGGGCGACTACGCTCAGATTGGTTCATCGGGCGACTACGCTAAGATTGATAGTAGTGGTCAAAATTCCGTTGTTATGTGCGCAGGTTACGACTCAAAAGCAAAAGCAGCTATTGGAAGTTGGATAACTCTTACCGAATGGAAAAGTATAGGAGATATATGGAAGCCGATTTGCGTAAAAACAGAACAGGTAGATGGAAGCCGTATCAAGGCAGACACCTATTACAAATTGATTGACGGCAAATTTGAGGAGGTTGAATGATGGCAAACGAAAACAACAAACCTTATTTTCTTTTGGTGTTCGAGAAGGGCAACACCGTACCGACTATTATACCAGCGGAAACAATATCCGAGATATACCCAAACACTGACGACAAAACAATGGATATTATAACCGTAACTGGCAACGATATAGGCATCGAGAATGTGGAGTCCTTCAAAATGGTTCCTGCCGAGGAAATTAACTTTAACATGTAACAACAACAGATATGAAGAAAACAATCAAGACATTTGTTGACAGGCTGCGCAATGCGTGGTCTATCATAAAAGGAGATGATTACATCTTTGTTCCTTTCGAAAAGGGCGTAAACGAACAGTATGCGCTCTACACCACAAGCCTTATTTCGGGCGTTCGTTGGTTTAGCAAGAACAACAGCGTAAGTATATATCCTCGTATTGATATGCTTCAAGACTTGCTTAGCAGCGGCAACAGCATTATGATGCTCACAAAGGATGCTGACGGCACGCTGACTTACTGCTACGACTGCAAGACGGAAGAAGATTTTGACGACCTAATCAGCATGGAGGTGAAGTAATATGGAAAGTGAGATATACTACATCAACATGGATGGCAATATCTACTTCAAGGTTGAAGATGGTGTTGTCTGTTCGCAAGGCAAGCAGACCAGCGTATCACCCGACAAGCTCTCCGACTTCCTTGCAATAGCAAAGGAGTTAGGATTTAAAACTGGGAAGCTATGAAAGCCGTACTGACATTAGACAATGGGAGAAAGATTGCCGTAGACATCTTGCCCCGATTGGAAAACTCCGCAGACCACGCTTTCAAGATGGATACGAACGTTGGTTTGTGGAAGAGTTTAACAAGGCGCAGCCACGCATGGTTCATAAGGTGGTAAAAGCGCACATACCAAGAAACTAACAATACAACAATATGGAAGAAGAAAGATTTTACTGCGAACGCCCGAGATGTAGCGTTCATAACAAGAAGACGGAGGATCTTGCATACAATTTGAAAGCTTTTAGAAATGCAGAGTTTGTGTTTAGCGAGAAGTTTACTCCAGTTATGCTTTTTGAGGTGCTTAAAAGCGTAGTCGCAGAACTCAACAGCGAGTACAGAGGTAGAGAAATAAAGGTCGAGATGACATGTTTCGTAGATGTCATCTTATACACTTTCAAAGACGACCCCAATAGTGACGCTTGTCTGGGCGGTTTAAGACTTACACGGATAGAGACAGTGTTCGATGATGTTAAAAATCCCAATTAAAAAACGAATAATATGGCAAACGGAAAGAAACCAAAATGCTCACGTTGCGAATATCTGACGTTTGGGCGCAATGTTTATACAGATTACCGCATGTGCGCCTTAACAAATCAACGTAAGGACAATGTGCAAAAGAGATGCGACTGCATTGTTAAGTACAGACGTGCAAGAAAATAAATCATCTAATTAAACCGAATAACATGGAAATAGTATTAACAATCATCAATACCATCTTTTTTTGTAGTACCTGGTACTTTCTTGGAAGAAGTTCGATATACAACAAGTTGCTGAAGGACTATCACGATATTCTTAGAATCGCAATCGAGCAGGAAAAACTATTGAAAAAAGCTATTGAGATTTGCAGAGCCAAAGACGGCATGAAAACAGCAAAAGAAAAGGAGGAAGAAAATGGAGAACAAGATTAACATTGCGGAAATACTCCGCGATATGCCAAAAGGCACAAAGTTGTATTCACCAATATTTGGTGACACTGTATTAGAGTATGTGGATAGTGACGATAAAGATCCTATTATAGTAACTCTGTCCAATGGAAGTAGTGAGAACTTCTCGCCACATGGCATTTATTTTACAGAATTTGAAGATGCAGAATCTGTGCTCTATCCTTCTTCAAAGATGCGTTGTTGGAGCAAGTTCTTCAAGCGCGGTGATGTGCTGTTCGATGATGATATGGAGACGACGGTTATCTTTGAGGGTTGGACGGACGAGGATTACACGGAGTTCAAAACAACTATCAACCGCTACAAGATAAGCGATGCTTGGAACAAAGGAGATATTTGCCTAACGCCGCTTTTTACCAAAGCTACCGACGAGGAGCGAGCAAAGTTTATCGCAGCAGCAGAGAAGCATTACGGCGGCAAGTACAACCCCGAAACGTTGCAAGTAGAGACTGTTAAGGTTGTTGAACCTAAGTGTTCATTCAAGCCGTTCGACAAGGTGTTAGTAAGAGATGATGAAGAAGATGTATGGAAGGCTGATTATTTTTCCCATTACGAAGAAGACGATAAAATTGCCCCGTATGTTTGTGTTGGTAGTTATTACAAATTGTGCATCCCTTACGAGGGTAGCGAACACCTTTTAGGTACGGATAAATCTCCCGAATAACAGCATGGCAAAAGACTTCTCGCTTGCAAATGTCAATTTCCGCGAGACAGGACATATCGCTTTCGAAGACGAGTATATCACATCGTATGTGTCAACGGACATCGTGCCAAAGATATACATGAGCGTGAATACTCCTCGTGACGCAACAGGGCTTGTTTCAGGCAAGCCTAAGCGTTAATACCGCACACGATACAGTCCCTGGGTAACGGAAAAGACATTTGCCAAGCAATATCAGAAAATAAGAGAAAAATTCTAAGTATGATAAATCTTTCTTTAGATAGGCACGACTTCCTCTATGCGGTTGAGGGCTTCGCAAGAGGTTCACACCTTCGACAGCACGTTTGGCAGGAGATTGTGTACAAGTCGATTCCGCAGATGTCCGATGACGATATGAACTACTTCTGGTTTTATATGAGACGCGACATCTTCAAGCAATACTTCTACGAGCTGAACGGCAAGAAGAACACGCACTTTGGTTACGAGGACTTTATGCACGCACTCGCTGCTTTGCATAGAGGAAACCGCTACAAGGTGACATTTTACAGCGAGATAGAGCACAAGCAGCTCCAAGCTCTCTGCTACCGATTTGAAGGCGAATATCATCCGCTTTACCTCTACATTGACGGCAAGGTAGTCGGCAAGACGAAGAAAAGCAGCGGCTTGCAATCGTTCAATGCGTTTGTTCCAAACGAGTGGATAAAGGCAGTTGTGAAGCACAGGGCACCCGAAAACAGGCACGTAGAACTCGGTAGAGAAGAATGGTGGAACGACTTGGAAATTTACGATAATTTTAAAACAAAACTATTATGATTGACGAAAAGAAAATACAAGAAGCAGCAGCCGGCATGTTTAATGTAGGAGGCTTGGTGAATACAGTCGAACGAATGGCTTTTAAGAGAGGCGTTGATTGGTTCAAGAAAGCCCTTTGGCACGATACAAGTGAAACGCCCGAAGAAGGAAAGCAAATCTTATATACAGCCACAGAAGGAGGCGAAATTGTGGATGTAAAAGTTACTACTACAGCCTTGTACGACTTTATACCATGGAATGAAGTTGTAAGAGATTTTAATATCAGCAAATGGTGCTACATTGAGGACTTGCTGCCGGAAGGAGGTGAGAAATGAAATTCGTAAGCCAGCTTTATTATTTGCCATCAGCATGTAATGTTATTCCAGATGCAGTAGCCTCCCCAAAGGATTACGGTCAAGCACTTCAAAACTCAAATAAAAGAAGAAAGAAATGAGCTATAACTCAAGAAGAAAATGTGATGTAAGGCACATTGTAAGCTGCGGTCTTTGCCCTCAGATGCTTAATTGTCCTTATGACAAAGAAGATGAAAGAGTAGTATTTACAAAAGAACACACAGGAAAATGATTAAACCAGAAGACCTAAGAATAGGCGACCTTGTAAGAACAAACCGCGATTGCGCATTTCCGAAAGGCACAATATGCGTTGTTACCAATATACGTCCCGAGAAAGTCTCTAAAGACAAAGTAGGTGTCGTCGGTCTAATCGCTACCTACGATGACGACGACGGACCTTGGGGAGCTTGGTGCTGCAATATCGAAGGCATCCCTCTCACGCCTGAACTCCTCGAAAAGAACGGGTTTAAGGAGGAGCAGCATCAAAAGGAAGGCACTTCAGAATGGTACGACTTCTACCATTACGACCTCGGCATTAATATCGTGTATGAGGTCGAAGAAAATAAGTTTGCCGCCTACCTTGACGGAAAAAAGTTAAGAGAAATCAAGTACGTGCACGAACTCCAGCATATCCTTTGGGCACTGGGGCTGAACGCAGAATTAAAAGTATAAATATTAAACACAAGAATTGATAGTAACATGGAAGAAAAGATAATACAGAAGACCGTTTATCTTGCAAAAGACGGCAAAGAGTTCCTTAATAAAGAGGAATGTAGGAAGTATGAGGAAGAGTTCCTTAACAAGGTAAGTTACTTTGCCATATCATATAATTTCGATTTGACAGAAGGTCGAGGTTTTCAAAGTTTGGTTTATGTCGCTGTTGTCCCTTCCAGAAATGATAGTGCGGTAGTTATAGCAAATAAATATGCTATAGACGTTCTTAATGATGGCGTATTTGCAGGGCAAGGATGTCAAGGATATGGTTTGCAAGAAACTTATTCGCTGCGTCCAATAACAAAAGATATGTATGATGCTAATGAAGGTATGATATGGGGATGGGGATGCGATTCTATACATGGCAAACAGATTTTAATATCAGAAAAACCTATTGAAGGATTCCCTGAACCATTTAACTATAAAAAAGAATGGGGAATTAAGTAATAGAGTAACGAACGTACACTTCAAAGAGGTTATTAACGAAAATATAGAGTATGAAAAAGATTATGTTAAATGACAGGTACGGCTTAACACAAGCTGTACTCGAAGGCAGAAAGACTCAAACAAGAAGAATAGCCTATACTGCAGGAAGATGGAGAGATATTATGGTTAGGCAGGATTTAGAAGGAGTAAACAAAGGCAAAGCATGTCTGTTTGGCGATGGAATACTTCTCGCCAAATCCGCTTACAAACTCGGTGAAACTATAGCCATCGCTCAAAAATACGAAGATTTGAGAAAGGACGATGAATTTTATCGTCTTTGTGGTAAAAACGGAATGCCTTTGGAGTGCATCAAATACGAGAAAGGATGCAGCAATAAGATGTTTGTTAAGGCAGACCTTATGCCGCACCGCATCCGTATCACCAACATCCGTATTGAGCGTTTGCAAGACATCAGCGATGAGGATGTAATACATGAGGGATTCAGTAATATCTGCTTTAATAAGAATATGGGTAACATGCTAAGTGAATGGTGCTATGATTTATGTTATTATGACGCCTTTGGCAATTCACAGTCTTTACATTCGACAATAGCGAAGGAGGCATATTCCTATCTTATAGCAAAATTATACGGATGGAGCTTGTGGGATTCCAACCCCTACGTCTTCGTCTACGACTTCGAACTTGTAAAATAGAGCAATATGGATAGAACAAAGTACATGATAATAGACTGCAAACGCCGTCCACCTAAACGTGATTGCACCGTCCTTCTCTGCAAGGACAAGGCGACCGACAAGTTTTGCTTTGTCAATACAAATTCAAAACACGTTTGCTCATGCCGTTTTGATACGATTAAAGATGCGATAAAGGATTTAGAAAGCCGACCAGAGGTTGTTTCGTATCGTATTGTCGGGAGTGAGAAGTCTCCGATAAAACCAACAAAATAAACATTATGAACGAACAAATGAAACAGTACACTGGAACTAAGACAGTGAAGGCTATGCCTATGACAATGGGTGAAGCCTACGAGCGCAAGCTCTTGAAGAACGGTGTAAGACCGTCAGAGTGTGAAACGGATAAGACTGGCTACCTCGTTGAGTATGAAGACGGCTACCAGTCTTGGAGTCCGGCAGATGTATTCGAGAAGGCTTACAAGCCGTCTGAAACGTTTGTCAACAGAATGCTTCTTGAACTCGAAGAGCTTGAAAAACGCATGAATAAATGCGATAACTTTCTTTCTTCGGATGAGTTCAGTGCTTTAGACGCACTTTCTCGTGCTTTGTTGACTGTGCAAAGAGGGGTGATGGGGCAATATTACTTTGTCTTGGCAGACAGATTTATAAAGGCAAATAAGATGAAAGCTAAGCTGTCCAATTTTACATTCGGCACGGCAGTACTTTATCTTAAAGCAGGCATGGCTGTCCGCAGAGCTGGTTGGAATGGCAAAGGTTTATTTGTTGTCAAGCAAGTACCTGCTCGTATTTCAGCCGACATTATCCCTAACATGCAGTCACTTCCTCAGTCTGCCAAAGACATCATTATGGCACGTGCTGAACCACACATCGCTTACACTAATCAGATGCTCATAATTCACCCAGACGGACGTGCCGACTCTTGGGTTCCGTCTTCGAGTGATGTATTTGCAGAGGACTGGGAGTTGGTAACTGAGTAGATGACACTTATAAATAAACGAAAATGAAAACATATAAATGGAAAATCACCGCTTTTGTGGTGTGGGTTGTCATAACGCTCATTGTTGTCAGCGTTGCGCTGAGAGGCGTAAGCAAGGCAGATACAGCAACAAATCTGATTAGCGTAGCAATCCTTTTGTTTTGGACGCTTTTGTCCTTTGCAACGAATTGTTTCACTTTTAAAAATAATAAAAACAATGAGTAAAATTAAATCAATGTGTATGTTTGTGCTGCCTATGACAGCATTGTGTTTAACCTCTTGTAGCGAGCGTATCGACGCTGGTTCTGAAGGCATTCTCGTCAACCTTTACGGTTCAGACAAGGGCGTTGATGACGTAAGTCTCGTTACCGGTCGTGTGTGGTACAATCCATTTACAGAAGAGGTCTATGAGTACCCGACATTCGTACAGACAATCGACTATCCTGCTTTTACCATCAACGCCAAGGACGGTTCTGAGTTTACCGTTGATCCGACGGTATCTCTCAAGATGATCGACGGCAATGCGCCGAAAGTGTTCAAGAAGTACCGCAAGGAACTGAACGACATCATAAATGGTACATTATTCAACTATGTCAAAGATGCGTTCCGTATTCAGCTCAACAAGTACACTACCGATCAGATTGTCAGCAACCGTGATATGGTAGAGCGTGCTATTGAATCACAGCTTAGTAAGGCACTTGCCAAAGAGCACTTCCAGCTTGAACAGCTTACGTCTGGTCTCAAATATCCAAACTCCATCGTTGAAGCCGTCAACCAGAAGAACAAAGCTATTCAGGAGGCACAGCGAGCACTCAACGAAGTGGCTGTAAAGAAGGCTGAAGCAGAAAAGATGCTTGTACAGGCACGTGCCGAACGAGAGGCTAATGAACTTAAATCCGCAACACTTACTCCAGCAATTCTCAAAAAGATGTGGATTGAGAAGTGGGATGGTAAGCTTCCCGTTTATGGAAACGTGCCGCAGATTATGATGACCAAGTAATTAACAAGTCCTCTCCCCAGTGACAGTGGGGAGAAATAATAAGTAAGAACTTAACATTATTTTAATATGTTCACGAAAATCATTACTGTAATATTAGTTGCGATGCTCATGCCTATAATGTACGTGTGCTTTGTGCCGTACGTACTATTTAAGGGTTTTACAGACGAGATAATTATAAACCGATATCTCAATGTTTGGGATAGGATTTTGGATACCCTTTTGTATCCGGTCTTTCGCTTGAACAAGTATAGAGAGCAGTGCAAAACTCTTCTTGATAAAATTGAATATTACAAAAAAAGAGTAGAGACGCTTGAAGCAGAGTTGGAAAACAAGATAAAAACAGATAAATAATTTAAAAAAAACAATAGTAATATGGCAGACGAATATGCAGGTTTTAGAGAAGCTGAAAGAAGAGAGTTTATTGATGCTCGTAAAGAAGCAGCATCTTATCAAGGTTCAAATGGTAATGATGATTGGTGGTTGAGAAATCTTCCAAAGGATAGAGGTTGTGAACAAGGTGGTTGCTAAAGAAATTAATTATAAGAATTTTAAAAATCATGAAAATACTATATATTTTCTTGTTTTGTTATTGTTTTCTAATCGTTTACGACCTACTTAACGCTGCCTGCTTGTTCTGACATATTGCCGTTCTATGCGTGCAATGTTGTGTTAAAACAACAGCGTTTCTGTTTTCGTGGTTGCAAATTTAGACGCAAAAAATGTTAATCTGACAAATTGACACGCATCTTTATCCCATTTTAACACTACAATTTAACATATTAACGGCTATTAGAAAACCAACCCTCCTTTTTTACTTTTGTTTTATTTCCGCCGCCTCCCTGCGCCTCATGTTGGGGAAGTAGCGCAGCGCCAAGTAAAGCGTTGCAATGACACCGATAGCTCCGCCAGCATAGCCTATGTATTCTATCGACAGTCGGCTCACCACCAGTCCGCCCACGTAGGCACCACTGCCTATGCCGAGGTTGAATATGCCCGAAAAGATAGACATGCCTATCGACGTGGCGTTCTCCGGCGCAAAGCGTATGGTGTTGTCCTGAAAGGCTATGTTGAACGCCGTAGCCATGGCTCCCCACAAGATGCAGACCGCGAGGGTGTACGCCATGCCCGCAGTCGCAGCCTGCAGCATCATCATGCACAAGGCGGGGCCTAACGTCACCGCCAGTATGAAGCGGCGTGGGTTAGCCATATAGTATTTTGAGAAGGCTATACTGCCGAGCATACCCGAACCGCCGAACACGATGAGTACCAGCGTCACCGTTTCGGGCGACATGGCTGCCACCTTGCCCAAGAACGGCTCAATGTAGCTGTAGCAGGTGTAATGGGCTGTGGCGAACAGTATCGACATAATGAATACGCCTACCAGCACGCGGTTGTGTAGCAACTCGGGCAACTGCTTGAAGGCGAACTTGCCGCGGCTCTGCAGTTTGGGAAACACCACGAGTATGAACACGAATATGAGGGCGGAGATGATGGCGATGCTCATGAACGCCATTCGCCAACCTACGTAGAGACCTATCACGCGACCCAGCGGCAGACCGACAACCATGGCTACCGACGAACCTGTGGCAATAGCACTCAGTGCTAAGGCACGCTTTCCGTCGGGCACGGTGCGCACAGCGAGCGGCGAGGCTATCGACCAGAATATAGAGTGGGCGCAAGCCACACCGATGCGCGAGAGCATCAGCGTGTAATAGCCTTCGGCTAATGCCGACCCTACATGGCTCACCACGAACAACGCTATTATGGACAGCAACAACCGCTTCAGCTCCATCTTCGATGCCTTTATCATCAGTGGCAGCGACATTATCGCAACCACCCAGGCGTACACCGAGATGAGCAGTCCGGCGCGAGCCTCGCTGATGTTAAGGTCGGTGGCAATGTCTGTGAGCAGACCGATAGGCATAAACTCTGAGGTGTTGAACACGAACACGGCAAAGGTAAGCCCTACAAGGGGCAACCATCTGCTGAAAGATTCTTTCTTTTGCATCCTGAAAATAAAATATAACGGGTTATCCTTTATTTATTTTATACTGCAAAGTTACGCAAATAATCAGCTAACGGTGCAGTCGTAAAACAGAAACCTCGCATAATATGACTTAAATCAAGCACACGGCGTAACCCCGAAGCGTGGAACAATATGCTAAAAGTTTTTCTTTTATTCTTTAATTGTGGCATAATAGGGAAATCCATAACAATTAATAGGGATAAAACTCTTGTTATTAGTCAAAATTGTTGTAAATTCGCAACATTAACCAAAACACGTTTTTATAAATGAAGAAGTTTTTAATTGTAGCAATAGTGTTATTGACCTCGGTTCTTACCATGGAGGCACAGGGATATCAAGGCAACAACTATCGTGGCGGACGCGATTTCTCGATGTACGCCAATCGTTACGACCGCTTCGGTAGAGAGGGCGTTTACATGGGTCTGCGCCTTGGTCCGTCGTTCACCACTGTCGACTCTGACGACAAGGCACTTGATGGAGGCAGCACAAAAACCGGACTAAACTTTGGCGTGTTCACCGGTATGCAACTCTCTCCGAAAGCCCCCGTATTCCTTGAGGGTGGACTGATGTACGTAGAAAAAGGTGGTAAGAATCTATATGAAGGCAAGAAGATAACCTATAGTCTGCGCTATTTAGAACTCCCGATCGTTGTGAAATACGGCATACAGGTAAACGAGCACTTCTCGGTGCAGCCACTTGCCGGTGGCTATTTCGCGTTGGGCATTGGCGGAAAATCGAAGAATTTTGCCGATCGTGAGGTTGTTCATTCTTTCTCGAAGCACATGTTCAAGCATTTTGATGGCGGTTTGCGCTTCGGTTGCGGCGTAACCTACGACCTGTTCTATGCCGACCTCACCTACGACCTCGGCCTCGCCAATATCTGTCACGACGAGTTCGACACATCGCACAATCGCAGTCTCTCGCTCAGTTTGGGCGTTAATTTCTAATGGAGTAGACCACTCTTATTGTCTACTTTTATTCAAATAAATTACGGAAAATTGCCCTATGTGCGCAATTTTCCGTAACTTTGCATCTTGTTGGAAACAGTGTCTCGGTTCTGTCGCTGCTGCGCATAGGCGCAGGAGAGGAAAGTCCGGGCAGCACAGGGAACCCCACTTCCGAAAGTAGAAGCTGTCGGCGACGGCAGGTGTCGGTAGAAGAAAATAACCGCCACGCCTTGTGTGTGGTAAGGGTGAGAAGGTGGTGTAAGAGACCACCAGCCGGTGGGCGATCATCGGGCTGTACCATCTGGGGGCTGCAAGTTCATGTAAACCATCGTTTGAGGGCGTCCCGTCCGACCATAGTGACGATGGAGGGTAGAATGCTGGAGACGCAGGGCGACCTGCGTAGTAGATAAATGACAGAAGGCTCGCATCGCAGCAATGCAGTGCGAGAAACAGAACCCGGCTTATAGAGACACTGTTTCCCGCTTTTTTTTATATTTTCGCAAGCATGTATACTATGCCTTCTTACGCTGCGGCAGCAGCGACGCACCGATGCTTGCGACGAGCACGGCGAGGATGATGCAGAGCGAAGTCACAGCGTCAATCTCCACCCATTCATGTATGAGCATTTTCGCACCGATGAAGAGCAGCAGCACGCACACGCCCGTTTTCAGATAGCGGAAACGGTCGGCAATAGCTGCTAAGAGGAAGAACATCGCACGCAAGCCGAGGATGGCGAATATGTTAGAGAAGAACACTACGTAAGGGTCAAGTGACACCGAGAATACCGCCGGGATACTGTCGAAGGCGAATATCAAGTCGCTGAATTCTATCACAAGTACCGTCACGAAGAGCGGTGTGAAGAGCAGTCTGCCTGCCTTGCGCACAAAGAAATGATCGCCCTCAAACTGTGTGTGTATGCGGCCGGTTTTGGAGAGCAGTCGCACGATAGGATTCTTCTGAACGTCCATCTCCTCCTTCTTGTTGCGGTCGAGGAACATCTTCACACCACTATATATAAGTACGCCTCCGAAAACCAGCAGCACCCAGTCGAAGCGACTGATGATTGCCGCACCGAGGAAGATGAACACGAAGCGCAGCACGATAGCACCCAGTATGCCCCAGTTGAGCACATGCTGATACTCGTTCTTGCCTACGCCGAACGCCGTGAATATCATCATCATTACGAAAAGGTTATCTACAGACAGCGTCTTTTCTATAAGATAGCCCGATATGTAGCTGATGGTCATGTAGTGGCGATACTGTTGCAGGCTCGCCTCGAAGTCCGACGGATCGAGCTTTAGGTGCGGAGCATACGCCGATGCCACGGCTTTAAGGTCGGCAAAGCTGCTTATGCCGTGCACCATGTCGCCCTTGAACCAAAGGAAAGCCGAGAAGGCGAGTGCGAGTGTTATCCAAACGGCAGTCCATGTGCCTGCCTCACGTATCGATACCTCGTGCGCTTTCTTGTCGATAACGAGCATGTCTAGCACGAGGATTGCGGCTATGAACACAATAAAGCCGCCTAAGAAAATAAATTCTGAAAGATGAAACATGTGTTACTTTTGTTTGTTTGGGGTGCAAAGTTATACCTAATAATCCGAACGTACAACATTTAAATGTGGTTTTAACGGAATTGTAACATAGATGTTGTTGCGGTGTTGTGGTGAGATGGTGAGGTTTTATGTTGTGGTGGTGAGGTTTGATGTTGTAGTGGTGAGGTGGCGAGCTGGTGAAGTGTTGGTATAAAATCTCTTAAAACGCGTTTTTTAAGCCCTCTAAGCAATGTTAATCCAAATATTTTTTGTAATTTTACACCCTTGAAGACAGCCTTAAAATCGCGTATAGCGAAAATAAAAGGCATTTGAGGCGATTTTCTGTTTGAAAACCGCTCTCTAAAATGAAGTAAGAAATAATTATTATAAAAATCAATGGACGAAAATCAAACAATTGATCTGGACAGAGTTCAGAAAATCAACATTGAGGAGGAGATGAAGAAGTCGTACATCGACTATAGTATGTCGGTGATTGTGGCTCGTGCCCTCCCTGATGTTCGCGATGGATTTAAGCCGGTACACCGCCGCATCCTCTACGGTATGCTCGGTATCGGCAACACAAGCAGCAACCCTTATAAGAAGTGTGCGCGCGTCGTTGGTGAGGTGCTCGGTAAGTACCACCCACACGGCGACTCGTCTGTCTATGGCGCTTTGGTGCGTATGGGACAGAGCTGGAACATGCGCTACATGCTTGTGGACGGACAGGGTAACTTCGGTTCGGTTGACGGCGACTCTCCTGCTGCCATGCGTTACACCGAGTGTCGCCTCTCGAAGATGGGCGAGCACATCATGGACGACCTGGAGAAGGACACCGTAGACATGGATCCCAACTTCGACGACACGCTTACCGAGCCGTCGGTGATGCCTACCAAGATACCTAACCTTCTTGTGAACGGCGGCAACGGTATCGCCGTGGGTATGGCTACCAACATGCCTACACACAACCTCTGCGAGGTTATTGACGGCTGCTGCGCATATATCGACAATCCGGATATCGACACCGACGGACTGATGCAGTACATTCAGGCACCCGACTTCCCTACAGGCGCATATATCTATGGCTTGCAGGGCGTGCGCCAGGCTTACGAAACTGGTCGCGGACGTATCGTGATGCGTGCAAAGTCGGAGATAGAGAGTGGCGACACTCACGACAAGATTGTTGTGACTGAGATACCTTACGGTGTGAACAAAGCCGACCTCGTTGCCGGCATCGCCGACCTCGTTAAGGAGGGCAAGATTACGGGTATCTCTAACGTCAACGACGAGTCGGGCCGTCAGGGTATGCGTATCGTTGTCGACGTGAAGCGCGACGCCAACGCCAATGTAATCCTCAACAAGCTCTACAAGATGACAGCTATGCAGTCGTCGTTCTCAGTCAACAGTATTGCGCTTGTCAACGGACGCCCACGCCTGCTCACACTGAAGGAGTGTGTGAAGTACTTCGTGGAGCACCGTCACGACGTGACAATACGCCGCACAAAGTACGACCTCAAGAAGGCTCAGGAGCGTGCCCATATCCTCAAAGGCTTGATCATCGCCTGCGACAACATCGACGAGGTGGTGCGCATCATCCGCGCATCGGAGACTCCTTCTGACGCTCAGCGCAACCTTGAGAAGCGTTTCGAACTCGACGAACTGCAATCGAAGGCAATCGTTGACATGCGCCTCTCTCAGCTCACCGGTCTGCGCATCGACCAGTTGCACGCCGAGTTCGAGGAGCTGGAACGTCAGATAGCTTACTTCGAGCAGATACTTAGCGATCCGGAACTCTGCAAGAAGGTGATGAAGGACGACCTGCAGGAGGTGAAGGAGAAGTACGGCGACGAGCGCCGCACAGAGATAAAGCCTTTCGAGCACGAGTTCAACGCCGAAGACTTCTATCCGAACGACCCCGTCGTAATCACCGTGTCGCACATGGGATACATCAAGCGCACACCGCTCAGCGAGTTCCGCGAGCAGTCGCGCGGTGGCGTAGGTTCGAAGGGAGCACGCACACGCGAGCAGGACTTCACCGAGTATATCTACCCGGCTACAATGCACCAGACCATGCTGTTCTTCACACGCAAGGGTCGCTGCTACTGGCTCAAGTGCTACGAGATACCAGAGGGCGACAAGAACTTCAAGGGTCGCGCCATTCAGAACATGCTCAACATCGATCCCGACGACTCTGTCAATGCTCTGCTGCGTCTGCGTGGACTGAACGACGAGGAGTTCGTGAAGTCGCACTACGTAGTATTCGCCACGAAGAATGGTACGGTGAAGAAGACAAGCCTTGAGGCTTACTCGCGTCCGCGCACCAACGGTGTCAACGCCATCAATATCGTTGAGGGCGACGAGGTGGTAGACGTGCGCCTCACCAACGGCAAAAACGAGATTATCCTCGCCAACCGCAACGGACGTGCCGTGCGCTTCGACGAAGACTCTATACGCACAATGGGTCGTGTGTCTACTGGTGTGCGCGGTATGAAGCTCGACGAGGGCGACGACGAGGTGGTAGGTATGATTGTTGTGAACAACGCCGAGACAGAGACCGTAATGGTTGTGTCTGAGAACGGCTACGGCAAGCGCTCGCAGGTAGAAGACTACCGCAAGACAAACCGCGGCGGTAAGGGTGTGAAGACATTCTCTATCACAGAGAAGACCGGTCGCCTTGTAGCCATTAAGAACGTCACCGACGACAACGACCTCATGATTATCAACAAGAGCGGCATCGCTATACGTCTCGCCGTATCAGAGTGTCGTGTCATGGGACGTGCCACACAAGGCGTGCGCCTCATCAACCTCTCGAAGAAGAACGACGTAATCGCAAGCGTATGCAAGGTGATGAGTTCGGAGAAGGAGGCAGATGTAGAGGGCGACAAGGACGACGAAACCTCTCAACCTCTCAATCCTCCCACGGCTTAGAAAAGCTTAGAATGGCGAAAGGCTTAGAAAAGCTTAGAGAGGCTTAGTTCGGCTTATATAATTCAAAAACTCAAAACTCAAAACTCAAAACTCAAAATTATGAAGAAATTATTTGTAGCAGCATTGCTGGCAGTAACTGCCACATCTGCATTTGCACAGGACATCAAGACTGTTCTCAAGGCAAAGGACTACGCTGAGGCACAGAGCGGTCTCAACGCTTGTCTCTCTTCGCTCAGCAACGAAGACAAGGCTAAGGGTTACAACAAGCTCGTCGACATCTCGTTCGACAAGTTCAACAAGGAAAACGCTGCATCAGTAGAGATTCAGACTCTCGAGCAGATGGGTCAGAAGAGCGACAAGACCTACGACAAGCAGGGCATGTTTGACGCTCTCCTCAACGGTCTTAACAACGCCATCGAGTGCGACAAGTACGACCAGCTCCCTAACGCTAAGGGCAAGGTGGCTCCTAAGTTCCGCAAGAAGAACGCCAACCGCATATGGCCTAACCGCATCCAGTTCGTAATAGCAGGTCAGGACTGCCTCCAGGGCGACGACCAAACCGTAGCTTACAAGTACTTCGCAGCATACGTAGACAGCTACACAGCACCTCTCTTCGCAGACATGGACAAGTCTACACGCGACGAGTACCTCGGCAACGTAGCCCTCATCGCTGCACGTCTGGCTTATCAGCTGAAGGATATGGACAAGGCAAATCAGTATTGCGACGTAGCCCTCAACGATACAGCTTCTTACAAGGAAGCACTCGGTGTTAAGGTTGCCTTCATGCAGCAGGAGATGAAGACTAAGGAAGACTCGCTGCGTTGTCTGAAGAACGTAGAGGCTCTCTATCTCAAGGACAAGGAAAACGAGAGCATCTTCTCAGTGCTTGCTCCGCTCTACGGTGCACTCGGTATGCAGGACAAGCAGGACGCTATCCTCGCTGAGCGCCTCGCTGTTAATCCTAACGACTTCATGGCTAACCTCGTGAAGGGTCAGGCACAGATGAATGCAACCAAATGGGATGAGGCAATCGCTACTCTGCAGAAGGCTGTTGCTGCTAAAGACGACCCTCACTTTCCTCGGTTTCTGCTACAACAACAAGGCTGCTCAGCTGCAGGATGCTGCACAGATGAAGAGCCTCTTCGAGCAAGCAAAGCAGTGCTTCGAGAAGGCACGCGACCTCGACCCAGGTCAGCAGCGTGCCAACTGGTCGTACATGCTCGACAATACCAACTACAACTTGGAACGTCTTAACGGCGCAAACTAATTAACTCATGCGGCATGTCCCACTGTCTATATATTATAAGGTGGGACATGCCGTGGATTGTAATCGGGATAAAATGTTCAGAAAACTATTCTTAGTCACATTGCTTGTGTTCGCCACATTCGCTTCCGCAACAGCGCAAAAGAAGGAGATGGCACAAGCCAAAGCGGCAATAAAGGCTGGAAAGGCGGTTGAAGCTGAGGCTTCGATGCGCACGCTGCTCGCCAACCCTGACAACAGGAGCAACGAGAAGATTTGGCTTGTCTTGTTCGATGCGGTAAAAAAGCAGTATGAGGATGTGAACGAACAGATGTATCTCAAGCAGTCGACCGACACCGCAAAGCTCTTCGAGGCAGCCTACCGTATGTTCGGTGTGCTCGAAGGCCTCGACTCTGTTGATGCCCAGCCCAACGAGAACGGACGCGTGCAGCTGAAGTATCGTCGCAAGAACGCCGAATACCTCGACGCCTATCGCAAGAACCTCTACACCGGAGGCTCCTTCTTTCTCAATAAGCAGAACTATCAACGTGCGTTCACGCTCTTTTCGGCTTACATCGACTGCGCCGAGCAACCACTCTTTCAGAGTTACGACTACACCACAAAGGACAAGCGTCTGCCTTCAGCAGCATTCTACGCCCTCTATAGTGGCTATCGCGCCAATGACCATGTCGCCACTCTGCGCTATAAAGACTTGGCAGAGGCTGACACCGCACGCCTGCAGCTCACCCTACAGTACGTAGCTGACACCTATCGTGCGCAAGGCGACACCATCGCTTATGTGTCTACGCTTGAGAAGGGCTTCGACAAAAATCCGGTATCTGAGTACTTTTTCACCCACCTGTTCGACTATCGCTTCCAGCGTGGTGACACCACACAAGCACTCACGCTTTGCAACCGTTCGCTTGCCATCAACGCAAAGAGCAAAGTTGCAATGCTCGCCAAGAGCGCAGTGCTGCTCACCATGCAGCATTACGACGAGTGCGTACAGCTCTGCGATGCTATCATCGCCCTCGACGACAGCCTTGCAGATGCTTATCTCAACGCTGGCTTGGCTTACTTCAATCAGGCTGTGAAGATAGACAATGCGCCGAAACACACACGCGCCGAGCGCGCCAAAATGCTCGAATTCTATCGCAATTCGCTGAAGTACATGCAGACATACCGCAAGCTTGCCCCAACACGCAAGGATTTGTGGGCAATGCCGCTCTACACTATCTACCTCAACCTCAATATGGGTAAGGAGTTTGTGGAGATGGACGCAATTATCAAATCGCTATAACGCAAAGGTAGCTCGATGAGAGTTTTCCATTAAAAGAGGATAAACTATAGATTAATCCCCCAACAAGTGATGTTTCAAGTTGTAAACGTTCCTTGTTGAGGGATTTTTTGTATCGCTATCGTGATACGCATCGACCGACGCAGACGTCCGCATCGACCGGCGCAGATGTCCGCATCGACCGACGCAGATGTCCGCATCGACCGACGCAGATGTCTGCATCGACCGACGCAGATGAAAAAACTTGCTCTTTTACTTGCATTCGCTTGCGCAGAATTGTAATTTTGCAAGCACAATAGACAGATAATATTAACCTTAACAAAAAGAAAACCATGAGTATCAATTACGAAATTCACACAATCAGCAATTCGCAGGGCAGCGGAACTGCACGCCACTTCGCACGTATTGTTGAAGGCTCACCGATGTCGGCGCAGCAGTTGGAGCATCTGATACAGGACAACAGTACGCTGAAGAAAGGCGATATAGAGGCAACACTGTCGGAGTTGCGCGAACAGATGGTGCGCGAACTCTCGCAAGGACACCGCTTCTACATTCCTAATGTGGGCTATTTCTCTCTCTCCGTGAAGCTCGATGCCGATGGCAAGGCGGTGGAGAAGGTGAGTGGTGGCGACCTGCGCCTGCACAATATCAACTTCCGACCAGAGGCTTCGCTCTTGCAGGAAGTGGGCAGCAAGGTGCGTTTTCGTCGTGCGCGCCTCACGTCGAAGTCGCTGGTGTACGAGGAGAAGCAGCTACTCTCGCTTCTGATGGATTACCTCTCCGCGAACCATTTCATCACCTGTCGCACGATGCAACGCCAGTTTAGGCTGCGCGAAACGGCTGCACGCAAGTGGCTGAAGCGTTTCGTGGAGCAGGGCGTGATAAGGAGAGAAGGCGCACGGAATGCGCCCGTGTATATTAAGGCGTGAGGTTTGGAATGAGAATTAGTCGAACTCACGTTGTTGATTAATTATTTTTAATTATTGCTGTCCGGTAAAATTAATAATATGGTCAAAGACACTCGGTTATCCCGAACTGGGGTAATACTAACCACTTAAGTGCAAATTTCAACCACTTATTCCACCTATAAGTATGTTTAGGCACTATCGTTAAATACTTGTATTGCACGAACAAAATGTAAACACTATCTTTGCATTATTATAATTCATATAATAACGTTGCGTAATTATGAGTATTAACTAAAAACACAAAACTTATGAAAAAGAAGTATTTAAATTTATTAGTCCTATTCTCATTTATTATAGGATTAATTCCGCTTGCATCATGTAGTGATAATGATGATGAAGAAAGTGGCAATGGTGAAAGTAATAGTGGTATCGTCGGAACATGGAAGACTGTTGACGATGATGACGTCTATGTCTTCAAAAGTGATGGAACAGGTATTGGTTGTGAGCACACCGAAGATGTAGAGCAAGATTTGTGGACATTTCGGTATGAGTATTCGGAAAAGGACAAAACAATCAAAATGATGTATGATGGAAAAACAGATGTGGTCACAAACGTTGAAATAAATGGCAAGATGCTTGTTGGCATTGATTCCGACAATAACGATAGATTTTTACTTAATAGACAGGAGAATCCCATAGGAATACTAACATTGGATGCCGGCAATGATGATACATATAATGGTGATGTATATCGGTATGGAAGTGAAACTGCTGGACATTCAATTGATATAACGAGTAGATTCTTATGGCATAAAGACTATTTTGAGGAAATGCAAATCAAGATAAGTGATGTCGTTGATTATAGCAACATGATGTTGAATTATGCGGTAAATCAATATGGAAACAAAGCCTCACTTACATTTGAACTCAATAGGAATGATATGTCAGAATCACGCAGTGCGATAATTCGATTAACCGCTCTCGATAGCAAAGGGAATGGAGTGTCGAGCATAGATGTGAAGATATATCAAGAATCTAAGGGAATGACATTTGAAATTGTACCACCTTCAGAAATTCCAGCCAATGGGGGAACTGTAGCTTTTTTGGTATATAATAAAGATAATAATAATATTAATGTAAGATATCCATCAGAGCAGAGTGTTAATTGGACAATGCTCTATACAAATAAATACTCTGGGGGTAAAGATTGGAAACTAAATGTTACGGCTAACGCTAATACATCTGGTTATGTCAAAACGTTCACATACACATTTAGCAAGAATGACGGGTCATTGTTGCAATACACTCTGAGGCAAGAGCCAACCTATAGCGGAGGTGGGTCTGGTGGTTCTGGAGGTTCTGGAGGTTCTGATGGTGGAAGTAGAAAATGTACTGGATGTTATGGAACCGGCAAGTGTACAGCTACAAATTGCTTAAGGGGTAAATGTGCACGATGCGCAGGAACAGGTATCGGAACTATGGGTAGAAAATGCATTTATTGTAATAATGGATACTGCCGCACATGTAGTGGCACTGGTAAGTGCAAATATTGTAATGGTACAGGTAAATATTAAAAAACGGTTCAATAACCATGAGTGACTGAAAAATAATAGAAGAATGCCGAAGCGTTGACGATAAAAAGCAATGTGGGCATGGCGAAAGCCATGCCCACATTTATTATATATCAGTATAGATACATTGTATATCAATACAGATGCTCAGAGTAGGGAGTTACAGGTCATCGAAGTTCACGACTTCTTCCTTGGGATGCTTGTGCGTATTAGGTTGCTGCTCGGGCGAGCCTTCCTTTGTTGGTTCGGTGGCGGAGTGGCGTTCTATTGGTGCGCCATTCTCGTCGAGCACGATCTCTTCTTCGACGTGTATGCTGTCGGTATTGGTAGAGTCGTTCTTCTCGCGCATGTAGTAGCTCTGGCAGTTGTACATTGCGGAGGTGATGTCGGCGTCCTTCGGTTTGCCGAACTTGGTGCGATACTTTGCGAATGCCGGGTCGCCCAGCACCGACTGCAGGAAGTAGCCGCAGATGGGGAGTGCGGTGCGTGAGCCCTGTCCGAGTGCGCCGGTGCGGAAGTGGATGCAGCGGTATTCGCCACCCACCCATGCGCCTACGACGAGTTTCGGGCTGACACCCATGAACCATGCGTCGGAGTGGTTGTTTGACGTACCGGTCTTGCCGCCCCAGTCGGTGTCGCGGAAGTTGCCTACGTATCCGTTGAGGCTCATTGATGTGCCGCCTGGCTCGCGTGTGCCGCCCATGAGCATTTGCTGCATGAGGAACGCGCTCTTGTACGGGATTACCTGCTCTTCGTTGAGCGGAGCCTTGTACACCTCTTTGCCGTTGCGGTCGACGATGCGTGTTACGAGTACGCGTTTCACGTACTTGCCGTCGTTGGCGACAGTGCTATAGGCGTTGGCAAGCTCGAGGAGGTTGATATCGCTTGAGCCGAGTGCGAGGGCTGGGGTCTCGTCGAGCGGACTCTCGATGCCCATCTTGTGTGCAGTTTCGGCGATGCGCGTGATGCCCATCTCTTGTCCGAGGCGCACGGCTACAGAGTTGATGCTTCGTGCGAAGGCAGCCTTAAGAGGTATAGAGTCGCCGGTGAAGTAGCCGTTGGCGTTGGTCGGTGCCCATGTTACCTCTTTGTTCTGCGCTTTGTCGAACACTTTCATCGAGAAGTACTCGTCGCGGCGCTTGTCGCACGGCGTGAGTCCCTGGTTCATAGCTTCGGTGTAGACGAAGAGCTTGAAGGTAGAGCCTGGCTGGCGCATTGCAGTGACCTTGTCGTACTTCCACGACTTGAAGTCGATGTCGCCCACCCATGCTTTCACGGCACCTGTCTGTGGTTCCATTGCTACGAACGAGCAGTGCATGAAGTGAACCATGTAGCGTATGGAGTCCATTGTGGACATTTCGCGCTCTATAGTGCCCTGCTCGTAGTCGAAGAGCTTCACTTTGTGCGGTCGGTTGAGGTAGTACTCTATAGAGTCGGGGTTGTTCGGGAAGCGTGCAAGCAGATACTTGTACACTGGCTGTCGTTTGGCAATGCCCTCGATGAAGCCCGGGATGACGTTGTGGCGTTCGTCCTGCCATGGTTCTTGATTGCCCCAGTGGTTATTGAAGTTGCGCTGCACCTGCTTCATCTGCTTTATGGCAGCCTCTTCGGCGTATTTCTGCATACGCGAGTCGATGGTGGTGTATATTTTCAAACCAGACGTGTAGAGGTCGTAGTCGTTGTCGTTGCACCATTTGCGTAGCTCATCGGCAACCGCCTCGCGGAAGTAGAGTGCTGTGCCGTCGTAGTTGCTCTCAACGCTATATTTGAGTTCGATATCGATTTGCGAAATCGAGTCGTATTCGGCGCGTGTCAAATCGCCATGGCGTACCATGTTGCTGAGCACGATGTTGCGTCGGCGCAGCGAGTTCTTCGGGTTGGCGATGGGGTTGTAGTAGGTGGTAGCCTTGAGCATTCCGACGAGTACTGCTGCCTGTTCAGCGGTGAGCTCTTTCGGTGAGCAGTTGAAGTAGGTCTTGGCTGCAGTCTTTATGCCGAAGGCGTTGCTACCGAAGTCGACGGTGTTGGCGTACATGGTGAGTATCTCCTTCTTGCTATGCGTCATCTCGAGTTTTGTGGCTATAATCCACTCCTTCGACTTCACGATGAGCATACGCACACCGGGCAACTTGCCGAGCAGTCCGGTGGAGTAGTTGGTACGCATACGGAACATGTTCTTGGCGAGCTGCTGTGTGATGGTGGATGCACCACGTGCGTCGTGATGTAGCACAGCGTCCTTTACGGCACCTACAAGTCCGGTGTAGTCTATGCCGTGGTGCTTGTAGAAACGCTCGTCCTCGGTGTCGATGAGTGCCTTCCAGAAGGCAGGGTTCACGTCTTCGTACTCTACTGGTGTGCGGTTTTCGTTGAAGTATTTGCCGATGAGCACACCGTCGTCGCTGTATATTTCGGAAGCCTCACTGGTTACAGCTTCCTTAATAGCACTGAAGCCTGGCGACTTACCGAAGAGCCAAAGGAAGTTGATGTCTACGGCTCCAAGGTAGAGAAAGAAGGCAACGATGCATGATGCAATGCCTATGAGTGTCTTGGTGTACCATTTGCGACCTCTGTAGAGGTTGCGATACCATGTGAAGAAGGTGCGCACCTTCTTCTGACACCAGATGAGAATGGGCTTTACTTTTTTCATCTTTGTTGTGGTTGTTTCAAGTTGCGCATGTCTGCGACATGCTGTGTGTTATTGATTATTATTTTGTTATGCAAAAGTACATATTTTGCTTAACCTACAAGGGTTGTATCTATGAAATTTATGATTTCTTTAATGTTGTCGGGGCAGAACCAATGTATGGAGGCATCGCGTTTGAACCACGTCTGTTGCTTACGACAGTAGCGACGGCTGTTGCTTTGTATCTTGAAGATACACTCGTCGAGCGTGGTCAGTCCGTCGAGGTATTCAAACATTTCTTTGTAGCCCACGGTGTTAAGGGCGTTCTCTGTGCGCTGTGGATAGACGGCGAGTGCTTCCTGCTCAAGTCCGCTGTCAATCATGTTGAGAACGCGGGCATTGATGCGCTCGTAAAGCACGTCACGTGGGCGTGTCAGACCAATCTTCATGATGTTGAATGGGCGTTCCTTGCGCTCGCTCTTTCGGAACGATGTGTAGGTCTGGCCAGTGCAGTGGCATATCTCAAGGGCATGGACAACGCGGCGTGGGTTATTGCGGTCGACGATGGCCCAATGCTCTGGGTCGAGCAGCTTCAGTTCGGCTACTAATCGCTCCAGTCCTTCGTCAGTTAAGCGTTGTTTCATCCAATCGCGCGTCTCGTCGTCGACGGTGGGTATGTCGTCGATGCCGTTGCATACGGCGTCGATATACATCATCGAACCACCGGTGAGGAGTGCTGTGTCGTAGCGTTTGAAGAGGTCGGAGGTGAGCAGTTGCATCACGTCGCTCTCGTACATCGATGCACTATAGTAGTCACCGATATGGTGTGTGCCAACGAAGTGATGCTTCACACGGGCACGCTGCTCGGGGGTGGGGGCTGCGGTGCCTATCGGTATCTCTTCGAATATCTGTCGGGAGTCGGCGTTAATGATTGGTATGTTGAGGTGTTCGGCTACTTGCAGGCATAACTCTGTCTTGCCTACGCCGGTAGGACCGAGTATTACTATCAGTGTTTTCGCCATGTCTTATCGTTGTTTTAGAATGTATTGAAATGCAAAAAAGGAATTTAACGGGAGTAGGGGGCTTTGCCCGAAGTTAACTTCTATTCATTTGATATGCAGTGTATTAACTTCTGTGTTACTCTTGTTAAATTCCTTTTTGTCATACCCTCATGTATTAAGGGGTGCGTGGATATGGCAGTGATGCCTACCCTCCTATGTTTGAGGTTGCGTGGGTATGGCAGGGATGCCATACCCTCCTATGTTTTATCGTATAATTCCGCGCTGTGAATTCTCTACGAAGTTGAGTATGTACTCCACTTCCTTTGTCATAGGCAGTGTCTTGCGCACTTCCTCGATGCCCTCCTTGAGTGTGCCGGTGTTGTAGAGGAGGCGGTAGGTGTTGTGGATGAGGTCAATCTGCTCGTTGCTAAATCCGCGGCGACGCAGACCAACGAGGTTCAGACCGCAGTACTTCAGAGGGTCGCGACCTGCGATGATGTACGGCGGAATGTCCATCGGTGAGCGCGAACCGCCCTGCACCATCACGTAGCCACCGATGTGGCAGAACTGATGAACGAGCACGCTACCAGAGAGGATTGCATTGTCGTCAACTACTACTTCGCCAGCGAGCTTCGTAGAGTTGCCGATAATCAGTCCGCTTCCGAGTTTGCAGTCGTGTCCTACGTGCATATTCTCCATAAGCAAGTTGTTGGAGCCTACAACAGTTTTGCCCTTTGATGCTGTGCCACGCGAGATTGTTACGTTCTCGCGGATAGAGTTGTTGTCACCGACGATACAGGTTGTCTTCTCGCCACGGAACTTCAAGTCTTGTGGCTTTGTAGAGATACTCGCTCCGGGGAAGAACTCGTTGTTGCTGCCGATGCGTGCTCCAACATGTATTGTAACACTATTCTGCATCACGTTATTATCGCCGATTTCTACATCACGATCGATGTAGCAGAACGGGCCGATGATATTGTTATCGCCAAGTTTTGCTTCGGGATGTACGTATGCTAAAGGACTGATTTGATTCATCTTGATTATATGTTTTAAGTTGACGAATTGACTCTTTGCCATGTCAACTCGTCAACTTATTAATTACTTGTTCTTAACAATCTGTGCTGTGAATGTAGCCTCCGACACTACGTGGTCGCCAACGAATACGTATCCCTTCATCGATGAGATACCATGACGTAGCGGTGCCAACAGGTCGACTTTGAAGAGGAGCGTGTCGCCCGGAACTACTTTCTGGCGGAACTTCACGTCGTCAATCTTCATAAAGTAGGTAGACCAACGCTCTGGCTCTTCGAGCGTGTTGAGTACCAACAGACCGCCACACTGTGCCATAGCCTCAATCTGAAGCACACCTGGCATCACAGGCTCCTGTGGAAAGTGGCCTACGAAGAACGGCTCGTTGGCGGTGATGTTCTTCACGCCTACGATGCTTGTAGCACCGAGACTAATCACTTTGTCTACCAGCTGCATCGGATAGCGGTGCGGAAGAAGTTCGCGAATGCGGATGTTGTCCATCAGCGGTGCCTCGTTCGGGTCGTAAATAGGAGCCTGAATCTCGTGTTTACGAATTTCGCGACGCATGAGACGTGCAAACTTATTGTTGATGGTATGACCAGGGCGTGTAGCGATGATGCGTCCCTTGATAGGCTTGCCGATGAGTGCCATGTCGCCGATTACATCGAGCAACTTGTGACGTGTGCACTCGTTGTCCCATACGAGTGGCTTGTGCTGTATGTAACCTAACTCTGTAGCGTCGCGACGCTCCACGTGAATCATGTCTGCCAAGGAGTCGAGACGCTCCTGTGTGGTCTGCATCTCGTAGATAACGATAGCGTTGTCGAGGTCGCCACCCTTAATGAGGTTAGCCTTCAATAACGGCTCAATGTCGCGTACGAATACGAAGGTGCGCGCAGGAGCTATGTCTGTAGCGAACTTATCAATGCAGTCGAGTGTGGCAAACTGTGAGCTGACAAACTTTGAGTTGAACGAGCACATAGCTGTGAGCGAGAACTCCTCGTCGGGAAGGATGGTGATGCACGAACCCGTCTCTTCGTCCTTCACCTCAATCTTGTGGCGAATGATGTACCAATCCTTAGGAGCGTTCTGCTCTTCAATGCCCACCTCGTTGATTTTGTCAACATATAGTGCTGCACTACCATCAAGGATAGGGAACTCGGGACCATTCACCTGAATAAGACAGTTGTCGATGCCCATAGCATAAAGGGCTGCCATACCATGCTCGATTGTAGAGATGCGTATGTCGCCTTTACCTAAGACTGTGCCACGTTGTGTGTCTATTACGTTCTCGGCGATAGCCTGTATGATAGGCATACCATCGAGATCGATGCGCTGTATCTTATAGCCAGTGTTCTCGGGTGCGGGATTGAACGTGACGGTGAGGCTCAATCCGGTGTGCAGACCTTTGCCACACAAAGAGAAACTGCCTTTGAGTGTCTTTTGTTTTGACATTATTATATTGTTTGTTGTTTATTTTTCGTTGTTCTTGAGCAACTCCATCTCCTTCTTCAGGTCGTTCAAGTCTTTGTACATATCGGGTAGACGGCGGAATATTGCCTGCGACTTGAAGTACTGTCGCTGTGGCATTGGTGGTGTGCCGATGAGCTCTTCGTTGCCTTTCAAGCTGCCCGGTACGCCCGACTGTGCGCCGAGGAGTGTGCGGTCGCCGATTGTTATGTGTCCTGCCAAGCCTACTTGACCGCCGAACATACACCATGAACCAACCTTTGTGCTACCCGCAATGCCTACTTGTGCAGACATCACGGTGTTTTCGCCAATCTCTACGTTGTGAGCAACCTGCACAAGGTTGTCAAGTTTCACACCCTTACGGATGAAGGTAGAGCCCATAGTAGAGCGATCGACGCAAGTGTTTGCACCAATTTCTACATTGTCCTCGATTGTTACGATGCCTATTTGCGGTATCTTGTCGTAACCATCGGCGTTAGGAGCGAAGCCGAATCCGTCTGAACCGATTACGCTACCAGCGTGAAGTGTCACATTGTTACCGAGCTTACAGTCCTGATAGATGGTGGTGTTGGGATAGATGAGGCAGCCGTTGCCCATCTTTACGTTGTCGCCGATGACAGCGTGAGGATAAATCTGGCAGTTGTCGCCGATAACTGCGTTGTCGCCGATACATGCGAACGGCCCTACATAGCAGTCCTTGCCGAGCTTTGCAGTCGGTGAGACGTATGCTTGTGGAGCTATGCCTGTCTTTTTAGGCTTGCTTGCTTCGTAGATTTGGAGCAGTTTGGCAATACACTCGTATGCGTTGTCAACGCGTATCAGTGTAGCCTGAACGGGATGTTCAAGCTCCACATCGTTGTTGACAATCACTACAGACGACTTCGTGTCGTAGATATAATGTGTGTATTTAGGATTAGAGAGGAAAGAAATAGCACCCTCAACACCTTCTTCAATCTTTGCGAAGGTGTTGATTTTTGCTTCTTTATTGCCTTCTATACGACCGCCAATAACGCTCGCTATCTGTTCTGCTGTAAATTCCATTTCTGTCTTTTCTATGTTATTCTTGCAAATATATAGATGATAGTTTTCTATAGATGTTGCAAATGTAAGAAAATAAATTTACATTATGCTTTTTAACAATACTTATTTATCAATTTTGTCTGAAAATACATCAGTTTTGGCGAAAAAAGCCATGTGCAAGGCTTTAAATGCCGTGTTTTTTCAGTTCTGCATCCATCTGTATCTGCAGTTCCTTTGCCTTCTCTGCTGCGACGGTGGCGAAGTCTTCGCCGTTAGAAGCGTAGATGATGCCACGTGAACTGTTGACGAGTAGTCCGCAGTCAGCGTTCATACCATACTTGCATACTTCCTCAAGCGAACCACCCTGAGCACCAACACCAGGAACGAGCAGGAAGTGGTCTGGGACAATCTTGCGGATATCCTCGAACATACGGCCTTGAGTAGCACCTACAACATACATCATGTTCTCCTTGTCACCCCACTGCTGAGATGTGCGTAGTACCTTCTCAAACAGACGCTCACCATCCTTGTCTTCTGTGAGCTGGAAGTCGTGGCTACCCTTGTTGCTGGTCAGAGCGAGCAGGATAACCCACTTGTCCTTGTAGCCGAGAAATGGTGTTACGCTGTCTTCGCCCATGTACGGAGCCACGGTGAGCGAGTCGACATCGTACTCGTCGAAGAATGTGCGAGCATACATAGCACTTGTGTTGCCGATATCGCCACGCTTTGCGTCAGCCACGATGAAGTGGTTGGGATAGTTTTCCTTCAAGTACTTGATGGTCTTCTCAAAAGAGATGAGTCCCTTTACGCCGAACGCCTCGTAGAATGCGAGGTTAGGCTTGTACGACACGCAGTAATCGGCGGTTGCGTCGATGATGGCCTTGTTGAAAGCGAAGATTGGATCCTCGTCGTTGAGGATATGCTGCGGCACCTTCTTCAAGTCGGTGTCAAGACCTACGCAGAGGAATGAGCGCTTTGTCTTTATCTGGTTTACTAATTCTGATCTGTTCATAGTAATTGTTTTTTATAAATTGATTCTTACAATTCATTCTCTTTCATCTTCTCCGCATTCTCTGCCACGGTGAGTGCGTCAATCATCTGCTGGATGTTTCCGCCCATGAAGCCCGGGAGGTCGTACACGGTCATGCCGATGCGATGGTCGGTGACACGGCCCTGTGGGAAGTTGTATGTACGTATCTTTGCAGAGCGGTCGCCGGTAGAGACGAGAGTCTTACGGCGGTTGGCAATGTCGTCAACGTATTTCTGGTGCTCCTTGTCATAGATGTATGTACGCAGACGTGCAAGTGCTCTCTCCTTGTTCTTAGGCTGGTCGCGGGTTTCGGTACACTCGATGAGAATTTCCTCAACCTCGCCAGTGTTAGGATTCTTCCACATATAGCGGGCACGTACACCCGATTCTACCTTGTTCACGTTCTGTCCACCTGCGCCTGAAGAGCGGAAGGTGTCCCACTTGATTTCGCCCTCGTTGATATTTACCTCGAATGGGTCTGCCTCAGGAAGTACGGCTACGGTTGCTGCAGAGGTCTGCATACGTCCGTTCGACTCGGTAACTGGCACACGCTGTACGCGGTGAACGCCCGACTCATACTTCAGTGTGCCGTACACGTTGTCGCCACTTACTGCGAAGCAGATTTCCTTGAAGCCGCCTACAGCACCTTCGCTCTCGCTTGTGACAGCCACTGTCCAGCCCTTCGACTCGCAGTACTTCTTGTACATCATGAATATTTCGCCAGCAAAGAGACAAGCCTCGTCGCCACCCGTACCGGCACGAATCTCCATCTGTACGTTCTTTGCGTCCTCTGGATCTTTCGGTACAAGAGCTATCTTTATTTCTTCCTCGAGTTTTGGCTGGAGTTCTTCGTTTGTGGCGAGCTCCTCACGTGCCATCTCCTTCATCTCCGCATCCTGCTCGTTCATGATGATATCCTTAGCCTCGGCAATGCCGTTAAGACAATTGATATACTGCTGACGGAGTTTCATAATGTCCTCAAGGTCTTTATACTCCTTTGTCAGTTTCACGTAACGCTGCTGGTCGGCGATTACAGAAGGGTCGGTAATGAGGGTTGATACTTCCTCATAACGTGCCTCCAGTCCGTCGAGTTTTTCTAATATATTGTTATTTTCTGCCATTTGTCAAATTTAATGTTGAGATGGTGTTATGTTGTTATGGTGAGGTGTTGTGGTGTTGTTATGGTGAGATGTTGAGGTGTTGAGGTGTTGAGGTGTTGAGATGTTGTGGTGTTGTTATGGTGAGATATGTCAACACCTCAACATCTCACCACATCACCATCTTATCTCACCATCTCAACATTTCAACATAACAACTTCTTATTAATATTCGAACTCTCCGTATTCAGACTTGATGAGAAGCGAGCGTTCGCCCTCTTCGATGCGTCCTACGATCTGTGCGTCGATGTTGAAGCTCTTGCTTATTGCAATAACCTGCTCAGCAACCTCTGGACGTACGTAAATCTCCATGCGGTGACCCATGTTGAACACCTTGTACATCTCCTTCCAGTCGGTGTGGCTCTGCTCCTGAATGAGGCGGAACAGCGGTGGAATAGGGAACATGTTGTCCTTGATTACGCGACAATTTTCGCCAACGAAGTGCAGCACCTTGGTTTGTGCACCGCCAGTGCAGTGAACCATGCCATGTATTTCTGGACGCAGCTCGTCAAGCAGGCGCTTGATGACAGGAGCGTATGTACGTGTCGGCGAGAGAACGAGCTGTCCGGCTGTGACCGGTGCACCCTCTACTTTGTCGTCAAGACGGCAGCCACCGCTATATACGAGTTCCTCTGGTACAGCGTGGTCGTAGCTTTCCGGATACTTCTCAGCGAGATACTTCGAGAACACGTCGTGGCGAGCGCTGGTGAGTCCGTTAGAACCCATACCGCCGTTGTATTGCTTCTCGTATGTAGCCTGACCAAATGAAGCCAAACCTACGATTACGTCGCCAGGGCGGATGTTTGCGTTGTCAATGACATCGCTGCGCTTCATGCGGCAAGTAACGGTAGAGTCAACGATGATAGTGCGCACAAGGTCGCCAACGTCGGCTGTCTCACCGCCTGTAGCGTAAACGCCTACACCCATTTTGCGCAAGTCCTCGAGGAGTTCGTCGGTGCCGTTGATTACAGCCGAGATAACCTCACCCGGGATAACCATCTTGTTGCGTCCGATTGTGCTCGAAACGAGGATGTTGTCCACTGCGCCCACGCAGAGCAGGTCGTCGGTATTCATAACGATAGCGTCCTGAGCCACGCCCTTCCATACGCTGAGGTCGCCGGTCTCCTTCCAGTACATGTAAGCAAGCGACGACTTGGTGCCAGCACCGTCGGCGTGCATGATATTGCAGTATTCGGGGTCGCCACCGAGGATATCGGGGATTATTTTGCAGAAAGCCTGCGGATAGAGACCCTTGTCGATGTTCTTGATGGCGTTGTGTACGTCTTCTTTAGCTGCGCTTACGCCGCGCATCATGTATCTGTTAGATGTGTCCATATTGTGAGTTTTGAATTTTTATTTCTGAGTTTTGATTTATTGTCTACGGTGATTTATTGCTTATGGCAACCCTATTTTTAGGGCTATTCATTGCAATGCCAGAAGTCCCAGCTTGCGAATGCCTGCAGCAACAGCATCTCCAGTCCGTTCTTGGTATTGGCTCCGTAGCGTGCGCCTTTCTTCATAAAAAGCGTTTCGTCCGGATTGTAGATGAGGTCGTAAAGTATGGTGTGGCAATCCATTGCCTCGTAAGGCAAGTTGGGGCAGGTGTCTGCCTTCGGATACATGCCAAGTGGGGTGCAGTTGACGATGACGTTGTACTCCTTAATCAGTTCTGGTGTCACCTCCTCGTATGTTATGCAGCCAGGCTTCTTCGTACGACTCACAAATAGTGTCTCAAGTCCGAGCGATTTGAGACCGTAGTTGATGGCGAGCGAAGCACCGCCAGTGCCGAGTATGAGTGCCTTCTTATGGTAAGGTTCGAGCATTGTCTCGATGCTACGTGTGAAGCCGATTACGTCACTGTTAAATCCCTTCAGTATAACGTTTTTATTCTTGTGTGTCACACGTATGACGTTGACCGCACCGATAGCGCGTGCTTCGGGGCTAAGGTCGTCGAGGTAGGGTATTACCTGCTGCTTGTAGGGGATAGTGACGTTGAGTCCGCACAGTTCTGGGTTTGATGCGAGTATCTCTTTCAAGTCCTCTATCTGCGGAATCTCATAGTTGATGTAACGAGCGTTGATACCCTCGTTGGTAAACTTCTCGTTGAAGTAGCTGATGGAGAAGGAATGTCCCAGTGGGAAACCGATTAAACCGTACTTGTCCATAGTGTGAATGTTGAGATGTTGATGGGGTGAGGTGTTGATGGGGTGAGATGTTGATGGGGTGAGATGTTGATGGGGTGAGGTGTTGATGGGGTGAGGTGTTGATGGGGTGAGGTGTTGACGGGATGATGGGGTGTTGACACTTTACTTTGTTGCGAGATAGAGCGTGCAGATGCCGAGTGTCATTCGCTTGAACGAAGCTTCGGTGAAGCCTGCCGCTTTCAGTATCTCCACCATTCGCTCACCTTGTGGGAACGCCTCGATGGTAGCCGTGAGGTAAGAGTAAGCCACGCTGTCGCCAGAGATGAGTCGTCCGTATACTGGTAGCACTGTGTGCGAGTAGATCTTGAATAACTGCTTCATTGGAAAGCTAACGGGTGATGTCAGCTCCACGATGCAGAGGTGTCCGCCTGGCTTCAGCACTCGGCACATCTCGCGCAGTCCTTGATCGAGGTTCTGGAAGTTGCGTATGCCGAAAGCCGCTGTCACGGCATCGAATGTGTTGCCTTCGAACGAGAGTGCCATGCAGTCTTCCTTGGCGAACGATATCACGTTGTCGAGCTTTAGTGAATTCACCTTCTGTCTGCCCACGTTCATCATTCCCTCGCTTATGTCCGTGCCCGTCACCTTCGTCGGCTTCAGTATCTGTGCCGCCTGTATGGCGAAGTCGCCCGTGCCCGTAGCTATGTCAAGAATGCTTTGTGGTTTGTAAGTTTTCAGTCGGTTGAGAGCTTTCTTGCGCCACAACTTGTCAATGTTCCACGACAGGCGGTGGTTGAGCTTGTCATACGAGTGTGCGATGTTGTCGAACATCAGTTCCACCTGCGCCCCTTTTTCTTCTTTGTCGTTGTAGGGCTTTATCTTTTCCTGTCCGTAAACCATTGTTGTTGTTCGTTATATTTCACCTATCGCTACATTTTGCGAAGCGATGTCTTGGTGTATATGATAATATGTATGTATATATAATAATGTAGGGTGTAGAATATCAGATGTCGGTGAACCAAGTCTCCAACATCCAATATTCTGCACCCATTATGTATTGCTACTTACGTGTAGCGAGGTAGTCGGCTACGTTCTTTTCGATGCGCGCTGCGATGTCGCCCTCTTCAACGGTCTTGTCGAACTTCTCGCCAGTGATGTGCTCGTAGAGTTCGATATAACGTTCGCTTACGCTCTCTGCATATTCATCTGTGATTTCGGGCATTGTCTGTCCGGGTTCGTTCATAAAGTTATGCTCGATGAGCCACTGGCGTACAAACTCCTTCGAGAGCTGCTTCTGTGGTAAGCCCTTCTCAAACTTCTCCTCGTAGCCGTCAGCATAGAAGTAGCGTGAAGAGTCGGGAGTGTGAATCTCGTCAATGAGATATACCTTACCATCGCGCTTGCCGAACTCGTACTTAGTGTCAACGAGGATAAGACCGCGCTGTGCAGCCATCTCCTGTCCGCGCTGGAAGATACGACGTGTGTAGTCTTCCATCACAGCGTAGTCCTCAGCACTTACGATGCCCTGAGCGATGATTTCCTCTTTAGATATATTGAGGTCGTGACCCTCATCAGCTTTTGTTGTCGGAGTGATGATAGGTTCTGGGAATCGCTGGTTTTCCTTCATACCCTCTGGCAGCTTAACGCCGCAAAGCTCGCGGCATCCCTCTTTGTATGCGCGCCAAGCTGAGCCTGTAAGGATAGAGCGGATGATCATTTCAACTCGGAAACCCTCGCATTTCAAACCAACAGTAACCATTGGGTCTGGTGTAGCGAGTTTCCAGTTGGGGCAGATGTCTGTTGTAGCATCAAGGAACTTGGCTGCAATCTGGTTCAGAACCTGTCCTTTGAACGGAATACCCTTTGGTAGGATTACGTCAAACGCAGAGATTCTGTCGGTTGCTACCATTACGATCACGTCGTCGTTGATGTCATACACGTCGCGAACTTTTCCGTGATACACGTTTTTCTGACCTTCGAAATGAAAATCGGTCTTTGTAAGTGCTTTCATAACTATTTTAAATTTTGAGTTTTGTCGTGAGCCTCATTTTGAGTTTTGTCGTGAGCGTCGTATGCATTCACGATGCGTGTCACAAGCTTATGTCTTACGATGTCTTTCTGTCCGAGTTTTACGAAGCCGATGCCTTCCACGTCCTTCAGTATGTCGAGTGCTTCGGTGAGTCCGCTCTTCTGTCCGCGTGGCAGGTCTATCTGCGTCATATCGCCAGTGATAATCATCTTTGTGTTCCATCCCATACGGGTGAGAAACATTCTTATCTGTGCCGGTGTAGTGTTCTGCGCCTCGTCGAGAATCACTACGGCATCGCTAAGCGTGCGGCCTCGCATGAAGGCGAGCGGAGCTATTTGTATGATGTTCTTCTCCATCATATCCTGCAGTTTCACAGCAGGGAGCATGTCTTCCAATGCGTCATATAGCGGTTGCAGATACGGGTCGATTTTGTCCTTCATGTCGCCAGGTAGAAAGCCGAGCTTCTCGCCAGCTTCTACAGCCGGACGCGAGAGTATAATCTTGCGTATGGTCTTCTCCTTCAGTGCACGCACTGCGAGGGCTATGCTTAGGTAGGTCTTGCCGGTTCCGGCAGGTCCTGTAGCGAATATCATGTCGTTCTTCTCGTAAGCATCCACGAGCTGTTGCTGGTTCTCGCTTTTGCACTTAATCGGTTTGCCCGATATGTTGTAGACGATAACGCCCTTCACGCTGTCGGCTTTTGTCTGCTTGCCCTTGACGATGTCGAGAATGTCCTCATCGTTGATGTTGTTGAACTTCAGCACATGACGGCGTATTTTCTCCACGTTTTCCTCGAAGGCTGCCATCTCCTCCTCGTCACCGAGCACGCGTATCACGTTGTCGCGTGCCACTATGCGCAGCTTGGGATAGAGCGATTTTATTATCTGCAGATGCCCATTGCCAACACCGTAGAACACTACGGGGTCGATATCCTCTAATATGATATGTCTTTCTATCAAAATATTCAGTGTACGATTTTGGATGCAAAGTTAATGAAAATAGGAGATAATACAAAATAATCAACAATAAAAACAAGAGCACATGTTTTGTATTTTCCTCGATTTTGTCTAAATTTGCAGTCATTATGATGAATATTTCTTCTAAAAGATACTTACAGGGTTTTGGCGTGACGGTTGTTTTGCTTGCCATGTTGCGTTGCGCCTACCCCGAAGTGGCATCTTCGCCAGCAAGCAATGTCGCAGTAGCAGATAGTTCTGTCGTTGCTGATAGCATGACGGTAGCTGATAGCGCAAAAGCAGTCTTGGCTTCGTCGACAACCGCAATCTCAAAGAAAGATGTGGCGAGTGTGCCGACGTTATCTCCCAAGCCGTTGGGTCGTCCCTCGCGCTTCTTCGCTGCCGACGGCACTCCAGTGAAGAACCGCATATATAGTGTGCCTCATTTTGGCAATACCTTTCCCGATCAGAATGATGTACAACTTGCTGCTGCGGCTCGTCATGGTGTGAAGGCAGTCATCGACCGTGCTGATGCCGAGCGACGTAAGTCGGAGTTAGTGTATGTGGGCAGCAATCCGTTCTATCACATTGACGACCGTATGCGTAGCAGCATACCTTATCTTGTGCCACGTGCTGCGATATTGTTGCAGGACATTGGCAAGAGTTTCTTCGACAGTTTGCAGACCAAGCAGATACCGCTACACAAGGTTATTGTGACATCGGTGCTGCGCAGTAAGGCTGATGTGCAGAAGTTGCGTCGCCGCAACTCTAACGCCACCGAGAATTCGTGCCATCTCTACGGCACTACGTTCGACATCTGCTACAATCGCTATCACACAGTAGAAGACCCTGACGGACCGCGCCGCCGGCAGGTGCGCAACGACACGCTGAAGTGGGTGCTCTCTGAGGTGCTCCGCGATATGCGCGAGCAGAAGCGTTGTCTCGTTAAGTACGAAGTTAAGCAGGGCTGCTTCCACATTACGGTGAATTGAGGTGGTGAGATGTTGAGGTGTTGAGATGTTGAGATGGTGTGGTGTTGATGTGTTGACATTTGTGTAGGAGGGTATGGCATCCTGCCATACCCACGCAGCCACAAGATGTAATGATATCGTAGCCACAAGGTGTAATGATATTGCAGTCCACAGGATGCATAGCCCTTTCCTCCCATGCTATTTTATAAAAACTTGAAACGATGGAAATAGAACCGGTAGCTTTTTTCCGTTCGCCCTTTGCCACTAAGTTTGGCATACCGAAGCAGAGCGGACTTGCCGACACGCTGCGCGGAACGATAGAGTTCGTACCGAAGTACCGCAACGCCGACGCTCTGCGCGGCATGGAAGACTTCGACTATCTGTGGCTCGTGTGGGAATTCTCTGCCAATCGGCATGAGGCGACAAGCCCCGTTGTGCGTCCGCCCCGTCTTGGCGGCAACACTAAGATGGGTGTCTTTGCTACTCGTTCGCCTTTCCGCCCCAACCGCTTAGGACTCTCTTCCGTGCGCATCGACCGCATTGACTACGATGCAACCAACGGACCGCTCATTCATGTTCTTGGTGCCGACATCATGAACGGCACACCTATCTATGACATAAAGCCTTACGTCACTTATGCCGATTCGCATCCCGATGCTCGCAGCGGTTTTGTCGATACCACTGCCACGCGCCGTCTGCACGTCGTCTTTCCCGACCATTTAGCTAAAGAGTTTACAGCCGAAGAGCTTGCCTCGCTCGAGAAAGTGCTCGCGCTCGACCCCCGTCCGCAGTATCACGACAACCCCACGAAGGTGTACGGCATGGAGTTCGCCAACCGCGACGTGCACTTCCGTGTTGATGGCGATAGGCTTGAAGTGGTGGAGATAAAATAATAGTTTGTGTAACAGCTTGATTAAAAATATGGCGTTTTAATAATAAAAAAACTGTTTATTGTTTTGTATTCTCTTCGTTTTGCATTACCTTTGGCGCGAATAATAATTAAAAATACATATCTATGAAGAAATTCTTACTTTCAGTTGCTGCCTTGGCTATGTCATTTGCAGCCAGTGCACAAGTGGATGTGCAGCACCAAAGAGTTGGTGTAGTGGAACAAAGTCCGTACTTCGCACAGCAAAGTGCGGTTGTACACAAAGCGGCAAAGAGAATAGCTGCCAACCAGCGTTGGGTGGGCTACTACAGTTCGGATGCTTTAGCTGCTGCACACAAGGGCATGGGCATCTACAATTATCCTGGAGACAACAAGGTTGCAATCTGTTTGTCTGAAGCTATTCTGAAACCATATGTAGGCAAGAATATAGTTGGTCTGCGTTTCGGACTTTGTGAGGAAATAGGCAGCTCTTCGATTAGTCTTTATAAAAGTGCGTCATCTAAGCCGGGTGATGTATGCAGAAGTGCAAATGTAGAGAAATGTGTGATTGGTTGGAACGAGGTGAAGTTCAGCGAGCCTTATCCAATCAAGGCGGGCGAAGAACTGTATGCAGGTTACACTTATACTCAGTTTGATAGTAATACCGATACAAAGTCGTATCCGTTCTCTGCTGTAAAAGACGGCTTGGCTGAACAGCCTCTTTGGGTCTATTGCAAATTGGGCAATGATACAGGTTGGTACAACTTCAGTATGGGTGGTTATAACATAAGTATTCAGGTGCTTGTTGAGGGCGATTTTGCTGAATATGATGTGATGCCCAGCGATTTCGGAACCGTAAAGGGTGCTATCAATAGTAATGTTGAGACATTCGTAGAGTTCACAAACAACGCCGTAGAGGCAGTGAGCAGTCTCGACTATATTGTCAGTGTTGACGGTGTAGCAGGCAGCGAGCAACATGTCGCAATATCTCCATCGGTTGGATATAACAAAATCGGTACATTCAAGGTGAGCATACCATGTGGCAGCACAGAAGGTCTGAAGAATGTGAAGGTTGAAGTGACCAAGGTGAATGGCCATAAGAATGGTGGTGCAACCATTGTGGCTGAGGGCAAGCTCAGCGTTGCTGCCAATGTGTATAAGCGCAACCTGTGCATTGAGGAGTTTACTACAGAGCAGTGCGGCAACTGTCCGCGAGTGGCAGGATTCCTGCACACATATCTTGAGGAGGCGGATCCTACTCGCGTGTTTGCTGTATGCCACCATGCAGGCTACTATACCGACTGGCTCACAAAAGCATGTGACAATAAGTTGCTCTATCTTTTTAACGATGGAGGACGTACATTCGCACCAGCCATGATGTTCAACCGCGAGCCCGATTTCAAATCTTCTTATGCGACGGGACAGAAAGATAATGTGGTGATACCGGGCAATGCAACCGAAATAAGCAAATATGCAAGCAAGTATCTCAATAAAACAATGGCTGATGCCAAGCTCGACGTGTCTGTCACATATAACGAAAGCGAAAGCAAGGCGGTGATTGTTGTTACTGGCGAATCGAACGATGCTTACGACAAGGAAAGTGCTCTGCTCACACTCTACCTGACGGAGGATAATGTAGAGGCAAAGGATCAATCTGGTGCTAAAGGCACTTTCTATCACCAGCATGTGATACGTGACTTCAATAGCGCATGGGGCGACAAGGTTACATGGGAAGGCAATAAGTTCAGCGCAACTTACGAGTTTGACGTTAATAGTGCATGGAAGAAGGACGATCTCAAGGTTGTGGCTTTCCTCAACAAGCACAGCACCAAGAGCCGTATCGATAACCGCATTGAGAATGTAGCAGGAAAGAATCTTGTTCAGAATTCTACCTTCATTGAGGGCGTAAGCTCTACAGATAATGCTGTAGAGGTGGCACGCTACAATGCTGCAGGTCAGCGTATCAGCGGCAAGCAGAAGGGCTTGAACATCGTGAAACTCAGCAACGGCAAGACGTTGAAGATTATGGTGAAGTAAACATTATTATGTGATAATGAAGTAAATGTTTTAGGATTTTATAAAAAAAAGGAGGTCAGTGGCCTCCTTTTTTTTGTGTGTCTTATTGCGTACTTTCTACAGTTAGTCTTTTTTCATTATGATGTAGTTTTGATACATTCTCCGTACTAATTCGTGAACTATTGCCATCCGCATCGGTCGGCGCAGACATCCGCATCGGTCGACGCAGACATCCGCATCGGTCGACGCAGACATCCGTATCGGTCGACGCAGACATCCGCATCGGTCGGCGCAGACGTCTGCATCGGTCGGTGCGGATTGTCTTTACTTTGCTGCGCACTCCAAAAGTGTCTGCACGATACGCTCTGCCGAGCGGCCATCCCAACGCTCAGGTATGCCACAATGTTTCCATTTGCCGTCCACCATGCGTGCCATCTCCTCACCAAGCAGCACGGGGTCTTCGCCTACAAGCACATTAGAACCAACCTTTACGGTCTCAATGTGCTCGGTGTAGCTATTGAGCGTGATGCAAGGCACGGTGTTGAACGTAGCCTCTTCAGCCACATTGCCGGAGTCGGTTACTACACCAAGCGCATTGGCTGTGAGGTAGCCGAAGTGGAGATAGTCGAGTGGCTCAACGATGTGCAGGTTCTCGAAGAGCAGTGGGTTCTCGTTGACGATGCACTGCACGGCATCAGCAGCCAATTGGCGCAGCGGAGCAACAACGGGGATGTCGCCCGTGTGCGACATCATGCTCACGAGGAGCGCACGCAGTTCGTCATCGTTGCCGATGATAGCCTTGCGGTTGAGTGTGAACACTATGTATCTCTTCTCGGTCAGACCAAGATTGTCCATCACTGCAGGACGAGCGAAACGCTGATGGTTGAAGCGCAGCGTGTCCATGAGGATATTGCCAACCATATATATCTTTGACGACTCGGCACCCTCGCGTGTTGCAGCACTGTTGCCGCCGATGCCTGCCGTGAAGAGCAAGTCGGAAAGTCCGTCGATAACGAGACGATTTATCTCCTTCGGCATAGAGATGTCGAACGAGCGTGTGCCTGCCACAAGATGCGCCAGACGAATGCCCTGCTTCTTCGCAACGATGGCAGCAGCCATTGTAGACGCGAGGTCGTCAACCACAATCACCACATCCGTCTTATGCTCCTGAAGGTAGCACTCAAAGGCAGACATCACCTGACCAGTCAGTTCGTTGAGGTTCTTACATTCCACGCCTAAGCATACGTCAGGGCGACCAATCTGAAGGTCGTCGAAGAGCGACGGTTCGAGTGTAGGGTCGTCCTCACGACCAGCATACACGAGACTGTGACTTACGCTTTTGCCCTCAGCCTTAGCTTTGACAACAGCGCGAACGATTGGGGCTATCTTTATGAAGTTGGGACGTGCGCCAACAAAGATACAAATGTTCATGTTCATTTATGTTTTCTTAAATTCTTTTACTTATCTCCAGTTTCCTTAAACAATTCCTTTATTCCACCAAGGCTGCCCAACATGTTCGTAGCCTCAAACGGCAGGAATACAGTCTTTGTCTTGTCGCCCTGGGCAAGTTCCTCCATCATCTGGATGTACTTCTGAGCGAGCAGATAGTTGGCAGGGTTGGTACTCTTGCCCACAGCCTCCGTAATCTTCTCTATAGCGATTGCTTCAGCCTCTGCCTTGCGGATGCGGGCCTGCGCCTCGCCTTCTGCACGCAGAATCTCCTGTTGCTTAGCAGCCTCAGCACGATTGATGGTAGAAGCCTTCTCGCCCTCCGACTGCAGGATCTGCGACTGCTTCTCGCCTTCTGATGTAAGGATTGCCGCACGCTTGTTGCGCTCTGCCTGCATCTGCTTCTCCATTGCCTGAAGCACGCTTGACGGCGGAATGATATCCTGCAACTCTACGCGGTTCACCTTGATACCCCACTTGTCGGTAGCATCATCGAGAACGGCGCGAAGCTTAGTATTGATGGTATCGCGAGAGGTAAGGGTCTGGTCGAGCTCCAACTCGCCGATGATGTTACGCAGCGTTGTCTGTGTGAGCTTCTCAATAGCGTTCGGAAGGTTGTCAATTTCGTAGACAGCCTTGAACGGATCAACTATCTGAAAATAAAGCAGCGCATTAATCTGCATCTGGATGTTGTCCTTCGTGATTACGTTCTGCTTATCAAAGTCGTACACCTGCTCGCGAAGATCGATAGTGGTTGAATAGCCATAGCGTCCACGCACACTGACAACGATGGCCTTTGCACGGTCAATGAAAGGTATGATAATGTTTACGCCCGGACTAAGCGTTGCATAATACTTACCAAGACGTTCGATGATTTTTGTCTCGCTTTGAGGGATGATGACGACTGCCATCTTTACAAAGACAACAGCAAGCACTACAAGTGCAATAAGAAAGATTGTCATAAACTCCATAGTGTTTAATTTTTAGTTGTTAATATTTAGTCGTTTATATTTAGTTGTTTATTGCTAACCTTTAAATACTCAGCTTACGCTTTTTCAACTTTCACAATGATGCTCTCTCTACCAATGATGCGCACCTTCGTACCCACCGGCAGATCCTCCGTCTCGTCAGACTCAGCCTTCCAGTCGTCACCGTCGAGCTTCATACGGCCGTAATCGCCAGCCTTAATGGTCTCCGTCACCTTGCCCACTCTACCGATGATGGCATCGGCATTGCTCTTGCGCTGACCGCCCTTGGCATCAAGCATATGTACAAGATGTGGCCGGATGCAATATATAGACAACACGGAGAACACGGCAAATATTACCACCTGTGCCCAAAACGGCAGAGCGAACAAGGAGGCGACAAGCGCACACACCGCACCAATACCAAAACAGGTGATATAGAAATCGCCTGATGACAATTCCAAGACAAGACACACCATTGCAAGTACTGCCCAAAGAGTCCAAAGATTTTGTGCAAGATAATCAATCATAAGCTTTTGTTTTTTATTTTTGGTAAAATTACACAAAAACAGCGAAACACTAAAGAGATTTCTGCGTTTTTTATTGCATATAGTGAAAAAAGCATCTACCTTTATTATATTATTTGTACCTTTGCACGTATAACATACAAACATAATGAAAGCATATACATATATAAAGAAAGGTGAGTTTGCCTTAGTTGACAAACAAAAGCCTGCAATTATCGAACCTACAGATGCTATCGTACGCGTCACATTAGGAAGCATCTGCTCAAGCGATTTGCACATCAAGCACGGAAGCGTACCAAGAGCAGTGCCTGGCATCACCGTAGGGCACGAGATGGTGGGTGTCGTAGAGCAACTCGGAGCCGACGTGAAAGGCTTCAAAGTTGGCGATCGCGTGACGGTAAACGTCGAAACATTCTGCGGCGAGTGCTTCTACTGTAAGCACGGATACGTGAACAACTGCACTTCGCCGCACGGAGGATGGGCTTTAGGTTGTCGCATTGACGGCGGACAAACCGAGTATGTACGTGTACCATTGGCAGAGCAAGGACTGAACCGCATACCCGACAGCGTTACAGACGAGCAGGCCCTGTTCGTGGGCGACGTGCTTGCTACTGGTTATTGGGCTGCACGCATCAGCGAGATAACCGAAGAGGATACTGTGCTCATCATCGGAGCAGGTCCTACAGGCATCTGCACACTGCTCAGTGTAATGCTCAAACAACCGAAGCGCATCATCGTCTGCGAACAGTCGGAAGAACGTCGCAACTTCATTAGAGCACACTACCCAGAAGTTCTGATTACAACACCAAAGGAGTGCGACAAATTCGTAAAAGCCAACAGCGATCACGGCGGTGCCGACAGAGTGTTGGAGGTAGCCGGAGGCAAGGACACGTTCCAGCTGGCTTGGCAGTGTGCACGTCCCAATGCTATCGTAACAATCGTAGCCCTATACGACGAGGCACAGACTTTGCCCCTACCAAACATGTACGGCAAGAACCTCACGTTCAAGACTGGCGGTGTAGACGGCTGCGACTGTGAGGAGGTGCTGCAACTCATAGAACAAGGAAAGATTGACACCACACCACTCATAACACACCGCTTTCCACTCAGCAGAATAGAAGAGGCTTATCAACTGTTCGAAAACAGGGAGGACGGTGTTATCAAAGTGGCTATCTACAACGAATAACGCCACAGACTCCATTGCAACAAAAAGCAGACTTTATTTTGCAATGCGCTTAATTTGCACTAACTTTGCACTTACATCACACATATTACGAAATAAATATAACAAACAAAATAATGGAAAATAAGACAAACAAGCTCATCGCAGCACAGTATCAGCTATTCACAATCAGCGAGAACGGAGAGCGCACACTCGTAGAGGAAACCACAAAGGAACAGCCTTTCGTATTCATCACTGGCTTCGATGCAGCTTTAGATGCTCTTGAGGAGCGTCTTGAAAACTTGAATCGTGGTGATAAATTCGATTTTGAACTCGACAAGGAGAAGGCATTCGGTGAGTATGAGACATCACGCGTCATCGAACTCAACAAGGAGATGTTCATTGTCGACGGACAGTTCGACAGCAAGAATATATTCAAAGGAGCACAGATTCCTCTGAAGAACGAGGACGGTAACTTCTTCATCGGCACTGTTCTCGAAATTGGTGATGCTGCTGTTAAGGTAGACCTCAACCACCCACTCGCAGGCAAGAAACTTAACTTCAAGGGCTATATCATCGAAAACCGCGAGGCTACAAAGGATGAGATTAAAACTATGCTCAGCCACATGAACGGTGGCGGTTGCGGAGGCGACTGCGGTGGTTGCGAAGGTGGATGTGGACACCATGAGGGTGGATGCGGACATCACGACCACGAAGACGGATGCTGCGGACATCACGAGCATAAGGGCGAATGTGGCAACCACGAGCATAAGGGAGGTTGCTGCGGACACCACCACTAAACCCTTCCTGCTTAATGCAGATTGAAGAACAAACAAAAAAGCAAATATGCACAATACATTCGGAACACTATTCACTCTCACCACATTCGGTGAGAGTCATGGCGAAGCTATTGGTGGTGTGGTCGACGGAATGCCGGCAGGCATTATGATCGACATGGAATTCATACAAAGTGAGCTCCGCCGTCGTCGCCCTGGTCAAAGCCATATAACGACACAACGCAACGAGCAAGACCAAGTGGAACTGCTCAGTGGGGTGTTCGAGGGGAAATCAACGGGATGTCCCATAGGATTTATTGTGCGCAACACAAACCAACATTCTGCCGACTACGACGACTTGCGTAATCTCTTCCGGCCTTCACACGCCGACTTCACGTACACCTGCAAATACGGCATACGCGACTATCGTGGTGGCGGACGTTCGTCGGCACGCATCACCATAAGTCGTTGTGTGGGAGGAGCACTCGCCAAACTCGCATTACGACAAATGGGCGTAAGCATCACTGCCTACACATCACAGGTCGGTAATATCATCCTCGACCGCGATTACACTAAGTACGATTTCGCAGAGATAGAGCACAACCCCGTACGTTGTCCCGACCCCATCGCAGCAAAACGCATGGAGCAACTCATCGGCGAGATGAAAGCCGTGGGCGACACCATCGGTGGTGTGGTGACGTGCGTAGTGAAAGGCTGTCCTAAGGGTATCGGTGAACCCGAATTTGGCAAGCTTCACGCAATGCTCGGTGCTGCAATGCTCAGCATCAACGCTGCAAAAGGATTCGAATATGGCGAAGGTTTCAACTGCGCTACTGCACGCGGCAGCGAACTGAACGACGCATTCACAACAGAAGATAGAAGCATACGCACCGTTACAAATCATAGTGGGGGCATACAAGGAGGCATAAGCAACGGTGAAGATATCTACTTCCGCACAGCGTTTAAACCAACTGCAACCATTCTTCAAGAACAAACAACAGTAGACAACGCTGGCAATTCTGCCACTCTACACGCAAAAGGACGCCACGACCCATGCGTGCTACCACGCGCAGTGCCAATCGTAGAAGCCATGGCTGCAATGGTAATCTTGGATTATATTATGCTCAATAAAGCTACAAATTCATAGAAAATATAAATTTTATAAAGTTTTTTATTCTTGTTAAGATATTTTTAGCAACAATATTGTGCATATAACAGAAATATTCATTATATTTGCAACCAGTAATTGAGGGCTTGTGAAAGTCTTGAATTAACTTAGTTAAGTCTAGTTTAGTTTTTGTGTTGGTTGAGGGCAGTTTATTGGCTGCCCTCAATTTTTTTAACGAACATCAACCACATTCAGGTTATGCTTCTTCACATTGTCCACCATCCACGCCTTACGGTACTCCTTTCCTTTTACAGAAAGCTTCACATCCTGCACATCCACCTTCTTAACATTGCGGAAATACATGCCCCAAACTGGAAAAACGGGCCACTGGTCAGTAGGACGGTTCTCGAACCATGCCGGCAATGCAGGATCATCGATGCCATCAAACTCCATATCGCAACGGCGCATCACCACACAATCGGTAGGCGCATTACCCCAACTCTTCACCGATAATGCCATACGTGTGATGCCACGAGCCTCAAGGTCTTCCACCAATAAACGCCCCATCGTATTGTCATCGCTAAGCGTAACGCAGAGTGGCGTTAGGACATAGCTCACCTTGTTGCGCAGAATACGAATCTTATCCATGCGTCCCGGAGCCTTACCCCATCCGCCAGGCTCAAGATTTACAGCTGCCTCAGAACGTGTGCGGTGCGAGGTGATGTGCTCAAACTTTCCAGGACCATATATCTCGTTATCAGTAATGTCCAAGCCTATCGATGGCATGATCATACGTATGCCGTTGCACGAAGAGTTTAGCACGTTGTGACTGATGCTCATGCGCTCCCAGTAGCCGCCCGCAATAGCGTCGTCGCCAGTGTGCATCTCGCAGTGCGCAATCTCCACACGCTTCGCCCCACGGATGTGTATGCCGTCCCATCCGCCTTCTATATATAGATTATGAAACTGCGACTTTTCTATCTGGTAGCCCAGAAAAGCATAGTTGGCGGAGCGCTTCACACTGATACCTTCAAACTTCATATGCTTGCAACCAGCCATCAGCACGGTATGCGGACCGCGCATGTGTTCCTCACCAAGCGGATTGCGCACATCAGCTCCGTCAATGCATCCCTTACCCTCAATGCCAGCATTACTCACACCGACAGCAAACACCATCGCCTTAGACCACTGCGGATCGGTGGCAGAGTTATAATTCACCGTACCTTGCCCACTCTCGTAGCGCGAGAGGTCAAGCGTGGTCTTCAAGGAAGCATAAGCATCTATGTCCTGCACCCCCTTCAGCACAGCACCCTGCTCAAGAAAGAGCATAACACCCGACTTCAGATATATCGACCCCGTGTAATATTCACCACATGGTACAACCACGCGTCCACCACCCTGCTCGGCGCAATGCTCTATGGCGCGGTTTATCGCCTCAGCATTGTTCACCGACTCATTGTTGCCCACTGCGCCAAATGACGCAATACTCACCACAATAGATAAAAGAAAACTTATCATACTTTATTATTTATATAGATTATACATTCTTATTATACCGATTTACGTTAATAGCATGTATGTAGCACTATTCATGCGAATAGCTATTTTACCATCAAATGGTGTGTAAAGATACGAATTTATTATATAATTCGCCTACAGAAGAGAATTTAAAGTAAAGAAATCAACTTTTTCAACATTTTCTTCAAAAAAGTCACAAAAACATTTGGCAGTTTCATCAGAAACCACTACCTTTGCACTCGCTTTTAAGGAACAACGCTTAAAGCTTTAAACAATGGCTCCGTAGCTCAACTGAATAGAGCATCTGACTACGGATCAGAAGGTTGCAGGTTTGAATCCTGCCGGAGTCACAAAAAGAGGATATTACTTCATGTAACATCCTCTTTTTTGTTATACATATCCACCATTTGCTATATATTCCAACACAAGCCAAAATTATAGCATACACTTAACACATTATTATATAATTATTGAACTAAAACGGCGATTATCCCACGTATTTTTACTAATTTTGCAAGTTAAGAAATATAGAATATAAACAAAACAGATACAATCAGTATGGAATTAGCAAGCAAATACGATCCACAAGCAGTGGAATCGAAATGGTATCAGTACTGGCTTGACAACAAACTCTTCAGTAGCAAGCCCGACGGACGTGACCCCTACACTATCGTTATACCGCCGCCAAACGTGACTGGCGTGTTGCACATGGGCCACATGCTCAACAATACGATTCAGGACATCCTCGTGCGCCGCGCACGCATGGAGGGAAAGAATGCTTGTTGGGTACCTGGCACCGACCACGCTTCGATTGCTACGGAGGCTAAGGTAGTAAATCGTCTTGCAGAGCAGGGCATCAAGAAGCGCGACCTCACACGCGAACAGTTCCTTGAGCACGCTTGGAACTGGACGAACGAACATGGTGGAATCATCCTCAAGCAGTTGCGCCGTCTCGGTGCGTCTTGCGATTGGGACCGCACAGCATTCACAATGGACGAGAAGCGCTCTGAGAGCGTGCTGAAGGTGTTCGTGGACCTCTACAAAAAGGGACTTATCTACCGCGGTCTGCGCATGGTGAACTGGGACCCGAAGGCACAGACCGTGCTTTCTACCGAAGAGGTTATCTACCGCGACGAGAAGAGCCATCTGTTCAACCTTCGCTACTATGTAGCTGACGCAGACGTAAACCCAGTTGTGCCGACAGGCTGCGAGGGCGAAGTGCTGCATCAGGACGCCGACGGACGCTACTACGCTGTTGTAGCTACAACACGCCCAGAGACTATCATGGGCGACACCGCAATGTGTATTAACCCGAAGGACCCGAAGAACCAGTGGCTGCGCGGACACAAGGTGATTGTACCGTTGGTGAACCGCGTTATCCCGGTTATCGAGGACCGCTACGTAGATATCGAGTTCGGTACTGGCTGTCTGAAGGTTACTCCTGCTCACGACGTGAACGACTACGCACTCGGCAAGACGCACAACCTCGAAACTATCGATATCTTCAACCCCGACGGCACTATCTCTGAGGCTGCAGGCATGTACGTAGGCATGGACCGCATGGACGTGCGCAAGCAGATTGTAGAGGATCTGAAGGCTGCCGGACTGGTAGAGAAGATTGAGGACTACGACAACAAGGTGGGCTACTCGGAGCGCAACCAGGACACAGCCGTAGAGCCGCGCCTCTGCAAGCAGTGGTTCCTCTCGATGAAGCACTTCGCAGACATCGCTCTGCCGCCGGTGCTCGAGGGCAAGATCAAGTTCCACCCGACAAAGTACGTAACAACATACCGCAACTGGCTGGAGAACATTCAGGATTGGTGTATCTCGCGCCAGCTCTGGTGGGGTCACCGCATCCCGGCTTACTTCCTGCCCACAGCCGAAGGCGAAGAGGAGAAGTACGTAGTAGCACTCACCGCAGAGGAGGCGCTCGAAGAGGCTCGCAAGATTGAGGGTTACGAAAATATCACAGCCGACCAGCTCGTTCACGACGAGGACGCACTCGACACTTGGTTCTCTTCATGGCTCTGGCCTATCTCGCTGTTCGACGGTATCAACAACCCAGGCAACGAGGAGATTAAATACTACTACCCCACAAGCGACCTCGTAACCGGTCCGGACATCATCTTCTTCTGGGTAGCCCGTATGATTATGGCTGGCGAGGAGTACATGAAGGACGTGCCGTTCCGCAACGTATACTTCACAGGTATCGTGCGTGACAAGCTGGGCAGAAAGATGTCGAAGTCACTCGGCAACTCGCCCGACCCTATCGCCCTCATTGAGAAGTATGGTGCCGACGGCGTGCGCATGGGCATGATGCTCTCGGCTCCTGCCGGCAACGACATTCTCTTCGACGAGAGCCTCTGCGAGCAGGGACGCAACTTCAACAACAAGATTTGGAACGCATTCCGTCTTGTAAAGGGCTGGCAGGTGGCTGATACCGAACAGCCAGAGGCTAACAATATCGCAGCAAAGTGGTTCGAGGCTAAGTTGAAGCAGACCAACGCTGAGGTGAACGACCTCTTCTCTAAGTATCGCATCTCTGAGGCACTTATGGCTGTGTACAAACTGTTCTGGGACGAGTTCTCAAGCTGGTATCTCGAGATGGTGAAGCCGGCATACGGCCAGCCTATCGACCGCACAAGCTACGAGCAGACACTCGCTTTCTTCGAGACTCTGCTGAAGATGCTCCATCCGTTCATGCCGTTCATCACAGAGGAACTCTGGCAGCACATCTACGACCGCAAGGAGAACGAATCGATCATGCGCGCCGAGTTGAAGCTCGATGCTCCTACTGCCGACGACGATGCCGTAGTAGCAGCTATCGAGAACGTTAAGCTCATCGTGGCTGGCGTGCGCACCGTGCGCAACCAGAAGAACATCCCGAACAAGGATGCTCTCGAACTGCAGGCACTGCAGCAGAACAACTACGAGGCTTACGCTTCAGTAATAAAGAAGATGGCTAATCTCTCGGCTATCAACGTAGTATCTGAGAAGGACACAACGGCTGCTGCCTTCATGGTGGGCACAGACGAGTTCGCAGTACCACTTGGCGATATGATTGACGTTGCTGCCGAGATAGAGAAGCAGGAAGCTCAGCTGAAGCACCTCGAAGGATTCCTCGCAGGCATCAAGAAGAAGCTCTCTAACGAGAAGTTCGTGGCTCACGCTCCGGAAGCCGTTGTAGCTCTCGAGCGCAAGAAGCAGAGCGACTCTGAAGAGAAGATCGCTGCACTGAAGGAATCTATCGCAGCACTGAAGAACAAGTAAACGCTTGGGTCATCAAAAACGCTTACAATACAAAAACCGCAAGAGGCGATGATTTCCACACTATAGTCTGCGCCCGGCGACCGAAAGTCGCCACAACAGCGCAGGCTACGGCATGGAGACCATAGCCTCCTGTCCTTTTAATACAGATATACATATAAATCTACTACTAATATATATAATATGTATAAGTTCCTAAAACTCGCATTTATTTCGCTTCTGATGCTCTGTTTCAGCGCGTGCCAGGAGGAAGACCCAATCATGCCGCCAGAACCGCAAACGGCAGAGAAAACCATCTTCGTCTTCATGCCCTACAGCAACAACCTCTACAGTTTTCTACATGCGAATATCAACGACATGAAAGCAGCCATTGTCAGGAACAAGGGACTGGACAACACACGTCTCATAGTGTTCATAGCAAAGGACAAAAAGCAGAGCGCACTGATAGACATCAGATACAAGAAGGGCGTATGCACGCAGGACACGCTCGAGAAATACTCATCGCCCACTTATCTTACAACGAACGGCAGAGTAGAACTGTTCAACAAAGTGAAGAAATACGCACCAGCCAACCGCTACGCCATGATTGTGGGCTGTCACGGCATGGGATGGATACCAAGCTCTACAGTGTTCAACCCGAAGAAGTCGCGCTACTTCGGCGGACTATCTGAGGAATACAGAATAGATATCGTCGACTTCGCAACGAGCATCAAGGCTGCAGGAATGAAGATGCAGTTCATCATGTTCGACGACTGCTACATGTCGAGCATGGAGGTGGCTTACGACTTGAAGGATGTAACCGACTACATCATTGCGTCTACAAGCGAAGTAATGGCTTACGGCATGCCTTACCAGAACATATACCAGCATCTGATGAGCGCACAGCCCGACTACAAGGCTTTATGCAATGGCTTTTACGAGTTCTATTCGAACAGCGGCACACCTTACGGCACAATCGGCGTAATTGATTGCAGATACGTTGACGAGATGGCTTCCATGATGAAGAGCATCAACGCAACGCACACGTTCGACCTTAGCCTTCTCGACAACGTGCAGGACCTCGACGGCGAGACATACAAGCCTACCATATTCTTCGACTTCGACGACTATGTGCGCCAGCTTTGCACAAACGATAACGACGCCTACGAGCAGTTCCACAACGTGCTGCTACGTCTTGTGCCGTACAAAGCGGCTACAGAGTACATATACTCCGGCTCTACGAACAAGAAGACCAAAGTGGACCACTTCTCCGGCATCACCATTTCTGACCCGTCTACACGCTCAGAAATTAAAGAGTCGAAAAAATACACAAATTGGTGGATACGGACCCACTAAGGCCTGTTAAAATATAGATACAAAAAAGGTGTTATCCAATCGGATAACACCTTTTTTGTACACCCTTAGGGATTCGAACCCTAGACCCACTGATTAAGAGTCAGTTGCTCTACCAACTGAGCTAAGGGTGCATCAGTTGTTTTATGTATGTTTCAAAGTTTGTACACCCTTAGGGATTCGAACCCTAGACCCACTGATTAAGAGTCAGTTGCTCTACCAACTGAGCTAAGGGTGCATCAGTTGTTTTATGTATGTTTCAAAGTTTGTACACCCTTAGGGATTCGAACCCTAGACCCACTGATTAAGAGTCAGTTGCTCTACCAACTGAGCTAAGGGTGCATACTCTATCTTTATGCAAGCAACTCATTTCTGAATTGCGAGTGCAAAGGTAGTTACTTTTAGGGAAACTACCAAATTTTCACTCCACTTTTTCGTAAGAAATTGCACTTTTTCATGCGTTTTATACTAAACAAACAAAGTTTCGACTATACAGTTGTTATATATCAAGTAAAACCCCACTCTATATCTGCAAAAAGACAATCTCAACTATCCGTCTCCACAAAGAGCAACCAAGTACATAAAAGCAAAAACGCTCTGCAAAAACAAAGTCTTGCAGAGCGTCTATCATTAAAGTTTATTGCTTTTTCAATTCCTTCATAACCTTCTCAAAGTATCTTTGAGTGCGTTTCTTGTTGTAATTATTGCCACCGTTCCATGCACGTATGGCTTTCTCCACGTTATTACTTGGATTAAATTTCGACTGCATAAGCAAGAACATCTCCTTCGACTTTTCCAAGTTAAAGCGATCACGTAGCGTATAACGTGTCTTACTATTGCGTCCTTTGAGAATGTTGTTACATTCTGCTACGAGAATTGGTGTAATCTGCATCGCACCACACGACTTACCTCTAACGGCTTTTGTATTTCCCGCACTTTCAACCTGAATGATTGCATTCATCACCGGTTCCCAATCAAATTCTTTTGTGCAAACAGTTTTCTTTTCAACCGTTTCTTCCGCTAACATTACGGGATTTACCCCAAATACACATACTACAAATAATACAATTCTAAAAATTCTAATCATGTTAAATTGTTTGTGGAGCCCGAACCCATTCCCTTAAACACATACAACATCTCTTCCACCCCGGAACAAACGTTATATCAATGTAGAGCTTCCACTTCTTCAAAACAAACAGAAGAAGTTTTCACCGAAAACAGCGTCCATGATAGGCGATAAAACCAATTCATACGCATATCAAAACTCCGTTAGATACTTTCAGATAGCCTCACTAAAACAACAAGCATACGCTATCCTTTTTTCTTACCGTGTGCAAAATTACTCAAAATTATCGAATTGTGCAAATTTAGAAACAAGCACGAAAGGTTTTTTAAAGTTTTTTAGAATAGACAATTACCTGAATATCAACGACATAACAACAAATCAATCCTTATAACAAACCTGCGAAGCACGCCAAAGCAAGCAACATGTAAACAGCCTCAAAACAAAAGAAAACCACCCTCTATATACGAAAAAAGGATGCATTGAATCAACGTTCAATGCATCCCATTATATTTAAACTTTCAGAATATTACTTCTTGAAAAAGTCCTTTACTGCCTCATTGGCAACCATACGCTCGTCAAATACGTAAGCACCAGTCTTCGGGCTACGTACCATCTTGATAACCTTTGTGTATGCGCGACCATCCATAGAACCTTCACGGAGGGTAGCGACCGCTTTCTTTGCCATAGTCTATGTATTATTACTTAATCTCCTTGTGAAGAGTCATCTTCTTAAGGATGGGGTTATACTTCATTAATTCCATACGGTCAGGAGTGTTCTTACGATTCTTGGTAGTCACGTAACGGCTTGTACCAGGCTGACCGCTATTCTTCATTTCGGTGCACTCGAGAATTACCTGAACTCTATTGCCCTTTGCTTTCTTTGATGCCATTTACTTATTCTCCTATTACTTTAATGTCACTCCAGTCACAATAGCCTTTAGACACAGCCTGCTTAAGGGCAGCGTCCAAGCCCACTTTGTTGATGAGACGCAGACCCGCTGCGCTAATTTTGAGGCTAATCCAGCAACCTTCCTCTACATAGTAGAACTTCTTGCTGAACAAGTTCACATCGAAAGAACGCTTTGTGCGGTGCTTTGAGTGTGATACGTTGTTACCTATCTGGGCTTTTTTTCCCGTAATCTGACAAATTTTCGACATTTCTATCTTCTTTTTTGTATTCGTTTTTGATACCTATTCCAAACAGAGTGCAAAATTAACGACTTTTTTCGAAACCGCAAAACATTCCATTAAATAAAGTTGTGTATTTAATGTTTTTTTTGTTTTCAGACGCATTTTATGTGCTATAGTGCTGATTTTTACCCATTTTGGAGAATAAAGACTTAACCAAGTTCACCTACTTTACTCCGTAACAGGAATCTTAGGAGCTACACCATTGTCTTCTGTCTTTGGCATATTGTCCTTCAGAAAGCCGATAAACATCTGCAGAGCCTTGCTTGTTGCGATGGCAAGGTTGATATCACGACCGTAATCCTCCGTGAGTTTCATGGTAATAATGTTATCTGCATTGCCACAGGCGAGCCAAATTGTACCGACAGGAATTGCTGCTGTGCCACCACCAGGACCTGCTGTTCCGGTAGACGCAATGGCGAAATCTACATTGAGAGCCTTAATCGCACCCTTTACCATTTCCTTTGCCACATCCTCGCACACGGCTGTCTTCTCCTCAAGCAGACTGTGATCAACACCGAGCAGGTTTTCCTTCACCTCATTGGTATATGAGATAACACCACCCTTAAAGTAAGTTGACGCACCCGGAACAGCGATTATCGACTCTGCGATACGTCCGCCTGTGCAGCTTTCTGCCGAGCCTACAGTAAGACCAGATCCATAAAGAAACTGTTGTATCTCGCGACTAAGTATTTTCTTTTCAAATTCCATTTTGTATTTCTTTTTGTTTATGATTATTTACTTATTTGAATGTAACCTTGCTGAACGCCGGCTTATCTATTGAGCAGAAGTCTTTATCCAGGTATTTATAGTATCCTGTGATGCCAATCATCGCCGCATTGTCCGTTGTATAGCTGAACTTCGGAATATAGATAGTCCAGCCAAAACGCTTCGCATGATCGTGGAAAGCATTACGCAGTCCGTTGTTGGCAGACACACCGCCCGCAACAGCAACATGCTTGATGCCAGTCTGCTTCACAGCAAGACGCAGTTTCTTCATCAATATGTTTACGATAGTATGCTCAAGACTCGCTGCGAGGTCATTCTTGTGATGTTCAATGAAGTCGGGATCGTCCTGAACCCACTTGCGCAGACTGTACAGGAACGATGTCTTCAAGCCACTGAAACTATAGTCCAAGCCCGGTATGTGCGGTTCGGAAAACTTGTACGCAAGCGGATTGCCCTGACGCGCCAAGCGGTCGATGATAGGACCGCCTGGATAACCCAAGCCCATCACCTTCGAACACTTGTCGATAGCCTCTCCTGCTGCGTCATCAATAGTCTGACCGAGCACCTCCATATCGTTATAGGCGTTCACCTTTACAATCTGCGAGTTGCCACCCGACACGAGCAGACAGAGGAACGGGAACGGCGGCGTAGTGTCCTCCGGCTTCTCCTTTATGAAGTGAGCCAGCACGTGACCCTGCAAGTGGTTTACGTCGATCATCGGTATGCCCAGACTGCGCGCAAAGCCCTTTGTGAAGCTCACGCCCACGAGCAGCGATCCCATTAGTCCTGGTCCGCGTGTGAAAGCCACAGCCGATAGCTGCTCCTTCGTGATGCCGGCACGCTTCAGCGCAGCATCCACCACTGGCACGATATTCTGCTGATGAGCACGCGACGCAAGCTCGGGCACCACACCACCATATTCGCGGTGTACATCCTGAGAAGCCGTTACGTTGCTCAGCAATATGTTGTCGTTGAGCACTGCTGCACTTGTGTCGTCGCAGCTGCTCTCTATACCTAATATATACATTTTCTTAAATGTTAATTTTTAATTGTTAATTATTAATTATCTTATTGTTCTAATTATTAATTATCGTGGCGCAAGCCAATTAATAATTAAAAATTAATAATTAATAATTCAACAAACATTAATGTGTCAATATCTCCACGCCGTGCTCAGTCATCACGAAGGTGTGCTCCCACTGTGCGCTCGGCTTCTCGTCGCCCGAGATAACCTCCCAGCCATACTCGTCGTCAGCATCAATGAACACCTTCCACGTACCCATGTTGACCATAGGCTCGATGGTGAACACCATGCCCGGCACAAGCAGCATACCCGTACCCTTGTGTCCGTAGTGCATCACGTCGGGCTTCTCGTGGAACTTCAATCCAACGCCATGACCGCAGAGGTCGCGCACGATGCCATAGTGATACTTGTCGGCGTGCTTCTGGATAGCGTGACCGATGTCGCCCACGAAGCTGTAAGGCTTAGCTGCCTCCATACCAATCTCCAGACACTCCTTAGCCACACGCACCAGCTGCTCCTTCTCGGGTGTTGTCTTGCCGATGATGAACATGCGCGAAGCGTCGGCATAGTAGCCGTCGAGGATAGTTGTGAAGTCGACATTCACAATGTCGCCCTCCTGCAGAACATCCTCTTCCTTCGGAATGCCGTGGCACACCACCTCGTTGATACTTGTGCAGACACTCTTCGGGAAGCCCTCGTAGTTGAGACAAGCCGGCACAGCGCCATGTGCTGTACAGTAGTCGTAGCATATCTGGTCGATCTCGAGAGTGTTCATGCCAGCATGAATATGCTTAGCCACCTCGTCGAGCACACCAGTGTTCACCACACCGCTGCGGCGTATGCCTTCTATCTGTTCAGGAGTCTTGATAAGGTCGCGCGACGGCACCTCCTTACCCTTATTCTCCCAATACATTACTCTTTTGTCAAGTTCTGTCGGCTCCTGTCCAGGCAGACAGTGCCAAACTCTTTTCTTCTTGAATACCATAATAATTATATTAAAGCCCCAACCACGTGGGAAGTATTTTTATTCTAACGAATTAAGTTCACTCGAACTAATCAAGTTTACTCAAACAAATTGAGTTTATTCTTGCGAGCCTCATCGAGCGACGAGAGTTTCTGCTGATGCGCAGCATACTCCTCACGCAGACGAGCATAGCGTTCGTCCAGTTCGGCTTTGAACTTCTTGCGGTCGGCGGCGTTCATCAGTCGCTGCGCCACAAGCGGGTTCTGCGCCGCGTCTTTCACCCACACCACGATGCCACTGTACACGGGCGCAATCTTCAGAGCCACGTGCATCTCCGATGTAGTAGCACCGCCCACCATGATGGGCAGGTCAAGTCCGGCACGCTCCATCTCTGTAGCCACGTTCACCATCTCCTCCAGACTCGGCGTTATAAGTCCGCTCAGTCCGATCATGTCAACCTGTTCAGCCACCGCCTTCTTCACAATCTGCTCTGCCGGCACCATCACTCCGAGGTCAATCACCTCGTAGTTGTTGCACGACATAACCACATCTACGATGTTCTTGCCGATGTCGTGCACGTCGCCCTTCACGGTAGCCATGAGCACCTTTCCGGCTGTCGTTGTGCCCTCCTTCTTGTCGGCTTCGATGTACGGTTGCAGAATAGCCACCGCCTTCTTCATCGTGCGCGCCGTCTTTACGACCTGCGGCAGGAACATCTTGCCACAACCGAAGAGTTCGCCCACCTTGTTCATGCCCGCCATGAGCGGACCCTCTATTATGTCCACCGCCTTCGGATACACCGTAAGTGCCTCCTGCAGGTCGTCCTCCATATAGTCTGCCACGCCTTTCACGAGAGCCGTAGACAAGCGCTCAGCCACATCAGCCTTGCGCCACTCAGGTTCGGCAGCCGTAGCTGTTGCCGCCCCCGTAGCCGCACCGTTCTTCAGTGCCTCCTGCTGCAGTTTTATCTTCTCCGCAAGTTCCACAAGACGCTCCGAAGCGTCGGGGCGTCGATTGAGCACCACGTCCTCAAGAATCTCGAGCTGGTCGGCAGGAATGTCGCCGTAAGCCACCTTCGTAGCCGGATTGACGATGCCGAAGTCCATGCCCTTGCCTATGGCGTGATAGAGGAACACGGCGTGCATCGCCTCGCGTATGTAGTTGTTGCCACGGAACGAGAACGAGAGGTTGCTCACACCGCCGCTGATATGCGCTCCGGGCAGGTTCGTGCGAATCCACTCCGTAGCACGTATGAAGTCGAGCGCATAGTTGTCGTGCTCGCTCATACCGGTAGCAATGGCAAGCACGTTAGGGTCGAAGATGATGTCGAGCGGATTCATGCCCACCTTCTCCGTGAGCAGACGATATGCACGCTCGGCTATCTCGATGCGTCGCTCATATGTGGTAGCCTGTCCCTTCTCGTCGAAGCACATCACCACGACCGCGGCACCGTAGCGCATCACGTCGCGGGCATGACTGAGGAACACCTCCTCGCCTTCCTTCAGCGAGATAGAGTTGACTATCGCCTTGCCCTGCACGCATTGCAGTCCGGCGGTGATAACGTCCCATTTAGACGAGTCGATCATCACCGGCACCTTCGCTATGTCGGGCTCCGAGGCTATTATATTAAGGAACGTGCGCATCTCCTCGCGTGCGTCGAGCAGACCGTCGTCCATGTTTATGTCTATGACCAAGGCTCCGTCAGCCACCTGTTTGCGTGCTATGCTGACAGCCTCGTCGTAATTCTTTTCGTTTATAAGGCGCAGAAACTTGCGCGAGCCTGCCACGTTGCAACGCTCGCCTACGTTGACGAAGCGAATGTCGGGCGTAACATCGAGCAGCTCCAGTCCGCTGAGCCACATGGTCTGCGACTTCGGTTGCGGCGTGTGCGGCTGCTTGCCTTCTACAATCTTTGCATACTCGGCTATGAACTTCTCGGTTGTGCCACAGCAGCCTCCGATGATGTTCACCAGTCCCTCGTCCACGTACTCCTGCATCTGCGGAGCCATCGACTCTGCCGTCTCGTCGTATTCGCCCATACTGTTGGGCAGACCGGCATTGGGGTATGCACTAATATAATAAGGTGACTTTCGCGCCAATTCCTTCAGGAACGGCTTCATCTGCGGTGCACCGAACGAGCAGTTGAGTCCGATGGAGAAGAGCGGATAGCTGCTCACGCTTGCCAGCACAGCCTCAAGGGTCTGTCCGCTGAGCGTTCTGCCTGCGAGGTCGCTCACGGTGATGCTGAGCATTATGGGCAGGGTCTTGCCAGTTCTGCGCTCAGCCTCCATCGTTGCGTCGATGGCAGCCTTGGCGTTGAGCGTGTCGAACACCGTCTCTATGAGAATGATGTCCACCCCACCCTCCACGAGTGCCTCTATCTGTTCGAGATAGACGTCGTAGAGCGTCAGATAGTCGATTTCGCGTGCAGCCGGATTGCTCACGTCGGGGCTCATTGAGCAGGTCTTGTTCGTAGGACCCACCGAGCCTGCCACGAAGCGCGGGCGTTCGTCGGTAGCGAACTCGTCGGCAGCCTTGCGTGCGAGCCGTGCTCCGGCAAAAGCCATCTCGCGTGCTGCTTCCTCCAAGTGGTAGTCGGCTTGCGAAATGCGCTGCGAGCTGAACGTGTTCGTGGTGATTATGTCGGCACCTGCCTCAAGATACTTGCGGTGGATATCGCTCACCACGTCTGGGCGCGTGATGTTAAGCATATCGTTGTTGCCCTTCATCAGTCCTGGTGTCTTGCGGTAGCGATAGCCACGGAAGTCCTCCTCGGTCAGCGCGTATTGCTGTATCATGGTGCCCATCGCACCATCGAGTATCATTATCCTGTCTTTAACGACTTCGTTTAAAGTCTTCTTCATCTATTTCGTGTGTGTGTGTTTAATAGCGTTTCATCGCGCGATCCATCTCACGACGGTCTTCCTTCTCCTTCAGAGTCTGACGCTTGTCGTACTCCTTCTTACCGCGACAGAGCGCGATGTCCACCTTGGCGCGTCCGTGTTCGTCGATGAACACGAGTATGGGCACAATGGTGAAGCCGGGCTGCTTGGTAGCCGCCTCGAGTTTGGATATCTCACGACGCGTAAGCAGCAACTTGCGGTCGCGACGCGCCTCGTGATTGCTGAACGAGCCATAGAAATAGGGCGAAACGTTCATGCCTTTCACCCAGACCTCGCCGTTGTTTATATAACAGAAAGTGTCAACCAGACTCGCCTTTCCGAGTCTGATTGACTTTATCTCGGTGCCCGTAAGCACTATACCGGCGGTGTATGTCTCCACAAAGAAGTATTCGAACGAAGCCTTCTTGTTGCGGATGCTCACCGGACTTTTCTTTCTAATGAGTTCCTGTTCCTTGTTCATAATTGTCTTGAAGCCGAAAGCCGCAGGTGTAGCTGATAATTGCAAAACATCCTGCACCGCCGACCCTACTCTCTTTTTTTATTCCTCAATAACGACGAACTCCTCTATGTGTTCGTCTACATAACGGGCTACAGCCTCTGTCCAGTTCTCCTCGTTCTCCACGAACTCGTCGTCGTAGTCGTCGAACTCGGGATATTGCTCGAACATAGCCATGAACTCGTCGTCGCTGCACTCGCGCTGTATCTTTGCGCCGTATTCCTTGTAGAGTTTGCGCACAGCAAAGAGCATCTTCGCGAGGTCGCGCAAGCCCCAGTCGCGCAGCACCTTCGCAAACGGATTGTCGAAGATAAATCCGCCGTAGCCGTTGTAGATGAGCTGCACGAATCCGCCGTCCATAACCTCCTCGTGCAGGATGTCATAAGCCAACAACGTAATTTGCGCCACACTCAGCTGCTGCATATTCTCAGCATTGAGCTCGCCGCCAATAGCCTCCTTCGTAGCGTTTATGAACACGCCGAGGAAAGCATCCATATCTTGCATCGCCGCTTCACGCAAAGCAGCGTCTTTTACTTTCACTTCTATCATAATGATGCAAAGTTAGTGCAAATCGAACACAATACAAAATAAATGCATTTATTTCTTTATTAACGACACTACTTTCTGCCTTACGTATTCCACAGACACGCACAACACAAACACCGCAACGACCACCGCAACGCAATAAGGCAGAAACCAGCAGCTGTTGACATAATTCAACGGACGCACCACCCCATCCCACAACAACGGACGCAGATATACGTTGTCGTGTATCAGGTACACAGCCATGATGTACGGACTGCAGCCTACCGCAAGGCGCGAAACACCGTTCGGCACGCTCCATCTGCCACTTGCAAACACAAGGAAGAAGCATACCGAACTAAGTAGTGGTACACTATTGTTTGCCAACGCCCTGATATTCAGCAGCGTATCAGCATCGCCAAACACTCCCAACTGACCCACATAACTGTTAAGCGTAAAGAACAGACATATCGAAAGATAACCCACGAGATAGGCTACATGGTCGAAGCGGAACGCAGGCAGAGGAAACTTCTTCAGATAGCCGCCCAACGTGAAGAGCGAGAGGCAGAATACCACGGACATACCACCACTGAAGATGCCTCCATACCCCCAACTGCCTTCAGCAAAGTTGAGCAGCAGCAGAACCAGCAGCAGCCCCTGATACTCCTTCTTCGCCAACGCGTCGAGTGCCTTCGACACAAACGGCGACAGCAAGAGCACTACAATATAGTTGGACATAAACCAGTACTTGCGGCTATGTATAGGCATCAGCTGCTCAATCAGTTGCGGGACGGAGAATTCGAGCGCACCCGTAGCGCAAAGCACGGCATAGACGGACAAGGTGTAGAACACTATCGTACGCCATAGCTTCCACGACTTGCTGACGGCATACGACAACGTTCTGGGCTTCACAAGGAAGTAGCCGGTTATCATAAAATATATGTTTGTGGCTATGTTGCACGCATACCCTAAGAACTGCGCCATCACAAAATTCATCCGTCCTACTGCGTTGTCAGCAAACGGCACACCCGTCGACTCCTGCAAACCGACATGGCGCATACCGTGATATATGAAATGACCGCAAATAATCATCAGCATCGCTACTACTCTCAGCGTGTCTATCCGTGCGTTTCTTGCTTTCATGTTTTGTATATATTGAGAGAATATCCAAATAGTTTATAATATACTATCATACAAAATTCGCCAAAATAGTTGAGATACGCAAACAAAGCATAATAAAATTGCGCCAAAGAAAGCCGTATTACATATAATTGTGTAAATTTGCACACATCAGCAAACTAATTCACACTTAGCACAGAATGAAAACATGGCACTTATGGCTGGCAGCATCGATCGGACTCGTGGTGATTGCCGGAATGATGATAAGAGAGTTTGACATTGCCGCCCTGAGCAAGATACACCTCTCCCCACAATTCTTCTTAGGCGTAGGCATCGCCGTACTGCTTTTCGCCGTCCAGAACCTTATGTACACGCTGCGCTTCCGCTACCTCAGTCAGCGCAAGCTCTCGCTCTCGCAGAGCTTCCGCATCAACGTGCTCTGCGAGTTCACCTCCGCCGTCACTCCCTCCGCAGTAGGCGGCAGCGGACTGGCGTTCGTATATCTCAACCGCGAGGGCATGACGATGGGCAGAAGCATCTTCACCATGTTCGCAGCCCTGCTTGCCGACGAAGCCTTCCTCGCCATCAGCTGCTGCATGCTCTACCTATGCGTGCCCTCCGACCAGCTGTTCTGCACCGCAAGCGACGTAGGTGCCACCGTGTCGAGCGAATGGCTGAAGGGCGGCATACACGTCGTCTTCCTCATAAGCACACTCATCGTAACCGCATGGACAGCCATACTGTACGTGCTGCTGCTCCACCGACCGCAGCTCTTAGGTTGGGTGCTGAAAGCATGCTGCAAGATACCGGGGCTGCGCAGGTTCCAGCCGAAAATAGAGCGGTTCTCCAACGATATGACCTTAGCCTCGCAGGAGGCGAAGCTCGAAGGCAGCCGCTTCTGGCTGCGTCTGATGGGCTACACCTCCGTAGCCTGGCTCGCGCGATTCGCCATCGTAGCCGCCATACTCTTCGCCTTCCATTGCCAGGGCGACATGCTCATAGCCTGGTGCCGGCAATGGGTGATGTGGATGATTTCGATACTCAGTCCCACGCCCGGCGGCAGCGGCGTAGCCGAACTGATGTTCCGCCTCTATTACGCCGACTATCTGCCCGATGCCTCGGTAGCCATCCTCGCAGCAATGCTCTGGAGAGCCATCTTCTACTACCCGTTCCTCGTAATGGGCACCATTGTGCTGCCCAAGTGGATAGGAAAGAGACTGTAGAAGTAGCACTTCTGATGTATTCCACCACACACTTTTTCATCGTACACCGAACGCAATCTGATTGGGTGGCGGACGCAATCTGATTGGGTGGCGAACGCAATCTGATTGGACGGCGGACGCAATCTGATCGGGCGGCGGACGCAATCCGACGGCATAAGTGCTGAGATTGCAGAGCACAAGTGCAGAGATTACAGAACTTAAGTGCAGATATTTCCATTTATTTTTCGTAACTTTGTGGTCAAACAACAGCATTATGACAACAAAAGAGATAGACGAAAAGTCGCTACATAACGCCCACCGCCTCTTCGAGTCGGGCGACATAGACAACATCCCCGTAGGCACAGCAGCAGGTCTTCAGCAGATACATCGCTATCTGTTTGAAGGTCTGTACCCATTCGCCGGCACCATTCGCGAGAAGAACATCGCCAAAGGAGGCTTCCGCTTTGCCAACTCGCTCTATCTACAAGCCGCCCTCTCCGCTGTCGAGCAGATGCCCGAAGACACCTTCGAGCACATCATCGAGAAGTACGTGGAGATGAACGTCTGTCACCCTTTCATGGAGGGCAACGGACGCGCTACACGCATCTGGCTCGACATGATGCTGAAGCGTGCACTCGGCAAAGTGGTCAACTGGCAGTTCGTTGACAAAGACCAATACCTCTCTGCCATGGAACGCTCCCCTATCAATGACCTCGAAATACGCTTCCTGCTCAGTCAGAACCTAACCGCTGACACCGAGAACAGAGAAGTGACTATCAAGGGCATTGAACAGAGCTATTACTATGAGGGGTATGAGAAGTGAGACGCGCAGAAATCTAAGACTAAAAATTTATTTTGAACAAAATATTATAAACATACATGACACGACTAGAAGAATTATATAACTCTATAGAAACATTGAGGAAACTTGGTGTACCTATTAACAAAGAACAACTTGAAACTGTTGACAAGTTTGAAGAAGACCTTATAACAGAGGAAATTCTTCCTGCCATCAGTAAATCAGTAGCTCCAATACTTAACAATTTAAGACGTAACCTAACCTTAGTCATTGATTATGACCCAGAAAAAGGCATCACAGTTAACACTACACGCGAACACGTTATCGTGAAAGAACGTGCTGCCAAAAGATATGATTTGCCATCAATACCACGCATAAAATATTCTCTGGTCGCAGAACAAGACATTGATTTATTACCTAAAGGTGCTATTGAAATATTAATGCATAAAGATCTCGATTGGTCTTTATTCAATCATGGTTTAACAATACCTCAGGTGTTTCATTATTCAGTTAGTGAGGCATATGGTAAAACTCTTAGAGAAACCGACAATGTCGATATTGAAGTCATAATAGACGGCATGGAATACAAAGCTCGTTTGTATTCACTCAGGCGCAATAATGGCGCAAGAGTGATGCAGCTTTTGTGGACTCCAAATTCTCCAATTGCTCATAAGTTACAATCAATGTTACCAGAACAATTTGAGTACATGAAGGACAGAAGAGAACATATCGACATTCGTCATGAACATGTAAAATTGCCCATTGAGATGCAACGAGAATTCTTCTTATGCCTAAAATCCGCAACTATCATTCAATACACGATTAAGGGTAGATTTATGAA
>ERZ791724.155-NODE-155-length-66108-cov-15.679242_pt1 | contig 66108 bp, 55 predicted proteins | sample MGYA00510044_ERZ791724 | MGnify/ENA primary metagenome ERZ791724 (study PRJEB30046, sample SAMN00715140) | human gut metagenome | study: EMG produced TPA metagenomics assembly of the A metagenome-wide association study of gut microbiota in type 2... | reverse complement strand
TGTGAAAATAGGAGGCAAATGCCTTTTATGATTAGCATTTACCTCCTACCCGATTGCACTCTCTAACTTTTTCAGAAACTTTTCCTAGAAAACTCTTGCAGATATGAAAATAAAACCGTAACTTTGCGCTATAGAATTTTAAAACAGATGGTTATGAAGTACTTAGATCCTAAGGCAGACCTTACGTTCAAGAAGATATTCGGCAATCATCCTAAAAGACTGATCAGTCTTCTGAACGCCCTCCTGCCACTCAGCGAAGAAGAGCAGATACACGAGATAAAGTATCTGCCTACAGAACTTGTGCCCCAGCTCGAAGGGGGCAAGAACACCATAGTGGATGTACTCTGCACCGATGTCAGAGGCAGGAAGTTCTGCGTGGAAATGCAGATGGAATGGTCCGACGCATTCCAGCAGCGAGTACTGTTCAATGCATCCAAGCTCTATGTGAGTCAGGCAAAAAAGGGAGAAAAATACAGCGAACTGCAACCAGTGTATTCTCTCAACCTGATAAATGATATCTTTGCGCATGATACTCCAGATTTCATCCACAACTACCGCATCGTGCACGATAAGGACAGCAATAAGATCATCGAAGGCTTGCATTTTACCTTCATTGAACTCCCTAAGTTCACTCCACATTCCATTGCCGACAAGCGCATGATGGTCTTGTGGCTCCGTTTCCTCACAGAAATAAATTCCAATACGAAGGATATTCCTGCCGACCTGCTTAATGATCCGGAGATTGGAAAAGCCGTAGAAGATCTTGAAGTTTCCGGTTTTACTGATGCCGAACTCAGAGCCTATGACAAGTTTTGGGATTCGGTAAGTGTTGAAAGAACCCTTCTGGATGACAGATACCAGAAAGGAATGGAAGAAGGTATGGAAAAAGGCATGGAGAAAGGTAGAGCTGAAGGCATAGAAGAAGGCATGAACCAGCGAAGCCTTGAAATTGCCAGGAAGATGCTGGCAAAGGGTATGGATGAAGCGTCTATCATGGATATGACGGGGCTGACGGCAGAGGAGATAAAGCTGCTGAAAGCGGAGATGTAGATTACGAATATCTCCATATAATTAAGGGTCTATACGCCACCTGTGTTCATCGTGGCATATAGACTATTTCAGATTTGTGGGTGAAGATGGAAAGTCTATACGCCACCTGTGTTCATCGTGGCATATAGACCCTTGCTGTTTATGGGCGCAAACCTGTCGCCCTGTAAGGGCAAAAGCTTTCAAATGTCAGAACGAATGTCTCTTTCAGATGCTGGCTCCATCCAAGAGTTTCCGGTATTTAGCTACAGCATCCGAAATCTCGCTTATTTTGATAAATTCATCGGCTGAATGGGAGCGGGAGGACTCGCCCGGACCCAGTTTGAACGAAGGGAAGTGCATCAGAGCCTGGTCGCTGAGGGTAGGACTGCCGAATGGCTTCATGCCCATGGCTACACATTTCCTGATAAGAGGATGCGCCGGGTCGATGCGGGATGACTTCAGACGGAAACTGTGCGCCTTCACCTCGCTCTTCAGGTGCTGGCAGATAAACTTGTAAACCTCCTCGTTGTCATAGAACTCGTTGGTGCGGATATCCACAAGCATCGTACACTTATCCGGAATCACATTGTGCTGGGTTCCGGCATTCACTACGGTAAGCGTCATCTTGGTAGGTCCCAGGAACTCGCTTACCTTCTCAAACTTATAGTCACGAATCCATCGCATATCATCCAATGCCTCGTAGATAGCGTTTACTCCCTCGTTGCGGGCAGCATGACCGCTCTTTCCGTGAGCAATCACATCCAGCACCATCAGTCCCTTTTCGGCAACAGCCGGGTTCATGCCGGTAGGTTCACCTACGATGGCAAGGTCGATATGCGGAAGCAAAGGCAGGGCACGGGTAATGCCATCCTTTCCCGACACCTCTTCTTCGGCGGATGCCAGATAGATAAGATTATACTGCTGAGGCTTTGCGGTCAGCATTCTGAATATCTGGAGGAGCGAACAGAGTCCACCGCCGCAATCGTTGCTGCCCAAGCCGTAAAGTACACCCTCTTCTACATCCGGTGAAAACGGGTTGCGTGTCCATGAAGCCACAGGCTTCACGGTATCGATGTGAGCGTTGAGCAGCAGGGTAGGTCGGCTCTCATCGTAATGAGGGTCGATAATCCAGATGTTGTTCGCCACACGATGAGGTTCGAAACCATATTTGCGGATGGTTTGCTCCATGATGTCGGCAGCATCCTTCTCGTTTCTGCTTACAGATGGGGTGGCGATGAGCTTTTTCAGCAAATCCACGGCATCGCTTACATATTCTTCTTGTGTCATCATAATCTCCCTATTCTTTGTTTTTTTCTGCAAAGATACGAAAAAAAGAGCAGATAAAGTGGAAAAAATATCTTTTTATTTTGTGTTCTTGACAAATTCTATTATCTTTGCATCAGAATATAAATATAAGCTTATGCAGATTAATAGTCATCTTTCGGTACTGGTACATGATCTCGCCAAGAAATGGGGAGAGAAAACTGCTTTAACTTTCAGAAAGTTTGGCAGCGACCAGTGGCAATCGATTTCATTCAACCTCTTTTCCTTAAGAGTGAAACAAGTGAGCAATGCCCTCCTGAATCTTGGGGCTAAACCTCTTGACAAAATCGCAGTCTTCTCGCAGAACTGTGTGCATTATCTGTACACCGACTTCGGTGCGTACGGTATCAGAGTTACCTCTGTGCCTTTCTATGCCAACAGCAGCGAGCAGCAGATTCAATATATGATTAATGATGCGCAGATTCGCTTCCTCTTTGTTGGCGAACAGGAGCAGTATGACAAGGCTCACCGTATCTTTGCCCTCTGTCCATCTCTGGAACGTATCATCATCTTCGATTCAAGCGTGCGCATCAGTACCCACGACCCTGCAGCCCTCTATTTCAAGGACTTCCTGAAGCTGGGTGAGAATCTTCCTCGTCAGACAGAAGTGGAGGAACTCTACAAGCAGGCTAGTATGGATGACTTGGCTAATATCCTCTATACCAGTGGAACAACGGGAGATAGCAAGGGCGTGATGCTGACCTATAGCCAGTATTATGCTGCTTTGAAGGCAAACGACGAGTGCATTCCTGTTACCGAAAAGGACCGTGTCATTGACTTCCTTCCATTCACCCATATCTTTGAGCGTGGATGGGCATATCTCTGCTTGAGCGAAGGTGCCGAACTCATCATCAATACTTATCCTCATGAAATTCAGGAGAGTATGAGAGAGATGCATCCTACCTGTATGTGTAGTGTGCCACGTTTCTGGGAGAAGGTTTATATCGCCGTAAAGGCTAAGATGGATGATGCCGGTCCTATCCAGAAGAAACTCTTCTACCATGCTTTGGCGGTAGGAAAGAAGCGGAATATAGAATATCTGGCAAACTGCAAGCGCCCTCCTCTGACATTGGAGTTGGAATATCAGATTATCAACAAGACCGTTTTGAGCATGGTTCGCAAGCAGTTGGGCTTGGAAAAACCGAATATCTTCCCTACAGCGGGTGCTTATGTAAGTCCGGAAGTAGAGGAGTTTGTACATGCCATCGGTATCAATATGGTGGTGGGTTACGGTTTGACCGAGAGTCTTGCCACCGTATCCTGCGATCATTCTGACAAGAAACGCAGTCTGGGTTCGGTGGGTCGCCCTATCTCCAGCATTCAGGTAAAGATAGGTGAGGATAATGAGGTGCTCCTCAAGGGTCCTACCATCACTCCGGGATATTATCATCGTGATACCACCAATGCGAAGGCATTCGACAAGGATGGGTTCTTCCATACCGGTGATGCCGGCTATATGAAGGATGGCGAGCTTTATCTCACCGAGCGTATCAAGGACCTGTTCAAGACATCGAATGGTAAGTATATCGCTCCGCAGCAGGTAGAATCGTTGCTCCTGGTAGATAAGTTTATCGATCAGGTGGCTGTTATTGCCGACCAGCGCAAGTTCGTATCAGCCCTCGTCGTTCCAGAGTTCCGTCTCGTGGAGGACTGGGCACGTGAGCATCATATCGCCTTCACCTGCCGTGAAGATTTGTGTGCTAACGAGAAGGTGCAGAAGATGCTGATGGACCGTATCCAGATTCTCCAGCAAAATCTGGCTTATTATGAGCAGATTAAGCGCATTACCCTCCTGGCTCACCACTTCTCTATGGAGTCGGGTGAGTTGACCAATACCTTGAAGATTCGCCGCCCTATCATCAACAAGAACTACAAGGCGGAGATTGACAAGATGTATGAGGAGTAATCTAAAGTTTAAAGTTAAAAGTTTATAGTTAAGAGTTAATGATTACAGCTGACCAATTGAAGGATGTGATGGACAGAGCTGACGCTCTGCATCACTATCTCAATATAGACCAGAAGAAAGTAGAATTCGAAGAGGAGCAGCTCCGTACTCAGGCTCCAGACTTCTGGGAAGACCCGAAGTATGCACAGGAGCAGATGAAGAAGGTGAAAGGTATCCAGAAATGGCTCGACGGTTATAAGACCGTACGTCTTTATGCCGATGAACTGCAGCTTGCCTTCGATTTCTATAAAGACGAAATGGTAACCGAGGAAGAGGTGGATGCCGATTATGCCAAGGCAATCAAAGCCATCGAAGACCTGGAGTTGAAGAACATGCTTCGCCAGAAGGAAGACCCGATGGACTGCGTGCTCAAGATTAATTCCGGTGCCGGTGGTACAGAAAGCCAGGACTGGGCACAGATGCTGATGCGTATGTATATGCGCTGGGCTGAGGCTCATGGCTACAAGGTAACCATCACCGATATGCAGGAAGGTGATGAGGCTGGTATCAAGAGCGTGACCATGACCATAGAGGGCGGCGAGTACGCTTATGGTTATCTGAAGAGCGAGAATGGTGTGCACCGACTGGTGCGTGTTTCTCCTTTCAATGCCCAGGGCAAGCGAATGACCAGTTTCGCCAGTGTCTTCGTAACTCCGCTGGTAGATGATACCATCGAGGTATATGTTGACCCAGCCAAGCTCTCCTGGGATACCTTCCGTTCGAGTGGTGCCGGTGGTCAGAATGTGAATAAGGTTGAATCCGGTGTCCGTCTGCGTTATTGGTATACTGACCCTGATACCGGCGAGGAAGAAGAAATCCTCATCGAGAACACCGAGACCCGTGACCAGCCAAAGAACCGTGCCAAAGCCCTGTTGCTCTTGAAGAGCCAACTCTACGACCGTGCCATGAAGAAGCGTCTGGAGGCTAAGGCTAAGATTGAGGCAGGTAAAAAGAAGATAGAGTGGGGAAGCCAGATTAGAAGTTATGTCTTCGACGACCGTCGTGTGAAAGACCACCGTACCAACTATCAGACATCGGATGTAGATGGCGTGATGGACGGCAAGATAGATGATTTCATCAAGGCATACCTGATGGAGTTCCCTACGAATGATGACGAACAACAATAATAATCTAAAAAATATACGACTATGAGTGGAAATAAAGACTTAAGAAGAGCCAAACATGAGGCTTATCAGAAGAAACAGGCTGCAAAAGGCGAGAAAGTAATCAAGTGGATATTCGGTGGCTTGATAGTCCTCGGTATTCTTTTTGCCATCTATGCAGCATCATTAGCATAAAACTATGAGTGGATTAGAGATAGAAAGAAAATTCCTCGTTAAGAAGGGCGACGCTTACAAAAGTGCCGCCTTTTCTTCTAGTCATATCCAGCAGGGATATATTCCTGCCGAGGGGGCTACGGTGCGGGTTCGCACACGGGATGAGAAGGCTTACCTTACCATTAAGGGCAAGTCGGTAAATGGCGGCATGACCCGCTATGAGTTTGAAAAGGAGATAACGATGGACGAGGCGCAGCATCTTCTGCAACTTTGTCAGGGTGGCGTCATCGATAAGCGTCGCTATCTGGTGAAAAGTGGCAGTCATACCTTCGAGGTAGATGAGTTCTATGGCGATAACGAAGGTCTGGTCATGGCAGAGGTGGAGTTGGCTAGCGAGACCGAAGCCTATGAGAAACCTGATTTCATCGGTATGGAGGTAACAGGTGACAAGCGGTTCTACAATTCGCATCTCTTGGGCAATCCTTTCTCGAAGTGGCGTGATACCTTGCCGGCTGAATATCGTTAGAAAATGTATCGAAAAGGTCATTTCTTCGTCCTAAAACGGATTAAATTGCATAAATATTACTAAAATTGTATTTTTGCTTTCAAATAATTCATATATTTCAGAATTATTTTATAATTTTGCAAGAAGAAAAATTAAAAAATAAGAAATTAGTAATAGAAAGATAGAAATGACTGATTCAAATAGAGGAAGTTTTGGTAGCAAGATTGGATTGATTCTTGCTACAGCAGGTGGCGCCGTAGGTTTGGGTAACGTATGGCGCTTCCCTTATATGGCTGGTCAGGAAGGTGGCGCAGCCTTTATTCTGGTATACATCGGAAGTGTGCTCCTGTTGGGCATTCCATGTATGATTTCTGAGTTTATCATTGGCCGTCATGGTGCCTCTAATACCGCACGTGCCTATACCAAACTCTCTAATGGTACTGCTTGGAAGTGGGTAGGCTATCTTGAGGTGCTTACCGGTTTCCTGATTACGGGCTATTATGCGGTGGTTTCGGGCTGGTGTCTGCAGTATGTCTATGCCAGCATCATGGGCGAACTGCATGGTGACCCAACCTTTGTGGCGAATTACTTCAAGGAGTTTTCTTCTGATCCTGTGCGTCCGGTTATGTGGACGGTAGCGATATTCCTGATTTGTCATTTCGTGATTATTCATGGTGTGCGCGGCGGTATAGAGAGGGCTTCTAAGGTGATGATGCCTCTCCTGTTCATCCTGCTTTTGATCATTGTGGTAGCAGCTTGTCTGTTGCCGGATGCAGGTAAGGGCGTGGAGTTCCTGTTGAAGCCTGATTTCGGAAAGGTAGACAGAAACGTGTTCCTGAATGCCTTGGGTCAGTCGTTCTATTCTATGAGTATCGGTATGGGCTGTATCTGTACCTATGCCTCTTACTTCAGCCGTCAGACCAATCTCTTTAAGAGTGCTTTGCAGATTTCCATCATCGATTTGCTGGTAGCAGTACTGGCTGGTCTGATGATATTCCCTGCAGCCTTCTCTGTAGGGGTATCACCGGATAGTGGTCCTTCGCTCATCTTTATCACTTTGCCGAATGTCTTTAATCAGGCGTTTGCATCGTTACCTGTACTGGGTTGGATTATCTCGCTGCTCTTCTACGTGTTGCTGTCGGTAGCAGCCTTGACCTCGCTGATGTCACTTCATGAGGTGAATACCTCTTTCTTCTACGAGGAGTTGAAGATAGACCGCAAGAAGGGTGCTACCATCGTTACGGTTTCCTGTGCCATCATCGGAGCCTTCTGTTCGCTCTCTTTGGGTGCAACAGATAAACTTTCGTTCTTCGGAAAGGCGCTGTTCGATTGGTTCGACTTCGTTACGGGTCAGATATTCCTTCCTCTGGCAGGATTCCTTACCTGCCTGTTCCTGGGTTGGTATGTACCTAAGCAGATCGTACAGGATGAGTTTACTAACTGGGGAACCTTGAAGGGCCGTCTCTTCGGTATTTATCTTTTCCTGATTAAGTTCGTTTGTCCTGTCCTCATCTTCCTGGTATTCCTGAACCAGTTTGGTGTCTTCGGATAAAGTATTTGTAATCGGATATAACTATATATAATAAGGTGTAGCATCTCCCGTTTCGTCGGAAAACAACAAACACTACACATTAAAGATTTAGATAATGGAAACAAGAGGAAATTTTGGTAGTAAGTTGGGCGTTATTCTTGCCACAGCCGGCTCGGCAGTCGGTTTGGGTAATGTGTGGCGTTTCCCTTATATGGCAGGTCAGAATGGTGGCGCCGCCTTCATTCTCATCTATTTGGTATGTATCATCCTACTCGGATTGCCTGGCATGATGAGTGAATTCATCATCGGCCGTCATTCTGCATCCAATGCAGCCCGTGCTTATACCAATCTGGGTAAGCATAAGGCTTGGGGTGCTTTGGGCTTGATGGGTATCATCACCTCTATGATTATCCTGGGTTTCTATGCCGTAGTGGCTGGCTGGTGCCTGCAGTATCTCTATGCCAGTATCATGGGCGGTGTTCATGGCGATGCAGAGTATGTGAAGACCTATTTCCAGACCTTTTCAGCCGATCCTATCCGTCCTACCTTATGGGCAGTAGGTTTTATCCTGCTTACCCACATGGTGGTAGTACGCGGTGTGCGCAATGGTATAGAGAAAGCATCCAAGATACTGATGCCTATGCTCTTCTTCCTGTTGATTGTGATTGTGATAGCTTCCTGCTCTCTGCCGGGAGCGATGAAGGGAGTGGAGTTCCTGCTGAAGCCGGATTTCTCTAAGGTAGATGAAAACGTGTTGCTCGAAGCGCTGGGACAGGCGTTCTTCTCTTTGAGCATGGGTACGGCTTGTCTGTGTACTTATGCCTCTTACTTCAACAGACAGACCAATCTCTTGAAGTCGGCTACTCAGATTGTGACCATTGATACGGTAATCGCCGTATTGGCAGGTTTGATGATCTTCCCTGCAGCTTTCTCGGTAGGTGTGCAGCCAGACAGCGGTCCTTCGCTCATCTTCATTACCTTGCCAAACGTATTCCAGGAGGCTTTCGGTAACATGCCGGTTGTCGGTTATGTGATTTCGGTGTTGTTCTATGCTTTGCTTGTATTGGCAGCCCTGACTTCTACCATCTCGATGCACGAGATAGGTACCGCCTTTATTTATGAGGAGGGTAAGATAAGCCGTGCCAAGGGAGCCTGGTTCGAGACCGTCGTTTGCTGCATCATAGCTGTATTCTGTTCGCTCTCTCAGGGTGCCGTACCTGATTTGGGCTTCTTCGGCAAGGATTTCTTGAGCAATTGTGACAACTTTACTGCCCAGCTGCTCATGCCGTTGGGGTCGTTCATCACCTGTCTGTTCCTGGGATGGTATGTGCCAAAGAAGATTGTGCGTGATGAGTTTACCAACTGGGGAACCTTGAAGGGAACTCTCTTCCCTGTTTTCCTGTTCACCATCCGTTTTATCTGTCCAATCTGTATTTTCCTTATCTTCCTGCATCAGTTTGGTGTCATTTAGCAAAACCGGCAAACTTACAGACAGGCTATCTTGCCCCTAGTAGGCAAGATACGGCTTGATTCTTTCTATTTCGGCAGGTGGAAAGTCTTTGAGGAGACGCAGCTCTTCAGCACTTTTCAGCGGACCATGGGTTCTGCGGTAGTTTACGATTTCCTTTGCCTGGTAAAAGTTCAGGTAAGGATGTTTGCGCAATTCGGTTAAACTGAGCTGGTTGACATTCATTTTTCTGATATGTTTTGCATCAATATTCATATAGTGGAGGGCTGTCTCGGGCACGCCTTCCACTTCTTGTATCTGGCTCATGGAAACAAAACCGCCTAACCGCTCTCTGTAACGGATGATGCTTCTGGCATAGTAAGAGCCTATGCCGGGAATTTTCTGCAGTTCGGTCGTATCAGCAGAATTGATGTTGATATACTGACCTTCTTTCAGTTTTCGTGGATAACTGTATTGGATAGTGTCTTTCTTCCTTTCTTCTCTAGTTCTTATAGCCGTCTCTTGATAGCCGTAGTTGTATCTTTCTCTTGGGTAAAAGTTGGCAGCCGGCTGGTAGTCTTTACCAATTCTGATAAAGGGCAGCAGTTTTTCGAATTGCTTCTTGGTTAGTCCGTAAACCCGTGCAAAGTCTCTAGGTGTCCTGAAGATACCTCCTTTATTTCGATATTTGATGATGTTTCTGGCTTGCCATGATTCCAGGCCCAGCCGTTGGAAATCAGATTGGCTTGCTGTATTGGGGTCAAAGGCGAATACTTCGCTCGACTGAAGTCCTTCGTCATAATAGCCTGGCTGTTGCCGCGTGGCATGTCTGATGATACTGTCGTTATGGGCTTGTTGTTTTTCTGATGGCATGGTTTCTTTAGAACCTACAATGAAAATCATTGTGGTACTGACAACGAGCAGGGTCAGGATTATGAGTAATGCTCGCCGTTCATGGTAATTGATATAAAAAAAATCCTTTATAAACTTCATAGGCTTACGGATTTTTAAGTTCTTGTGATACCGAAATTTCGCCGACCATTTTGACCACGACCAAGGCAAATCCCCTGTGTTTACGGCACATCTGACGGCTTCTGGTCGGGATTACTGGACTCGAACCAGCGACCTCATCGTCCCGAACGACGTGCGCTACCAACTGCGCTAAATCCCGATTTCTGCTGCAAAGGTACATTAAATAATGGATAACACCAACAAAAATAGACTTTTTTATCTTTTTTTGAAAGAAATTTCCCGAAAAATTTGCAGGAACCAGAAAAAAGTATTACCTTTGCACCCGCAAATGATAAATCGCGATTTGTGAAAGTTGGTGCCATAGCTCAGTTGGTAGAGCAAAGGACTGAAAATCCTTGTGTCCCCGGTTCGATTCCTGGTGGTACCACTTCTTTATGAGACTGAATCTTCGTAACAGGATTCAGTCTTTTTTTATGCCCTTTTTTATAATACTCCATTTTACACTTATGAAAACGTTTGCGTAAGAAAAATGAGCCAGAATGTTTTATAATAGCTATTTTTTCACTACTTTTGCATTGTAGAAATCAATAACAAACCAAAAAATTAATCTAACAAACATTCGTTAAAATGAAAAAAGCTTATTTATTATTGTTGGCTGGAATGTTGTCTGCGGCAGTATTTGCCGGCAGCAAACAGACGGTTAAGATTGATGGTCAAGTCATAGACAAGACGGTCACAGAGATTACCTTCGATGGTGACAATGTCGTTCTTCATTATGCAGATAACACATCTGATAACGGGGACATGTCGCTCGTAACCCTTTCATTCTCCTACAGCACTACTACCGGTATCAGTCAGGTAGAAGGCATTAAGCAGGCATTGCAAGGTAAGGTTTATAACCTTCAGGGCCAGTGTGTAGGTTCTTCCCTCCAGGGGTTGTCTAAGGGTGTTTATATTATTAATGGTAAGAAAGTAATCATCAAGTAAAACAGGAGGAACGCAAAATGAAGAAAATGGTATTTACTTTGGCACTCCTCCTGATGAGTTTGAGTGCTGCCGTGGCTCAGACAGGGACATTTAAGATTACCCATGCCGTGGCTCGTAACAGCAAGGTCAATCAGATGTGTGTTACCACCAATGCTGGCGATGTGAAGTATTACAATACAGCCGACTTGACAAGTGTGAAGTTCGAAGGTGACAAGACTATTATTACTCCTAAGTCTGGTGCAGAGAATGATGAGTATGATGCTTCTGTTCAAGCCATCAGTTTTGCCAAGAAGGCCGATCAGGGCGAAAGTGGTGATGTTGACAATCCTGCAGGTGTGATTCAGATTACTGAGGCAAAGGGCTGGCAGGAGTCTGCTTACCTGAAGTGGGCTCCATTCGAGGGCGCTTCTTCTTATAATGTATATGTAGATGACAAGAAGATTGATGCTCAGTTGATTCGTCAGTATGCTTCTTACTATCGTGCCGATGTTCTCGGTTTGAAGGCTGGTACTTATTCTGTAAAGGTTGTTCCTGTCAATGCTGAAGGTACAGAGATTACTGGTGCCAATACAGCTTCTAACTTGGTAGTAAAGAGTTTCAACCGTGAGGGCTTTGCTCATTTCAAGTATGATGGTGTAGGTGCTTATAATAATGATGGTACTTTGAAGGCTGGTGCTAAGGTTCTGTATATTACAGCCAAGACCGCTAAGACAGTTTCTATAACCGTCAATACAGGTAAGTCAGAGACTATTACTGGTCTTCAGTCTATTATTGATGCTTATTCTAAAGGTAAGGATAAAACTCCTATCGCATTCCGTATCATTGGTAAGGTTAGTCTTTCTGATTTGGATCACATTTCAAGTTCTGCAGAAGGATTGCAGATTAAGGGTGCCAAGATGAATATGACATTCGAGGGCGTCGGTGATGATGCTACCGTATATGGCTTCGGCTTCTTGCTTAGAGAGGCTGAGAGTGTAGAGTTCCGCAACTTTGCTATCATGCGTTGCCTGGATGATGCTATGTCTCTTGATACTAAAAACTCTCATGTATGGATTCACAATATGGATCTCTTCTATGGTAAGAAGGGTAGTGCTGCCGACCAGGCTAAGGGTGACGGTACTGTAGATATCAAGGGCGATTCTAAGTATATTACTGTAGCTTACAACCGCTTCTGGGATAATGGTAAGGCTTCTATGTGTGGTATGAAGAGTGAAACTGGTGAAAACTGGATTACTTATCATCACAACTGGTTCGACCATTCAGACTCTCGTATGGCTCGCGTTCGTACCATGAGTGTTCACATGTACAACAATTACTATCAGCATTGTGATGTTTATGGTATTGGTGCAACCAGTGGTTCAAGTGTGTTCATGGAGTCAAACTACTTTGATGCTGTTAAGCGTCCTATCATGAGCTCTTTGCAGGGTACTGATGCCAAGGGTGATGGTACTTTCTCTGGTGAGAAAGGTGGTTTGATTAAGGCATACGGCAATGTATTTGCCAACAAGCCAGATAACTTCAGTTATATCCCATACGCAGAAAACAATACAAGCTTTGATGCCTACGAGGTTTCTGATCCAAGTGAGCAGGTTCCTGCAAGCGTAAAGACTTTGGTAGGTGGTACTTCTTACAACAACTTCGATACCAACTCAAGCCTCATGTATGCATACGCTGCAGATAAGGCAGAAGATGTTCCTGCTATTGTAGAAGGCTTCTATGGTGCAGGTCGTTTGAATCATGGTGATATTGATTTCGTTATTCCTGATGAGACAGTCGTAACAAATGGTCATCAGCAGCCATGGCCTGCTTTGGCAAGCCTTCTTGACGCTTATACTTCTGGTGTTGTTAAAGTGTTCGGTGAGAGCAATGCAACTGGCGAAGGTGGTTCTACTGGTGGTACAGAAGGTGGCAGTACTGTAACTCCTATCGAGGGTACTGTTTTGGTAACATTCACAGATTCTAAGCCTTCAAGTAGCATAGTAACAGTTTCAGGTAACTATGCTACAAATAAGGGAACTGCTACTATTGACGGCACTTCATATTCTACTTGTGTAAAGATGGAGTCTGCAACTAATATCTCAGTAACTGTTGATAAGAAAGTCACAATGACCCTTTATTTCAGTTCAGCAGATACCAAGACGAACGCCAAAATTGATGGAAAGAAGCCTGCTGAAGTAAATGCAGTTATTGATTCAACAGCTAAGACAATGACTGTAACATTGGATGCAGGTTCTCATACTATTACAAAGCAGGATACATGCAACCTCTTCGGTATTAAACTTGTACCTATAACAGAGTAAAGGTATAGAACTGATTTAAAGATTCCTGCCTCTTTAATGACAAAACGGACAAAAGCTAGATAAAGTTTTGCTTTTGTCCGTTTTTTCTTTATTTTTGTCTGAAATCTATCTGCTGTTTTTCTCTTTTTTCCCTACTTTTGCAACCGAAAACAATTTTAAACGTAAAACGCAACCTAAGAGTAAAACAATGAAGAATATATTTGGAAAAGCCATATTGCTGGCTACAGCGCTCCTGTTCTCTATTACGGGCACGAGTTGCAGCAATGATGATAATACCATTCTCGAAAAGGAGAATACATACGATATGAGTGGCTTCGCCAAGGGCGCCGATGTTTCCTGGCTCACAGAAATGGAGAAGGACGGTGTGAAGTTCTATAATCAGAATGGCAAGGCTACAGAATGCATGAAGCTCCTCCGCGAAGAGGGAACCAATTCTATCCGTCTGCGTGTCTGGGTAAATCCGGAAGGTGGCTGGTGTGGCAAGGATGATGTCATCGCCAAGGCTTGGCGTGCTCAGCAGCTCGGCTTCCGTCTGATGATTGACTTCCACTATTCTGATACCTGGGCTGACCCGGGTAACCAGAAAGTTCCTGCTGCATGGCAGGGCTATACTGCCGAACAGATGAAACAGGCTGTGGCTGATCATACCAAGGATGTATTGACAGCCCTGAAGGATAAAGGTGTAACCAACGTAGAGTGGGTGCAGGTGGGTAATGAAACCCGCGACGGAATGCTCTTCAACAGCGATGAGGCTGTAACTGGTCAGGTATCTAAGAATGCAGCCAACTTTGCTGCTTATATCAACGCCGGTTATGATGCTGTAAAGGCGGTTTATCCACAAGCTAAAGTCATCGTGCATGTGGATGAGGGTAATAACCTCGGCCGTTATACCTGGCTCTTTGGTGAATTGAAGAAGAAGGGTGGAAAATGGGATGTCATCGGTATGTCACTTTATCCAGAAGATAACAATTGGCAGGATTTAACCACCAATTGTCTGAATAATATTAAGACTTTATCAGAACAGTACAACTGCAATGTCATCATCTCTGAAATCGGTATGTGGTGGGGCTCTGACCAAGCTGCGCCAATGATGAAGAAGATGGTGGATGGCTGTAAGGCAATCTCTACTTGCGAGGGTATCTTCTATTGGGAACCAGAAGTTTACAACAACTGGAAGCCAGCCAACTATACCACTCTGGGTTGGTCTGCATATACCAAGGGAGCGTTCGACAACAGCGGCAAACCAACTGCCGTATTCGATGCATATAAAAATATTAAATAGCAATATGATCAAGAGAAGCATTACTTTCATGACTCTTGCCCTGGCACTCACTACGCTGTGCCAGGCGCAGAGCAGAAAGGTTATCAACCTGCCATCATGGGACTTCTCCCGTGATGGCAAGGCGTGGCAGCAGGTAGCTGTTCCGCACGATTGGGCTATCTCGGGACCTTTTGATAAGAAATGGGACCTGCAGATGGTGGCCATCGAGCAGAATGGCGAAACCGAAAAGACCGAGAAGTCGGGACGTTCTGGTGCACTGCCTTGGATTGGTGAGGGTATGTATAAGATGAACTGGACGGCTCCTAAGGGCTATAAACGTGCCGTACTCGTCTTCGACGGTGCCATGAGCCAGCCTGTTGTCAGCGTCAATGGCAAGGAGGCAGGCAAGTGGGCTTACGGCTACAATGCCTTCCGCATCGACATCACACCTTTCATCCAGTTTGGTAAGAGTAATCTCATCGAGGTACATCTTAAGAATGTAGAGGAGAGCAGTCGTTGGTATCCGGGAGGCGGTCTCTACCGTCCGGTTTCCGTAGAACTTTATGGTAACGAGAACTTCTCTACCTGGGATACCTTCGTCCGTACCCTGAAGGCTGATAAGCAGGAGGCTGAAGTAGAAGTAAACGCGCTGTTGGAAGGAAAAACTGGTAAGTCGGGTAAGACCGTCATAGCCCTGCTGGATGAGGCTGGCAAGAAGGTTGCCGAGCAGACCGTCACAGGTGCCAATCCTGAAATCAAGACTACTCTGAAGGTAGCGAATCCTCAGCTTTGGTCTCCGGAATCTCCTTATCTCTATCAGGTAAAGCTTACCCGATATGAAGGAAAGAAGGTGGCTGATGTGCAGACCCTGAAGACCGGTATCCGCACCATTGCCGTATCCAAGGATTATGGTTTTCAGCTCAATGGCATCACCCGCAAAATCAAGGGTGTCTGCCTGCATCACGACCTCGGTCCGTTGGGAGCAGCTGAGAACAAGGCAGCCCTTATCCGTCAGATCAAGATGATGAAGCAGATGGGTTGCGATGCCATCCGTACTGCCCACAACATGCCTTCTACCATGCAGATGGAAATCTGCGATTCCCTCGGTATGATGGTCATGGCAGAGAGTTTCGATATGTGGATTTATCCTAAGTGCAAGAACGGCTACGCCAAGTTCTTCAAGGAGTGGAGCGATAAGGATATCACCAATTTGGTAAAGCACCACCGCAACCATCCTAGCATCATCATGTGGAGCATCGGCAACGAGATTCCTGAACAGTGGAGCCAGGAAGGTGTGGAGATTTCGAAGCATCTGCAGGATATCTGTCATCAGTACGACCCTTCCCGCCCTGTTACCCAGGGTATGGATAAGGCAGAAGATGCCCTGAAGAGCGGCTTTGCCCAGACCATGGATGTACCGGGCTTCAACTATCGCATACATAAATATTATAAGAATATCGAGCAGTTGCCTCAGGGCTTCCTCCTCGGTTCAGAAACCGCCTCTACGGTCAGCTCCCGTGGCGTATACAAGTTCCCGGTAGTGGTAAGTGATAAGGCTACCTATCCTGATGGTCAGTGCTCAAGCTATGATACCGAATACTGTTCCTGGAGCAATCTTCCGGATGATGACTGGAAGATGCAGGATGACTACAGTTGGGTAATCGGTGAGTTTGTATGGACCGGTTACGACTATCTGGGCGAGCCTACTCCATACGATACCTACTGGCCAAGCCGCAGCAGTTACTTCGGTATCTGCGACCTTGCCGGACTTCCAAAGGATAGATATTATATGTATCGTGCCCGCTGGAACGAGCATCAGCATACCACCCATCTTCTTCCTCACTGGAATTGGAAGGGTAGAGAAGGACAGGTTACCCCTGTATATTGCTACACCGATGGTGTGGAAGGCGAGCTTTTCGTGAATGGCAAGAGTCAGGGCAGAGTGCGCAAGGATAAGTCAAGCCGTCTGGACCGCTACCGTTTGCGCTGGAACAATGTGAAGTATGAACCGGGTGAGATTCGCGTGGTTACTTACAACCAGTATGGCGATAAGGTTGGCGAGGACGTGAAGCGTACTGCCGGCGAGCCTGCACAGATGAAGTTCAGTGTAGAAACTCCTGATCATGAGCCTATTGCCTGCATGGTAGAAGGTTGTACCGATGAGCACAATGTGCTTCTGAATGCCGATGGCAACGACCTTGCCTTCATCACCGTGAGTCTGCAGGATAAGGACGGCAATGAATGTCCGCTTGCCGATGACGAACTGACCTTCGAGGTGAGTGGTGCCGGCACTTTCAAGGCTGCCTGCAACGGCGATGCCACATCGCTCGAACCGTTCACCCAGCCTCAGATGAAACTCTTCTCCGGCAAACTCGTTGTCATCGTACAGAGCAGCAAGCAGAAGGGCGACATCATCCTGACGGTAAAAGACAGCAAGCGAAATATCGAAAAGTCGATTACGCTCCAGGCAATTTAAGATGATAGACTAATTTAGGCACGGATTACACGGATTCTTTATGAGATGATAATCGCTTTATATAATGGCGCCATAAATCCGCGTAATCCGTGCCTTATTTATACTCTTGGCATGATACTTATGACACACCCTCTTCTTTTTTTTATGAATTTCCTCCGATATTTTTTGGCGTTATCATGAATATTGTGTAAATTTGCACGCATGAAAAAGTCAACAAAACCTATAAAACGCATCAGCATGGCAATTGCTATGCTCTTTGTTTCGCTCGCCATCCATGCGCAGCGTTTCGTTAACACCTCCCTTGAAGGTGCTCAGTCCGTTTGTGCCATTACCCAGGACAGTGATGGTATGATATGGCTCGGAACCGACAATGGTCTTTACAGCTATGATGGTTATCATGGCTATCGCCATTTTCAGGAACATACATTCAGCAATACGCGTGTCAATGCGCTCGGTTTCGAGGGCAGAATGCTCTATCTGGCTACTGGCAACGGCATCCTGAAATTCGATACGCAATCTTATCAATATGCCGAAACACCAGCTATGAAGGCTTTTGCCGATGAGGCGAAGCGCAAGCAGCTGAAGGAACTCCGTGTGCTCGATATCAAGGGTGGTAAGACTGACTTCGGTGGCGATGTCTATGCCTTGCTCTCTACTCCGCGAGGCTTGCTCGTAGGTTCGCTCGCAGGTCTGCATCTCGGCAGCAGACTGATTCCGCTCCGTGCCGGAGAACAGCCGCTGGTCAATGCGCTCGCCTATGATGCCAAGCGCCGATGCTACTGGATTGGTACTGAGGGCGCTCTCTATTGTGCCGATCTGCAACTCAGGAACTTCTCACAGATTCCAGCTCTGAACGGCAATTCCATCAAATGTCTTTCTACAGATGCTGCCGGCAATCTCTATATCGGAACCGATAACGGACTCTATCAGATGGCACTCTCCAATGCCATCATCCATTATATCCACGATTCCCGCGATGATGCTTCTATTCCTAACAACATCGTCTGGGCTTGCTTTGTAGATAAATGGCAGAATGTATGGGTGGGTACTGACAATGGACTCTCCCGTCTCACTACCCATACCTATTACCGCTATGTATCGCTCGATAAGATTACGATGTCGGGTGAGGGCAACTGTCTGCATGCCATGCTCCAGACCCGTAACGGCGAATGGTGGATGGGCGGTACCAACGGTCTGATTCATTTCACCCGGAATGCTGAAGGCTATCAGAATGTGGCATGGTACAAGCAGAACAGCTCTGCCTTCCCGCTGAGTCATAACCGTGTACGCAAGATTTATGAAGACCATGACGGCGATGTATGGATCTGTACCGACCATGGCATCAACTTCTATGACCGCAGTTCCCGTCAGATGCGCAACTTCATCGTCTACGATAAGAGTGGCAAGTATTCTACTGCCTGGGCTTACGATATTCTCCAGGACAAGAAGGGCAGGATATGGATGGGTTCTTATCAGGGTGGTGTCTTCGTGATGGATAAGGCGGCTCTTCTGAGCGGCAAGACCATAGCCGACTGGCATTACTCGGACAAGGGAAAGAATGCGCTCTCTGGTCTGCATGTAGGTCAGATGGTGATGGATGGAAAGGGTAGGATTTGGGTTTCTACCTATACCCGTCTCAACTGCATCAATCCGAACAATATGAAGGTGGTGCAGGTAGCTAACTCAGATGTTGTCAACTATCTGATGGCAGACAGCAAGGGCAATATCTGGATGGGTGATAACAGTTCGGTAACCTGTTATTATGCAGCCGGTTCTGTGCTGGGTAACAGTTTTTCTTCCAAGACATGGCAGATTGGTGGCAAGGTAAGTACCATGTGCGATGTGGAAGGCAAGATATGGGTGGTATCGGGCAATGAATGCTGCGTAATCAATCCACAGGGCGGGAGCCAGCGTTTCATGATTCCTGCTGTTGTGCCGCTCAACATCTGTTACAGCAGACAGACTCATGAGGTAATGATGGGCGGCAATGACGGCTATGTGGCAATCAGTTCCGATGTAGCACAGAAGCCTAAGCAGTTTAGCCGCCTGATGCTGGCTGGAATCATCGTAAACGGGCAGGCTTGTGAGGAGCGTGGAGAAATCCTGAAACTGAAGAGTGATGAGAACAACTTCACCCTGCAGCTCACCGACCTTCCTTTTGCTGATCATCCTTCAGCCGTTTATGCTTACAAACTCGAAGGCAGCGACCACGACTGGCATTATCCGAACTCCGGCAATATCGATATCACCTACAATGGTTTGTCTTATGGCGATTATCATCTTACGGTTCATGCCGTGGATGGTGAAGGTAAGATAGCTGCCGAGGTTTATTCGCTCGACATCTCCGTCCTGCCGCCTTGGTATCTCTCCTTCTGGTGCAAGCTCTTCTATATCACGGCACTCATCGTGTTTGTGGCATGGCTGGTAAGCTGGTATTTCCTGCGCAAGGAACTGGCTGATGCCCAGAAGCAGAAGGCTGAGGTGTTGGAGCAGGTACAGATGCGTATGGACTTCTTCAACCGTCTGACGGGAGATTTGAAGGCTGCCGTAGCTCATCGTTCATTTGATGAGGTGACAGCTCTGATGGTCCGCTACCTGAACGTGAAGATACCAGAGGAGCCATCAGCTGTTGCCACTGGGTTATCCGCTTCGCCTGTATCTGAGCCTGAGTCATCATCCTCAGAACCAGTTCCTGCACGCTCTGAATCTTCTGAAGAGGAAAAGAAGACGGTAGATGTCAGCGAGTTGGATGGGGCAGACAAGCGTCTGCTCGAAGAGATCAATGAGGCGATAGAGAAGCACATGATTGATTCTGACTTCAATGTTTCGATGTTGCAGGATGTGATAGGCATAGGTGGCAAACAGCTGTATCGCAAGATGAAGGCGATAACGGGCCGTACGCCTGTAGAGTATATCCGTGAGATGCGTATGAGCCGTGCTGCCGAGCTCCTGAGCCAGGGCAAGTTCAGTGTTTCCGAGGTGATGTATACCGTTGGTTTTTCCAACAGCAGTTATTTCTCCAAATGCTTCTCCAAGGAGTATGGCATGACTCCTACGGAATATATGAAGGTGAAGAGCTAAATAAATGATGTGCTTCCGTTTGCCTATAGATATGGCTGTCTGGGGTTAAGAATATGACAGCATTGGGTTACGGATATAACTCCGTCGGGTTACGGATACGACTCCGTAGGCTAATGGAGACGTATCCTTCGGCTTGTCGAGATATCTGCGTCAGCTGACTGAGCTACTTGAGTCAGCTGATTGAGCTACTTGCGTTAGCAGACAGAACCACTTGTGTTAGCTGACTGAACTATATCTGTATTCAGTTGTATTACATGTGTATATTTTTCTCTAACTTAATGCAACATTTGCCACACTTATACTAAACTATTTGATTATGAGTGAATAACGGGTGGCAATAAGGGGCGTTTTTATTGTCACCTTATTGCCACCTGTTGTCATGCTGTAAAAAATGCGTCCCGATGTAGCATTTGCTACGTCCCGACGCAGCAAAAGATACGTCCGGACGTAGTACAAGCTACGTCGGGACGTAATTTCAGCTTTATGAAAACGGCTGCATAGAAACAAAAAAAAGTATGTATTGAACTTGTTTTTGCAAACTGTAATCGGGTGTGACAAAAAATCGACAAATAACTAAATTTATGAGCAAATATGCTAAAAAACATAGATATTTCGTATTAATTATTTAAATTTTAAGCGATTATCTTGGGCAAATAAGAAAATATTCGTAATTTTGCACCGATTTAAGTTAAAAATAGGTATTTCCATAGCGTGCATTTTAGTGAAAGAATGTATAAATGGAGGGGCGAAGTGTTGCCCTGAGTGCTTTCGGCTTTTACCAAACGAGAAAAAAACGAGAAAAAAATGATAATTATTAATTAATAAACTTGAAACAAACAAGGATGAGAAGATTAACTCTTTTACTTGTCTCACTTGTATTGTTGTCTATCCAATCGGTCTTGGCGCAGAGTTTCAGCGTCAAGGGTACAGTCGTGTCTGCTGAAGACAACGAACCGATGATTGGTGTGACCATTATGCAAGAGGGAACATCAAATGGCGTAGTGACCGATATTGACGGTAACTATACCATCGAAATTAAGGGTGCTTCGAAAGCTACGCTTGCCTACTCTTATGTGGGTTGCGTTACGCAGAAGCACGTTGTGAAAGCGCAGACAAATACGCTCAACATCACTCTTGCTTCGGATTCCAAGATGATGGATGAAGTGGTCGTGGTGGCGTATGGCGTGAGAAAGAAGGGAACCATTGCGGGTTCCGTGTCTGCCGTAAAGTCTGAAAAGATAGAAAATGTGCCGGCGGCAAGCTTCGACCAAGCTTTGCAGGGACAGAGTACTGGTTTGCAGGTCATCTCTTCTTCGGGTGAACCTAGCAAGGCGGCTACATTCCAGATCCGTGGTACCAACTCTATCAACTCCGGCAAGTCGCCTCTCTTTATCCTCGACGGCGTGCCAATCTCAAGTTCTGATTTCAATACCTTGAGTCCTAACGACATCGAAAGTATCTCTGTATTGAAAGATGCCTCTTCTACCTCTATCTATGGTGCACGTGCTGCCAATGGTGTGGTTGTCATCACTTCCAAGCGAGGCTTGTCAATGGACAAGGCGAAGATTACGCTCCGTGCACAGTATGGTTTCTCTGAGTTGGCACAGACCAACTGGAAAATGATGAATACCGACGAGCGTATACGGTTTGAGAAAGAAGTAGGTCTGGATACAGGTAAGGATTACAATCTCCTTTCAAGAGTAAACGTAAACTGGCTGGACGAGGTGTTCAATGACCGCGCTCCGCTGCAGAGCTACGAACTCTCTATCAATCGTGCTACCGACCGCTTGAACTACTATGTTTCTGGTGGTTTCTACGATCAGGACGGTATCGCACAGAATTCAACCTTCCGCCGTTACAACATCCGTACCAATGCAGATGTAAAGGCTGGCAAGTGGCTGAAGGTAGGTACCAACACCATGGCTGCCTATGAGGAGGCTCAGCAGGCTGACGATGGTAGCTATACTACCGTTACTCCTATTTCTGCATGCCGATTCATGCTGCCTTACTGGAATCCTTATGCCAAGGATGGCAGTCTGGCTTCACTTGCTGCAGGCAACTGGGCTGGAACCAGCGAGAACCCTATCGTTTACATGGGCTTGAATCCTATCAAGAACAAGAAATATAAGGTACTCTCTACCATGTATGCTGAAATCTATCCGATAGAGAATCTGACTATCCGTACTCAGTTCGGTGCCGATTTCACCCATTCTACAGCGTTCCTCCAGTCGTTCCCAAGTCTCTCTTCAAATAACGGACAGGGTACTGCGGCACGCCAGAGCAGCGATGCCATCAACCTGACAGAGACTACTACGGCTAACTACCGTTTTACTCTGAACGATATCCATTCGTTCAACGTGATGCTGGGTCAGGAGGCTGTCAATTTCCACTCAGAGGGTTTCCAGGTATATTCCAAGGGTCAGACCAGCGATCTCCTGACCAATGTATCATCAGGTACACGTGCCAGCCGCTGGGCAGATTCATCTTCAGATTACTCTTACCTGTCATTCTTCATGCGTGGCGAGTATAACTATAAGGAGCTCTACTATGCCGACTTCTCTCTGCGTACCGATGCTTCTTCACGTTTCGGTAAGGATCATCGCTGGGGTACATTCTGGTCGCTCGGTTTCATGTACAACGTGAAGTCTACCGACTGGCTGAAGGATATGAAGTGGCTCAGCACAGCCCAGATTGCTGTAAGTACAGGTACATCAGGTAACTCTGAGATTCCTAACTATTATCACCTGGCTTTGGTTTCTGGTGGTGCCAACTACGATGATACTGCCGGTTTCTATCCATCACAGAGTGGTAACGAGGAATTGGGTTGGGAGTCAACATGGGCAAACAACTTCGCCCTCCGTTTGGGTTTCCTCGACAGAATCAACTTCAGTTTCGAGGCTTACTACAAGCGTACCTCTAATATGCTGATGCGCGTTCCTGAGTCTTACACCGTAACGGGCGAGGGCTATCGCTGGAAGAACGTAGGTGTGATGGCTAACAAGGGTATCGAGCTGAGTGCTGACGGTGATGTAATCCGCACACGCGACTTCACCTGGAATGTAAGTGCCAACGTATCTTACAACCAGAACCGATTGAAGGAACTTTATAACGGTGTAACCGAGTATGTAAATTCAACCACCGGTTTGAAGTATGTGGTGGGTCACTCAGTAAGCGAGTTCTTCCTGAACCGTTATGCCGGTGTGAATCCAGCGAATGGTGAGCAGCTCTGGTATGACAAGAACGGCAACGTAACCAACGAGTTCCGTGAGAGCGACAAGGTGATGACAGGCAAGACCTATGATGCACCTTGGATGGGCGGTTTCGGTACAAGCTTCCGTTGGAAAGGCTTGCAGCTTTCTGCCCAGTTCAGCTGGATCGGTACACGCTACGTGATCAACAACGACCGTTTCTTCGAGGAGAGCGGTGTAACCTTCGGTACTGCTTACAACCAGTCAAACCGTCTGTTGTACGACCGTTGGAAGCAGCCTGGCGATATTACTGACATCCCACGTTGGGGCGAGGTAACCCAGCTCGACGACCGCTTCTTGGAGAATGCATCGTTCCTCCGTCTGAAGAATCTCAGTCTGTCCTATTCTTTGCCACAGAGTCTGTTGCGTAAGACCAACTTCTTCTCTATGGTCAGAATCTATGGTCAGGCACAGAACCTCTTCACCGTAACCGGCTTCAACGGTCTGGATCCTGAGGTTTCATCCAATATTTACCAGGCACAGTATCCGGCATCACGCCAGTTTACTCTGGGTGTTGAATTGCAATTCTAACCAAGAAAGGAGAAAAAAATGAATATCAAAAATATAAAGACATACATCCTGTCGGGAATCCTAGCCCTCTCGATGTCTTCCTGTCTTGATAAGTATCCTGAGGATTCTATCCGCATGGACCAGGCTATCAACACGGTGGACGATATGGACAAGCTGGTGTACGGTATCTACGACAGTTTCAAGAGCAGCGCCCTCTATTCGGGCAATCTGACAATCCTGCCAGATCTGCAGGCAGACTTCGTGTACTGCGTGAAGGGCTACTCTAATGCCTATGGCGATATCTACCGTTGGAAAGATATCAAGGCTACCAACACCGACATCGAGTCGGTATATGCCGACCTTTATGGTGTTATCAACAATGCCAACTTCCTGCTCGATAATGTAGATAAGGTAAAGGCAAACACCAACAGTGATAAGGAGCTCGACAAGTTGGAGCAGTATCAGGGCGAGGCTTACTTCGCACGTGCACTGGCTTACTCTGAGTTGATCAAGTGCTTCTGCAAGGCTTACGATAGCGATGAGCAGGCAGAGAAGGAACTCGGCGTGGTACTCACAGAGCACTATTACGGCAATGAGCCACAGAAAAGAGCCAGTCTGAAGGAATCATACGATTTCGTATTGAGAGACCTTGACAAGGCTGCCGAATATCTGAAGGTAGACGAAGACTTCACAGGAAGTCTCTACAACGAGATTTACTTCAACGAGTATACCTGTCATGCCTTGCGTGCGCGCGTATCCTTATATATGCACAAGTATGATGATGCCATCAAGTATGCATCTAAGGTAATCGGCAGTAAGTATTATACATTGGAGAAGGCTTCTTCCAACACCTATTCAAACCAGGTGAACGATTATAAGTATATTTGGACCTATGGTGATTCGCGTGAGGCTATCTGGAAGGTAGGCTTTACCGTGAACAGCTATGGCGGTGCACTGGGTACCATCTTCGATAACTTCAACTATGTAAGTTACCGCCCTGACTATGTGCCTGAGACATGGGTCATCAACTCATTCGACAGTAATGACCTCCGTGCTGCAGCCATCTTCACAACCCGTACCACCGGTTATGAGCACGGTTTGCAGTGGCCTTTGCTGAGCAAGTATTTCGGCGATGCAGAATTCCTGAGCAACAATATCCTGCATGTTCACCAGCCAATGGTATTCCGTCTCTCAGAGCAGTATCTGATACGTGCTGAGGCTTACGCCATGAAGGAGGAATATGGTAAGGCAGGTAAGGACATCTCTACCTTGCGTACAGCCCGCTACTCATCTTATGGTGGTAACACCTCGATGAGCGAGAGCAACGCCATGAAGATAATCGAGGCAGAGCGCGTGAAGGAACTCTATATGGAAGGCTTCCGTCTGAACGACCTCAAGCGCTGGCACAAGGGATTTGAGCGTAAGGCTGCCGACCAGCCTGCTGCCAACTTCGAGCAGAGCAGTTTGAAGGTTGAAAAGGATGACCCTCTCTTTGTCTGGCCAATTCCTCAGCATGAGCTTGAGGCACCAGGTTCTGAGATTCAGCCTAATGAAAGTAACAAATAAAATAAGGAGACGATCATGAAGAAAATAATGATGGGATGTTTGGCAGCCGTAGCTGCACTCATCGCTCTTGTGAGTTGTTCACAGGATTATACCACTTATGCTGGTCCAAGTCATATCATGTTCTCTGATACGCTCTATCAGTATGCTGTACAGGAAAGCAATGAGGTTTTCAATGTGCCTGTATCTGCAACCGAAAAAGCTGACTACGACCGCACCTTCGGCGTAGAGGTAGTAGACAAGCAGAGCAATGCCATCGAGGGTAAGCATTACCGCATCCTCAACAACACCGTTACAATCAAGGCGGGCGAGATGGTAGGAAATGTGAAGGTTCAGGGTATCTATGATAACATCGGCAAGACCGACTCGCTCGGCTTCACCCTGAAACTGGTGATTCCGGAGAAGTATAACTGGACAGATCTCTATAAGGACTATGCCCACGTGGTAATGCAGAAGTCTTGTCCTTTCGATATCCACAACTTCTCAGGCTGGTGTATGGTAACATCTACCTTCTACAGCAAGTATCTGAACAACGTAACCAACCGTCTGATCAAGACCGAGGTGGTGGAAGGCGAGGAGAATACCGTTCTGCTGAAGGATGTTTACTATAAGGGCTACAACCTGAAGTTGAAGTTCAGCACCAAGAACATTCTTGAGCCAAAGGTAGAGATGGACGACCAGATAGCCGGTGAGACCGGCGAGGCGTTCGGTACCATCTATGGAGACGGCAAGTTGCGCATCAGCCAGCCTTCTCTCTATACCTCTTATTATAACACCTGCCAGAACTATGTATTGCAGTATGTTGTTATGAGTGTAAACAACAAAGATGGTTCATTATTCGGCAACGTAGGAACCTTCATCACCATGTATGAATGGATCAGCGATGCAGAGGCAGAGAAATTGAAAGAACAAGGATATTAAGCCTTCGGATGGTTTACTAATGCAGATATATTCAGAAAACTGCAGATATATTCAAGTAAAAAAAACAAAAGAACAAAATGAAAAAGTTAATTTCAAGATATTGGCTCGTATTTGTGGCACTGGTATCAGTGTGCATGTTTACTGCTTGTTCAAGCGATGACGACGATGCCGTAACTCCTGTGTTCCCACAGGTACAGACCATTGCGGGTGCAGCCGGTGAAGTAAAGGAGTTTACATTCGATGCGAACGAGAGCTGGAGTCTCTCTTCTAACAAAATCTGGTGTAAGATTGCTCAGAATGATGCAGAGAATGGTTTTGTAATCAATGGTACTGCGGGTAAGCAGACTGTTAAGGTTACTCTTACAGATGATGATGCAAGCAAGGATTTGAGTGTTGCTCAGTTGAACTTGAAGATGGGTGGTCAGGAAGTGACCATCGCAGAGATTCATCGTTCTGCAGCGGGTTATGAGTTGAAGGTGTATGTGCGCACAAGCCCTGATGCCGATCCTATCGACATTACCGAGACTGGTATTGAGGCAGGCTACAACAAGTACAGCAAGTTCTATGTTGAGTCAAACTTTCGTTTCGCAGTAACCAACACCCCAGAGTGGGTAGAGCTTGAGGGCGGCTTCATGGTAGGTGTTCCTAACAAGCAGGTTGCTAGTGGCATAATGTTCAAGGAAGGTGTAAAGAACGCCAAGTATGCCATTGACAAGAGCGAGGGCGAGAGCATCACATTTGCTTCGCAGGATGGCAAGGCAGAGGTTACAATCCCTGTATATTATAATGGTATGGCTCCTGATGATATCGACATCGTTTATCCTGCAAAAGATTCGCAATGGGCTGTATGGACAGTGTCGTTGGACGGAAAGTTGTTCACACAGAACAGCTCAAGTCTTACCTATCACGACTATCTTCCTTTCCCAATCAAGGTGCTTAACGACGGCATCCAGCTTGTGGTGTTCGAGAAAGCTGGCGAGAAAGATAATGAGGTCTTGAAGGAAGACCAGACAGGTGCTGTTCAGCTTAAGGGCGAGAAGGGCAATATGAAGCTTACTGTTGCTCCATTGACAAGCGGAAGCCGCAAGTTTGTTGCTTATGCTTTACCTAAGGCTGTATACGAGAGCCTGGAGAATGGTCTTGACGATATGTTGGACAACAACTTCACAGAAGTAAAGACCGACTACGATCGCTACTTCCTCCTTGAACTTGAACAGAAGGAGAATAAGGCAGAGGCTGGCGATGAGTCGGCTGCACCTATCATCAAGCTCATGAACTACCTGGACGTAGCGTGTACAAAGGATGTAAACGGTATGTATAAGGAAGTAGCATCAAGTTACCTCAATTATAATGGTGATGAAATCTATGTTGCTTCGGCAGAAGTAGGTTCTTCGCTTACAGTAAATCCTAACATCAAGAATTGGGATCCTACTACCATGATGGAGACGGGCTATCTCTATATGATAGGCAGCGATGGTCAGGAAATCGTTCCTGAGCCAAGCATGGATGAGAATGAAAACTGGATATTTGCTTTCCTACTCCCAGATACCGCTCCGGTGTACATGGCTTTCCAGGACAATGGCAAGGTAGTGAAGGTTCTCGTAGTAGAGCCTACCTATAATCAAAGTAAGAAACATACTTCTTTCAGTAAAATCAGTAAGTAATGAACAGATTCAAGATATATTCAAAGGCACTCTTGTTGCTCTTGGTCACGATGCTGACCTTTGCAGTAACAAGTTGCTCTGACGATGAAACTGAGGGCTGGGACACCACATATGGATATGTGCAGTTCAAGCTCAGCAAGAAGGTTTCCTCGAGGGCTTCGCGTGCTGCTGCCATTGACAAGCTTGAGAAATTGGATGATGCCAAGAAAATCAAGGTGGTCATGGAGCATAACGGTACCACGGTTTCTCAGACCCTGGTGCTCAATTCCTACAACGCAGAGAATGCCGAGTATGGTTTGAGAAGTGAAAAACTGCAGCTTGCTGCCGGTACCTATACCGTTATCGGTTTCTATCTCTATGATGCGGTAGATGAAGAGTTGCTGGCTTCTTCTGCCGGTGAGACTTTCACGGTAACTGGTGGCGGGTTGAATGTTCAGAACCTCTCTGTAGCTACAGTGGAGCGAGGTAAGGTGAAGTTCAATCTCATCAAGGAGTGGGAGAAGACCCGTGCTGGTAGCCCAGAGTATCTCTTCTCTAATATCCGCCTGGTTGATGTCAGCGTTACCAACCTCTTTACCCGTGAAACCGTTACTTTCCCTAATGTGAAGGTAAAGTATAAGGAGGAGAGTAAGGAGCATCAGAATCCGGACAATGCCAACGACAAGTATATGGAGGTGGGCACTGCATACTGCGATTCTACTGTATGGCTCCCTGCCGGAACCTATCAGGTTACTTCTTATACCACATACGGTAAAACGGGCGCGGTAAAGACCAAGTATGAAACCCAGCCAGTCAAGGGTGAGGCCTTCGTAGTAGAGGATAATCAGCTCAATGATAGTGCCCAGGTGCCTATCCTGCTTTCCAAGACCAAGGAATACATCAAGGACTATGAGGCTTTGAAAGCCATCTGGGAATCTCTCGATGGCAAGGACTGGAGCTTCTATGGTGATGCTACCTTCCATGGTGCCAACTGGAACTTCAATAAGGAACTGGATATGTGGGGCGACCAGCCAGGTGTTACCCTCAATAGCAATGGTCGTGTTACAGGTCTTGTATTGGCAGGCTTCGGTGCCAAGGGTATCGTGCCAGATGCCATCGGTCAGCTCACCGAGCTGCTGGTGCTCAATCTCGGTTCTCACGATGAGAAGATTGGTGCCAACATCTTCACAGATTATGATGCCAATAACTTGACAGTTGCTAAGAAGAGGGAAATGCGTCATGACTACGAGAACAAGTTCTTGAAGTATGACCCACGTGCCAACATGTCGGAGATGATTGTAGAAAGCTACAACTCAGATCCTAAGGTGGCACCAAAGAACAGAATCAAGAAGGACAGCCGCATCAACTTGAAGGATGCACAGATTGGTACTCTGACCAACCGCATCTCAGGTATTTCAAAGGCTATCTACCGTCTTACCAAGTTGCGGCAGTTCTATATCGGTAACTCTTCCATTACATCAGATGAGGTTTGTGCTAAGTTCTATAATGCTGATGATCCTGTTTACGGTAAGTTTGCCGCTGAGTTTACAGAGGAAGCATGGGACAAGATGACTAGCCTTACGGATATTGAGCTTTACAACTGCCCAAAGATCCGTCGCATCCCAGACTTCTACTACAATCTTCCTGCTTTGCAGGCGATGAACCTGGCACGCTGCAAGGGTATCTCTGCCAACCAGCTGAGAAACGACTGGACCCGCCTGGCTGAGGAGAAGACTGGTAAGACCCTCCAGATTCTCTATATGAGCTACAACAACCTGGAGGAATTCCCAGAGTCATCGGCTTTGAGTAAGATGGTGAACCTCGGTCTGCTCGACCTGGCTTACAACAACATCAAGAAGTTGCATCCGTTCGGTTCGGGCATAGCCTTGTCTTCACTCTATCTGAACAACAACCAGATTGAGGAGATTCCAGCCAATCTCTGTGGCTTTACTGATGATGTAGAGAGTTTGACCTTCGCCCACAACAAGCTGAAAAAGATACCAAATATCTTTGATGCTAGTTCTGTTCGCGAGATGGGTTCTGTTGATTTCTCATATAATGAGATTACAGGCGTAGATACAAGCCATGGTACCTACAAGGGTATCAATGCCGTAACAGTTAGTCTGTCGAACAACAGAATCGAAAAGTTCCCTTCAGAGTTGTTTACCGCAGGTTCGCCAATCACGACACTCGATTTGAGCGGCAACCAGATGCGTACCATCCCTAAGGGTTCCATCACCGGAAAGAAGGCTTATCTCTTGCAGGTTATCGACTTCCGATTCAACAAGCTGACATCCCTCTCTGATGATTTCCGCTCAACCACATTGCCATACATTACCAATATGGACTTGAGCTACAACTGCTTCACCGAGGTGCCAACCCAGCCGTTGAACAGTGCCGTGCTCCGTGCCTTTGCCATCAACCATCAGCGTGATGCCAAGACCGACCAGCGTTGTCTGCGCACATGGCCTACAGGAATCACCACCTGTCCAAGTCTGATTCAGTTCCAGATAGGTTCCAACGATATCCGTAAGGTAGAAGAGACGCTGACCTCTCACCTTTATATCTTGAACATCGCCGACAACCCTAACATCTCTATCGATGTAACCAGCGTATGTCCTTACATCAAGGCAGGTATGTATATGCTGTTCTACGATAAGAACCAGGATATTCGTGGTTGCGATGCATTGAATCTCGAAAATTAAACTCCATAAGAAAGTAGTAATATGAAATATATCAATAAACTGACATTAGGTATCGTTCTCGCTGCCGGGCTTTTCACAGCCTGCAGCGATAAGGATGATGTCGAAATCCCAGGAGGCCTGGCTCTCGATAAGGAGGAGATTGCATTAGGTCCGCAGGGAGGAACAGAGCAGATTGCCATCGCTGCTTCGCAAGACTGGGTGGCAAATACCTCTGAGCCTTGGCTCATGCTTTCGCCAGCCAACGGCGTGGGATCTGTTGAGGGTACCATCATGGTAGATTCTACTCTTTCTAACACACTCCGCAGCACGGAACTCCGTTTCAAGGGTGCTAATGGACAGAGCCGTAAGCTTACCATCACCCAGTTTGGTTATGGTAAGCAGATTTTCCTGAAGGAACCTGTAGTGGAAATCGAGAACTCTGATTCTTACGATAACCGTGCATTCGAGAGTCTGATTTCTGCCAACGTGGAATGCAAGATCGGAAAGATTGAGTATTCCTTCGAGGGAAACATGCCCGATGCCGAGAAGGCTGAGAACGAGAGTGAGCGTGAAGGCTGGCTCCTGAACAGTAAGGATGAAGACAAGCTGGAGGGTACCAACCTGGGCATCGTGCTGGATAGAAAGTATCGTCCTCGCAGCGTCAACTTCAAGTTCCGCTGGACGATGAACGTGGTTCCTGCCGTTCGTGTGGCTAAGGTTCACCTGGTGCCTGTCAAGGCAGAAGACCAGCTGGTGGATGCTGATGGAAATCCTACAGAGGATGTTGTCTTGACTGTTCGTCAGAAGGCTGCACCTAAGATTGAGGATAACCGTGCGGGAGACTCGCTCTCTGTCATCATGATTAACCAGAAGCTGGGCAGCATGATAACCTACGATACGAGCGACAACATGCGCAACTGGAGCGGCGTAACACTCTGGGAAGCTACTGATGATTTAGTGAAAAAACATCCTGAGGCTTTAGGACGTGTACGTTCTGTCAAGTTCAGCATGTTCAACCTCAAGAGTGGCGAAACTCTTCCTAAGGAAGTGGGCAACCTCAAGTTCCTGGAGTCATTCTCTGTTGTTTCCAACGAGAACAACCAGATTCGTGAGGTGAACCTCGGTGATGAAATCTGCTCGCTGAAGTATCTGAAGAATCTTACCGTTCAGGCTTACGGTCTGACTCAGTTGCCTGCTAACTTTATTAATCTGGGCAAGAGTCTTGAATCGCTCAACCTGGTAAGTAACAACTTCAACAAGTTGTCAGATATCACCGATATCGTCAACGAGAAGAACTTCCCTAAGTTGCGTAACCTCATTCTCTACGCACAGCGCCGTACGGATGTTCTCTTCGACATCGCTTCGCTGGGCGGAAAGAATGCATCAGGCGTCTATGTTTATAATAACTATCCTATCGGACTGTATGGTAAGGTAAATGCCGGAACCGCAGACCGCCAGGCGCTTCTCAAGCTCCTGACATGGGATAAGTTGAATACACTGGAGTTGTCTTACTGCTTCCTGGAGGGTGAACTTCCTACCGATGAAGAGATGACTGAGGCACTGGAAGCTGCCGGCAAGGCTACCCGATACAGCAAGTCTGACTTCTCTACCAACAAGGAAGATTATCTCGACAAGCTGGTAGGCGATACCTGCAAGTGGTTGCTCTCAGGCAGGGATAATCCTGTAACCTGCAAACACAAGGATGGTTCTGTAGTTAGTGAGGATGTTTATCCTTTCCAGGTGCCACGTGTATTGCCAAACTGCCGTCAGTTGTCACTCAACCTTAACTTCCTGACAGGTGCGGTGCCAAAGTGGATTCTTTATCATCCACATCTGGTAGAATGGACTCCTTCTATCATGATCTTCAACCAGCAGCCTAAGGGTAAGAATAGCGATGGCGCTGCCGTTGGTTTCTCTAATATGACAGAAGACAGCTACAGCTATGACTACTATTACGGAACCAGCGACCCAGGTAGCAACTGGAAGCTTCCGGGTGTAGCTTATCCGCTCTACTACCGCAAATACGTGGCAGCAGGCGATATTAATGAAGCTGCGCTGATGGCAAAGTACAGGAGAACTAAGAAAAAGTAAGATAAACATAAAAACAATATAGAAGCAAACAATGAAGAAAAAGTTTTTCTATATAGCAATGGTCGCATTGGCATTGACGGGCTGTTCTGACAGCCTGTCAACCATCGGCTCTTCTGACGGCAATTCAGAAATCACCATCCCTGCAGATGCTGAGGCGGGTGAACTGCTGATTAAGTTCAGTCCGGAAATGAGCGATATCCTCGACCAGGCACAACTGAGCAAGACCCGCTCCGGAAAGGCTACCCGTTCGGGTATTCCTTCTACCGACGAGGTGCTCGACATCCTGGGAAGTTACAGCTTCGAGCGTGTGTTCCCGGTAGATGCAAATACTGAGGCAAGAACCCGCGAGGCGGGACTCCACCTCTGGTATACGGTGAAGTTTAATAAGGGAACCGACCTGAAGGCGGCTGCCGAGCGCCTGAAGCAGTTGGGTGAAATCTCAAAGGTTCAGACCAACGGCCGCATCAAGCGTGCTTACAATACAGACAGCAAGCGCATCTATCTCAGCGATAAGGCGCTTCAGCAGAAGTCTACCCGCACAGCAGCAGCCGAGGGCGAACCAAACGACCCAGGCTTTGCCAGCCAGTGGCATTACCGTAACCTGGGTGAGGGCAACTATGACTTCGAGAACCTCAACAATAATCACGTAGGTGCTAAGGCAGGATGTGATGTGAATGCACTTGAGGCATGGAAGATCTGTACAGGTGATCCTTCTATTATCGTGGCTATTCTCGATGAGGGCGTGATGTATACGCACCCTGATCTGGCAGCCAACATGTGGTGCAACCCGGGCGAAAGTGTTCAGGGTGCCAAGACTGACGGCGACGGAAACGGTTATGAGGGCGACCTTCATGGCTACAACTTCGTTACTGAGAGCGGCGATATTACCTGGACTGATGCCAATGACACCGGTCATGGTACTCACGTAGCTGGTACCATTGCAGCCGTAAATAATAATGGTAGAGGTGTTTGTGGTGTAGCTGGTGGTGACGGTACTCCTAACTCTGGTGTCAAGATCATGTCTTGCCAGGTATTCTCCGGTCAGAACAGTGTAACCTTGGCAGGCGAGGCGAGAGCCATCAAGTATGCTGCCGATAATGGTGCAGTCATCCTGCAGTGCAGTTGGGGTTACAACTCTTCAGAGTCTAGCATCATCAACGGTTATACTCCGGGTCCTGCTACCGAGAAGGAATGGGCTGAGACCTATCCGCTGGAGAAGGAAGCTCTGGATTACTTTATCAACAATGCCGGTTCGCCTAATGGTGTCATCGACGGTGGTATTCCAGTCTTCGCAGCCGGTAACGAGTATGCTGGCAATCCTGCTTTCCCAGGTGCTTACTCTAAGTGCGTCTGCGTATCTTCATTAGCTGCCGACTTTACTCCAGCCTGCTACACCGATTTCGGTTCGCTCGTAACCCTGAGTGCTCCTGGTGGCGACTTGGAATATTACAGCAAGATTGGCGAGCAGGAAGATGAATACTGGGCAGAGACGACAACCGAGCAGAAAGGTGCTGTGCTCTCTACGATGATCCAGAACGGTCGGCCTGCTTACGGCTACATGGAGGGAACCTCTATGGCTTGTCCTCACGTTTCTGGTGTGGCTGCCTTGGGTCTCGCTTATGCTGCCAAGACGAACCGTCATTATCGTGCTGCCGACTTCGTAGCCCTGATGAAGAAATCTGTGAAGGAACTGGATAGTCATTATCAGAATGGTGCAACCAAGACCTACTATATGAACCATACTACCATAGGTGCTTCGCCAGAGATTGTACAGCTCTCTAAGTACATCGGCAAGATGGGTGCTGGTCTGATTGATGCAGCTCAGCTCTTGAATAACATCAAGAACAAGGAACTCAGTTCTGATATGAAGTTGCCTAACGTGTATGTGGGCATCGAGAAGACTGTTTCTCTCAACCTCGCTGCATATTTCGCAGGTCGCACAGAGGGATTCTCTTGCTCAGTAGCGAATGGCAGCGTAGCTTCTGCTTCGGTAGATGGCAAGACGCTCACCGTGAAGGGACTCGCTGCCGGAAGCACATCGCTCACCGTAACAGCTGCTGATGGTACCAGCCAGACTGTAGTTGTGACCGTTAGAAAGAGTGCCGGTAACAATGGTTGGATGTAATTGGATGTAATATGAAGATATTTGCTTTCCTATCGCTTTTCTTCCTGGCTTTGCCTGTTACGGTGAATGCGCAGAAGGAACTGCTGAAGTTTGAGCATCCGCTTATCGATGCAGGTACGATGACCGAGGACGATGCGCCTCGCACCTTCACCTTCGTGGGTAAGAATGTGAGCAAGAAGATACTGCACATCACACAGGTGAGAACCACCTGTGGATGTACCAGTTCTTATGTCAGGGGCGATGTGATGAAGCCTGGCGATTCCTGTCAGGTGCAGATCACCTTCACGCCTAACCGCTATCCGGGCACCATCAATACAGGTGCTTATCTCTATCTGAAAGAGGTAGAGGGACAGCCTGCCGTTAAGCTTGCCTTAACGGGCAAGGTGCTGCCGGGTGCTGACCAGTGGGCGCGCTATCCGCACAAGATGGGCGCACTCAGACTGAAACAGGCGAAGGCAAGTATCACAGAGGTAAAGCCGGGCACAGAGCCTGAGGCACGCATCCTCTGCGGAAACAGCGGCGACAAGCCGCTCCGTATATCCAGCCTCCTTCTTCCTCCTTATGCCCGTCTTACGACAGAGCCTGAGGTGATAGAACCGGGTGATGAGGCTGACCTCGTCATCACCATCATAGCCGATAAGATTCCGGCTACGATGCCCGAATCCTTCACCTTCCCTGTTATTCTGGAGGGCTTGGATGCCCGTCCGTCTGACAGAACGATACAGGTCGTTGTAAAGGTAAAAAGGTAAGAGGGTAAAAAGGTAAAAAAGGAAAAAAGTAAAAAAGAAAAAATACCAAGACAATGAAATATTTGAAAAAACTCTTCACCCTCCTGGTGATTGCTTTGTTTGCCTGCGGCTTTGCAGCCTGCAGCAGCGATGATGAGGAACCGGAGGAGCCTTCTCTGGAAGTTACACCTGCCAATCTTCATGGCACATGGGAGTTGGCTGAGTGGAACGGTGAACCTCTTGCTGAGGGCACATACTGCTACATCGTTTTCAACCGCAAGGACCAGACTTTCGAGATGTATCAGAAGTTTGACAGTATGTATGGTCGCCATATCACCGGTTCGTTCGCTATCAAGAACGATCCATACCAGGGCTACATCATCAGCGGAAGCTATGATAACGGTAAGGGCGACTGGAACCAGAGTTATCTCGTAACCCGCCTCCTGGCATCGGGTTCCATGATATGGACTGCCAAGGACGATGTTACCGACATCAGCCGCTACAAGCGTTGCGATGAGGTACCTGCCGAGATACTCAAGGATTGTAAAGATCTCACTGAAGAATAAAAAAAAGAGCGAATTATCTGCAAATTCTGCGGATTATTCGCTCTTTTTTTGTATCTTTGCCCTCAAACTTATCATCGGGTTCAAAGTTTAAGGATATGATATTAACGATTACAGGTTCAGACAGCACCGGAGGCTCTGGTGTACAGGCTGACATCAGGACGATTGCCGAGTTGGGCGGTTATGCTGTTTCGGCAATAACCAGCATCACTGTGCAGAATACGCTCGGTATTCAGGAGTTCTTTGATATTCCAGCCGAGATAGTTTCGGGGCAGATAGAGGCTATCATGAACGATGTGCAGCCTGATATTGTGAAGATTGGTATGATACGCAGGGTGGAAACGCTGAATGTGGTCATCGATGCCCTGACCAAGTACCGTCCTGCCCATATCATCTATGCCCCTGCCATCTGGTCGAGCCAGGGCGATGCGCTGATGACGGAAGATGTGGTGAGCCAGATCAAATACCGTCTGCTGCCGCTCTGTTCTGTCGTCGTGTCACGCAAGAAGGAGAGCGACATCATTCTGCAGAATTCCAAGCTGCTGAACCTTGCCGAGAAGCAGGGACTTCGGATCTATCGCCTCGACAATGCCAATTCGCATGGTCTCATCAACCGTTTCTCTTCAGCTCTTGCCGTCTATCTGAATCTGGGCAAGAAGATGGAGGAGGCGTTGGCGATGGCGCAGGATTTCATCAATGTAGAACTTGTGCGCCAGAGCAATCTGCAGGGCAGAAGTTCCGAGCTTTACAACCAGTTTATCTCGCAGGTTAATAACTTCTGCCGCACTTACAGCGATGTTCATTTCTATGCAGACCAGTTGAATGTGAGTGGCCGTTATCTGGCTCAGGTTACCCGCCGTATCTCCGGCAAGACGCCGAAGACAATCATCGATGAATACATCGTGAAGGAGATAGAGCGCGAGCTCTCTACCACCACGCATACGGTTCAGGAGATAGCCAATACCTTCGGCTTCTCCTCGCAGGCTCATCTCACCAAGTTCTTCAAGAAGATGAGAGGGGTTACGCCTTCTGCTTTCCGGCAGAAAGGATAAGTTAGTTTATAGTTGAAAGTTTATAGTTTATAGCAATCTTGCTAACGGCTACGCCCTATCAACTATTAACTTTTTCATTGGGGGGTTAACAGGGTTAACAGTTAACAGCTGTTTTTTGCATGGTCCCCCTCCTTTTTACCTATATAATAATAAATATATATATACTTATTTTTATATGTGAGTAGGGGGAAGTATGCATTTTTGGGGTGTTAACTGTTAACCCTGTTAACCCCTGGCTGTTTTTCTTACCCATTTTGTGTTCCTTCTTAAGATAGCTAAGTACCTTATATGAAGATAGATAAGAGGCATCAATGATGACCGGCAGGAGGCTTAAATGATGTCTCATGAGGGCGATAATCAGCCATCATGCAGGCTGTTTTTTATTTCCTCCCGATACATTTTTCATTCCCTCCCGATGCAAAAAATAGTGAGTTTCGAGCCGAAAAGCTATGCCTTTCGCATCAAAAAACTATGAGTTGGCTTTTTTAACACATAGATAAGTCTCTCTTGCAGAATCGCCTGCGAAGCCTTTCTACAGTTTCGCTGGCGATTTCTCAGTATATAATCTTACTCAATCATATTCTTGAGTATCCATTTCCTGAAGAAGGGGTCTTCTATTTCATATCTGTCACTTCGGATGATGTAGCCTTTCTTGTTTAAACGCAATAGGGCACTGGTCATCGTGCTGGTAGGTTGGTTCCTGTCTTGTGCAGGATTGTTGCCCTCGCAGATACTGACCATTACATACTTGTCTGTCTTGTTGAAATTCAACCATAAACGTTCGTAGTCTAAATCATGAGTCGTTATGATGTCTTCTATGGAGAGTTGGAGTACATTCTCGTTTTTACCAGCTACCAGGTTGTTCCAAACTGCGAATGAAAGCTGCTGCGTGTAGTATGGATGGCAACTTGTAAAGGCCAGTATCTCGTCTGCAATTTGGGTAGGCTGTTCTGATACATCTTCCAATCTGTCTGCAATATATGACTTGAAATCTTCGTATGGAATCTTGTTGAGTCTCATCAGCATTCCAAAATGATAGAACGGAGACTTCACACGTTCAAAGATATCTGTCATCATCGATTCCTGACTACCCAGAAAGATGTAATTGATGCCAGTCTGTTCCTGCATGATGGAACGGAGCTGCTTATCCATGTTTTTGTCGATTTCCAGAATGCTTTGGAACTCGTCCAGGACAACAATCAGTTTGTTTTGAGGTGTAGAAACCTTCTGAATTGTATTTAAAACATCTTCTATTGCAGTTGTTCCATTGTCGGTTGATGGTTGGAATGAAACCGATACCTCGTCTGTCATCGGGTTCATGTTGATAGATGGAATGATGCGGAAGTTACGAAGATAGTGCTTCATCTTTTCCAGTTTGAATTGATTGAGCAGTTCCTTCAGAAGCTTTGCCGCAAAATCTTCTTTGCTGAGCACGGCTTGCATATTGAGCCATAGGTATGGTCGTTGGGTTTGGACAACAGCCTTTTTTACGAGACTTGATTTGCCAAAACGTCGTGGAGACATAAGAACGAGATGGTTCTCGCTCTTGAGAAACTGTACGATGTAGTCCAGTTCTTTCACTCTGTCTGTAAAGTATGGGGCATCAACCAATGAGCCAAATTTAAACGGATTTTCCATGATCGAAATTTTTCGTAACGAAATTTTTCGCAAAGATACGAAAAATAAAGATGCTTAGAAGATAAACTCCTTTGAATTATTAATGTTTAACATTTTCCGGATATAAAGTCAAGGTTTTACCTATTTATTTATATAAGTTTTAAAGGAAAGCTTTCTGTGGATTGTTCTTTGTCGCTCAATCTGTGTTGTGTTTTGTATATTTCGGAATTTGGCTTATACTTTTGCGAATCATCCTTTATACAAAATGACTCAATGTTTGCAGAAAATGGAACTTTTTTCTGCTGTTTCGCCGAAAAGTGTTTCCTTTGCACCCGTAAATAGATAAAACTAAAAGAATTATGGCAGAAAATAGACAAGAATTGAACCGCAACTTGGCTCAGATGCTCAAGGGTGGTGTGATTATGGACGTAACAACTCCAGAACAGGCAAAAATCGCAGAGGCAGCAGGTGCATGCGCAGTAATGGCGCTGGAACGTATTCCTGCTGATATCCGTGCAGCAGGTGGTGTTTCACGTATGAGCGACCCTAAGATGATCAAGGGTATTCAGGAGGCTGTTTCTATCCCTGTAATGGCTAAGTGCCGTATCGGTCACTTTGCTGAGGCTCAGATTCTTCAGGCTATCGAAATCGACTATATTGACGAGAGCGAGGTGCTCTCTCCAGCAGATAATGTTTATCACATCGACAAGACTCAGTTCGACGTGCCATTCGTTTGTGGTGCCAAGAACCTGGGCGAGGCGCTCCGCCGTATTGCTGAGGGTGCTACCATGATCCGTACCAAGGGTGAGCCAGGAACAGGTGATGTGGTTCAGGCTGTTACCCATATGCGTATGATGCAGAGCGAAATCCGTCGCCTGGTTTCTATGAGCGAGGATGAACTTTACGAGGCAGCCAAGCAGTTGCAGGCTCCTTACGACCTGGTGAAGTATGTTCACGAGAACGGCAAGTTGCCAGTGGTTAATTTCGCTGCCGGTGGTGTGGCTACTCCAGCTGATGCTGCCCTGATGATGCAGCTCGGTGCCGAGGGTGTATTCGTAGGTTCTGGAATCTTCAAGAGCGGTAACCCTGCTAAGCGTGCACAGGCTATCGTGAAGGCTGTTACCAACTACAACGACCCTAAGATGCTGGCTGAGTTGAGCGAGGATCTCGGTGAGGCAATGGTAGGTATCAATGAGCAGGAGATTGCTTTGCTCATGGCTGAAAGAGGTAAGTAATAGATGAGATAATGGATAAGAGCCCCTCCTGCACAAGAAGGGGCTTTTATATTAGATAAGTATGTTATGAGAATAGCAGTATTAGCTTTACAAGGCGCTTTTGCTGAGCACAGACAGAAGTTGGCTCAGTTGGGCGTGGATAGTTTTGAGGTTCGCCAGTTGAAGGATTGGGACCAGCCTAAGGATGGCTTGATTATTCCGGGCGGTGAGAGTACCACTCAGGCGAAACTCTTGAATGAACTGGGATTGATGGAGCCAGTAAAGGAGGCGATTGCTGCCGGCTTGCCAGTTTATGGTACCTGTGCCGGTTTGATTCTTCTTGCCAAGAAGATTGAGGGCGAGCCTAGTCAGCGCATTGCTTCGATGGACATCACGGCTTTGAGAAATGCCTACGGTCGCCAGTTGGGCAGTTTCTACATCGAGGCTCCGATGAAGGGCATCGAGGGAAATGTCCCTATGACTTTCATCCGTGCTCCTTATATTAAAGAGGTGTGGGGAGATGCTGAGGTTCTTGCGGAGGTAGATGGCAAGATTGTGGCTGCCCGTCAGGGTAACCAGCTGGTTACCGCCTTCCATCCGGAACTGAACGAAAGTCTGGAGATTCATAAGTATTTTCTGGGGATGTGCAGCAAGTAGGCTTCATCCAGAGATGAAACTTATTTCGCTAGCCGATGAAACAGCTTCATGGGCACATGAAGCTATATTGCAAAGTATCTTAGGATACATTGCCAAGTATCTTAAGATACATGAGCAAGTATCCTAAGATACTTTTTTATTCTTCTTTATATCCTTGAAATCAATTTTTCAGGGTGCATTCAAATTTCTTATAACAACTCCGGAAGCTGGAAGAGCTTCACGCTGTTGCTGCCTTTGATGAGGATGTAATGGTCGTGAGGCTGGTTCGCCTTGAGCGCTTCCTTCACTTCCTCTACATTCTGGAACTTGCGGTAGCTGCATGGAATATCCTTGAACTCATCGCCCACCAGCCATACATTCTCCAGACCGGCTGCCTGCAACTGGTCTACTACCTTCTGGTGCTCCTCGTGGCTCACTTCGCCGAGCTCGCCCATCTGTCCGAGAATTGCCATCTTATGAGGCACATCCATCACGCGGAAGTTCTCGATGGCGGCTGCCATGCTAGATGGGTTGGCATTGTAGGCATCTACCACCAGCTTATTGTGCGCCGTCTCTTCCAACTGCGAACGGTTGTTGCTCGGGATGTAGTTCTCCAGGGCATGATCTATCTGCTGAGGCTTCACATCGAAATGAAGACCGATGGTGATGGCGGCAAGCATGTTGTCGATATTGTAAGAGCCGATGAGATGGGTTTGAACCTCATGCCAGTCGAAACTCTCGGTGCGCCAGCGGAACTTCAGGAAAGGAGCGCAGGAAATGACTTCTCCCCATACATCGCAGTTTTCATCCTTGCCGTAGGTGATGAGGCGGTTGATGTTGCGCTGCTCAGCCATCTGCATCAGATGCTCGTTGTCTGCATTGATGAAGACGAGGGCATCGTTGGCTGCGAGGTAATCATAGAGCTCTCCCTTGGTCTTCTTCACGCCTTCGAAGCTGCCGAATCCCTGCAGGTGGGCACGGCCTACGTTGGTAATCATACCGCAGGTTGGCTCCACGTATTCCACGAGTTTTCGGATGTCACTAGGATGGGAAGCACCCATCTCTACAACGGCAATCTCATTCTCTGGTGAGAGACGGAAGAGGGTCTTTGGTACGCCTACATCATTATTGAAGTTGCCCTGGGTGAACATCACGTTGAACTTCTCGCCGAGAACGGCAGAGACGAGTTCCTTGGTGGTGGTCTTGCCGTTGGTTCCGGTGATTCCTACTACAGGAATATCGAAGTGGCGGCGATGCTCACGGGCTAGTTCCTTGAAGGTGGTGAGGCAATCCTCTACGAGGATGTAGCGCTCGTCGCCTTCCTTGGCATACTCTTTTTCATCAACAATCACATAGGCACAGCCTTTCTCCAAAGCCATGTCGGCAAACTTGTTGCCATCAAACGATGCGCCCTTCAAAGCCAGGAAGATGCTGCCCTCTGGGCAGTCGCGGCTGTCAGTGGTAATCACTGGGTGCGCTTGGTAAATCTGATAGAGTTCTGAAATATCCATAGTCTATAACTGTTATTTTGGGTGCAAAAGTAATCTAAATTATGGACATAACAAACAATTTTCCCAAAAAATGATGGTAATCTCGAATATTCTTTCTATTTTTGCAGAAATATTCGATGAATCTTTAGAAAGTGAGGCTCTTTATGGGTAGTAGAGATGAAAAAGATAAAACGAAAGTAAGGAAGGAAAAGCTGGCAGGCTATTTCTTTAATTTATCTCAGTTGACGTTTACTGGAACTGGGGTTGGTGGTATTGCTCCAATTCTGCAAGGAGAGTTTGGAGTAAAAAATTATGTAGTAATTATATTTGGTATAGTAATGACCTTCATTTTTGCGGGCATTGCTAATCGAATTTTAAAATATTAAGTTATGGAAGTTTACAATGGACTATTGTTTTTCTTTGTGGTTGGAACAATCATAGGTGGAAGCTTTCTTGCCTGGACTTACACAAAGCCAGGTAAAAAGTGGCTTAAGGAATTGTAGAATTATGAGCTATTTGGCATTGTTTTTTTTAGTATGCTCGATTTTTAGTCTTGGTTTTATTGCTTGGACTTATACTAAGTCGGGTGAAAAGTGGCTTAAAGAATTGTAGAATCATGAGCTATTTAGCATTATTTTTTATGATAACTTCTATTGTTGTTATTGCTCTTATAGCTTGGAGTTATACAAAGCCTGGTAAGAAATGGCTTAAGGAGTTATAATCCGATGGAATATACGATTAATATCAAGGGGCGCTTGATGGATTTGAGTACCCCTCAGGTGATGGGCATCCTGAACGTTACGCCCGACAGTTTCTACTCTGGCAGTAGAAAACAGACAGAAATGGAGATAGCTCAGAGAGCTAATCAGATTATAGAAGAAGGTGGAAGCATCATTGATGTGGGCGCTTTCTCCACCCGTCCCGGTGCCGATGAAGTATCGGAAGAGGAGGAGGGAAGACGCCTGAAGTTCGCTCTCGACATCGTTCGCAGAGAGCAGCCGGATGCTGCCGTCTCAGTAGATACCTATCGCCCAACCTTGGCACGCAAGTGTATCGAGGAGTGGGGAGCTGACATCATCAACGATGTATCAGAAGGTGGAATTACAGGCATCGCCAATGTGCCGCTGGAGCAGAGACAGGAGGAATATCCTGAAATGTTCCGTGTGGTAGGCGAGCTGAAGGTACCTTATATATTAATGTCGGTACAGCCTACGCTCGAAACGATGATGAAGGGCTTTGCCAGAGAGGTACAGCAGTTGCGTGACCTGGGAGCCAAGGACATCATCCTCGACCCAGGCTTCGGCTTCGGCAAGAATCTCATCCAGAATTATCAGATTTATAATGAGATGGAGAAGTTGAACGTGATGGAACTTCCGGTTCTGGTAGGCATCTCCCGCAAGAGTATGATATACAAGCTGCTGGGTGGAGATGCTACGACATCGCTCAATGGAACTTCCGTGCTCGACACCATCGCTCTGATGAAGGGCGCCAGCATCCTCAGAGTGCACGATGTGAAAGAAGCTGCTGAGGCTGTGAAGATAATAGAAGCAATGAAGGAGGGACGTACATGATAGAATTTGGCATCAAAGATTTTCTCGATATTCTCCTGGTAGCCTCGCTGCTGTTCTATGTTTATCGTCTGATGAAGGAATCGCGCTCACTGAACATCTTCGTGGGCATCATGCTCTTCGTGCTAATCTGGCTCTTTGTGAGTCAGATACTGGAAATGCGTCTGCTGGGTTCTATCCTGGATAAACTGGTGAGCGTGGGAGTCATCGCCCTCATCGTCATCTTTCAGGAGGATATCCGTAGATTCCTCTATGAAATCGGTTCGCAGAAAGGTATGCGTCGGCTGGTTCGCTTCTTCCACTCCAGTAAGGAGAGCCAGAAGGAGGCTAACAAGGAGACCATCATGCCGATTGTGATGGCGTGTATGAGTATGGCGAAGAAATACGTAGGTGCTCTTATCGTTATAGAGCGAGGCGTTCCACTGAAGGACATCATGGATACGGGTGAGGAGATTGACGCCAAGATTAACCAGCGGCTGATAGAGAATATTTTCTTCAAGAATTCGCCGCTTCATGATGGAGCCATGGTGGTGAGCAATAAGCGCATCATGGCAGCCGGATGTATTTTGCCTGTGAGTCATAACCTCGATATTCCGAAGGAACTGGGACTCCGCCATCGTGCCGCTCTCGGAATATCACAGAGCAGTGATGCCATCGCCGTCATCGTATCCGAGGAGACCGGACGAATCAGCGTGGCCATCAAGGGCGAGTTCAAACTCCGACTCTCGGCCGAGGAACTGGAAAGCATCCTTACTCTGGAAATGATATAAGTTAAGTGAAGAGTGAAGAACGAAGAGTGAAGAATTCATCACTTTTCCTACTACGTAAACCTTTACGATATGAATAATCTCCCGATTTAGCTTTTTTTACACATTTTAATCGCTGCTATTTCAAAGAAAATGTGTACTTTTGCAAAGTCGATGTGGCAAAAAGGTGAAAAACAAGATAACATCGCCTTACACTTTGACAGATCTACTTAGGAAACAACAAAATATATAAAATATTAAAAAGTAAAATGGATTTATTACAGCAAATCGTAGCTCGCGCTAAAGCTGACAAGCAGCGCATCGTGCTCCCTGAAGCAGAAGAGGAGCGTACATTGAAAGCAGCCGATAAAGTTTTGGCTGATGATCTCGCAGACATCATCCTCATCGGTAACCCTGCCAATATTAAGAATCTCGCTGCTCAGTGGGGTCTTAACAACATCGACAAGGCTACTATCGTTGATCCACAAAACAACCCTAAGACTGAGGAGTATGCTGAGAAGCTCGCTGAACTTCGTAAGAAGAAGGGCATGACTGTTGAGCAGGCTCGTGAACTCGTAACTAAGAACAACCTCTACCTCGGTTGTATGATTATCAAGACTGAGGGCGCTGACGGTCAGATTTCTGGTGCGTTGAGCACTACTGGCGATACTCTCCGTCCAGCTCTTCAGATTATCAAGTGCACTCCAGGTATCACTTGCGTAAGTGGTGCTATGTTGCTCATCACAGACCAGAAGCAGTATGGTCAGGATGGCATTGTAGTAATGGGTGACGTTGCTGTAACTCCAAACCCTACAGCAGACCAGCTTGCTCAGATTGCCTATACTACAGCTCATACAGCTCAGTCAGTGGCAGGTATTGCTGATCCACAGATTGCCATGTTGAGCTTCTCTACAAAGGGTAGCGCAAAGGATGCTATCAACAAGGAGACTGGCAAGAGCGTTTATATCATTGACAAGGTAAAGGATGCCGTAGCTATTGCTAAGGAGAAGTTCCCAGAGCTTCATCTCGATGGTGAACTTCAGGCTGATGCAGCCCTCGTTCCTGAGGTAGCTGCCAAGAAGGCTCCAGGTTCTGACGTTGCTGGTAAGGCTAACGTTTTGGTAGTTCCTAACCTCGAGGTTGGTAACATCGGCTACAAGCTCGTTCAGCGCTTGGGTGGTGCCATCGCTATCGGTCCTATCCTCCAGGGTATTGCCCGTCCTGTTAACGATCTTTCTCGTGGTTGCTCTGTTGATGACATCTACTACATGGTAGCCATCACAGCTTGCCAGGCACAGGATGCAAAGAAGGCGTAAGTATATAGTTAATAGTTAACAGTTAACAGTTTATAGGGCTAAGCTGCTGTAAGATGGGTGGTTTATGCTATAGACTGTAAACTATAAATTTTAAATTGAAAGCAAAATGAAAGTATTGGTTCTGAACTGTGGTAGTTCATCTATCAAGTACAAATTATATAATATGGACGATGAGTCTGTATTGGCACAGGGTGGTGTAGAGCGTATCGGTCTTGATAACGCTTTCATCAAGGTGAAATTGCCTAACGGCGAGAAGAAGCAGATCATGCACGACATGCCTGACCACAAGGAAGGTGTGAACTTCGTGTTCAAGTGCTTGCTCGATCCGGAAATCGGCGCTATCAAGGATTTGAAAGAAATCGACGCTGTAGGACACCGTGTCGTACAGGGTGGTGACAAGTTCAAGGAGAGCGTTATCGTTGACAAGAGCGTAGAGGATGGTATCGAGGAACTTTGCGACCTCGCTCCTGTTCACAACGCAGGTCACCTGAAGGGTATCCGTGCCGTTGACTCTTTGATGCCTGGCACTCCTCAGGTTTGCGTATTCGACAACGCATTCCACAGCACAATGCCTGACTACGCTTACCTCTATGCAATTCCTTACGAGTTGTACGAGAAGTATCACGTACGCCGTTATGGTTTCCACGGAACATCTCACCGCTATGTTTCTAAGCGTGTTTGCGAGATTCTCGGTCTCGACCAGAACAACTCTAAGATCATCACTTGCCACATCGGTAACGGTGGCTCTGTAGCTGCTGTATTGAATGGTAAGGTATTGGATACTTCAATGGGCTTGACTCCATTGGCTGGTCTGATGATGGGTTCACGTTGTGGTGACATCGATGCTTCTGCCGTTACCTACTTGATGGAGAAGTTGAACATGAAGCCACAGGAGATGGCTGACTTCTTGAACAAGAAGAGTGGTGTGCTCGGTATTACAGGTATTTCTTCTGATATGCGCGACATCGAGAACGCTGCCAACGAGGGTAACGAGAAGGCTCAGCTGGCTCTCCGCATGTATGAGTATCGCATCAAGAAGTACATCGGTGCTTACACAGCTGCTATGGGTGGCGTTGACGCTATCGTATTCACAGCAGGTGTTGGTGAGAACCAGACCGACCTCCGCGAGGATTCTTGCAAGAACCTGGAGTATCTTGGCATCAAGATTAACAAGGAAGTAAATGACAAGGTTCGTGGTGAGGAAGCTATCATCTCTACTGACGACAGTAAGGTGAAGGTAGTGGTAGTTCCTACCGACGAGGAGATTGTTATCGCTCGCGATACAATGGAGTTGGTTGCTAATAAGTAATCATACGCTATATATAATAAGGTGAAGACTAGAAACATAAGTGAATAGTCTTCACCTTTTTAAATTTTTAGAATTATGAAAACAAAGATTGTAACTTTCGGAGAAATATTGCTTAGGCTTTCTAAGCCTGGTTATCAACGTTTATTTCAGGGACATCATATGTTTGGCAATTATGGTGGCAGTGAGGCTAATGCAGCCATCTCTTTGGCTTATTTAGGCGATAATGTAGAGTATGTAACCCGTGTGCCATACGGTGAGATGGGTGAGGCGGCGTTGATGCATCTCAGAGAGTACGGTCTGAATGTTTCTCATGTTGTGCGTGGCGGTGAACGTCTCGGAACTTATTATTTCGAAGAAGCTGTAGCTATGCGCAATTCCCGTGTGGTTTACGACCGCAAGAATTCTTCTTTCTATACGCTGAAGCGCGGAATGGTGAAATGGGATAAGGTGCTGGCTGATGCAGCTGTATTCCATTGCTCCGGCATTACCTGTGCTATCAGCCGCGATGCGATGGAATCAACTATGGATGCCATCAAACTTGCTGTTTCTGACGGGTTGACCATTGCCTGCGACATTAATTACCGTAAGAATCTCTGGGGATATGGTCTGGAGCCTCATGATGTGCTATTCCAGATGATGCAGTATAGCGACATCATCTTTGGTGACCAGAATGAGTGGGAGATAGCCAGCGGTGTGCCTCATATTCCTTTCGAGGCTTTGGATGCAGACTATGAGATTGCCAAGGAGGCTTATCTGGAGTATTTCCGCAAGGTGCATCAGCTCTTCCCTAAGTGTAAGAAGATGGTGATGGCGGTAAGAAATCAGATTGCCAGCAGTCATCATACCTTGAGCGGCTTGCTCTATGATGCTGTAGAAGATCAGCTCTATACTACAAGAATCTATGATATTGAGCCGATTGTTGACCCGATGGGTGTAGGTGATGCCTTTATTGCTGCCTATATTCATGCCCATCAGAAGTGGGGCGACAAGAACCAGTATTGCCTGGACTTCTCACTGTCAGCAAGCGCGATAAAGAATACGGTTCCGGGTGATCAGAATCTGGTTACAGAAGAGGAAATCATCAATAACATGACTTCTTCGGGAGGACGCATACAGAGATAGTTAAGAGTTGATAGTTAATAGTTTATAGGGCAATCTTGCTTAAAGCGGTTCCTGCTATCAACTATCAACTATCAACTATAAATTATATTTACGGTTGGCTTTCGCCTTCCACATATTCTTCCATAAACATGTGTTCGCCATCAAACACGGCATAGGTGAACTGCCATATCCAGTCGCCCAGAATCATCAGTCGGGTCTTTTTGCTCAACATCAGATCCAGTTCGATGTGGCGATGGCCGAACATGAAGTAATCTATATCCTTGTGACCTTGCATATACTGTTTGGCAAAGCGTACTAGGAACTCCTTCTTTTCGCCCATATAAGGCTCTTCCTTTCCGTCAGCACGTTTCAGTCGGCTATGCTTAGCCCAGTTCAGGCCCAAAGCCATTCCCCAGCGGGGATGAATCGCATTAAGGAGGCGTTGGCAGGTCTGGTTCTGGAACATTCTTTTCAAGAACTTGAATTTCTTGTCTGGGTCACCCAGTCCGTCTCCATGTGCCAGATAGAATACTTTATCGTATATCTCTACGGTCTGAGGCTTGTAATGTACGGTAACGCCACATTCTTCCTCCAGGTAGCCATAGGTCCAGAGATCGTGGTTACCCGTAAAGAAATGTACCTCCACTCCCATATCGGTCAATTCCGAGAGTTTACCTAAGAAGCGTGTATAGCCTTTTGGTACGACATATTTATATTCGTTCCAGAAGTCAAACATGTCACCCAGGAGATAAACTGCCGCAGCCTTCGTCTTGATGCTGTCCAGAAAACGGACCAGGCGGCGTTCTTGCATGCGGGCATGCGGAATGGCTAATGAGCCAAGGTGCGCATCTGAGAGGAAATATACATTTTTCATAAGCGATTCTTTTTAAATGAATAGTGAAGAATGAAGAGTGAAGAATCCAACGGCTTTGTCTTTATTCAAAACCGAGTTCTACGCGAGCTTCCTCGCTCATCATACTCTGATCCCAAGCCGGTTCGAATACAAGGTTCACATTGGCAGATTTTACGCCTTCCACGCTGTCTACCTTGCTTCTTACATCCTCCAGAATGAAGTCGGCAGCAGGGCATGAAGGGGCTGTGAAGGTCATGTCGAGATCTACGGTGGCATCGTCTTTCACATCTATTTTATAAATCATACCGAGGTCCCAGATGTTGACAGGAATCTCTGGGTCGTAAACGGTCTTAAGTACATCTACGATCTTTTCTTCTATCTTTGTCTTTTCTTCTTGTGTCATAATAATCTTTGTTTTTGCCTACAAAGATAATAATTATTGCAGACAAAACAAAAAGAAAAGCTGTTTTTTTCTTGCCGAAGGTCTAATATACCCCAAATAGACTACAATTTACCTTTATCGTGATATGAATAAAAGGCACCATCGGTTATGATGACATGGTCCATAAAGAAGAGGCGCATGATTTCGCAGGCTTTGGCAATCTTCTGGGTAAGTACATCATCGGCTTTGCTTGGCTGAGGATTGTTGCTGGGATGATTGTGACAGAAGGCGATAATGGTAGCGTTGTTGAGCACCGCTTCTTTGATGATAAGACGGATGTCGGTTGCCGTTTCTGTAATGCCGCCTTTTGAGATGCAGCTCGCTTTGATGAGCTTGAAGTTCTGGTTCATCATCAGGAGCCATGCTTCCTCTGTATCTAAATCCTGCATCTTCGGAAGCATATAGTTGTAGATGGCAAGGGATGAGCCTAAGTCGGGACGTGTACCAATCTTATCGAGAGCACGGCGCTTGCCCAGTTCGCAGGCTGCAAGGATGGTGATGGCTTTTGCGGGTCCCATTCCTTTATATTGTGTAAGTTCTCTGATGGTCTTCTTTCCTAGCTGGTTCAGGTTGTTGTCGCAATCCTTCAGAATGCGTTTCATCAGGTCTACGGCACTTTCGTCAGTAGATCCCGAACCAATCAGAATACCTAAGAGCTCGGCATTGGATAAAGCTGAGGCTCCCAAGCGCTCCAGTTTCTCGCGGGGCTTGTCTTCTTCTGCCCAATTGGCAATGGTTAGTTTCTCTGCCATAATAATAACTGATTAGTAGATTATTATTGGCTTCTCTTTTTGCGGGGAAGTCTTATTTGTAGAAAGTCTTGTTGTATGCGCTGAATTCGCTCTGTCCCAGTACGCATCTCTTCCACCATGCAGAAAGAAATCCGCATCCGTAACCCATCAGCTGTGTGAAGGCAGCGCGAATACTCAGCAAGCCTATCTTGATGCTGTGGTTCTCTCTGCTGCTGTCGATAAACAGTGCGATGGTATAGAGAATGATGCCGGCAAGACCGATGCAGCCCAATGCTGCCATCGTATTGCCCAAGGTTGGGAATACGTGAACGGTGCCAAGCATGTATGGCAGGAAGCCGAAGAAGAGCAGAAGCAGCGTGCCTATTACGCCCACGGTGAAGACCATAGGAAGGAGATGCACGAGTTTGAGACTCTCTGGATATTTCTTGTAGAGGTTGATGCGGGCGATGCCACTGTTGTAGACCTGTCGCCAGAACTTGCGGAAGTCGGTGCGGCGCTTATGCCATACCCATGCTTCAGGGAACAGACGGCAACGGCAGCCTGCCTTGAAGATACGGATAGAGAAATCTATGTCCTCACCGAAACGCATATTGGAAAAGCCATTCAACCTGAGATAAACATCCCTGCGGATGCCCATGTTGAATGAACGGGGATAGAACTTATCCATCTTCTTCTTTCCGCCACGGATGCCACCGGTGGTAAAGAAAGAAGTCATGGAATAAGAAATGGCTTTCTGAGTATCTGTAAATGATGAGTGTGCCTTGTCAGGACCGCCGAAAGCATCGGCAGGTTCGCGGCTCAACTCATCACTTACAGCCTTCAGATAACCTTCTGGCAAGACCACGTCGCTGTCGAGTATCAGAAGATACTCACCTTTGGCGCGCTCGGCACCATAGTTGCGACTCTGGCCCGGGCCAGAGTTCTCCTTATAGTAATAATGTATATCCATCATGTGCTCATATCGTTTGCACACCTCCTCGCAGGGAGTCTTTGAGCCATCCTCAACGATGACAACTTCGAAGTCTTTCTCTGATTGATGAGTCAGACTCTCTAAAAGTTCGTCCACTTCGTCAGGACGATTAAATACAGGTACTATGATGGAATATTTCATTCTTCTTACTATTAAGGGTTAGTTTTACTCAATAAGAGCACAATCTTCCTGTTGGAGGATGTATTACTCGCTTACACGACCAAGGTAGCTACCGTCACGGGTATCGATCTGGATAGTCTCGCCTTCGTTGATGAACAAAGGAACACGAACCTCAGCACCAGTCTCCAATGTAGCAGGCTTTGTAGCGTTGGTAGCAGTATTGCCCTTTACACCTGGCTCAGAGTGAGTAATCTTCAAAGTAGTCTTCACTGGCATTTCAGCCAAGAGGATAGTACCATCAGTTGTATCAGTAACCACCTCAACAACGTCACCCTCCTTCATGTACTGGCCACCAGTAACGTTCTCCTTAGCGATAGGCACCTGCTCGAAAGTCTCCTGGTTCATGAAGATGCAACCAGTAGCGTCCTCGTAGAGGTACTGGTAAGGGCGGCGCTCAACGCGAACATCCTCCAATTTGAAACCTACCTGGAATGTACGTTCCAATACACGACCGTCGGCAACATTCTTCAATTTTGTGTTCATTACGGTGTTACCTTTACCTGGCTTTCTGTGCTGAAAGTCGATGCAAACCCATACTTTGCCATCCATGCGGATGCAAGTACCAATCTTAATTTCCTGTGAATTAATCATTTCTTGTTTATCTTGAATGTTATTACAATAATCTCAAAATCGAGTGCAAAGTTACGGCAAAAACATGAAAAATCAAAGGAAATATCGAAAAAAACATAAATATTTAAGCTAAATTTGGTAGTTTTCTTGGTTATTTCAGAAAATATGCGTAATTTTGCAGCCCAAAAAGGGCGTGTTTTGCACTTTTGTGAAGAATATTAATTAAAAAATAAATAAGAAAAATGAAAAGAACATTTCAGCCTCACAATCGTCGTCGCGTAAACAAGCATGGTTTCCGTGAGCGTATGGCAACTAAGAATGGTCGTCGCGTATTGGCTTCTCGCCGTGCTCATGGCCGTAAGAAGTTAACTGTATCTGACGAGCACCACGGAAAGTAATTCCGAGGAAAGATTCGTCTGTTGACGATGACATTAAAAGCAGCAAGGATGTATTCTTTGCTGCTTTTTGTTGTTTATAACGCCCCTTCCTTTTCTGAGATTGCTCTTTTGGGAACAAAGATGTTTTGTTTTTATATCATAAAATTAGGTGGTGAGAGTGCAAAAACTTTCCTTTTTATTTTGTTCTTCCCCCAAATACTTGTATCTTTGCACCAAAAAATAATATATGACTTCATCAGAGTTTATAAATAAGTTTAAGAGTAAGTTCCTTTGGGGGAATATCGGTGCCATGATTCTGGTGCTGGTGTTGCTCTGTGCCGGTGTCAAGTACGGCATTGATATCTATACCCATCATGGTGAGGCCATCCGTGTGCCGGATATTCGATATAAGAATATCGATGATGCTACACATATCCTCGACGATGCGGGATTGGAAATTGTTGTAACGGATACGGGATATGTCCGCTCTTTGCCGCCTGATGTCATTCTGGAGCAGACTCCGGTTTTCGGAGAAGTGGTAAAGTCGGGACATGTAATCTATGTTACCATCAATTCTGATCATTCTCCACGTATCACCATTCCTGATGTCATTGACAACAGTTCGTTGCGAGAGGCAATGGCTAAACTTACTGCTATGGGATTCAAACTGGGTACACCTGAATATATTCCTGGTGAAGAGGATTGGGTTTATGGTATCCTCGTAAAGGGTAAGCATGTTGTGGCTGGTGATAAAGTTTCTATCGATGATGTGCTTGTCATACAGGTTGGCAATGGTAAACGGAGTGTTGATGATTCCATCGATGTGGTAGATCCGGTTTATCACGGCGAAGAAGATGTGATGGAAGGCGAAGGTGACATGAGCGGAGAAACTCATGAAGACAACTTCGAGGTGGTTCCTGGAACGGAAACCACAGAGCCTGCTCCTTCGCATGAACACCATCAGAAGGAAGTGGTGGAGTAGGAGAAATGAAAAGTGAAGAGTGAAGAATTCAATAGTAATACGAATGATATTTTTAGATTATATATATAATAAGGTATATGCTCCTGTAGAGGATGACTTCGGGTTTGATGATGCAGGAGATATGGACGAACTGGATGATGAACTCCAGGTGGAGGAAGGAAACGCTGCTGCTGGTGAAGGAGGAGATGAACTCTATGAGCACTGGAAGGTGCAGGTGGATGCCAACCAGGATCCGGTCCGCATCGATAAATACCTGGCTGATAAGATGGCCTATCAGAGCCGTAACCGTATTCAGCAGGCTGCTGATGCCGGATTCATCCATGTCAATGGTAAACCGGTAAAGAGCAACTATAAGGTGCGCCCTAATGATCTGGTTACTCTGATGCTCGACCGTCCTCGTCATGAAACGAGTATCAAACCTGAAGAAATCGCTATCAATGTGGTTTATGAAGACGACCAGCTGATGGTGGTCAACAAGGAAGCAGGTATGGTGGTGCATCCAGGTGCGGGCAACTTTCATGGAACCTTGATTCAGGCGGTAGCCTGGCATTTAAGGGATATGCCTGAGTTTGATGCCAATGATCCGGAAGTGGGCTTAGTGCATCGCATCGATAAAGATACCAGCGGATTGCTCGTTGTGGCAAAGACTCCTACGGCAAAGACCGCACTGGGTAAGCAGTTCTTCAACAAGACTACCCATCGCAGTTACAATGCGCTCGTTTGGGGCAACATTGTAGAAGATGAAGGTCGCATAGAAGGCAATATCGGCCGTGATCCGAAGAACCGCCTCCGTATGAAGGTCTTCGATCCGGACAGCGGAATAGGCAAGACGGCGGTTACGCATTACAAGGTGTTGGAGCGTTTCGGTTATACCACCTTGGTGCAGTGTGTGCTTGAAACAGGTCGTACCCATCAGATTCGTGCTCACATGAAGCATATCGGTCATCCGCTCTTTATGGACGAAACGTATGGCGGAACAGAGATTCTGAGAGGTCAGCGCAGTAGCAGCTACAAGGCATTTATCCAGAACTGCTTCAAACTCTGTCCGCGTCAGGCTCTCCATGCCAAGACACTCGGCTTCGTGCATCCTACAACCAAGCAGCAGATGGATTTTGACAGTGAGTGGCCAAATGATTTTAGACAATTAATAGAAAAGTGGCGCGGCTTCATCGCTGGCACCACACAAGATACATTCAAAAATATTTAGTAATTATGGAAAATAGCAAGAGAACGATAGCCATCGTATGCGGTGGTGATTCTTCTGAGCACGATGTATCATTGCGCTCAGGACAGGGTTTGTACTCTTTCTTTGATAAAGAGCGCTACAATATTTATCTCGTCGATGTGAAGGGCACCGACTGGCATGTTGCTTTGGATAATGGTGAGACTATCGAGATTGACAAGAACGATTTTTCTTTCGTTATGAACGGCAAGCATGTCTATTTCGATTATGCTTATATCACCATCCACGGACAGCCTGGTGAGAATGGTGTGATGCAGGGCTACTTCGACCTCATCCATCTGCCATACTCTACAAGCGGTGTTCTGGTAGAGGCGATGACTTTTGATAAGTATGTGCTCAATAATTATCTGCGTGGTTTCGGTATAAACGTAGCAGACAGTATCTTGCTCCGTCGCGGTGAAGCTTATGATGAAGAAGAGATTGCCAAGCGTATCGGTATGCCTTGTTTCGTAAAGCCTGCTGCTGACGGCAGTAGCTTTGGTGTGAGCAAGGTGAAGAATGCTGACCAGCTGGCTCCAGCCCTCCGTGTGGCTTTCATGGAGAGCAATGAGGTAATGATCGAGGGATTCCTTGATGGAACAGAGATTTCACAGGGTATCTACAAGACAGCCGAGAAGACCGTTGTGTTGCCGGCTACCGAAGTGGTGACCACCAACGAGTTCTTCGATTACGATGCCAAGTATAACGGTCAGGTACAGGAAATCACTCCAGCCCGTCTCTCTCCAGAGACTGCAGAAGAGGTAGCCAAGACCACATCACGCATCTACGACATTCTTCATGCCAACGGTATCATCCGTATCGACTATATCATCTCTAAGGATAAGGATGGTAAAGACAAGGTGAACATGCTGGAAATCAATACCACTCCAGGTATGACCGTTACCAGTTTCATTCCTCAGCAGGTTCGTGCAGCAGGTCTTGATATCAAGGATGTGCTCAGCGAAATCGTGGAGAATCAGTTCTAATAATTAATGAGGAGTTAAGGAGTTAAAGAAGTTAAGGAGTTAAGACAATGGTAGAAATTAATGGAATGTAAAGATATCGTTTTAGAACATTTGTCTTAACTCCTATAACTCCTTAACTCCCGAAAAAACATAAAATTATGAATATCCCTCAGGAATTTGATACCATCCGTCCTTGGGAGCCTGAAGAGCTCCCAGAGGTATTCGACCGTTTGCTTTCAAACGATCAGTTTAAACAAGTGCTTGCCTATCTCTATCCACAAGTACCTTTCGAGATGATTGCCCAGAAGTTGAAGGCATGTAAGACCAATCTGGATTTCCAGTTGGCTTTTGCTTACGATTTTGTTCATGGCATTCTGAAGAAGGCAGCAACAGGCTGCGAGATGGATTGCACATCGCTCGATAATACCCGTAATTATACTTTCATCAGTAATCACCGTGATATCGTGCTCGATTCAGCCATTCTCGATGTCCTTCTTATCGATAACGGGTTTAAGACCACCTGTGAGATTGCCATCGGTGATAATCTCCTTTCTCTTCCTTGGGTCAAGGACCTGGTACGTGTCAACAAGGCGTTTATCGTAGAGCGTGCCCTGAGCATGCGACAGATGCTGATGTCGAGCAAGCGCCTCTCTGACTATATGCATTTTGCCATCAAGGAGAAGAACGAGAACATCTGGATAGCCCAGCGCGAGGGTAGGGCCAAGGACAGTAATGACCGCACCCAGAAGAGTATTCTGCAGATGATGTCGATGGGCGGTGAGGGCAGCATTATCGACCGCCTGAAACAACTTCATCTCGTACCGCTCTCTATCAGTTACGAATATGATCCATGCGATTTCCTGAAGGCAAAGGAGTTCCAGCAGAAGCGCGATAATGCCGATTGGAAGAAGGGACCAATGGATGACCTGGTAAGCATGCAGACCGGTATCTTCGGTTATAAGGGTCATGTGCATTATCATGCAGCTCCATGTCTTGATGATTATCTGGACAGTCTTGATCCTGATATGCCTAAGCAGGATATATATAATAAGGTAGCCGCCTACATGGATGAGCAGATATTCAAGAACTACCGCCTCTATCCGGGCAACTATGTGGCTCTTGATTTGCTTGAAAACTCAACTGCTCATCAGGCTGAATATACTGCCGAAGATAAGGCAAAATTTGAAAAATATATGGCTGGTCAGCTTGCGAAAATTGACCTTCCAAATAAGGATGAAGCTTACTTGAGAGAGAAATTTCTCGAGATGTATGCCAATCCTATACGTAATTACCTTGCTGCTCAATAGCGGCAAGGTAATACTTTTTCTGTTTGATGATGTTGGAAACTGTTATTATCTGCCTGTTTTAATCAGACTTCTAATTGGTAATTCATAAGCTGTTTACGACAGACAGTTAACAGGCAAACCACAGACAGCCTACTGGCGCTATAGCCGCTAGTGGACTGTTCGCCTAGAACAGCCTTCCCCAATGCCTTTGTTTCGTTTTTATGCGAAGCTTACGAAGAAATACTCTTCACTCTTCACCTTTCGCTCGGAATCCCTTGTGTTTATCGGCATTCCAGGCGGTGAAGAGTATTCGGGCACTCTTCACCTACTCTTCACCACTCTTCACCTTTCTTCACCTCTTTGTTTCGGCGGATTTGCGTTTCTTCTTATGCCTCGATGCCTCGTGCCTTGGTGAAGAGTGGGTGAAGAGTCGCTGATAACTCTTCACCCCTTGAAACGCCCTGTTTATGGGCGTTTCAGGGCAAAAGGTGAAGAGTGAAGAGCTTTTGGCTGTAAATTCCTGCATTTATCAGCATTTATTTCTGTTCTTGTTTTTCTGCAATGCATTCCATTTCTATCAGCCAGCCCGGTCTGCATACTCTTGCCTCTACGATGATATGTGGTATCTGAGGGTAAAACTGATTCATCAGTTGCTCTACGGTATGATAGTCTGAGATATCGCGCAGATAGATGATAAAGTATTGGATATCGTTCATCATCGCATCGCCATCCTTCAATAAAGCACCGATGTTCTCGAGCAATCTGCCGGTTTGTCTTATAATATCGCCTTCGTATACAACTGCTCCATCTTTATCTATGCTGGCTGTTCCTGATATGAAATATTGTTTCTTCTGGGGCAGAGAAAGGCTGGTTCCCCGTTCAAAGGCTACTCCGTATTCGTGAGTAGGATTCAGATGGTTAAGTGCCTGGAGATATTGCTTGTCTTCTTCCCTGATGCCGGGAACGGTCAGAAAGTCGATAGCTACAGATGCATGACGTACGGATGTTGCTCCGCCGATGCCCGTACTGGCTATATAATGGGTCTCTGCCGTCAGACCTTGCTGCTCGAAAACATCATTGCGGGCTTCTACTACTCCCTGATAGTTTACATCGATATGAGTTACGTAGATCCATGTTCTTACCAGGTTGCGCTCCATCGTCATATCTGTACCGGCGATAAGTTGCAGGTATTTGTCGAATAGCATTCGGGTCTGTTCGTATGAATTCTTTCCCTTCGCTTCTTCCTCTGTCAGTCGGAGACAGTGGAACAGGATAGGGGTCTTATCGTCTGTGGTCTTGATAAGAAGTGAAATCTTGCTCCCGTTGAGCGGAGGTTGCTCCACAACCGTAAGATGGGTATCCTTAAGATACTCCTGATAAAGGAGTGACTCTTCTAAATTCTGAGTCTGGTTCTGGGCGTCGCTGAGGAATACCTTACAATATTGCAAAGTACGATTTTCCAGTTTCTCAGTATCGAGATAGTTACCTAGTTTCAGATACAGAAAATTCAAGCGGTCGTTGAACTTCCCCTTGGCTTCTGGTGATAGTATTATGTATTTGTCCATCTTGTTTTTCTTTTTTTCGCCGGCAAAGGTACGGATAATATATGAGATATAAGAATATAGACAGGATGAAAAGATGAAAATACCGAGATATGGGGAGAGGAACAGGCTGGATAGAACGGAAACGAGGGAAATAAAGGCATGCTTTCCTTTACTTCTCTCTATCTTTTCTTATTTCCTGTTTTATAGTGATTCGAGCATACGCTTGATGACAACCTCGGCTGAAATCTCACGGTTGGCAGCCTCTGGAATCACCAGGCTGTTCTTGCTTTCAATGACATCATCGGTTACAATCAAGCCACGGCGAACTGGCAGACAGTGCATGAAGCAACCATCGTTGGTCCAGCTCATGTGCTCCTCGTCGATGGTCCAGCTCATATCCTTGCTCAGAATTTCGCCATACTGTGCTGGGTCTTTCACGCCCGGACAGCTCCAGTTCTTGGCGTAAACGAAGTCTGCACCTTCCAGAGCCTTCTTCTGGTCGTACTCTACCTTGGCATTGCCTACGAACTTAGGATCAAGCTCATAGCCCTCTGGGTGAGTAACCACGAAATCTACATCGGCTGCATTCATCCACTGGACGAATGAGTTTGGTACAGCCTGAGGCAAGGCACGGCAATGAGGAGCCCAGGTCAGGACTACCTTAGGACGAGCCACCTTCTTATGTTCCTCGATGGTGATGAGGTCAGCGAATGCCTGGAGAGGGTGAACGGTAGCTGTCTCCATGGCGAAGACTGGGCGGCCGCTGTACTTTACAAACTGGTTGACGATGGTTTCGGCATAATCATACTCTCGGTCTTTCAGACCGGCAAAGCTACGAACACCGATAAGGTCGCAGAAGCTACCCATCACAGGGATAGCCTCCAGCAGATGCTCGCTCTTGTCGCCATCCATGATAACGCCACGCTCTGTCTCCAGTTTCCATGCACCGGCATTCACATCAAGCACGATTACATTCATGCCCAGGTTCATCGCAGCCTTCTGTGTACTCAGTCGGGTACGGAGACTGTTATTGAAGAATATCATCAGCAAGGTTTTGTTCTTGCCCAACTCCTGATAACCGAAACGGTTTGCTTTCACTTCCTGTGCCTCGGCGAGCGCTGCTTTCAGGTCGCCAAGGTCTTCAACATTAAAGAATGTCTTCATTGTTATTTTGTTTTTTTTGTTTGTTATTTCTGATATATATTGCTATTGAATTCTTCACTCTTCGTTCTTCACTCTTCGTTCTTCACTTCCTTATTTGTCCCTGGCCAGTAATCAACCACTTGTAGGTGGTAATCTCTTCAAGTGCCATTGGTCCGCGGGCTCCGAGCTTCTGGGTACTGATGCCAATCTCTGCGCCCAGTCCGAACTGTGCGCCGTCGGTGAAACTGGTTGGAGCATTCACATAAACGCAGGCAGCATCTACCATCGCCTGGAATTTCTTCTGGGCAGCTTCATCATTGGAAACAATGCTCTCGCTGTGTCCGCTTCCGTAGGTAGCGATATGGTCGAGCGCCTCATCTTCCGAAGCTACGGTCTTGATACCCATCTGCATGCTGAGCCATTCGGTGTTCCAGATGCTCTTCACGTTAGTATCTGTTTCCTTCATCTTCGCTTCGCTTTCCTCTGCCTTATATAATAATAAGGTGTCAGGATAGTGACCCTTTAAAGCTTCGTAAGCCTTGGCATCTGCATGAATCTTTGTTTGTTTTTCTGCGAGACCTTCGCAGAGGGCAGGGAGGTCGCTTAATCTGCTTTCGTGAATCAGCAGACAGTCGAGCGCATTGCATACGCTCACTCTTCGGCACTTGGCATTGGTGATGATGCGCTTGCCCATCTCCAGGTCGCCATCCTTGTCGAAGTAACAATGTACCACGCCGGCTCCGGTTTCGATAACTGGTACTTTGGCTGTATCTCGAACGAAGTTGATAAGCTTCTTTCCTCCACGAGGAATGCAGAGGTCGATATAGCCTACAGCATTCAGCATTTCGCCTGTAGCCTCGTGGGTAGCAGGGAGCAGTGTAACGACATTCGGATCAATACCAAAAGTTATCAACACTCTGTGGATAAGTTCGACACCCGCTGAGTTAGAGGCGTTTGCATCCTTTCCACCTTTCAGTACGCATGCATTTCCACTCTTGAAACAGAGAGAAAAAACATCGTAGGTAACATTAGGACGGGCCTCGTAAATCATGCCGATGACTCCGAATGGAACGGCTACTCGCTGCAGGTGCAATCCGTTATCGAGTGTCTTGTCTTTGAGAACTCTTCCGAGCGGTGAGGGCAGTGTACTGACGTGTCTCATATCCGAAGCAATATCCTGGAGTCGCTGCTCGGTGAGTTGCAATCGGTCGTAGAGCGGGTTAGCCTTGTCCATCTTCGCCAAGTCTTCTGCATTTGCTTTCAAGAGCGCAGGAGTCTCAGCGATGATGGCATCAGCCACCGCCTGCAGGATTTCATTACGTTGTTCATCAGTTAGCAAACCAAGTGTTTTGCTAGCTGCCTTCACTTTTTGGAAAGTCTCTTTCAGTTCCATTCGCTATTTCCTTTCTTATTTTTATGATAAGATATTTTGTAATGTGTTACGAGTTCCCTCTTAACAACGGCAAAGGTAAGCATAAATATCGGAAATTGCAAACTTTATGCAAGAAAAAGTGATAGTTTAATAGATAAATGGATAGTTATACGGAAAATGAGATTTAAAAAGGTCAGGCAGCGCCTGACCTTTTTGGGGTAGCAAAGAAGATTCAGCAGACAGTGTCTGCTGTTTTTGCTTTTTGAATTCCTCAGACAGTGTCTGAAGAATTGTTAACTCTTTGAATTTCAGATAGAACTTCTTGAAAGATACGATTTTATATCGAAAAAGCAATCTTTCTCTTCACTTTTTTCGATAAAAAGTTGCAGATAATAATTGTATTTCCAGAAGAAAGTAGTATCTCTGCATCAGAGTTTGTAGTTGTACAACTATAGTGTATAAGGTTGTACAACTATAGTGTATAAGGTTGTACAACTATGAGGTGTAAGGTTGTACAACTATGAGGTGTAAGGTTGTACAACTATAAGGTGTAAAGTTGTACAACTATAAGGTGTGTTATTGTACAACTATAAAGTGTTGTCACTATAGTCAGCAGATGTGCTGACTGCAGTCGGCAGACCTGCTGAGCCTAGTGGCAAACTCAGAGAAGCAGTATTCTCTTACCCAAGAAACTGTCTCCGCTAACTCAAGAAACTATCTCCGTTAACCCGAGATTCAGTATCCGTAAGCTTAAGCAACCATATTCTCTGGCTTGTTAAAGCAGTTAGGGAATCTACATATCCATAGTGTAGTTGTGAAGATATTCCCAAGCATCGTTCAAATCACGTAAAGGGAGGCGCTCTTTTACGAGTTTTATCTTTAATGCCTTGCAGAATGCTTTCAGAACAGATTCTGTTGCCATCTCCTCCAACTTAATATAGTTAGGACGCTTAGAGAACAAACAAGTCGTCCATTGTTACTACCGACTGAACATCCCAGGCATAAGGATTGTCGGATAATCCCATGGTCGTAATCATTGTAAGATGTACGGCTTTTTCGGTGCCAGTTTCTTGGATGAAACGCTCTCGCTTGTTTTGTAAACTCGCATCTATCGTATTAGTTATCTGAAATGGAGCCTTGGAGTATTTGATTTCACAGAGATTGATGACATCATCGCTCCTGTCTATCAGCAAGTCAATCTGTGCTCCCGGCTTATCCTTGCTCCCAGCTACACTCCAAGAATAAACCGTGGTGATAACTCCTTGAATGCCTAGCTTTGTCTTGATTTGCTCCACATGCTGTAGGCATACTCGTTCAAAAGCCAAACCGCACCACGTGTTGTACTCGGGTTTGCCGGTAATCTTGGTCCAATATTGTGCGTCATTGATATAGCTGTCCTTGATAAACTTATAATAAAACAAGGTGTAATTGTCCATTAACTGGAACAAGGCATTCTTAGCTTTCATTCCGATGCAATTATATTTTCGGATAAATCCGCAGTATTCCAAGTTCTCTAAGTATTCCGTCAACTTGCCATTGTCGGTCAACTTGGTTGCTTGTAAGATTTCTGTTCTGGTCATTCCGACTTTCTTGGTTGCCAAAGCATCTACTATCGAGAGATAAGGCTTAGGCTGTTTGAACAAAGAGTCGTATAAGTCATCAAACTCGTGACGAAGATTGCCATCTTCTGAGAAAAATAACTGGTTGATGTTCTGTGCCAGACTCATTCCCGGTTTCAGTTGAGACCAATAAAACGGAACACCTCCCATGATCATATAGCCTTCCAAAACCTGTCGGCGATTAAAGCGCAGTCCCATTTCTTCGGAATAGAGTTCGCATTCCCTTAAGCAAAACGGTTTCAGATGAATACGGACAGACACTCGGTTGTGCAATCCACCATGATTTTTATCACCTTATTGATAATCCATGAGGTAGCACTGCCGCAAACGATGAGGAGAATATCCTTGCGGGCGGAAGCCCATCCATTCCAGAAATGTTCCAAAGCCGAAAGAAAATTGGAGCGTGGAGAATCCATCCATGGCATCTCGTCGATGAACACTACTTTCTTGGGGATAGTAGATTGTGCCAACAGTTGCTCCAACCTGTCAAAAGCATCATACCAATCTTTTAACTTCGACTGTTTCTGTTTGCTATATGATGTGAGTGAACGGTTGAACTCTGCCAATTGTATGCAATTGGTCTCATTTGCCAATCCTGTATGATAAAAGGCAAAGTCATTGTTGAAGGCCTCCCTTACCAGGAAAGTCTTTCCCACTCGTCTGCGCCCATATATGGCAACAAACTTCGACTCATCAGCAATCAATGCTTGATGAAGTGTCTTCAGTTCTTCTTTTCTACCTATTAACATAGTTCAAATAGTTATATTTCTGGGGCAAATATACGAAAAAATAGTGAGATAACGTGCGGAATCTATCTTTTTTTAAGTACATTCCGCACGTTTAAAGCGTTTTTTTAACGTTTGTTGCTATAAAAAGTAAAGAAAAGAGTATGTAGAATAGCCCAAAAATGATGCGATATCTAAGAAAATGTGCTTTAAACGTGCGGAATGTGTCTTTTTTAAGTACATTCCGCACGTTTAAAGTATATCATCCTCGCCATCACGCCTAACGGACAGTTCATGCTTGTGGCGTGTCGTGACAGTCATGTGATTCAAGTTTTCAAAATCAATAAGAAAACTGGAATGATGGTTGATGCGAAGCAGGATATGTTCTGATTAGCCTATCACATTGCATAGTCGGTTGATGGCTGCATCAAAAGAGGTGAGCTCTTTGGCTCGCTTTCTGATGGCTGCCTTGTAATTATAGATGGTTTGGGTAGAATAGAACAGGAGGGTGGCCAGTTCCTGACCATCCGTAATTCCCAGTCGCATCAGTGCATAGATACGCAGTTCCTTGGTGAGACTGTTAGGGGCAGGGAGAACTATCTGTTTTTCTGGCAACAGCAGTTGGTTGAATTCTTCCACGAAATTCGGATATAAGTCAATGAATGCCTTGTCGAAGCGAATATAGAAGTTGGCTGCCTCTTCTTCTGCCAGCTTGTAGCTGTTGATGGCAGTCAGAAGATCGGCAGTTTGTTTTGCCTTGATTTTGCGGCTTACCAATTTGCGATAATCATCCAGCTTCTTGATATATACGGCACTGATGTCCATAAATAAATGCATATAGGTCTCTCTTCGCTTATTGGTGTTGAGCAGCTTCTGGTTCAGTTCGTCCAAGAGTGTATTTTGGCTTTTTATCTCCCTACGGCTCTTGGCCAGACGCTTGTTCATCTTGAATGCAAAGAAAGCCATGGCAAGGAATCCTAGCGACAGGATGCTCACGATGCCGAGGGATGCTGTTACGATGCGGTTCTTGCGTACTTCTGCCTGATGGTTTGTTTCTGTGATAAGGGGAAGTATGCGGGAAATCTCAACCATGCGGAGACGGTTGTTGTAGAATTGGGCATCCTCCATGGAGCAATAGATGTATTTGGAAGCCCTCTTTGCATAGGAGGCATCCTTATTATATAGATAGGTGGAAAACTCCTGAAGGGCCAGATTCTCCTTCAGGGGACATATCTGGTCTGAGATGGCTGCTTCTACAATATACTTTTCGTATAAATCCTTTTGGTCGGTATCATAATAATAGCGAGCTATGCAATAAGCCGATGAGGCATACACACGGCTGTTCAGGGGACAGGCAGAAAGCGCCTTCATGTAGAACTGAAGTGTTTTTTTGCTTGTACGCTGCTTAAGATATTCAACCTCTCCTGACAGATAGTAATAAAGAGCGGATTCCTTGTTGCCGATATGCTCAAGAGTCTTGCCTAAATAAAAACGTTTCTTGGCTGCCAATCCTTCTTGAAACTCCGACTTGTTGCAGAAATTTTCCCAGTAGTTATATACCCAAGTCAAGGTATAATAATAGTATTGCAATAACTTAGGTGACATTTTCTCCACATCCATTGCTAGCATTAAGTCTTCTGCCTGGCTGTAGAAACCGCCTGTTGACAGCACTGCCGCACGATTGATTTTATTCAGGTTGATGAAATAATCATCCTGAAGTTGTACTGCCAGCTGGTAGCCCTTCTTGGCGTATGTCATGGCAGAGTCGTAACGGTAGGTATAATACTCTCTGTAGATCTGGTTATAGAGCCTAAGCTGGTTGTGCTTGTCGGAAGTCATGTATAGTTGCTTTTTGAGTCTTAGCAGTTTCGCTTCTTTTCTTTGGGTAAACTTGCTTCGCTGAGCGATGTAACTGTCTAAACGATGGAACAGTTGTTCCTCGTTTACGGAAGAAGCATTTGCCATTAATGGCATAAACATCATTAAGAACCACAATACTACTTTCATAACTATCTTTTTAATTGTTATTGTTACTATCTGATAGGCTATTAGAGTGCCTTATAATTGTATTTTTCTGCAAAGATACTACATTTATTCCTCTTTTTACCATCTACTCTATTAAAAAGTATTAATATCTTTGATAGCTTGATTATTAGAAGGTTATAGACTTAATAAACCTAATATTTATCTACTCATAACCTACACATGATGCCAATGTCTGAAAAATCTCCTTAACTTTGCAACCGCAATCGAATCGCATTCGGTGGCAAGTGAAATCATGTAAAACTAAGAATAAACAACTGTAAGATTATGAACTTAAGAATCCGTACATTTTCTATGGCTTTGGTAGCGATGTCTGCTGCAAGCCAAGTGTATGCACTTCCTTCTGACGAATCTGAAAACAAGGAGAAAAAGGTAATGGATGATCTGAAAATGCAAAAGCAGACCTTGAAAAAGGCCTACAAAAAGACCAAGCGTAAGCACATTACGCCGTGGAAGATTCTGGCAATCATCTGCGCCGTGGTGATGATCGTTTCGATCCCGCTTAGCATCCTTCTGCAAAAGTTCGACAACACCATGGCGGCCCGCTTTGGCGGCAGCTTCTGGGAGCTGGAAAACGAGGATACCAACGCCCAGTATTACACCAGCGACTTCAACTCCGCCGAGGAGATGGTCAACTACGGTCTGGCTTTGACCCAGCAGGTCGAGGCCGAGGGCGCTGCCCTGCTGATGAACAACAACAATGCGCTGCCTCTGGCTGCCGACGCTAAGGTCAGCACCTTCTCCAGCAGCAGCGTCAACCTCGTGTACGGCGGCACCGGCTCCGGCAACATTGATGCCTCCACC
>ERZ791724.136-NODE-136-length-69179-cov-8.917887_pt1 | contig 69179 bp, 53 predicted proteins | sample MGYA00510044_ERZ791724 | MGnify/ENA primary metagenome ERZ791724 (study PRJEB30046, sample SAMN00715140) | human gut metagenome | study: EMG produced TPA metagenomics assembly of the A metagenome-wide association study of gut microbiota in type 2... | reverse complement strand
TTCGTAGAGCCCTCCGTGTATCTGCAAGGTGCAGGTATGCGGGGGGCTCTTTTGCGTTCTGCTATTAGATGTAAATGAGCATTGTGCCAGTGAAGGCGAAAAAATATTATGAATATTTTTGTGTGGAATATCTCTAAAAATATTGAAATGGTATTTGATTTATTTGATAATAGTGGTTGAGACTGTTGAGGGAGGACAAGCGGTGAAATGTTATTCAATAAAGGGGGATTTATATGTTCGATTTTCAGCAAATGTATAGAGAAAAGCTGCGTACACCGGAGGCTGCGGTGGAGTGTGTCAAGGATGGAGACTGGGTCGATTACACATCGTCCCTTGGAAAACCTGTACTACTTGACAGGGCACTGGCAAAGCGGAGAGATGAGCTGCACGATGTGAAGATCAGGGGTAATCTGATGGCTGGGCCTATAGAGGTTGCAGAGTGCGATGACAGTCAGGAGCATTTTGTTTATCACAGCTGGCACTGTTCGCAGTACGAGAGAAAGCTGTGCGATGAGGGAAAATGCTATTATATACCGATGGTGTTCCACAACAATGCGGCTTATTATGAGTATTTCCTTCATGTGAATGTGGTCATGGTGTCGGTGGGACCTATGGACAAGCATGGTTATTTTAACTTCTCGGTGAATACCGGTGTGGCTGCCCCTATTGCCAGGAAGGCTGACATAGTGATAGTTGAGGTGAATGAGCACATGCCTAAGATACGCGGCGGATATGACGAATGTATTCACATATCGGATGTGGATATGATCGTAGAGGGAGAGCATGAACCATTTGCTGATGTGAAAACACAGGCACCGCGGGAGGTTGACCGGAAGATAGCGGAGCTGCTTATTCCGTATATTGTGGACGGTTCAACACTGCAGCTCGGTATCGGAGGAATGCCAAATGCGGTGGGTGAGATGCTGGCCCAGTCAGATCTCAAGGATCTTGCCATGCACACGGAGCTCTGTTCGGACGCATATCTGGCCCTGTACAAGGCGGGCAAGCTGACAAATAAATACAAGAACATAGACCGTGGAAAAGGCGTATTTGGCTGCGCCATCGGTTCAAATGAGCTGTATGAGTGGCTGGACGACAATCCTGGGATAGCGGCGTACCCACTTGAATATGTGAACAGACCGTATGTCATATCGCAGATAGATAATATGGTATCAATAAACAGTTGCGTGGCTGTGGATCTGTACGGACAGGTGGCGGCGGAGAGCAGCGGTTCACGCCAGATCAGCGGAACCGGCGGACAGCTTGATTTCCTGATCGGAGCATCTGGCTCCCATGGCGGCAAGGCGTTTATATGCATGAGCTCCACCCACACCGACAGGAACGGAGTGAAACACTCCAGGGTTAAGCCACAGTTCAACGGAGATATCATCACCTCCCCTAGAAGTCAGGTGTATTTCCTTGCGACAGAGTACGGAGTCATCAACCTTGAGGGACGCTCCACATGGGAGAGAGCTGAGGCGCTCATCTCCATAGCTCATCCGGATTTTCGCGATATGCTGATAAAGGAGGCCCGGGAGAGAAAGATTTGGCGGAGGTCGAATAAGAGATGAAAAGATTATTTGACATAGATATAAAGGACTACGAAGCGGGCTACAAGGTATACTGCAGACCATCGGCACGTGGAATCATCCTGCAGGGAGACAAGATAGCCCTTGTCTACAGTGGGCGGGAGCACTATTACAAATTTCCAGGTGGCGGTATTCAAGGCGGAGAGGACAAAAAGGCAGCTCTTGTCCGTGAGGTCCGCGAGGAGACCGGGCTTGTGGTCATCCCTGATAGCATAAGAGAATTTGGAAGTGTACTTCGAAGACAGAAGAGTGATAAATCGGAGAATACGATATTTGAACAGGAAAACTTTTATTATATATGTGATGTTGAAGCTGCGAATATAGGACAGGAACTTGATGAATATGAGCGAGAGGCGGGATTTGTGCTAAGAGTCTTGCCAATCGATGAGGCGATATGTGCAAATGACGATTATCACAGTGAGAATTATTTCGATGAGGTTATGATAAAGAGGGAGCTGCGTGTTCTTCAAATGGTGAAGAAACAGATGAAACTATAGACGCATCTGATTATGTGTAAAATTTTATGTGGGCTGATACTCAGAAACAGGGGAAATGGGGAATTTAAAAGTGGGGCTGCGAATGAAAGGAAAATCTAAAAAACAAAAAAGTAGAAATACGAAAAAGCAGAAATATATAAAATTGGCAATTGCTCTGAGTATATTGATTGTCATAATATTGTTCTGCAATTTTCAGAACAAACACCTTGAAACCACACATTATACATATGCGGCAGAGAAACTTGGTGTGGATCTTGATGGCTATCGGATAGTTCAAATATCGGATCTGCACAATGCAAAGTTTGGCAAGAATAACCAGAAACTGGTGGACAGGATAAGAGAATGTGAACCTGATATGATCGTCCTGACCGGAGATCTTGTGGACTCAAATCACACAAATGTAGACCGCGCAGTCCAATTTGTGGATGAGATCGTGAAAATATGTCCGGTATACTATGTCACAGGCAACCATGAGTATTGGCTGGAGGCTTCTGAGTATGATGAGCTCATGTCTGGACTTACCCGTGCAGGGGCGGTTATTCTGGATGATCAGGTTGTGGAGATATCCAGGGGTGATGCAAAGTTCAGGCTGGTTGGGCTGGACGATAAAAGTCTTGCGGATGGGACACTGGAGGCGTTGCTTAGTGATGAAAAGGAGTTCACGGTCGTTCTTGCACATGAGCCACAATACCTTGCCAGGTATGCCGGCATCGGTGTTGATCTCGTGCTTTCCGGACATGCCCACGGTGGACAGTTCAGACTTCCATTTGTCGGCGGGATAGTGGCGCCGGATCAGGGATTTCTTCCAGAATATACAGCAGGTGAATATTATATGAATGGCACCGAGATGATAGTCAGCCGCGGCCTTGGCAACAGTGTGATTCCGGTGAGGCTGTTTAACTATCCAGAGATTGTGTGCGTGGAGCTGGTGGGGAAACATTAGTTATTGTGAGAAAGTTAATGTAGATAAGAAAATGATGTACATAAAAGATCGTGGGAAGATTTTGAGTAGGGATCTTCTCACGACCTTTTTATATTAGGATTTATTTTTTTCAGACTTCTAGCTATCGCAGCCTTTCATCCACCTCAACCTTGAAAGGAAGCTTGTTCAGAATGTCATGTTCAAGATCAATTCCCGGGTACACCTCAATGAGCTTAAGTCCCTTTTCAGTGAGCTCAAATACGCATCGTTCTGTGACGTATATAACTCTCTGCCTGTTTGCCAGCGCACGTTTTCCTGAGAAACTGATGCTTCTGACATCGTTTACGAACTTAGGAATGCTTCCCTCGTTTTTGATGGTCACGATGCCGTCATTGTCCTCCACGGCAAGCCCCTTCGTGTCAAATGTGAGACAGAACACAACGGTTGCTGTCTTGGCAGTGATATTTGCAAATCCGCCTACACCGGCAAATGCGCCAGGACCCTTGTGGGCATTTACATTCCCGAACCTGTCAACCTCGATTCCGCCCATGAAACAGATATCAAGACCGCCATTGTTGTAGAGATCAAACTGGTTTGCCATGTCATATATGGAGTCTGCGCCGATAACAGCGCCGAACACCTTGCCCGATGCAGGAAATCCTCCTACACCTCCGGATTCTACGGTCAGGGTTATCTTGTCCAGAATACCGTTCTCTCTGGCATACTTGGATACAGTCTCCGGAATTCCAACACCTATGTTGACTATATCGTCCGGTTTCAATTCCAGAGCAGCCCTTCTTCCAATGATCTCTGCGCTTGTATTGACGACATTCTTTGTCTTGGTACGACCGGAAAGCATCTCAGCCCAGTCCTGCCACTGTGAATATGGAATCTCAAAACTTCCTGTCAGGGATTCGTATGATGCGTGTCTTGGCTCCGGCGGTATCTCAACGATAGCGTCAACCAGACATCCCGGAATGATGGTATTGTGAGGTCTTGATGGCCTTGCCACAAGTCTGTCAACCTGCACGATGACCTTTCCGCCATTTGCCTTTACAGCCTGACAGATGGACAGCGCATCTCCTGCGGTAAACAGATCCTCAAATGAGATGTTGCCCTTGCGGTCGGCAGCAGTTCCCTTGATGATAGCCACGTTGATAAGCGGCAGCTTGTAGTAGAGGAATTCCTCACCGTCCAGCTCTACGTATTTTACAAGTGAGTCATCCTTTGATATGTTGTTGATTCCCGGTCCCTCAAGTCTCGGATCGACAAATATATCCAGCCCGACCTTGGAGAGCGCTCCCGGAAGTCCGCCGGCCTGCGCACGAATTGCGTGTGAGATACAGCCGAGTGGGAGATTGTATGCCTCAAATCTGTCCTCAAGGACAAGCTTCTTGGTGCTGTACATGGCTCCGAAATGTCCACAGATGATTTTGTCAACTGCGCCGTCTCTTATGTATCCCTCTGCCGCCTTGTTCTCATCCCACGCACCAAAGCCCGCGCTTGATATAGCTGTGAGGTGCTTCGGCGAACCTGTCCTCTGGTATCTTTTATATAATGCCTCGTGAAGCTCGATTGGAATATCTATGCCGAGAAATGAGTTGAGCGCGATCACATCTCCGTCATTTATAAGCTCCATTGCCTCGTCGGCTGTCATTATCTGGTACATTTGTCTAACCTCGTATCTATAGAATCTTTTGCTGAATTTTAGTCAGTCACTTGCTATTTTTATCTTTTGAGGCTGAGATGTCAAGAAGATTATTAAGGGGAATGGTGATATTGGGGTAGAAAAATTCGACTTATCCTAAAAAGATAAAAAACTTTCTTTTTTCTGACGAAAAATGCGCAAAGGATACAGAAAATCGAAAGTTTGTATCTTTTTGGAGGTTTATAACAAATAAGCGAAAATTTTATGCACAGAAGAGCAAGATTAAGTCAAAAAGATAAAATTAAAAATGCCAGATAAATATGAGCAATGGTTTGGGACTCATATCTAGCTGACATTTTTAGTTTTCTAATCAGGATATTTGATCAGATCGTACATCTTACCATAAGCACCCATATCGCGCACACCCTCAAGCTCCATGCCGAGATGCATGTATTTGTCGCACTTTGACTTGGCATCCGTCTCAAGGATGACTGGAACGTGCAACCTGTTTCCCTCAGAGAAAGCCATGTCCAGAACTTTTCTCATGTATCCCTGTCCCTGGTATTGTTCGCGGACGCAGACCATGCCGACGAATATAAAATCTTTCTTCTCTTTCTTCATTCGATCCTGAAGGGATTTTCCTCCCTTGGACAGAGCTTTTCCCATGCGGATCATCTCTTTAAGGCTCATGTTGTGAAACAGAGCTTTGAGGATAGCCATGCCAGCTTTGAAATTCATTTTCTGTCCCGGCAGGGTGTAGGCGATATACCCCTCGCCCCGCTCGCTGGTCGCGTAGAGCATTTGTCCCTCAAATGCCATACGAACGTAGCCGGCTATGTAATTTGCCACTGCCTCTTTGCTGCTGTAGAACACGCCCATACCTGTTTCTTGCCCGTAGTCGTAATATCCAAACGCATGGCCGATATCCTCGGCTGCCTGTTCATCCCATTTTGTTATCTTCATTGTATTTTCTCCGTTCAATAATTGTGTTGTAATTTCTAATTCCACTCATACGGTTAGATATATCTAACCGTAATCATATTATCATATATAGAGTGAAAATGAAACTATGATCTCATTCAGGATGACATGATAGAAATATATGAAGATGTGAAGGATGCTGATGTCATAGTGTTTGCATATGGAATATCACTACTAAAACAATACATTTGTATTGAATTGGCATAAATTAAGTATTATAATTTATAAAGAAGCGGTGAAGTTGCATATTATTAATACTAGGAGGTGCATGAGAATGGCAAGCACAATACAGGTAAGGGTAGACAATGATCTTAAGTCAAAATCAGATAAATTATTTCATGATCTTGGAACAGATACTACGACAGCTATAAGAATTTTTCTTACCCAGGCAGTTGCAAATAATGGATTTCCATTTGAGATAAAAAGGGTTGTTACAGATCCATATGTGGCAATGACAGAGGAACAGATGATAGACAAACTGACGAAGTCAAGACAACATGCTGAAAAAGGTGAATGTCGTGATGCTGATGTTGTGATAGATGATATGAGGAAGAAGTATGACTTATGAGGTGGTTTTGACAAAAGATGCAGAGAATGATTTGGATAATTTTATTCAATATCTCTTATTTGAAAAACATAGTAAACAGGCTGCAGCAAATGTTCTTCAGGACTTTGAGAATACGAAAAGAAATTTGGAAAAAATTGCTTCAAGTTTGAAACTATGTGATAATCTGCGCTTGAGAAAGCTGGGATATAGAAGAATTAATTTTGAAAGACATAGATATTTTATGTTATATCGAATAGAAGGAGAACGTATTATAGTAGATAATATATTTCATGAATTACAGGATTTTGAGGGAAAAATGATATAAAACAATCCGTAGCGCAATTAACATTAAAGAGTGGGAAGCATGGAAACACTACTTATGAAAGGAGATGCTTTATATGGCTACAAAATCTGTAAATTTATATGCAAGGATTGAACCAGATGTCAAAGAAAAAGCAGAAAGTATCTTGGCTACACTGGGTATCCCTGCTTCTAGTGCTATAAATATGTTTTATAAACAGATTATCTTACAGAGAGGACTTCCATTTGAGGTAAAAATACCATATGACAGACCTGTTGACATCAGCACATTATCAGATGCAGAGTTCGATGAAGAATTGGAGAAAGGATATGCGGATATGCAGGCTGGACGGACGAAAAATGCTAAAAAGGCCTTTACTGACATTCGTAAGGATTATGGAATATGATATATGAATTAGAGATATCCGAGCAGGCTGACAATGATCTGAGAGGAATTTTTGAATATATTGCCTTTGAATTACAATCTCCTCAAAACGCAAGCGGACAGCTTGACCGTCTGGAAGAGCAGATATTAAGTCTGGATACGATGCCGGAGCGTTATCGAAGATACGAGAAAGAACCGTGGAAAAGCCGTGGAAAAGCCGTGGACTTCGTGTATTACTAGTAGATAATTATGTGGTATTTTATATTCCTGATAGCGATAAAAAGGTTGTAACCATTCTTAGAGTAATGTATGCAGGACGTGACACAGACAATCAGTTAAATCTATACACAAAGCAATAGGGTAAAGCAAATGCCACAGCAGCATAAAACTGCTGTGGCATTTTGTGTATATAAAACCATGTAATTTTAACTCAAAAGCGTTATATAAATTCCCGTAAGTATCGCAGTCGTTATAACTCCGCAGATGTTCGCGCCTAGGGCGTAGTCGAGAATAAATGCTGAGGGGTCAGCCTTTGATGCCGCCTTCTGGGCGACCTTTGCGGTTGAAGGTACGCATGACACTCCGGCAATACCGACAGTAGGGTTGAAGTTTCCACGTTTGAACAGGTATACGATGTAGCCTCCGACGATTCCGCCGATACCTGAGAGGAGCAGCGCGAGCATTCCAAGGATCAGGAGCTTGAGCACCTGTTCATTCAGGAACCAGCTTTTGTTTGGATGTGATCTTGCTTTTTCTCTGTTCCCTGACGATGGCATTGCCCCTCATGCTTTTCGGTATGAGCAGCTTGATGAGGTACGGGTAGCCGCCGTATGTAAGGCTGAGGTAGAGATAAGCCACTATAGATATAGGGACAAACAGCTCCGGTGCCAGCTTGAGTGATGCAAATAAAACCATAGGTCCGTCCGCACCGCCGATGATGGAGACTGCGGCTGACGAACCGGCATCAAGGCCCGTTGCTGAATGTGAGTGTGTATATCGGCTGCAGAAAATCTATCTGCATATATTTCATCAGGTCATCGGTGGATGAAAGCGGGGGATTGATGATCAGATTTCCTGTCTGGTTATTTTCAAGGAACAGGACACCGGCACAGTCAAGAAGCTCTTCAAAGCCTTTGACATTTTGTCTGCTCCTGGTAAGCTGTTCGCCGGTTTTTACATTGTAGACTATATTTGCCTCTATAATCCGATTTGCATCGGGGTCTTTATGTCCCTGTTTTTAAGGGATGACTCGGCATGGCTGTCAGCTCCTTTTTGCTAATAACACCCACAATATATCCAATTGAGAAAATGGTGTCAATGAACTGCGGGGGAATTGGGGGTATCTGAACCATATCTTTGCCGAGGGGCAGTACGCTTTCCCGGTTAATATGCGAGTACCTAATCTTCACAAAATCTTCACAAAATAATTAGCACTCACCTCTTGACATTGCTAGCATAGAGGACTATAACATAGTCAAAGATAAGAAAAGGATAGCACAACCGGTGGTGCACATGACCGTTCGGTATATGCACTGCAGATTTCTGTTATATAACATTTTAGGAAAACAGAAAGGAAGTGTTCAAAATGGATAAGAACCCAAAGCATCCATTGAAGAAAAAGAAAGTAGTTCAGAAGGTATATGCGACAGCAAATCATAACGCTGCAGCAGCTGAAGAACCAGCTACACCAAAGTCAAAAAAGCATAAGTAGTGATATGAGACGAAAGTCCCCTGTATCTGCACGAGGCAGGTATGAGGGACTTTTTTTGTCGTGGGAACAGCAATATATAAATTTGATTTCTGAATATGGGGTTACTGATGTATAATATATATAACAAATATTTATGGGATATATTGTCGGACTTGACAGACTGATATATTTTCGAACTAAAATATATTGAGTGTTGATGGGATAATAGATTTGGGACACATGGGGAATATGAAAAATATGGAGAATGCGGAAGGAACGGAAACAACAGATAAGGTCAGAAAAACGGGTAAGCTGGATGAGAAGCTTTTGCCGCCGGACAAGCTTGTACTGCCTAAGGCCTCTACGCCCCAAAATCAGAACAAGCTTAATATGAAGATACTTCTGGTGGAAATTCTCATTGTGGCAGTGATCGCAGTGATCGTGATAGTTATGGCAGTAAATGGTAAGGGCAGGAATCCTGACATGAAAGGGTATTACTATAGAGGGCGCTGGCATCCAATAGGATTCGCCGGCATAGACCTGTATGGTTTCATTATGCTCATACTTATGTGTATTGGCCTCGGAGTGATGCGGGTAATCCCGGGTACTATAGCGGATTTTTCGACAAGACCGGGGAAAGAGAAACGTGGGGAGCTTGAATCTATCAGGAGAAATAATTATGCAAAGCATTTGTGCAGATTGATCGAGATCGATAAGACGGAAATTTTGGATAATATGAGAGATAGATTCAATCCTGTAGTCCAAATCCTTTTTTCGGAGGCACAGGCTGAATGTCTGAATAGATCGAGGGCCTGCAATCATCTTATGGTCAGACTGGGGCTTGGCAGTGTGGATATATCTGATCATGTGGTGGTTCAGGAGGCTGGCGGAAAGCGGGAGAGAGAGGTACAGCTCACAGACGTTGCAAATGAGGTGAAGATAAAAACGGCAGTTATCCACGACTTGCCGGTGGTGCTGGATCTCAGCCGTACCGGGGTTATAGGAATAGTAAGTGATGGAAATAAAAAGAGTGCATTTGATATAGCGAGAAATATCATAGGCCAGCTTGAGATAAATGAGACAAATGACAGGATTCAGCTAGCATTTGCCTGTGATCCGGGTGATGGTGAATGGGTAGGATATGATGAGCTTTATCTGGCGGACCGTAAGAATGGAGAAATCTCTTTTGCCGCAGGAGAAGCTGATGTGAAGGGCTTGTTAGACATGCTGGCAAATGAGCTTCAGAAAAGAAATGGTACTCTGGATTATTTTGTGAATAGCGAGAATGTAGGCGGATATAGGCATATAGTTTTGTTTGTTGACGATCCCGGACTTCTGGAGGGGCATTTGATAAATCGGTACATTTTGCCGGGGGAAGAAAATCTGGATTTTACAGTTGTCGTTCTCTCTGATGATGAAGAGAAGTTTATTTTGGAGATGGACTGTGAGATAATACAAAATGATGATTTTGCGGGAATATATAAGCCTGGAACGGAAGAGTGGATAGAGATCAAATTTGACAGGGTGACCGAGGCAAGGCTGTGGAGTCTGGATGAGATTGTAAGAAAGAACAGTGAAAGGATGGTGCAGGATGAGCTACGTAGAATTTAAAGATGTTAAGAAGGTATACAAGACAGGAGAGGTGGAGATCAATGCTCTGCGCGATGTGGATTTTGAGATAGAAAAGGGAGAGTTCTGCGTCATAGTCGGAGCCTCCGGTGCGGGCAAGACTACTATCTTGAATATACTTGGCGGTATGGATACTCTGACAAGCGGCAGCGTGAAGCTGGATGGCAGAGAGATATCAACTCTGAATAAGAGACAGCTCACGGCATACAGAAGGTATGATGTGGGATTCGTGTTCCAGTTCTACAATCTGGTACAGAACCTTACAGCACTTGAGAACGTGGAGCTGGCGGCACAGATCTGTAAGGAACCGCTGGATGCTGCAACGGTTCTGAAGCAGGTGGGACTTGAGGATCGTATGGCGAACTTCCCGGCACAGCTCTCAGGTGGTGAGCAGCAGAGAGTTGCCATAGCAAGGGCGCTTGCAAAGAATCCAAAGCTTCTGCTCTGTGATGAGCCGACCGGAGCTCTGGATTACAACACAGGCAAGGCTGTGTTGAAGCTCCTTCAGGATACATGCAGAAATACGGGAACGACAGTTATAGTCATAACGCACAACCAGGCACTCACAGCCATGGCGGACAGAGTCATCACGGTTAAGAGCGGAACTGTGGAGAAAGTGGTTATGAATGATAACATCAGGAACGTTGAAGATCTGGAATGGTAGGTGGCCTATGAAATCAATGATGAGACGCACGACATTTCGTGAGATAAAAAATACATTTGGAAGATTTGCAGCCATCATGGCGATCATAGCCCTGGGCGTGGGATTCTTCTCGGGTCTCAAGATGACGAAGCCGGACATGATGAATACCATATCGAATTTCCTTGACAAGGGAAATTTCTATGATCTGCATCTTCTGTCAACTCTTGGATATACGGATGATGACGTGAATTCATTTGCCGGGGAGAAGGATGTGCTGTACGCTGAGGGCGGTTATAGTCTGGACGTCCTATACAAGAACCAGGGTGAAAATGACAGGGTGTTGAAGACTATGTCAGTTCCGGAAAACATCAATAAACTGAGTCTTGTGGACGGACGCATGCCGGAAAAGGAAGATGAATGTGTTGTAGATGCCAAGATGGACAGTATAAAGATAGGTGATGTCATAGAGGTGGCAGATGACGATGCAGCAGAAGGTGAGGACAGCAGTGCACAGGATATCCTTAAGGTGAAGAAATTCACCGTTGTCGGAACTGTCAACTCCCCTCTTTATATTAATTTTGAAAGAGGCACCACAACCCTTGGAAATGGTAAGATCGCGGGCTTTGTATATGTCAGCCCTGAAGCATTTGACAGCGAATGCTACACCGATGTATATGTGAAATTTGACAGAAAGTTTGATCTGTATGCCGATGAGTATGAAGACTATATAGACGACAGGAAGGACGAATGGGAGTCAATATGTAAGACCAGTGTACTGGACAGATATAAGGATATCCTCATGGCAAAGGGTATGACGGAGGATATGGTGAAGGACATAACGCTGGATGATGCAGATGGTGTGAACTATTACATACTCGGCAGGGAGACGAATATCGGATATGTCTGCTTTGAGAGCGATTCAGACATAGTGAATGGAGTTGCAAAGGTATTTCCGGTATTCTTTATATTGGTTGCCGTGCTCGTGTGTATGACTACCATGAACAGGATGGTTGAGGAGCAGCGCTCTATGATAGGTATGCTGAAGGCTCTAGGCTATGGCAAGGCGGCGATCATGGGAAAATATATGATCTATTCGGGAACTGCGGCTGTAGTAGGATGTGCAGGTGGATATCTTATAGGTACATATGTATTTCCGGAGGTTATCTGGTATGCATATCATATGATGTATATACATCTGCCACTTGAGAGAACCACAGACTGGACGCTGGTTATTGGCGTGCTGGCAGCATCCCTTTTGTGCACTGTAGGTACAACCTGGTTTTCCTGTAGATACGAGCTTTCTGAGACTGCGGCAAGTCTTATGAGACCTAAGGCTCCGAAGCCGGGCAAGAGGGTGTTCCTTGAGCATATCCCATTTATATGGAAGAGACTGAAATTTCTGAGAAAGGTAAGTGTCAGAAATGTATTCAGATATAAAAAGCGTTTTTTTATGATGATAATAGGAATAAGCGGCTGTACTGCGCTGCTGCTCACAGGCTTTGGAATAAACGATTCCATAAGCGGATTTGCGGACAATCAATATGGGGAGATACAGGTTGGAGATGGAGTGATAACGCTGAATACATCGATTGCGGGTGATAGAGAAGATGAGCGCTTCAGTAGTCTGAAAGACCGGCTGGAGGAGGATACCTCCTGCTATGATCTCGTCAGTGAATCTACCTGGGATCTGGTTCATGATGGTGGCGTAAAGTCCGTGAACATGGTCATCATGGAAGAACCTGAGCACGTTGACAGGTATATGAAGTTTGCTGATAAAGATGGTGCGAAGATAGAATATCCGGGCAAAGGGGAAGCTGTGATCAATACTGCGCTGGCAGAACAGTACGACATCAAAACAGGCGATGTAATAACGGTCAGAGACAGCGAGATGAAAGAGATAAGAGTTTCCGTATCAGGCATATTCAGGAATCATGTATACAACTATGTGTATATATCACCTGAAACATATGAGGATCAGATGGGGGAAGCACCTCAGTACAAATCGGTGTACTTCAATCTTGAGGAAGGCGCAGATTCGCATGAGATATCTGCCGATCTTATGGGTGATGCAGCAACAGCGTCAGTGACTATCAACAAGGATATGAAGAACAGAATATCTAAGATGATGGAGAGTCTGAATTATATAGTAATTGTAGTCATACTCTCGGCTGGTGCACTTGCATTTATCGTTCTCTACAACCTGACAAATATCAATATCACAGAGCGCCTCAGGGAGATTGCAACCATAAAGGTTCTGGGATTTTTCAAAAACGAGACTTCAGCTTATGTGTTCAGGGAGAACAGAGTCCTGACGACATTCGGAATCGCTGTGGGACTTGTGCTTGGAGTTTTTTTACATGCATTTGTCATAGGCCAGATCAAGGTGGATATGGTTGCATTTGATACGTATATAGCGCCGATGAGCTATGTGTACAGTATCGTTCTGACATTTGTGTTCAATTTCCTTGTCAACAGAGTCATGTCAGTCAAGCTTGATAAGATAAATATGGCGGAGTCGCTTAAGTCGGTGGAGTGATCCTTTTATATATGGCATGTATCAGAATAGCCAAGATGCTTATTACGATCCACAGGGCGTACAGTATAGACGGTACGTTCTGTGGATTTTTTTATAAAAAAGTTGTTTTCACCGCCTGTTACTAGCCTTTTGGTTAGTGTACATTGAAAAACACAGCAATTATAATTGTAAATATATTATTGATATCAGAATGTGGCAGCTTAAAACGGCTGGTGCTCATGGTTAGTTTTTTAAGTGAAAGGGAGGAAGAAATTATGAGAAAGAGGGCGATAAGCTGGGCGCTGACGGCCAGTATGGTGCTATCTATGCTGTCCGGATTTATTCCCGGACAAAAAGCATACGCGGCGGACAGCTCGAAGAAAACAGGCAAGACGGTGGTCGAGACAGAGATTGACGAGAGTACATACAAAGCTCTGGGTCTCAGCACCGATATAGACAAAAGCAAAGCTGCGGTGCCGTATGACAAGGATAATATATCTACATTTGCAGAGGTGAATGAGGTATACGTTGCGGCAAACGGCAATTACAGAAACAAGTACACTGTGCGAGACGGATTTGACAGGATTGGAGATTTCAAGGACAGGACTACAAAGGTAAACAGCAGCCTTGGCAATCTGTACGGAGCGTATGGTTTCTATGATCTTGGCGAAGATAATGTGAAAGTGGAACACGGCGGATCGGGAGACAGTAACATAAGCAGCAACATGGGAAATGTTCTAAAAAAGGACAGTAATGGTTTTGACGGCCTGTATGCGACAAGCGTTGCATTTGATGGAGGCGACGGAAAAACCAACTACGTTGCGGAGCTAAGAGTACATGGAGATAAAGTATTCGGTCCAGCTGGATGGAAAAGTATTAAAACTGTCATAGACGGCAAGGAGTACCGCGGAAAGATAGATGTGAATATTTTCAAGATAGCAGCTGATGGTACAAGATATTCAATTGCTACGCTTACCCCTACTTTAAACAAGAATTCTACATATAGCGATGGACTTTTGTATTTTATCAGAAGATACCAGCAGGAGCTGGATGCGATGTTTGAGATCGAAAAGGCCGATCTGAATGGAGATGGCTTTGAAGATCTTCTCGTATACTGTGGAACTTACGAGGATAGAAATATAAACGATCAGAACATACGCTATGCCATAGTCGATGTATATTATGGCAAGGGAAACGGCAGGTTCACAAAGGGAAATAATATAAGCATACCGGGCGGGCTTGCATCTAATTATGAAAGTGGAACGGATGGATCGTGGTGTGATTATGGAATAGGAAGAGCTCCTGTGGTAACTCTGGCCGGCGGTGATCTGGAGCAGGACGGCCGGGATGAGGCCGCGGTTGCCGTATCTGGATCAGTTCTGAATTACAACATGGCAAAGGCAGGTCATATGACCGTCTATACATATAAAGACGGCAGACTTGTCCCTATAGAAGGTCTGAATGAAGTGTCACTTGGAGACACAGATGACAAAAAACAGAACTACGGAATGTATGCTGCAAACTGTGCATTTGGCCGGTTTAAGTATCCTGGATCAGGAGCCATGGTCACAGGACTTATAGTTGGAGGATATTATTCGAGCAATTCTCAATATTCGCAGATGGAATATGAAGCCACGCAGGCTGCATACAGATACGTATACTACGATAGTCTGACGGATAATTATGTGTTGTCAGATTATCATACGAGAAGCCTGGGGACTAAGAGTAAAGAAATCGTGAAATATCACAAGGTTAAAGATAATGAATATTACAGACCTGTGAATGCACCTATGGCGCTTGCGTGTGCAGACCTTAAGGGTATGAACGGCAATAATGAAAATGACAGTGTGCTTTTTGGCGCAGAGGTATATGCTTTCTCACTGGAAGATGGCGGAATAACAGGTTCGGAGATAGGAAGCATGAGTATATGTACCGACCAGCGCAATCAGGGCAACGACAAGAAGAAAAAAGATCAGGTGTGGATCGGCGATGTCAGGGTTGGCTGTGTCGATAAGGATGCCAAGGGGAACAATTACAGACAGAGTTTTGTATGCGTTGTGGGAGTGCACAGAGAGAAGAAACTCAATGATAAAGATGATTATTACTGGCTGGACATAGCGACATTTTCTATGGATGGCGGCAGCCCATACAGCAGTCAGGAGGGTGTAGTATGCCAGTCGAACAGCAGACAGGATATGTATGGAACATTTGTTTCACTGTGTCTTCCGGATATTGATAATGACAGTGTGCGGTTAAAGTACGAGGGAGAGTATCCGGTATACACAAATCCAGAGGTCTATGCAATCCTTCAGGCAAGTCCGTATTTTGATGATGTTCAGGAAGTATATGAATATGTAAATAACGGTGGAACATCATATTCAACAAGCAAAGGTTCATCGAACACGGTATCAGCTAACTTGTCAATATCAGTTGGCGCGTATGTGTCGTCGGAGATCCAGCTCATCGGAGCAGGTGAGGTAGAGGTTGAACTTTCGTATGGAGCAAGCTTTGAATATGCAAATACACAGACAACGGAATATGAGATAACATATAATGCCGCAGGTGGAGGTTCTGATCAGGTTGTTCTGTACTGTTTGAAATATATGTATTACGAATACTCCATATATGATCCGATTGCGAGAAAATGGGAGCCGGTGGTTATGCCGGTATGTCTCGGACCTTCAACTTCAATCATAGATGTGGCAGATTACGACAAGGTTGCAAGAAGGAGCAAGGGGCTCAACGAGATATATAATAATATTCTGAATAACACAGCGGGAGACCCTGCTACATACCAGACTCTTGGAGGTAAATTAAAGTACGCCTATCAGTCAGGTGGAAATAACAATTATTCTTCTGTAAATGCCAGCTCTGGTGCAGATCAGACTCAGACGATATCTGTGACTGATGAGAATGAGTATTCAACTGAAGTGTTCCTTGAGGCGAACGAAAAGCTTGGTGCTGGAGGCGGAGGACTCGGTAATAAGGTCATCGTCGGTGTAACATCAAGCCAGCATGCGGGTCTTGGTCACACCCGTGTAAGCTCGAATGGTGTTACATACAGTGGAACGGTGGACAATGTTCCGGCAGACTGCACAGGCTTCTCATTTGACTGGCAGCTGCGAGTGAACACTGCAAAGCTGAACAGCGACAGTGATTCAGTGTTCGTCATTGGCTATGATGTTAAGAATGTTGTTCGTCCGGCGCGTATGCCGATGGGACTTTCTGTTGTCGACACAACGAGAAAAAGTGTCAGTCTTGAGTGGTCACCGTCCAATGATGCAGATTACTATGAGGTCTGTATCGTTGATGCAGGGGGTAATTACAACAGCAAGGCAGTTGTGCCATATACAGTTACTGACTATGAAGTGAAGGGACTATATTCCAACAGGACTTACACATTTGCAGTGAGGGCTCTTCAGGCAAATGGTTCAAAGAGTCTGTTCAGCCGTCCGGCAACCGCGACGACACTTCAGGACAGTTCTAATTTCCATATAACAAAGAACCCTGATGATACAAATACGTTTGCGGGTGGAAATGCAGAATTTGCGGCAAATGCGGTTTATTATGATGGGGATGGAGTAAACCAGAGCGTTGGATACAACTGGCAGGTTAATACAGATAATGGATGGAGAAGCGTATCGACAGGAGGCAGCAATCCTACGCTCAGACTTACTGATGTAAGTGATGAAATGGATGGAAACGAATATCGATGCAGAGTTTATTACAACGACATCACACTCTACACCAAGACTGCGACACTCACTGTAAATAAGGCAGACAGCAAGGTCATGCTTCTGGCGCACAACGATACCGAGAATAAAGATCTGTCGGATGGCAGCGTAGTCAGGGCATCGGGCTCAGAGACTACAAAGGTGGAGAACGTGACTAAGGAGAGAAATCTTATAACAGTAACATCCGGAGTCAGGGAATATATTCTTGTCAGCGACGGAACAAACTATATGTGGAAAGATAGTGACGAGAATTACTATCCATGCAGCGTAAGCGTCAAAAAGGACAGCGATGGTTACGTGGATGAATCACAGACATTTAAAGCATCTGATGTGGGCGGCGCGGCATATGGTGTGAGTGAATCAGATTTCATCGCAGATATTGATGGCAATACTTATAAGCTGACCAGCGTAAATGCAGATGACTATGCAGGTGAAAAGGTGTCATATGCATCTGATGATGTTACATATGACAGGATACTCGCAAAATGGGTATCAGAGGATGGCAGCAAGAACTTCTATCTCCTCGGAAACACATCGGGAAGTGAAGACAGTACGGTGTACTATTATGTGGCAGATAGTGAAAGCGGAAGTTTTACGATGACTTCAAAGAAGACTCTGAATGTGTCAGATACTGTCAAGGTGGTCCAGACTGATCTCAAATCAGTATATCAGACCAAGACGGTGAGATCTGAGACCACAGGAGCAGAGGTCACATATACAGGAGACAAGATCACACTCAGCTGTCAGCCAAAATCACTGTCAGGTGAGAATGTACAGGGAGATGTGGAATTTGTCATCACAGGGCCTGAGAGCAGGCGCATAGCTGGTAAGTACGACAGAGCAAATGGCTGCTATACTGCACAGTGGGAGCCATCCGGACAGGGAATATACAACGTATATGTATACTTTGCAGGAAACAAACAGTACAACGACAGTATATCTGACTCGATGGCTATATATACCTCATTTGAGGGAAAGACGAACATGAATCTGACCATGCAGGATAATGTAAGATATGGAGATTCAGTGAAGATGTCTCTGGAGAGAGTGTCATACGACAATACAGGAAAGCTTCAGGATATCACGGACGATTCAGAATACACAGTTAAGATAAAGAATAATAAGACAGGAAAATTTGAGGACACAGACAAATACGAACTTGCAAACGGTGTGTTTATACCGAAGTCTATTGGAATGTTCCAGATAACGGCATCAAATGGCGGAGACAAGACCCAGAAGAATATAAATGTTGGAAGGGCACAGCTTGAGATAGCTGCCCAGGATACAGAGAAAAGTGTAAATGATTCTGTAAGAGAGTGCGAGGATGCGGTGATAACAGGTCTCAAGGCATGGGATACCGACATAATGCCTCAGAGAGACAGGGATTACGAGCTCGGATCAGATGGAGTAAGTGGGCTGTTGCCGGGTATATATGATATAGATGTTGCATACGTCAAGGTGGGCGATCAGCATTCACAGGTTATGAATGAACTTGAGAAGAACTATATAATAAACCTGGTTAAAGCATCATACACACTGACAGGAAACGTGTACACCGTTACTGCCAGACCGGCAAATACACATGGTACAGTTTCAATCAAGTACCAGCAGCCTGGAAATGAAAACAGTGACGGACTCACAGTTGACAGTGGAACAAGACTCCCTGAGAACTCAACGATCACTTTAGCTGCTACTCCTCATAAGGGATATAAGGTTAAGAGCTGGTCGTTAAATGGAAAGACAGTTACGGATCCACAGTGTGGAACATCTGGTGGCAAGGCGTGCAGCGATGACCAGATCCAGATGGATAAGTTGAAAGCAAACATGAATGTAGCAGTAAACTTTGAGCCTGTATATCACAAGCTGACATACAAGCCTGACAATGAGGCTCATGGAACACTCAAGGCAAACTATGTGACGGATGGAACAATTGGAAAATCGTTCGGTTCAGGTGCAAACATTCATATAGAACAGAAGGTGAGACTCACTGCGGTTCCGGCAGCAGGATATGTTCTGGATCATTGGACTGTTACGGGAGAAGATGGAGTTCCAGAGACCGTTCTCGCGGAAGATGGAGTGACAAATAACACATCTCTCACATATGATGCAGAGGAGATCAGCGAGGATACACTTATCACGGCATATTTTGCAGAGGCACAGAATTTCAAAATATCAGTCGCACCTGTAACTGTTGGAAGCGATGGAAAGACTACAGTGACAACAGGTGTGGATGTCACAGTCAAGGCTCAGCGAGTTGACGGCACAGTGATTATAGAGAGCGGTGAAGACGGTATATATGAAGTCAGCCGAGGCGACAACGTAACCATTCAGGTTACAGTTCCGTCAGGACTTATTCTCGACGGATGGTCAGCAGCAGATGGACAGGAACTTGGAACTGTATCAGCGGATCTCAGGACGATGACAGTGTATGATATAGCTTCAGACCTCGATTATACAGTTAAGTACACTGCGCCGAACAGATACAAGGTGACATATGGTGCGGATGATGATGCAGCTGGTGTGGTAGATGCTGTGGCTGCAGGAAGTGCAGACGCACTTGTATCCGGTGACAAGCAGCTTCAGGGAAGTGACATAGTATTTACAGCAACTCCAAATGAAGGCTATGAGATAGCATACTGGGAGGTAAATGGCGAGAAGGTTGATGCTGAGGCAGAAGGTGCTGATGCCCAGAGGTATGAACTAGAATATCTCGGCAAGGATACAAAGGTTGTCGTATACTTCTACAAACAGCCGGTTGTGTCGTGGACATCAGGAAATGACACAGAGATGACTGCAAAGTCAGGAGATTCTGATCTGGCAAATGGCGGATGTATCGCATATGCAAGTAAGGATGATCTGAAATTCACATTTGCGGTGAAGAGAAATTATGAGATAGCTGACATAAAGGTAAATTACGCAGGAGAGGATGTATTCAGTCTTGCGGAGAACAGCGGAGAAGGAAAGCTGGCTGAGACTGCGGATGCTGAGTCCGGAACAGAGAGATACACATTTACGTGGAGTGCTCCGGCAGATGGATTTACAGGTGATGTGACAGTAAATGTCACATACAGAAAGATCACACCATCCGTGAAGGCTGAGTATTCTCTGAAAGTGATAGAGAAGGCTTCTGCTGGAGAAGCGTCAGGAAAGACACACGGCTCTATAAGTGCAGATGTGTCAAGAAAAAATCTCCCTTCATACATACAGATAGGAGATACCATAAGTGATGCGACGGAGAGCAAATCTGCGCAGATCACAGACATATACAGAGATTCTGTCATCACATTCAAGGTTGTGCCTGATGATGGATACAATGTAAAAGAATGGATTATAAATGGACATAAGCTGACAAGCGAGACAGAGAATATAAAGTTATATTCAGACAAGAAAGTAAATGATACCCTTAAGATCACGGTTGACGGAGATTCATCTGATGTGACAGTTATGGCTGGTCTTGAGCTGGTTGGTGATGTACTCACATTTGGTCCTGAGACAGAGGGAACAGGTGAGGTGAGCGCCATGATCACATCTACAAAGCTGGTGCTCGAATCAGGAGATATGATAGGTGCTGCTTCATATGTGGAATTCACAGCGACGGCTGCAGAAGGATATGAAGTTGCAGACTGGCTTGTAAATGGAATCAGCCAGGGTGTGGCAGAGAAGATATTTGCATACAAAGTGCCAAAGGATACGAGAGTTGATGTGAGGGCGGTGTTTGACAGACCTGTGTATAAGATAACATGGTCGGCGGACGGAGCCGGACAGATAGAGGCAGAGAACGTGACATCAGGAGAAACACTTGATGGAGAGTCTGCGGATATCAGAGGCGACAGAATGCTTAAGTTTACGGCTATTCCGGATCAGTATATGGAGTGTACGGGATACACAGTAAAGACAGCAGAGGGAACAAAGGATTACACAGCAGAGGAGCTTGGCAGCAACGTATTTGTGGTTGACAAGGTGGCATCTGACATAGATGTTGTTGCTCACTTTGCTAAGCAGGAGCTGAAGTCAGTTATAACCTTTGAGGCAAATGATGCTGCTCTTGGAACTGTGACAGCGGTATATGGACTGGAGGAGAAGGCTGAGATCACAAGTGGCGATAGCCAGGTATCCGGCGGAGATGCAGTATTTACGGCAGCTCCTGCAGATGGCCAGATGATCGAGGGCTGGTATCTTGATCCTGAGTGTACACAGGCTATAGAAGGCACTGAACTGGAGCAGACTACCTATGAGGTGAAGACTATCTACACAGATGTGGCAGTATATGTTAAGTTTGTGGAGATTCCAGAGTATACAGTTAAGGTAGGTACAACAGGAACCGGATCGGCGAAGATCACAGCATCTTCTGACGGCGAGGAACTTGAGATCGTATCAGGAGAGGTTAAGCTCAAGAGACATAAGGACCTGACGATCACAGTTACCCCTAAGGATGAATACAACACAGTTGAGCACTGGACAGTTGACGGAGTAGATGTTGATTCAGATGAACTCACATACAAGCTGACAGACATAACAAAGGATGCAGAGATATATGCATATATCGCACCATCACTTCTTGTAAATGTAATATTCAAGAATGAGGATGAAGTTAAGAAATATGACAATATAGACATCAGTACAGGTTATGCCGGCGAGGATGGAGATATAAGCGGACTTAAGCCAATAAATGCTGAGAATAACTTAGTGAGAATAGGTTCTGGCAAGGATGTAAGATTTGCCATAACACCTTCTGATGATTATATGATCCAGGCATGGACAGTCAAGTACATCAGAGGCGGAAAGGTTGTCAAGGAAGAGTCTGGCGCTGACTTTGGATTTACCAACGAGATACTTTTAAATGATGTTACAAACAGCATAGAGGTAAGTGCAGAGCTTGTTGACAGAGTTGGATATGCCATTCCTGTAGAGGGAAATTATGACAGAGATAATAATCTGATAGAGACTGCAGGTGGTGAAAGCACACCGGAGACAGCCTACACTATAACAGACCTTACAAAGATACCAGACAATGTGGTATTCAAGAATGACAATGGCGTAGTTCTTGATAATATGGTAAGAGAGAACGGAGATGCGAGTGTTGTTATTACACCTGCTGAGGGCTGGAGAATCAGAGATATAATCATTGATGAACCAGAGAACGCTGAAAATTCAGAGGAGTCAGAGAATATCATGTCAGTCCAGCCAGTGCTTGCAGAGGATGGAACTGAGACAGGAGCATATCTTGTAAGTGATGTAAACGTCACAAAGAATATGGAGTTTAAGGTTGATGCAGTTAAGCTTTACTCTGTAACAATAGCAGATACGGAGCATGGAAACATAAAGGTGACAAAGCCAGATGGCACAGAGGTGGAGAACGGTGAAATGATTGACGAGAAAACTGTTCTTACATACACAGCAACACCGGATATGTACTATGACTTTGACGCATGGACAGAGGATGCGGCAGATCAGGCTGAGAGCACATTTGAAAAAGCCCTTGACGGAAGTATCACAGTGGGAGCAGCCTTCAAGGCAAGATATGCAAAGGTAAGTATTGCCACAGTGAAGAATGGTACGGTAACTGTCACAACAGCTGACGGTAAGAAGATATCTAACGGACAGCTGGTTCAGGAAGGCACAGATATCATCTGCAAGGCAATTCCTGCAAAGCATTGTGATCTGTCAGCCTGGGGCGGAGATGCCAAAGGCAAGACTGGTACTACAGTGAAACTTACGGTGACAAAGAACATGAATATAAGCGCGGCATTCAAGTTCAGGTATGTGAAGGTAGCTATTGGAAAGACTGAAAACGGATCGATCACAATCAAGACTGCGGAAGGCAAAACAGTTAAGAATGGTGCATCAGTGATCGAGGGAACGGTTCTTATCTGCACAGCAAAGGCGGCAAAAAACTGTAAACTTGGAAGCTGGACAGGAAGCTTCAAGAGTACAAAAACTTCGGTAAAGGTTGCTGCAAATAAGAATATGAAAATCAATGCCAGGTTTGTAGCAAAAATACCGGCACAAAATACAGCTGGTATCAATAAGAATATCCATGCAGTAGTATCTGGAAACAAAGTGACAGTTGTGTGGGGTAAGGTTAACAGGGCTGACGGATATGATATATATGCACAGAAGTGCTATGTAAACTTTGACTCGAAAAGTCTTATTAAATCGGTAAAGGGCGCATCGGCAACCCGAGTTACAATATCCGGCATTAATGGCAAATCACTTGCTAAGTTAGATATGATCAAGCTGAGAGTAAAGGCATATAAGCTGGTAAATGGTAAGAAGAAGTATATAGACAATAGTGTCATGCTTCATATAGTTACCAATAGCGGCAAATATACCAACATCAAGAAGGTTCTGCTTCCACGGAAGAGCTATGTGTTGGGAGTTAAGCAGACGATTCAGCTTAAACCTGGATTTACCAAGGCGGACGCCAGCAAGATGGTGCTTGATGGCACACATGGTGCAAGGTATTTGTATGCATGTACAAATAAAAATGTTGCCACAGTTGATGCCAAAGGAAGAATAAAGGCAAAGGCCGCAGGAAAGTGTACGGTCTATGTAATTGCTGTAAATGGCACTACACAGGCTGTGCAGATTATAGTAAAATAAAAATAGTAGCTGCATGAGGTGCTTGATATCCGGCCCGTTGGGGCTGGATACAGGCACCTTTGCTGATATATACAGGGTGTTGATTATCTATACCGGGATTAAAAAGTGAGAAAAGGAGATTTGTACATATGGGGAATACGGCTTCGGGTAATAAAGGCTGTTTTATAAAACCGAAAAAAGCATGGAGACTTCTCAGAACGGCGGATGATGAGAATGTAACATCGTATATCTATGGGGTCAGTGGTTCGGGAAAGACGACTCTTGTCAGCAGATATCTTGGAACACGTAAGTACATGGTGGTGGATGCCGGCGGTATCAGACCGGATGACCTTGTGGTAGAAAGCAGCAACGCAAGAAAAATAATTGTCATAGATAATCTGCACGAGCTCTCATGGGGGGATGTGGACACAGTGAGGGAGCAGATCATAGAACTCATTAGAAGAGAAGACGTATGGGTTATACTCGTTGGCCGGTGTCCGGTTCCCCCATGGCTTTCTGCTGTAAGATTTCAAGAAGGATTTTATGTGGTGGACAGCAAGCTGCTTATGTTCAGTCTGGAGGATATAAAGAAGTATGCTGAATACGCTGGATTTAGTATCAATGAGGCACAAGTGCAGAGAATGTACTATGAGACTACAGGACTTCCGCTGGCTGTGGAGATGTGCCACATCAAATACATGGAAATGGCATATACAAGCAAGATGACAGATGATATGTATTGTGATTTTTCGAGACGCGTTGTGGATGAGATGTGTAATTACCTTGAGTATCATGTGTATGATAACTGGGATGTGGAAATGCAGGAATTTCTCATGGAAATATCCGTGGTGGATGAGTTTACAACAAAACAGGCTGAGATGATAACCGGAAGAAGTGACAGTGAGCTTTTGATCGAGAGGGCAAAGTGGCTTGGAAACTTTATGACCAGCCGGATGGATAAGGATGGCAATACACAATATCAACTGCAGTTTCACATGAGGGTCTCTATGCGCAGACGTCTTAAGCGGAAGTACGAGAAAGAGCGTATAAGAGGCCTGTATGAGAATGCCGGACTGTTTTACAGACTTAACGGAGATATAAGGAAAGCTCTAGAGATGTATGAAAATGCAGGAGTTACAGAGCGAATAGTTTCAATACTTGTCGATAATGCCAGACATGCGGCGAACAGTGGTTATTACTATGATCTGAAAAAATATTACCTGGAACTTCCGGATCATGTCATCGAGAAAAGTCCTGAGCTTATGTGTGGTATGAGCATGCTGCAGTCACTCCTTCTAAATCCTGATGAGAGTGAAAGATGGTACGACAGACTAAAATTATATGCAGATGAAAACCAGGGAAGTGCCAGGAAAAATGCAAAGGGGCTTTTGCTGTATCTGGATATTGGTCTGCCGCACAGAGGAAGTGTTGATGTATTAAAGCTTTTGAAGTCAGCATACACAATGGTCTTTAATAAGGAGGTAAGAATACAGGAATGGTCGGTTACATCCAATCTGCCTTCAATGATGAACGGTGGAAAAGATTTCTGTGAGTGGAGCAAGAGAGACAGAGAGCTGGCATCGAAGGTTGGCAGGATAGTGGAGTTTGTGCTTGGAAAATACGGAAAAGGTCTTGTAAATCTTGCTTTGGCGGAGAGTTTTCTTGAAAAGAGCGGAGATAATTACGAGGTGGCAACGCTTGCGGCAAAGGGCAGAATGCAGGCGGAAGCAGGAGGAAAAATCGAGCAGTGCTTTGTTGCTGATGGTATATTGGCGTGGCTGCATTTGCAGAACGGAAAGCCACAGGAGGCTCTTGAGGTTTTGAATGGAATAGAGGGAAAGGCTGAAAAAGAGGAAGGACAAAATCTCCTTCCCAATATATATGCATTTGAGACCAGATGCAGCCTGTACAGAGGAGATAGAGCCTGTGTTACAGGTTGGATGGAAAATGCTCCGGATGAAAATGTTGAATTCAGGATATATGACAGGTTTATCTATCTAACCAAAGTGAGAGTATACCTTCAAAGCGGACGGAATGAACAGGCATATTCGCTGCTGACAAAGCTGAGATATTATGCTGAGATGATGTCCCGTACGTATATAGGGATAGAATGTAGTGTGCTGATGGCTGTAGCTTTGCAGCGATTGAAAAATGATGACTGGAAAAAGGCAATGTGCCATGCTATGGATACTGCGATGGAATATAGCTTCACAAGGATTATATCCAGAGAAGGTGCGGCGGTGAATACTCTTATAAATACCTGTGGATGGAAAGTCGAGAAAGATGGTGCTGACGATAAGGAGATAGCCGCAAGAAGGGCATATTTCAGACAACTGCAGAAGGAGACTGAGAGTATGACGAGATACTACCCCGGATATATGAAAGCGGGAGTGGATGATGTTCAACTCAGTGAGACGGCTACAGCCATACTTAAATTGCAGGCAGAGGGCTTGTCCAGACAGAAGATAGCGGACAGACTCAACATGTCGGAGGCGAATGTAAAGTATCATCTGAACCAGGTGTACAGGAAACTCGGGGTGACTGATAAGGCCGGGGCGGTCAGGGAGGCATCTAACAGGGGACTTATCTAGTGATTGTGAGATTTGTGTTCGGTGGTGATTTACTTGAATACACCGCATGTAAAAGTTGTATATGAATGTATATAATTAGGGTGGAAAAACTTAGATTGTTGTTGTATTATGTCTATAATTATGATTACATACGAATCAGTAACGTCAGATTGAGATGAGGATAATTTCCGTATGGCATAAAAGTGTTGGTGAAGATGGCGTTTGGAACTTAGAGAATGAGCGAGTACGGACGGATTCGTATTTGACAGGTATTCAAGGAGGAATTACGACGTGAATTTTTTGGAAGAGAGAATAACTAAGGATGGAATAGTAAAGGAGGGCAATGTTCTCAAGGTGGATAGTTTCCTGAACCACCAGATGGATATACGTCTGTTTGATCAGATCGGTGAGGAGTTCAAGAAGAGATTTGAGGGAACAGAGATCAACAAGATCCTTACTATAGAGGCATCCGGAATAGGCATTGCCTGTGTTGTTGCCAGACATTTTGACGTGCCTGTTGTATTTGCGAAGAAGTCAAAGAGCATTAATATAGAGGGCGATGTGTATGTGGCAGAGGTTGAGTCATTTACACACAAGTGTAAGAATCAGGTTATCGTATCCAAAAAATTTATAAATCCGGAGGACAAGATTCTTATCATAGATGATTTCCTTGCAAATGGATGTGCGCTTCAGGGACTCATCTCCATAGTCAAGTCAGCAGGCGCCAGCGTAGAGGGAATCGGAATCGCAGTTGAGAAGGGCTTCCAGACAGGTGGTCAGGTCATCAGGAATCTCGGATATCATCTTGAGTCGCTTGCGATAGTGGACAGCATGGACGCTGCTACGGGCGAGATAAAGTTCAGGGAGCAGTAGGATCGCTGTGGGATATTTGCTGAGAGGTGGGGTATATGGGAAATAACAATTTAGAAGAAAAAAATGTTTCTATGCCTGAGAAAATTGGAGGCGTAATATTTGGCATATGGTTTGTTGCCAGTATTATAGCCGGATTTGTTGCAAGTGAGATCGGAACGGATGCTGTTATGCTTGTTGTGGGGCAGTTTTTTGCCGGGATAGTTCTTGTCATAATTCTAAAGACTCTTATTCCGATGATTAAGAAGCGAAAGCGGGGGAGCATCATCGGTATAGTGTTCATATCTGTGTTTGCCGGTGCTGCATCGGCGCTGATATGGGCGGCGTGTGCTGTGAAAGATGGCTCTTTCGCGGATAAGATAGTATTGCTCCCGGAACGGATATTGGGGAGAGAAAATTGCAATGTTGGAGCATTTTATGCAGAGATATTTGTCTGTGCATTCTTTGTGGTCAGTGCAATAACACTGCTCTCTGTGATATGTAAGAGAAAAGCGCTTGAGCGAAGATGTTCATTTACTGTGAAAGCTGTATGCCATGATGTACGTGCAGATATGAGACAGGATATGAGAGCCGGCAGAAGATATCCGGAGGCGGGAGTATTTGAATTTACATACAGGGATAAGCAGTATAAAGTGTATGAGCAGACATATGTATATGGACTGAATATAAGTAAAGGCGATGTGGTATATCTTTATATCAATCCAGAAAATCCGTACGAATTTTATCTGGAAAACAGTGGTATATTCAGCAGTCAGGCGATATGGTCAGCAGTTTTTTTGATGGTTATATCAGGTTTGATGGCCGCAGGCTGCAATTTGTTGATTTTTAGGTGAAAAAATAGCCAGGTGTATGTTCTCCAATTTGGAGAATATGTACCTGGCTGTTTCTACGTAATTTTATCTGAAACTCTTCAGCCAATTGACGAGAGAGTCGTGCCAGATATTATCTACGACTGTCTTTTTCATCTGTGCGTCAACAGGTCCGTTTCCGGCAAGCTTTGCAAGGACTGCAGCCTGAAGCTCTGGAACTGTCATGGATTCCGGAGACTTGCTCCAGTCAACTGTGATGGTTTCTGGATCAACCGGGGTGTCGGCGGCAGCTTGGGCAGAAGCGTCCTTGGCTGAATCTTTTACCTCGTTGGCGGCAGTAGTATTCTTCTCAATATCAGTAGTGTTTTTCTTAGCATCTGCAGATTCTGTAGCAGTCACAATGTCTTTGGATTCTTTGGATTCTATCTTTGGTTCAGCTTCCTTATTGCCTTTTGCATCGGTAGCTGTTTCAGATGCTGCTTTATCTTCTGTGTTGGTCTTAGCTTCGCTATCAGTCTTCGTCACAACCTTAACCGGCTTTACATCCAGGTCTGTTACCTCAGGCACCCAGATCTCACCACTGTTTGCAGGCTGGGTTATGTTGATATGACCATCCTGTACAGATACCTTTTCGCCTGACAGGGCGCCGATGTATGCTGTGCAGTTCCCTGCTGCAAGGTGCATTCCGGCCGGTGCATCGTCATTGTTCACTGACACGATGACACGTGTTCCGTCAAGATCTCTTGCGTATGCGAACTGTCTGTTGGTGAGCATCAGCTCATCGTAGCTGCCATATGACAGTGCAGGAACAGCCTGACGTACCTTGCCGAGTGCGGCAATGAGTGCCGTGCAAGGGTTAGTTTTTACTGAATCTTTGTAATCTTCTATATTGAGAGCTGGTCTTAAGGAATCGTCCGAGCCATATTCCTTGCGTCCCTCAATACCAAATTCTGAACCGTAGTATATGCTAGGCACACCCGGAAGAGTGTAGAGCAATACATGTACAGGTGCAAAATGAGCCTTATTGGTAAGCTTTGTATAGATACGCTCCACATCATGGTTGTCTACGAAGTTGTAGAGCTTTAATGTTCCCATGTTCTGGAGACGTCTTACAGTGTGCGCGATTTCAAAATAGTTGTGGTCATTGTGGCCGCTGTACAGAGCCTTGTGAAGTGTGTAGTTGGTGACACTGTGAAGAGTCTCGCCGTTTACCCAGCGGCTGTAGTCGCCGTGGATGACCTCACCCATGAGCCAGAAATCCGGCTTCACTTCATTTGCTGTGCGGCGCAGTGCCTTCATGAAATCAAAATCAAGGACGTCCGCAGCGTCAAGTCTGATTCCGTCCACATCGAACTCACTCACCCAGAAACGAATCACATCGCATATATAGTCAACGACAGCCGGATTCTTCTGATTCAGCTTGACGAGAAGGTTATAGCCTCCCCAGTTGTCGTAAGAGAAACCGTCGTTGTACTCGTTGTTGCCCCAGAAATTCACGTTGCAGTACCAGTCTTTGTACTGTGAATTCTCTCTGTTTGCCTGGATGTCCTTGAATGCGAAGAAGTCACGGCCTGTGTGGTTGAACACTCCGTCGAAGATGACCTTTATTCCCTGTTCATGGCAGTAAGCCACAAATGCTGTCAGGTCCTCATTTGTTCCGAGACGGGAGTCGAGCTTCTTGTAATCTGTAGTCTCGTAGCCGTGTCCGACTGACTCAAAGAGTGGTCCGATGTACAGTGCTGAACCGCCGATCTCCTTTATATGATCCACCCATGGAAGCAGGGTGTTTAAGCGGTGAACAGGCTCACCGTAGTCGTTCTGTTTAGGGGCTCCTGCAAGTCCCAATGGATAAATGTGATAAAATACTGCCTCATCATACCATGCCATAGTTATCCCTCCATTTTTTAAAATTAGCATTTACATTATACTAAAAAAATTAGGAAAAAGCGACAAAAAAACATGTCTATATTGCACGAACTATGGTATAATCATTTCTGTTGAAATGGACAAAAAAATACAGGAAAGAAAATGAGTAAAGAACAAGCTAAAACAGCAAATTCGGAGCGCGATGATAATTGCAGGAATAGGCTCCCTTATCCAGATCTTCCCTAAGATTGTGCAGACGGTATTTGCTGAGAACTGTGTGGCTGTTGTATTCATAGTTGCCATCATTCTGAATCTTGTGCTTCCTAAGAACATGGATGTCCACGAGACCCCAAAGACTGAGGATGCAGAGTAGGTCCAATAAAACATACAGATTATCCGAGAGGAAAACTTACAAGAGGTGTAAGTGTTAATCACAGCGTCGTTCTGATATTATGATATCAGAGCGGCGCTGCTTTTGTATTAACGTGGGCAACGAGCAAAAGTCCGTGATAGCACTCCGACCCCATGAAAATAAGAAAGGTGAACAATATGGATAGTTTATTAAAGATAGAATCACTGAAGAAATACTATGGCAAAAAGCCAAACCAGACTAAGGCTCTGGACGGCATATCATTTCAGATCATGCCGGGGGAGTTCCTTGGCATCATGGGTAGCAGTGGATCGGGAAAGTCCACACTGCTGAACTGTATCGCAACGGTCATAAAGCCTGACAGCGGAACCATAGAGCTCCAGGGCAAAGAGATACAGGTGCTTAAAGGTGCGAAGCTTGCGCAGTACAGAGGCAGGGAGATAGGTTATCTGTTCCAGAACTTTGAACTTCTGGACAATCTAACAGGCAGAGAGAACATTATGGTTCCGTTGTCAATACACGGTGTATCCGAGGATGAGAGCAGAAGCAGACTGGAAAAGCTTTCATCATATCTGGAGATAGATAACGTGCTTGACAAATTCCCGTCGCAGATGTCTGGTGGTCAGAGACAGAGGGTTGCGGCCGCCAGAGCGCTCATACTTAATCCGGGGATCATTCTTGCGGACGAGCCGACCGGAGCACTCGACTCAAGAAATGCAAAGTCACTCATGGAGAAGCTGTTGGGACTGAACAGGGATGACAACACTACCATACTTATGGTGACCCACGACTCAAATGCGGCCAGCTTCTGCAAGAGGATACTCTTCATACAGGATGGCAGGATATTCCATGAGCTCAGAAGAGATATGGAGAGAGAGTCGCAGCAGGAGTTTTATGAGAGGATACTCAAGCTGATGGCGCAGATGGGAGGAGGCAGCGCAAATGTTCTTTAAACTCGCAATGAGGAACAGCAGGAGAAGCAGGAAAGAGAATGGTCTGTTCTTCGCTTCGCTGGTTGTGTCCATAGTGGCATTTTATATCATATTGGCGCTGTCCCATCAGGATGTGATGATATTCCTGAGAAGTCTTGAAAGCGATGCGGTGAACAGTCTTCTTCAGATAGCGGCGGTGTTCTATGTATTTTCACTGGTCATGTTGTTCTTTCTTATATACTATGCAAGCAAATACCAGCTCGAACGACGGAGGCACGAACTTGGAATGTATATAATGATGGGGATGAGAAGATCAAAGCTTTTTGCCCTGCTGATGGCGGAGGATCTGGGCAGCAGCGTAGTGGCTCTGCTCATCGGACTTCCTATAGCGATCCTGGTGTCTGAGGTGGTCAGCCTTCTCACAGCCAGACTGGTAGGTCTTGGCGTTATAGGTCATCACGTATCATTTTCACTGCAGGCAGTCATACTGACAACTGTTGGATTTGTAGCGATAAAGCTTGCAGCATTTCTCATACTGAGCGGTAAGCTTGCAAGAAAGCAGATAGGCGATCTCCTTGTAGATACACCGGAGACAGAGAAGAAACAGCTTCCGGCTCCTGTGTATGGTGTGAGTGCAGTCTTCGGTCTTGTTGCGCTGGTCATTGCATACTGTCAGGGAATAGGCGGCTATTCGTGGATCAGCGTAAAATATATGGCGGTCACCATAACACTGGGATTTGTTGGCATGTTCCTGCTGTTTTTCGGTCTCAGGCTCTTTGTTGATGCACTGGCCAGACGTGCAAATGGCTCAAAACCACTTGCTGTGTTCGGTTTCAGGCAGATACACGAAAATGTGGTAACAAAATCTGGAACGCTTGCAATAAGCTCGATACTCATACTCGGCGCTCTGTGCTGCTGCGGTTCGGGCGTTGGCATATGTATATCCAGACAGAATACGTATCATGTGCTCGATTATACATTTGCCTCATATGGGGATGACGCTGAGGCGGACAGCAGGAATATCCGCGCGAAGCTGGAGGAAGCCGGCGTGTTGGAGGATTTCTCGGACGTATTCGATATGAAGCTTGGTTATATAAAGATGGGTGAAAATGAGTCCCATGATGATGCTGTGAACGTGGGGAATGTCATATCTGAGCTTGAAAAACTCAAAGTTTCAGAGGACAGGGATGTGCTTATAAATAACATGTCTTACATGACATACCCTTACCTGATCCAGGAGAGTGCGTACAACAAGGTGCTTGAGGCTGCGGGAAAGGAGCCTTTGGAGCTCGGAGAAAATGAACTGGCACTCTATACGGATTTCTTTACTGATTACCGCAGGGGTTTACTGAATGAGGTATTGGCAGAGAGTCCGGAGGTGGATGTAAGAGGAGATGAGTATCATCTGATCGGAGAGGTCCAGACCACGAAGATCGTGACAGATTCATCGATAACCCTGTCGTTCGGACTTATCGTGGACGATGATACATTTGCCAGATTGACAAATGACAATTACGAGTTATATGTAAATGCCATTCTCAAAAAGGATATCGTGGACGGTAAGGGCCTCATGAAAGCCATAATGGATGAAAATGAGAAGCTTGACGGCATAGATTTTGAGAGCATAAACGCTGATTGCGAGAGTTATCTGCAGAACATAGGAAGAAATATGTTCTACACGGTGGCTGCAGGATATATAACGCTTTATCTGGCGGTGGTGTTCCTCATAATTGCAAATACCATAATCGGTGTTCAGTTCCTGATGGGACAGAGAAAGTCCGGCAGAAGGTACAGAACCCTTGTGAAGCTTGGCGCGACATACGAAATGCTCTGCAGCTCAGCAAACAGACAGGTGGGCTGGTATTTTGGAATCCCGGTTGCCGTGGCGGCGGTCAGCAGTATATTCGGTGTGCGTGCTCTGCTCACGGGAATCCTGTCAGAATTCATGCGCGGCAGAGTGAAACAGATACTTATCATAGCTGCGGTTATGATAATCCTGTTGTGTGTGGTAGAATATATCTATATGACAGCGGTGAAACGCTCAAGCAACAGATATCTCATGGCGATGATGACACCGGAAAGGGTTGAGTAAACGGTGAAGTGTGTGATGGTGGTTGAGGACGATGTCCTCATGTGCGATGAACTTCTGGATATGCTGACAAAGGCAGGATACAGGGCAGTTAAGCCAGATGGATTTGACAACATAATAGAACAGATACTGGACATGGCTCCGGATATTCTTCTGCTGGATATCAATCTTCCTGGCAGGAGCGGCTTTGACATATGCCGGGAGATCAAGAGGCGGAGCTCTGTCCCTGTGCTGGTTCTCACATCGAGGGACCAGCTAAAGGACGAGCTCCATGCGCTGGAGCTGGGCGCTGATGAATTCCTCACGAAGCCATGTCGCCGTGAGCGGCTTCTGGCCCGGGTGGCAAATGTGCTCAAGAGGTACGAGGGCAGACAGAACCTGATCGAAGGAGAAGGGTTTCTTCTGGACACTCAGACATACACTCTGTATATAGATGGGAGATCTGCGGTGTTTCCACAGAATCAGGGACGTATATTTGAAACACTTATGACAAACGGAGGAGATGTCGTGTCTAAGGAGAAGCTTTGTGAGGCAGTGTGGGGCACATCGGAGTATATAGATGAAAATGCCCTGCAGGTGAATCTTACAAGACTCAAAAAGACAATGGCGGGACTGGATATAAAGGCAAAGATCATAGCTGTAAGAGGCGTTGGATACAAGCTTGAGTAATTGAGAGAATATGAAAAGATTTGGACTTGTTATAAAACAGAATATTGTCTGGCTTGGTCTGCTGCTTCTGACAGACGTGGCGTTCTGCTTCTTCATGTGGCTTGTGGCACCAGAGGCATTTGTCAGAATAGGGGTGCTGGTTGGCGTGTTCACTGTGATACTGTTCGCGGCGGTGTGCTCGGTGCTGTGTATAAAGGACAGGAAGAAAATTGAGGCGTTCAGGAGATTTGTCGCTGCCCCGGATGAACAGGGCGAGATAGAAATGAGGAGCCTGTGCGGGGCTTCTGAACAGGAATATGTGAGCGTGCTGTCGGAGGAGCTTCACGATCTGAGAGATTCAGTGATGCAGAGTGGCAGACAGCTCAGGGACTATCAGGAGTATGTGGAGAACTGGGCACATGAGATCAAGACCCCCATCTCTCTGCTGACATTTGTGGTGGACAACAGGAGAGATGAGCTGCCTCATAATGTTGTGACGAAGATGGACAATGTGACCAGCCAGATGCAGAACTATGTGGATCAGATGCTCTACTACGCCAGACTGAAAAGCGATTCCAAGGATTATTTCATGGAGAGCATAGATGTGGAAGAATGCGTGGATGAGGTGATAGCTGACTACAGATCACTGCTTGAGGAGAGGGGCATACGGGTCAGAAAATGTCTTGAGAACGGAGCAGTGTACAGTGACCGCAGGGGATTGCAGTTTATACTCGGTCAGCTTGTGAGCAATTCCATGAAATACACAAATGAACAGCCGGAGATATCATTTGACTTCTGGACGGCGGGCAACAAAAAGCTGCTGTCCGTGAGTGACAATGGCATAGGTGTAAAGAGCTGTGACATGCCATACATATTCGAGAAGGGTGTCACGGGTGATTCGGGTGAGAACAGGAAGCATGCAACGGGCATGGGACTGTATCTTGTCAGTGAGATGGCGCATGATCTGGGTATCACAGTGACGGCAAATTCAAAGTGGCAGAATGGATTCGAGATAGTACTTGAATTCCCGGATGTGGAGACAAAGATATAAAAGTGAGGAGGCAGATACAGTGTTGTGCGTATCTGCCTCCTCACTTTTTACCGGGATATTTTATAATAAATTTATGAGTGGTGGTCTGTTAATAATCACTTTGATATTCTATAATGTAAGCATTGGCTGTAATTTAGTTGACGGTGCAAAGTCAGTTTAAGCCAGCCATTTGCCGAAGGCAAATTTTGCATGGCTGGTGTTCAATGGATGTGTCAAGTTTTCTATGAAAACTTGACATGTAGCGCCAGCCATTTGCCGAAGGCAAATTTTGCATGGCTGGTGTTCAATGGAAAGGAGAATGTCATTATAGAGATCAGAAAAGCGGCAGCAGAGGATTTTGATATTGTATTTGATTTTATAGAAAAATTATGGACATATAATACATATGACAGGGAAGAAATACGCAAAGTATATATGGACGTTATAGATGACGAACGCAGCTTTGCGTTTTTATTATGGGATGAAGGCATTTGCAGGGGCATGTGCCATGGAGACTATTTCAATACATTCTGGATGTCGGGACTCACATGCTATGTGTCAAGCCTCATAACAAGAGAGGAGGACCGCGGCAAGGGATATGGTGTGGCACTCCTGGATCATGCAAAGGAGCTTGCAAAGCAGAGGGGCTGTAAGGCCATCACCCTTGATTCCGGTCTTCCGCGGACAGGGGCACATGGCTTCTATGAACACTATGGATTTGAAAAGAGCTGTTATGGCTTTGAACTGACGATATGATTATCTGCAGAGATTTGAAAGGAGACAAAATATGTGTACAGCAGCGACATATAAGACAAAGGATTTCTATTTTGGAAGAACGCTGGATTATGAATTCTCGTACGGCGATGAGATTACCGTGACTCCGAGAAATTATCCGTTTGAATTCAGATATATGGGAAGGAAAAACAGTCACTATGCAATGATAGGCATGGCGCATGTGGCGGGGGGATATCCTCTCTACTACGATGCTATAAATGAGAAGGGGCTTGGAATGGCAGGCCTGAATTTTGTCGGAAATGCAGTGTATCAGGAAGCGGATGAGAGTGGTGAGAGGGACAATGTAGCCCAGTACGAGTTCATCCCGTGGATACTCGGAAGCTGCGCCAGCGTGGGTGAGGCAAGGGTAGCTCTGGACAGGATGAACCTGACCGGCACACCATTTTCTGAGCAGCTTCCTACAGCGCAGCTCCACTGGATCATTGCAGACAGAAATGGTGCAATAACAGTGGAGTGTATGGCAGATGGGCTGCATGTGTATGAGAATCCGGTTGGGGTTCTCACGAACAACCCGCCATTTCCTCAGCAGATGTTCCTGCTCAATCAGTATATGGGGCTGTCACCAAAGCAGCCGGTGAACACGTTTGCACCAGAGGTGGGACTTGTCACTTACAGCCGTGGCATGGGGGCCATAGGACTTCCGGGAGACCTGTCATCCACGTCGAGATTTGCCCGGGTGGCATTTGTAAAACAGAACAGTATGTCCGCAGATTCAGAGGCTGAGAGTGTAAGCCAGTTCTTCCACATACTTGGCTCTGTGGATCAGCAGAGGGGCTGCTGCGAGGTGGCAGCGGACAAATATGAGATCACCATATACACGTCCTGCTGCAATGCTGACAAGGGAATATACTATTACAATACCTACGAGGGTCATCAGATAAATGCAGTGGATATGAACAGAGAGGATCTGGATAGCAGTTCGCTTGCCAGATATCCGCTTATCCAGGGGGAGAATATCAATTGGCAGAACTGATGTATATGGCTTACAAGGGAGAAAGGATGCTGTATGAGTAAAAGCAAGGTTACGATAAAAGAAATAGCGGATATGGCCGGGGTGTCCATAGCCACTGTATCACATGTTATAAACAGGACAAGGTATGTAAGACCTGAGCTTGTGGATAAGATAGAGAAGATCATAGTAGAGACCGGATATCAGAATAAGATAGCAGATAAGGAGAGAAAACTGCTGGTTGGCCGGGAGTCCACGATAGTTGCAGTCATTCCAAACATTGAAAGTACGATATACAGAGATGTGGTAGCTTATGTGAAGCAGCTTGTCAGTGTACAAGGATATCAGTTCCTTGTGGCGATAACAGATAATGATCTCAAGGAGGAGGCGCAGGTGCTTGCCGGACTTCTGGTGAACAAGAAGGTTGCGGGTATCATACATGCGCCGGTGAGCGATGTGGCATCTAACTATACAAAGCTCATACAGTCGGGTGTTCCATTTGTCTGTGTGGAGAGAAATATACTCGGTGAGGGAATAGATTCCGTTGAGTTCAGGGATCGTGAGGCGATATTCAAAGGGGCGGATTATCTGTTGTCCAGCGGACACAAGAATGTATTGTTCTTCCGGGAGAGCACGGACAGCACGACGAAGGACGAGAGGACCAGGGGCTTTTTAAATGCGCTGGAGAAGTACAACATCAATACAAATGATGCAAATATAGTGGATGTGACCCTGGAAAATGGCGAGGATGACTGTATGCTCGTCATCCAGAAGGCGCTCCGCAGGTACAGGCCGACCGCGGTCCTTGCGGGAGGCAACAGAATAACGCTCTATCTCATGAAGACGCTGAGAGATATGGGAATCGACTGTCCGGGAGAGATATCTGTGGTTGGGTTTGGTGATGAGAGCTGGTCGGAACTTACATATCCTCCGCTTACCATAATCAGAAGAGATGTGAAGGGCTTAAGCGCCAAGGCAGTTGGAATGCTTTTTGAGAAGATCAACACAGGTGCGGCCATATCCCATGACTGCTATGCCGATGTGGAACTGGTTGTCAGGAAATCCACCAAGATGCTGGATAATGGACCATTTGGAGATAAGGCAGCTGCCCCGGATTCCGTGGTGCTGACGAAGGAGGAAAAACAGAGGCTGAAGGCAGGACATTTCAGAGTGGCCATATCATTTCATTATACCGGTACGTCCTGGGCGGAGCTTCATGAGAAGGGTATACGTGAGGAGCTGGAGCAGTTCGGAATAGATGTGGTGTCGGTTATGGATGCACACTTTGACTCTGAACTTCAGAATGCACAGCTCGATGGAATAAGGCTTCAGAAGCCGGACGCAGTTATAGCTATTCCGGCGGATGACAGTCGTACCAGAGAGAAGTTTCAGGAGCTTTCCAAGGTGTCAAAGCTGGTGTTCATAAGCAATGTTCCGGATGGCATGTCCAAGAACAGCTATGTGTCCTGTGTATCAGTAAATGAGTCGGAGAACGGAACGAACACTGGAAGAATGCTGGGGGAATACTGCAAGGAGAATAAGAAAAAAAAGGCAGGCTTCATTATTCATGGTGCGGCATTCTACGGAACAAGAGTCAGGGATACCGCCGCTGAGAGGATAATCAAGGACAGTTATCCTGATATTGACATAGTTACGATCAGGAGTTTTGGAGAGATATCCAATGCATATCAGGTAGCCAAGGACGTGATAACTGCCAATCCTGAAATTGAGGCAATGTATGTGAGCTGGGATCGCCCGGCACTTCTGGCTATAAAGGCACTCAAGGAGCTTGGCAGGGAGGATGTGGCGGTGTTCACAACTGATCTTGACCATGGTATAGCCCGGTGCATGGAGGAAGGAATAGTCAAAGGACTCAGCACACAGAGACCATACGAGCAGGGAAGGGCGGCCGCGGCAGTCGTTGCCAAGTCCCTGGTAAGTGAAGAACAGCTTCCAAAGTATGTGGGAGTTCAGCCGTATCAGGTCGAGCCGAAACAGCTCAGGCTTGCATGGAAGGAAATCTTTCATGAGTCCATGCCGGACAGACTAAGGTGATATGACATCCGTCAGAGAGAAAAATATCTCTCTGGCGGATTTTTTGTGTTTAGATACAAGACTTCGGAATATTGTATCTTTTTCGCCTGAGAAGTTCCAAAGGATACAATTTTGTGTCCAAGTTGCTGTAACCACACCCAAAAGAGAAAATTCCCGGGGAAGTGGTACCGGAGACAAAGGACAAGATTACAAGATACAAGGTGACAAGTAACGGGTGTCAATCATACACTACAAATCCCATAAATATGACATATCGTAAAATATTTACGTAAAAAATAATAAAAGACCTGCGAACCCTATAATGCAATCGGGTGTTATTTGTACATAATGACGAATAAACAATAAATAAAACACTTGATATTGACAATAACCGACAAAGGCTATATCATCAAAACATGCAAGGGACGAAAAACAGTTTAAAATTTACGTAAATTAAACCGGTTGTAAACAGTTTTTCGACAACGAGTTAGCAAAATAAAACGCATGATATTGGAGGTAAAAATTATGAGAAAATTTAAAAAGTTATTAGCAGTTGGAGCATGCCTGTGCATGTCACTCAGTTTACTGGCAGGTTGTGGATCAGGTTCAGGGAACGCTTCGGGCAACGGTTCATCTGAATCAGGTACAAAACAGGAGAGCACAAAGTCATCTGACCTGTCATTTGCATTCTGTACAAACACACTCAACAACACATTCCAGAGTTCGATCGATGCAAAGCTCAAGGAGCTCTGCGATGCAAATGGAATTTCATACACTTGTCTTGACCCTGATTACGATCTGAACACACAGCTCAGCCAGTTATCAGACGTGGCAAATAGTGGATACGACGCAGTGTTCATCATCCCGGTTGATTCAGCAGGTATCACATCAGGTCTTGCAGAGATCAAGGATGCAGGAATCCCAATCTTCAATGTAGATACAGCAGTTATCGAGGATGACATAGAGAACTTCGTAACACAGTTCGTTGGAACAAATGCTTACATGGCAGGACAGCTTGTCGGTGAGCAGATGGCTAAGGATTATCCGGACGGAGCAGACATTGCGATCCTTGACTTCCCATCAAATGAGAGTTGTGTAGACCGTGTAAATGGTTTCCTTGACGGACTTGGTGATAACAAGGATAAGTTCAACATCGTAGCACAGCAGGATGGCGAGGCAGCACTTGATGCATCAATGAGCCTTGCAGAGGATATCATCACAGCAAACACAGATCTTCAGGCATTCTTCTGTATCAATGATCCTTCAGCACTTGGCGCTGCAGCAGCGGTTAAGGCAGCAAATAAGACTGGCAAGATCGGCGTGTACAGTATCGATGCTTCACCAGATGGCAAGCAGGCACTCCTTGACGGTGAGTTCACAGCAGTTGCATGTCAGGTTCCTGTACAGATTGCTGAGTACGCATTCAACGCAGCACAGAAGTATGTGGGCGGAGATACAACCATCGACGAGAAGAAGGTATATCTTGACTCACACCTCGTACTCAAGGATGAGGCTGAGCAGACAGTTAACGATTGGCAGTAAGGCCGGATCGAAGCCGGCAGTAACAGCACGGGGCTGCCCCCGGCTGGACATACATGACACAACGTAGGTGTATATAACACGGGAGAGACCGGGGATCTTAGATCTCCGGCCGAGATCCCGAAAAAGCAGGATAACAAAAGATCTATTTTAGAAACTTGGAGGTTTAATATGGGACAGACAGTTCTGGAAATGATAGGGATAAAGAAAAGCTTCTCCGGAATATATGCTTTAAGTGGCATCGACTTTTCCCTTGAGCTGGGAGAGGTACATGCACTGCTCGGTGAGAATGGTGCAGGAAAGTCCACACTGATCAAGGTCCTCGGCGGAATTTACCAGCCCGACAGCGGAATCATCAAGGTAAATGGCAAGGAGGTCAAGATCAACGGAGTTCCGGCTGCCAGAGAAAATGGTATAGGAATAATACATCAGGAAATCGTACTTGTTCCATATCTTTCGGTGGCACAGAATCTGTTTCTCGGCAGAGAGATAAGGACAAAGCTCGGAACGCTGGACTTTGCAGAGATGAACAGAAGAGCAGAGGAGATGATATCATCCCTCGGTGTGAATATAAAAGCAGACACTATAGTAGAAAATCTGACCATCGCACAGCAGCAGATGGTGGAGATCGTCAAGGCGGTCTCATTCAACGGTAAGATCATAGTTATGGATGAGCCTACCTCATCACTTTCAAATGAAGAGGTGGAGCAGTTATTTGAGATCATTGAGAATCTCAGAAAGAAACAGGTAAGTATAATCTACATCTCCCATAGAATGGAGGAGCTCTTCAGGATATCTGACAGAGTTACCGTCATCAGGGATGGTGCATACGTAGGAACAAAAAAGACATCAGAGACAAGCCCGAATGAGCTGGTTGCGATGATGGTAGGAAGAGATCTGGAGAGCTTCTATGCAAGAGATTACTGCGACATGGACAAGGCAGAGGTTGCTCTGGAGGTAAAGAATCTTTCCCAGACAGGTGTCTTTGAAGATATAAGTTTTTCGGTACACAAGGGCGAGATCCTGGGCTTCTCAGGTCTGGTCGGTGCCGGACGAAGTGAGATCATGGAGGCGGTATTTGGCGCGACACGGCTTACATCGGGAGAGGTGATACTCGGAGGAAAGCCGGTTCACTTCAAGAATCCAATGCAGGCTATCAAGGCAGGCATAGCACTGGTTCCGGAGGACAGAAAGAAACAGGGACTGGTACTCGGCAACAGCGTGGCATTCAACCTCACACTCTCATCCCTCAGATTCTATATGAATGGAATCGCAATAAGCGAGAAGAAGCGCGGCGAGGTAATAGACCATTATTCACAGAGACTTAGGATAAAGGCGGCATCGCCAGAGATTGAGGCGGGCAGCCTGTCAGGTGGAAACCAGCAGAAGGTGGTTCTGGGCAAATGGCTTGCGACCAAGCCGGATGTACTTATTCTGGATGAGCCGACCAGAGGCGTGGATGTAAATGCAAAATTTGAGATATACACAGTAATCAATGAACTGGCAAAGGAAGGCATAGCGATAATCATGGTATCCAGTGAGCTTCCTGAGATCATCAACATGTGCGACAACGTATGTGTGGTCAGAGCCGGAAGACTCGTGAAGAAGCTGTCAAAGGACGAGCTCTCACAGGAAGAGATAATGAAATACGCTGCAGGAGGTATCGAATAATATGGGCGAGACAAAGAAGAATTCAAAAGCAACTTCTATATTAAAGAACAATCCCCTGACATCCATAGTCAAGGGCAACATAGGAATCATAGTGGTTCTGATAATCATGTGTGTGGCGGTAGCACTTGCCACGGACAAGTTCCTCACGACCAACAACATCATATCAGTGCTTAGACAGATATCGATCAACACATACATAGCACTTGGAATGACACTGATAATAATACTTGGACACATTGACTTGTCAGTTGGATCGATAGTAGCCATGTCGGGAACCCTGACCGTAGGATTTATAGTTAACCAGGGACTCCCTCTCGGCGTTGCAATAGTAGCAGGACTTCTGGTTGGTACAGCAGCGGGCTTTATAAGTGGTTTTATAGTTGCTAACTTCAAGGTGCCTGCATTCATCATCACAATGGCCATGATGAACATAGCAAGTGGTATAGCTTATGTCTACACAGGTGGACAGTCAACACGTATCACCAACAAGCTCTTCATCGAGATCGGAACAGGATACCTGTTCAATGTGATCCCACTCCCTGTAGTGTACATGGTAGTGCTCATCATACTGTTCAGCTTCATCCTCAGTAAGACAAAGTTTGGAACATATATATATGCGATAGGTGGTAACCGCGAGGCTGCAAGACTCTCAGGTGTACCTATCAAGAAGATAGAGATCATAGTATTTACAATATCTGGACTTCTCTCAGCATTTGCAGGACTTGTACTTTGTTCAAGAATGTACTCAGGCCAGCCTTCAGTAGGAAGCGGATACGAACTTGATGCCATCGCAGCCTGCGTACTTGGCGGAACATCCATGACAGGAGGTAAAGGAAGGATCAGTGGAACCGTATTTGGTGCCATGGTCATCGGAATCATCTCAAATGGTCTTAACCTTATCGGAGTGTCATCATACTGGCAGCTCATCATCAAGGGTCTTATCATCGCATGTGCGGTACTCCTTGATGGACAGAAGGGCAAGCTTGAGCTTCTCAAGAAGAAGAAACTGGCAGCAAACTAGTAGAAAGAGAGGACTGATAATATGGAGATTTTTAGAAAGATGTCCTTCGCGGATTCCACGGGAGATGCAATACCTTTCTACCACGAGGGCAAATATCATATATTCTCACTGACTTCCCCTCCGGGAACAACAGTGTACCCGGCAAGACTCAGAACAACATGGAGCCACAGTGTATCAGATGATCTGGTGCACTGGGAGGAGCTTCCTACAGCGCTCTATCCGGGCGAGGGCGACGAGCCGGATGCATCAGGAGTGTGGACAGGCTCAGTTATATATGGCGAGGGCAAATACCATGCATTCTATACAGGCTACTGCCTCACCGCAGAGTATCAGCAGACCATATGCCACGCTACAAGCGACGATGGAATCACGTGGGTGAAGGATGCAGCCAATCCGGTCATCACACCTATGATAGAGCTTTACGAGAAGCTTGACTGGAGAGATCCATATGTATTCTACAATGAGGAGGACAAATGTTACTGGATCCTCATATCAGCGAGAAGGTTGGATATGCCGATAACCAGAAGGGGCTGTATAGTTCTCTACAGATCAAAGGATCTTGTCAACTGGGAATATTACGGACCGATATATTCGCCGGGACACACCAACTGTCCTGAGTGCCCTGAGATGTACAAGATGGGAGATAATTGGTATCTCTCATACTCAAGATTCTCAGAATATGTAAATACAATATACAGAGTTGCAAAGTCACCATTTGGCCCATGGAGAAAGCCAAAGAAGGATGGCATAGGCGGAAGAAGATTCTACGCAGCCAAGTCCATGCAGGATGATGACGGCAGACGCTTCTACTTCGGTTGGGCTCACGACAGAGCAGACAGAAGCGACAGAGGTGAATGGTACTGGGGCGGAACCTTCTGCGTGCCGCATGAGGTAGTTGCCACAGCGGATGGAGGACTTGACGTAAAGCTTCCAAAGGAATATGAGCATGTATTTGAGAAGCCTGTGGCATGGGATTACATCCCTGTACTTGGAAATGCAGAGCTTCACGGAGACAGACTGGTTGAGATGGATTCAGTAAGCACATGTACATACGGATTCCTTGGACACAACGAGGAGAGCTACATGCTGAAGTGCAAGATCATGCCTAGAGAGGTGTATGACCATTTCGGTATACTGCTCAAGTCAGACAAGGAAGCAAGCGGATGCCTTCTCCTTGAGTTCGATGTGGCCATGCAGAGAGTGTCACTGGTAAATCTTCCTATGGGAGTTGACCCGTTCTGGGTTCAGTCCTGTCAGGCTGTGCCTCCTGCAACGGAGCCGGGCCCTGATGGTGTCAGAGTGTGCGAGAAGACATTTGACATAACAGAGGGCAGCGAGATAGATGTGAAGATCATCGTTGACCATGATATGGTGGAGGTATTTGTCGGAGAACAGGTGGCGTTTACATACAGAATATATGCGAAGCCTGAGTTTGAGACGGGACTTCTGGCACAGGATGCAAGAGTAGAATTCTATGACATAGAGATCACAGGAAAGTAAAATTCACAAGGAGGATTCAACATGGAAAAGAAATATGATGTTGTGGCTCTTGGTGAGTTCCTGATAGATTTTACTCCTGCCGGAAGCACTGATTCCGGGATGAAGCTCTTCGAGCAGAATCCCGGAGGGGCTCCGGTGAACATGCTCACGGCAGTCGGTAAAGCCGGGCTTAAAACTGCCTTCATTGGTAAGGTTGGAGATGACATGCACGGCAATTTCCTTGTTGAGACGGCAAAGCAGGCAGGGATAGATACCAGAGGTATAGTGGTTGACAATACGGTATTTACCACTTTGGCATTTGTCACTCTGGATGAGAACGGAGAGCGTGAATTCTCATTTGCCAGAAAGCCGGGAGCGGATACAATGCTCTGTTACAAGGAAGTGGATGCCGACCTGTTAAGAGACACAAAGGTGTTCCATATAGGTTCGCTGTCTCTCACGGATGAACCGGCCAGAACCACCACGTTTCAGGCGGTGAAGGAGGCAAAGAAATACGGCGCGGTGATATCGTATGATCCGAACTACAGAGCACCGCTGTGGGACAGCAGAGAAAATGCGATGGAGAGGATGAAGAGTATTCTTCCATTTGTAGATATAATGAAGCTTTCGGACGAGGAAACAGCGCTACTCACACCATTTTCCAATCCGGAAGAGGCAGCAGAGTATCTTCTGGGAAGCGGCGTCAGACTTGTTGCGGTCACCCTGGGAAGTGAGGGTGTGCTGATATGCAGCAGGGATGGAAGCCGGAAGGTTCCCGGCTTCGTCAGCCATGTGGTAGATACGACGGGGGCTGGAGATTCATTCTGGGGAGCATTTGTATCACAGCTTGTCAGAGCGGATAAGAGACTGGAGGAGTTCAGTATAGATGAGCTTGCAGAGTGTGCAAGATACGGAAATGCGGTTGCGAGCCTGTGTGTCGAGAAGCGCGGAGGACTCAGATCGATTCCTGAAGAGAGCGAGACATTTGAGAGACTCGCAGTAAAGTAAGTGTACTACAATTTTTCACATAAAATTTTCCCTTAACCCTGAAGGCCGGAGAGTTTCCGGCCTTCTTTTTTGTACAATCTAACATTTGGACAGTATAACCATTCAAAAGTGCATTGACTCATAATTCCATTTCCTATAATATGTGGCTGGTGAACAAAAAAATAATCATATATACCACATATTATTAGGAAGAGGAATAAATATGAAGAGTAGATTGACGAGAAAAGAAATGCTTCCGCTTGTGGGAATGACCGTCTCGGCGTTCATATTCAACACATCGGAATTTATGCCAATTGGCTTGCTGACAGACATTGCAAAGTCGTTCAGCATATCGGAGTCGAAGGCGGGAATGCTTATCACAGTGTATTCGTGGATAGTCATGCTGTTGTCCCTGCCGCTCATACTTCTTGTGTCGAAGATAGATTTCAGGAAGCTGTTCATGGGAACGATCGCACTGTTTGGAATATGCCAGATCATGTCCGTGATCGCGCCGACATACGGAGTGCTCATGGCATCGCGTATAGGCGTTGCGTGTACCCATGCGATATTCTGGTCGATAGCTTCACCGGTTGCCATAAGACTTGTAAATGAAGAACACAGATCATTTGCACTGAGCATGGTCGTGACTGGAACGTCCATAGCTACTATAGCCGGACTTCCGCTTGGAAGACTTGTTGGACAGTATATGGGATGGAGAGTTACATTCCTCATCGTTGGAATCATAGCATTTGCGGTTCTGGTGTACATGGCATTTGTATTCCCTAAGATCGCAAGCGGAGAGCAGTTCCATGTGAAGGATCTCCCTGCTCTTCTGAAGAATCCGGTGCTCATCTGCCTGTATATTCAGACGATACTGTTCGTGCTTGGATACTACACGGTGTACAGTTATATAGAGCCGTTCATGCAGCAGGTTGCAAAGCTCCAGAACAATGTCATCACTGTAGTGCTCCTGATATTTGGAGCGATGGGACTTCTCGGAAGCTATCTGTTCTCAAAGCTTTATGACAAGCACAGATTTGCATTTATCGGTACAGTCATGGCAACTCTTCTTGTGTGGCTGCTGCTTCTGCTTCCGGCGTCAAAGACGTTGGCGACCATGGTACTCCTATGTGCATTCTGGGGAATAACAGCCATGGCGTTCAATGTGACCACGCAGTCGGAGGTCATCAGAAGTGTTGATGAGAAGAGCTCCGCAGTGGCGACTGCCATATATTCAGGACTTTTCAACCTCGGTATCGGAGGTGGAAGCTGGATCGGCGGAATTGTGTGCGACAAGAGCGCGATATCATATATCGGTTTTGTAGGTGCGGTGTTCGCGGTTATATCGGTGCTGTTCTTTGCATTTGTACTTCTAAGAAAATTGAGACAGAGTGTGAACTGACAGAGTATTTGCATATAATTAAATGTAATTGAAATATAATAGCGCGGCAGTGCTGGCATGCGGGTTCGGCTTGGAACATGGCATGTCAGGACTGCCGTTTTTTAGTAAGTTTCAAATAATGGGTTGACATATTATCAAAATGATAATATCATACAAATAACCGGGAGATATTATCAAAAAGATAATAAGTTGGAACGCATGCAGATGCAGGAGGAGAAGAATTATGGACGATAACAGGAAAAAGACGCTTATAGTGGTTGACATGCAGAATGATTTCATTGATGGGGCTCTCGGAACAAAGGAGGCTGCAGCCATCGTGGAGAATGTGAAAAAGAAGATAAAGGAGTATGCTGACCGCGGGGATGAGATTATCTTCACAAGGGATACGCATTATGAGGATTACATGGAGACAAACGAAGGTCGTCATCTCCCGGTTCCGCATTGTATAGAGGAAACTGAGGGCTGGGAGATCGCAGCAGGTCTTGAAGTCCCGGGCGCTATATACATCAACAAGACCAGCTTTGGATATACAGGATGGGGAGACTTCGATCTTCAGGATGTTGAGATGGTAGGTCTTTGTACGGATATATGTGTCGTGTCGAATGCTCTGATCATCAAGGCTCTGTACCCTGAGATAAATGTCAAGGTTGATGCGAGGTGCTGTGCAGGAGTGACGCCGGAGAGCCATGAGGCTGCGCTCGCCACCATGTCGATGTGTCAGGTGGACATAATCAGATAACGGCGGAAATATAAAGGAGGATGAAGCATACGTATGAAGACATATGAGATGAGTGACGAAGAGAAGGAATTCCTTGCCGGATATGACCTGACAAAATATGACAGGCCATCTGTTGCCGCGGATGTGGTTGTATTTTCAGTTATGAAGGATGACGAGTGCGAGGATGTAAGAAGACTTCAGGAGAAGAAGCTCAAGATACTACTGATAAGAAGAGGTGGATTCCCATATAAAGGAAGCTGGGCTATGCCCGGTGGGTTCTGCAGAAAAGGTGAGGATGTCATAGATTCGGCCAGAAGAGAGCTTTGCGAAGAGACTGGTATAGGAGATGCATATGTAAAGCTTGTTGGAGTGTATGGCGAGCCGGGCAGAGACCCGAGAGGCTGGGTCATATCATCAACTTATATGGCACTTATGAACGCCGGAGCCTGTAGCCTTAAGGCAGGAGATGATGCACAGGATGCAAGATGGTTTACGGTTGAACTGACAGAGGTGTCAGGCACAGGCGAAGAAATTGCGAAAAATGAAGTTGAAGCTTCATATAAAGTCCAAAACGGGAAAAGATACAGGCTGGTTCTCAAGAATGCAGACTCTGATATAAAACTTACGGCAGTGCTGCGAAAAACAGATATGAGCTCATGCGGACGAAGCTCGGACAGCTACGACATAGAGGAATGTGAAGGACTGGCATTTGACCACGCAAGAATCATAACAGAGGCGGTGCTAGGACTGCGGGAGGATGTCAGGAGAGATATGAAGCTGGCATTTGACCTGCTGCCGGATAGATTTACACTCACTGAGCTTCAGAATGTATATGAACAGATATGGGACATGGAACTTACCACACCTAACTTCAGAAGAAAGATTGTGGAATATGTTGAGGAGACTGATGCATATCAGTCCGGTGAGAGATACAGACCTGCCAAACTGTTCACGCGAAGGAATGATGCAAGGAAGTAGAGACTATAGTGTAGTGGATTGATGTTTAAAAGGGAGGAATGAATAGATGACATTTAAGAAATTTATAAAAAATGAGATAGAGGGCTGGAAGAAGCTGGAGGTCACCTGGCTGCTTATCGCATGTGCAGTCATCGTGGGGCTGTCCATATATTGGGATGATACGGTTATGGGGATCATATCGTCCACCACAGGCGTGGTCTGTGTAGTGTGCACGGGAAAAGGGAAGTTGTCAGCGTACATATTCGGTCTTGTGAATACTGTGCTTTACGCGGTTATATCGTATAAGGCTGCACTGTACGGAGAGACGATGCTCAATGCGCTATATTATGTGCCTATGCAGTTTGTTGGATTCTATGTGTGGTCAAGGCATATGAATGATGAGACGCATGAGGTCAGAAAGAAACACATGAAGGCGGTGGGAAGGATATTCATGGTGCTGGCGGTGGCACTTGGCACATTTCTGTATGGGCTGCTGTTAAAGAGACTCGGGGATGCCATGCCATTTGTGGATGCGTTTACAACGGTTTCATCGGTTGTGGCGATGGTTGTATCTGTAAGAATGTTCGCGGAGCAGTGGTGGATATGGATTGCGGTAGATGTGTTTACAATATATATGTGGGCACAAAACTTTGTGAGTGGCAATGACAACATAGCAACGCTGCTCATGTGGATAGTATACCTTGGAAATGCCGTTATTATGTGTGTCAGATGGGAACGCGAGGTCAGAAGAAATCGCCTGGACGAAGTACACGTTTTCGAAGACTGCACGGCAACAGAGTAAGGGAGGCTGACAAGTTATGTATAGATATAAGGTAGGAATGTATGGGGGTTCGTTTGATCCGCTTCACATAGGACACATCCACGACATCATACGTGCTGCGGCGATGTGTGAGGAACTGTATGTGATGATAAGCTGGTGTGAGGGCAGAGAGTCTGCCTCAAAGGAACTGAGATATCGCTGGATACTTAACAGTACAAGACATCTGCCAAATGTGAAGATAATCATGATAGAGGATAAGGCGGTCTCAAAAGAAGAATATAATACGGATTATTATTGGGAAAAGGGAGCACAGGATATCAAGGACACGATAGGAAAGCCTATAGATGCAGTGTTCTGTGGTTCGGATTATCTTGGAACCGGCAGGTTTGAGAGCCTGTACTGTCCGGAGAGTGAGGTCGTGTACTTTGACAGGGCGGAGGTTCCGGTATCCTCGACAGAGATCCGTGAGTGGGCGACGGCGCATTGGGAGTATATTCCAGAGGTGTGCAGGGATCACTACGTCAGAAAGATTCTGGTTGTCGGCGGTGAATCCACAGGAAAATCCACACTGGTTGAGAATCTTGCGCTGGCATATAACACGAATTTTGTACGGGAGATAGGACGTGACACCTGTGAGTACGCGGGTGGCGAGAATTTCATGGTTGAAGATGATCTGGTGGAGAACTTCATCAGACAGAAGGACGAGGTACGCAGGGCAGCCAGGCATAGCAACAGACTGTTGTTTGTGGATACCGATGCACTGACTACGGGATTTTATTGTGATCTGCTCATGGATGATGATGAACAAAAACGCAGGCTTACAGATATGGCGGGCGCGATAAATGCAACAAATAAGTGGGATCTTGTGTTGTTCCTTGATCTTGATGGAACGGATTTTGTCCAGGATGGGACCCGGAATGAGAAAATAATGCGGGAGAGAAGATATTACAGCGATTTGCTCAAGGCGTGGTTTGACAAGTATGGGGTACACTGTGAGATGATATCGGGAGATTATCTTGACCGGTTCAACACTGCGAAAAAACTGATTGAGGAACGACTTGCGATAACAACTGTATTTTAAATGACAAATGATCATATATATTAACGCCCATGACATGGTTTTTAAAACAACGTGTTGTGGGTGCTTTTGCCCGTTTTTTATCGTATTTATGACTATGAATAAAGTACAGATGATGATACAATAGTAAGCAAGAAACGATGATAAGAAAAAGTGGATGTTAAATCGAAAGAAAATGCTAATACTAGATCAAAAGAAAACGCGAATGTAAAAAAGTAATCATAAATATATTGGAGAGGTGGACAAACATGGCAAAGTATATCTTGAGCTGCTGCTCAACAGCAGATCTTTCAAAGGAGCATTTTGACAAAATAGACGTAAAATATATATGCTTTCACTACGAGCTTGATGGTGTGGAGCATCCTGATGACCTGGGACAGACCATGCCATTTGAGGAATTTTACAGAAAGATGACAGAGGGTGCGGCTACGAAGACCTCGCAGGTGAATTCAGATGAATATTATGATTTCTGGAAACCTTATCTTGAACAGGGGTATGACATACTTCACCTGACATTGTCATCGGGAATAAGCGGGTCTATAAACTCTGCAAATATTGCCAGGGAGGATCTGGAGGAAGAATTCCCTGACAGGAAACTCTATGTGGTAGATTCCCTGGGGGCTTCCTCGGGATATGGGCTCATCATGGACACGCTGGCAGGCATGAGAGATGAAGGCAGGTCCATAGACGAGCTGCATGACTGGATAGAACAGCATAAGCTGGACCTGAACCACTGGTTCTTCTCAACAGATCTCACGTTTTATATCAGAGGCGGAAGAATATCCAAGACTGCTGGAACAGTCGGCACAATACTTGGAATATGTCCACTTCTCAACATGGATGATGAGGGAAGGCTGATACCGAGATCAAAGATAAGAGGTAAAAAGAAGGTTATTCAGGAGATAGTAAAGCGCATGGAGGAGAATGCACAGGATGGGCTTGATTATTCCGGCAAGTGCTATATATCGCAGTCTGCATGTATGGAGGATGCCGAGGCTGTGGCAAGGCTTGTTGAGGAGAGATTTCCAAAACTTGACGGCAAGGTGGAGATCAATTATATAGGAACTACCATAGGAAGCCATACAGGACCTGGCACAGTTGCCTTGTTTTTCTGGGGCAAAAGGCGCCAGGGGTAGGATAATACATTGTGCATTCATTTTTCCCCTGCTATAATGTAGGAAGAGTTTATATTTATTAATTTTTAATGCGCTTGGGTCGATTTTGATATTTAAGACCGGACGATATAGGCTATGTGTTGAAGGCTGGAGGAGAGAGAATGGATAATACAATTGATAAAAGCATACAAATGGACAGCCAGATGAAAGAATTCTTCGAGTGCATAGGCGGGGACGCGGATACACAGCAACAGAGAATCCAGTGTATAAGGAATGGTCTTGCTGCTATTGCTGACAGGCTCAGGCTGGGAAAGGCGGAGATTACTGTTGATATTCCGAAAAACAGGTTTATGCCGCTTGGAGAAAGAAGCAGCGCGGTATTATACGAGAGAGAAGTGACTGAATTGGGTACCCCCGTTGATATAGAGATGAAGATCAGAACCGGTGGTACTGTGTTTATCAAGGATTATCCATATGGTCCGGGTTATTCAGAAGAGGAGATACAGACACACAGGTTTATATTTAGGGAGATATTTATTCAGTACAACCGGACATTGGCTCAGTGCATGCTTGAAAAGATCATGAATACAGATATCAACACGGGTGTTGCCAGTCAGGATTCCCTGATGTATTATGCGGTGAATCTGATAAAAAACGGACGGATTGGTGATTATACAGGCATATTTTTTAATATCCACAATTTCAAGTATGTGAATAAGGTTTTTGATTATTCACAGGGAGATGTGATACTTAGAAATTATGCGCAGATGGTGAAGTCATATCTTGACAGCGATGAGGAGATAGCAAGGCTTGGAGGAGATAATTTCGTTGTAATCTGTCGTAATGAGAATGTGTCTGATTTTATAAGCAAGATTAAAGATGTTCATATGAGTCATGAGTTCAGATCTGTCAAAAGAGAATTCCAGCTGGGAGTTACAGCGGGGATAGCCTGCCTGGAAGGCGTTGATAAGCCGAGGGAAGTTATGGCCAGAACCAGCATTACGTATCAGGCAGCAAGAAAAACCGGAGCGGGCTCCATAGTTGTATATACAAAAGAGATTCAGAAGCATCTTATGGATGACCAGGAGATTCTGGCTGCTTTTCCCCAGGCACTTGCTGCGGGTGAGTTTGTAGTATATTATCAGCCCAAGGTGAGGATTGCAGACAAAAGCATATATGGTGCGGAGGCACTTGTACGCTGGGTGAGAGATGGACAGGTGGTCACACCTGCGAGATTTATTCCGCAGCTTGAGAGAGAGGGCAGCGTGTGCAGACTTGACTATTATATGCTTGAGCAGGTATGCGGTTTTTTGAAGAGCAGACTGGATAAAGGTCTGAAGATTGTGCCTGTATCAGTCAATTTTTCCAGAAGACATCTGGAAGAAGGCGATCTGGTAGAACGAATAACCGGTACCATAGACAGATTTGGGATAGACAGAAGCTATATTGAGATAGAGCTCACAGAAAGTGAGGATTATCAGAATTATGAGATCATGTCCAGCGTGATAGGAAGACTCAAGGAACGAGGCATAAGTACATCTATAGATGATTTTGGTACAGGATTTTCTTCGCTCAACATGATCAAAAAGGTTGACCTTGATACCATCAAGATAGACAAATCGCTGATACCTTTTGACGATGTAAACAATAATAAGCATCAGGATATAGTGATGTTTGCAAGCATAATAGACCTCATAGGAAGACTCGGGAAAAAGTCAGTTGCGGAGGGCGTTGAGACACATCAGCAGCTTGGCTACCTGGAAAAGCTTGGCTGTGATATAGTACAGGGATATGTGTTTGACAAGCCCCTGCCAAAGGATGAATTTGAGCAAAGGCTGGAATCGGGATATTAAAAAGTGGCAATGGAGCCATATGAACTCCATTGCCGCTTTTTGTGTATGTAGTAAAACGGTAAAATATATATACATGGGGACTTGTTTCTTCACCGGGAAAATGATAAAACTGTTGAGAGAATTGATAAAGAAACACAGCAAAAACTGCTGCTTGAGATGGGGTTTGCCAGGGAAGTGGCTGACCGTGTTATATTTATGGTTAACGGGATCATAGTTGAGGATGGAACTCCAGAGCAGCTGTTCGGGGATCCGCAGAATGACAGGACAAAGGCGTTTCTCAGTTCAATTCTCAACACATAATAGAGTGCCTGTATGTTGTATGCTGTGGCACTGACTAAAAAGAACGAGAGGTTTCAGAGATGAAGAGTAGACAGGTAAGGAATTCACTGCTGCTGGTTTTGACAGCTTTTATATGGGGCGTAGCCTTTGTTGCACAGAGACAGGGAGGAGATACGGTTGGACCGTTCTCTTTCAACGGAATACGATCGCTGATCGGCGGTGCAGTTCTTATACCGGTCATATTTATAATTGACAGGATAAAACCATCTGACAGGAAACCATGTAGTAGATCAGATAGAAAGAGACTTGTGATTGGAGGTATATGCTGTGGAACTGTTCTGTTTCTGGCAAGCTCTGCACAGCAGCTTGGACTTTATATGGGAACACCGGCGGGCAAAGCGGGATTCCTCACAGCGTGTTACATATTGCTGGTTCCAATTCTGAGTCTGTTTTTGAAGAAGAAGTGTGGCTGGAATATATGGCTTGGAATAGTTATAGCTGTGATGGGGCTTTATCTGCTTTGTATGAGCGGCTCACTGTCATTTCAGAGCAGTGATCTTATGGTGCTTGTATGTGCATTGCTTTTTGCAGTACATATACTTGTGATAGACCATTTCTCACCGCTTGTGGATGGAGTCAGAATGTCATGTATACAGTTTTGGGTATGCGGGATTCTCAGCATATTCCCGGCGTTTTTCTCGGAGATGCATCATAGTGTGGCTGGAATTGCGGCATGGGTGCAGCCTCTCGGTACATTGAGTGCGTGGATTCCGATACTCTATGCAGGAGTGTTGTCGTGTGGCGTGGCATATACACTTCAGATAGTTGGACAGAACGGACTAAATCCCACTGTCGCTTCAATGATCATGAGCCTTGAGTCGGTATTCTCTGTCATTGCCGGTTGGATCATCCTTGGAGAACGTATGGGGGTAAGACAGCTTGCAGGATGCGGGCTGATATTTGCCGCAATACTTCTTGCACAGATCCCGGTCGGACGAGAAAAGAAAGAGATGGCATGAACGTCTTGAGAGCCGATTATAAAATTACTTTGTTTTCACAAGAAAAAATATGCCGCAGGCGTACATATATCGCTGAAACACTTGAAAAAAATGCGAGTTTTTGTTTACTTGCAAAAATGGGTTGACATTAAAATACTTCAGTGCTAGTTTAGGTACCGAACAAAGAGCAAATGCAAAGAACAGAATACGGTCGTCAAAGATCGCATACTTCAGAGAGCCGCCGGTTGGTGTGAGACGGTGTATGTCCTTGATGATTATCCTCTGCGAGCAGTGCACTGAATTCCCTGGTCATGAGATGCCAGAGACATTAGGTGTCACCGGTTTTCTACCGTTACATAGAAGCTTATTTCAATAGACAGTGAGTAGTGGTCAGGCGAGATAAGGTCAGAGAGGTCATCCTTTTATGATGGCAAATAAAGTGGTAACGCGGAAGTATACAGGCTTTCGTCTTTATGAGATTGCATAGAGACGGAAGCCTTTTTTTATGTGTTTTTTATGTATAAACTCTTTGTACGAATAAATCATGTATCAGCCAGCTTGAGGTCATTACGGATTCATGAGCAGGTATATACTAAAAAAAGGAGCCGCTGCAAGGCGGGAGAAAGGAGAAAGATATGAATAGTTTAGTTATCATTCTTATCGCAGTAGTAGTTTTAGGTGCTGGCTATCTGGGCTATGGAAGATGGCTTGCCAAGAAATGGGGTGTAGATCCAAATGCAAAGACCCCGGCAGTTGCAAATGAGGATGGCAAGGATTATGTACCATCGTCAAAGCTTACAGTATTTGCACATCAGTTTTCATCGATAGCAGGTGCAGGCCCTGTACAGGGACCTATCATTGCAGCCATGTTCGGATGGGTGCCGGTTCTGCTCTGGCTGCTTGTCGGAGGCGTGTTCTTCGGAGCAGTTCAGGATTTTGGTTCATTGTACGCATCGGTCAAGAATGAGGGTAAGTCAATAGGACTTGTCATTGAGAAGTACATAGGCAAGGCAGGAAGAAGATTCTTTTCATTATTTTGCTGGCTCTTTACACTTCTTGTTATAGCAGCATTTACATCGATGGTTTCATCGACATTTAACGGTTTCACAGCAGGAGCTGATGGAGCTGTGACAAAGAACTTCAACGGCGCTGCAGCAGCTACAGTTTCCATGCTGTTCATCGTAGTTGCCATGGTATTTGGTGTGGTTATGAAGACATGCAGGAATATGAGGGAGTGGCTCAAAGCTATAGTAGCCATCGTCCTCATCGTTGCAATGTTTGCAGTAGGTATGAAATGTCCTTGGTACTTAAATGGTGACCAGTGGAATTACGTAATCATGGCTTACCTTTTCCTTGCATCAGTGCTTCCAATGTGGTTACTCATGCAGCCAAGAGATTACATGACAACATTCATGCTCATCGGTATGTTAGTTGGTGCATTTGTCGGAGTTCTGGTAGGACATCCTGATATGAACCTGAATGCATTCAATGGTTTCACAGTTGTATCATCAACAGGAGCTAAGAGTTATCTGTTCCCAACACTGTTTGTAACGATCGCCTGTGGTGCTGTTTCCGGTTTCCACAGCCTTGTTTCATCAGGAACATCATCTAAGACGGTAAGAAATGAAAAAGATATGCTTTTCGTAGGTTACGGCGCAATGATCCTTGAGACACTCCTCGGAGTTATCTCACTTATAGTAGTTGGTGCTGTCGCAGTTGGCGGCAAGGCTCCAGAGGGTCTTACACCTTTCCAGATCTTCTCACAGGGTATCGCAGGATTCCTCGAGAAGTTCGGACTTCCAAACTCAGTTGCAAATGTATTCATGACAATGTGTGTATCAGCACTTGCTCTTACATCACTTGACTCAGTTGCACGTATCGGACGTATGTCATTCCAGGAGCTCTTCATGGGAGACACAACAGATACATCCAAGATGCCTGTATGGCAGAAGATACTTACAAACAAGTATTTTGCAACAGTTATAACACTGTTCTTTGGTTATCTTCTCTGCAAGGGTGGATATTCAAATGTATGGCCACTCTTCGGATCAGCAAACCAGATGCTTGCAGCCCTTGTACTTATAGGCGTAGCAGTATTCCTCAAGGCAACAAACAGAAAGCACGCAATGCTCTACCCACCTATGCTGATAATGCTTGCTGTTACATTTACAGCTATCGTGCTCAATGTAATAGGCAATGTACAGAAGTTCCAGGCTGGAACAGCAACATTCCTTGTAGAGGGACTTCAGCTTATTGTAGCAGTATTCCTTATCGTACTTGGTATCATCGTGGCTATCACATGTATCAAGAAGCTTGTTAATATGAAGAAGGAGAATGCTAAGAAGGCAGAGGCTTAATAGATGAGCGGGGGTTCCCCGTAAAGATTTTAAATACAATATCTACATAAAAAAGATCAGGCGATTGGCGAAATACCGATTGCCTGATTTTTTATGTTTACATGGCATGGCTGTAACCAACATTAAGGATTGACAGGTTGAAGTCTTTGAAGGAAAATAATAGGGAAAATGAGGGATGTCATTCTCTTTGAGATCTTTGGGCATCTGGAATAGTGGAGGAAATATAGGTATGATACAGGATATAGAACCACAGAGGTTTAATAATCAATATAGTAACAGGAGAGAACCAGAGGATCACGATATGGTTCTCTCTTTTTCTGAGAAAATGATATTTGCGAAAGTTATGGATGATGAGAACCTGCTTGGGTTTATGACGTATGGAGAACTGCAGAAAATAACCGGATGCGATAGGAAAATAGGGGATCTGGTTTATCTCTTTTCAATAGATGATACTGCATATTTTCTGTGGAATGGAGATAACCGACTGACAGCTCCGGGATATGATTACCGAAGCATGTATAAGACAAGGGCGTGCCAACCGAAGGCTGCGGTGCTTGCGGCGGCTACCGGCTGGCATCTGTCACTGTGGTACAGAACCAACAGGTTCTGCGGCGCCTGTGGAGAGAGAACTGTATATGATGAAAAAGAGAGGATGCTCAGATGTCCGTCCTGTGGCAGGCTGATATTTCCTGTCATAGCCCCGGCTGTCATAGTGGGCGTGATCGACGGCGACAGGATAATACTTACCACATATGCTGGAAGAGAATACAAGAGATATGCCCTGATTGCGGGATTTACCGAGATAGGAGAGAGCGCTGAGCAGACAGTCAGACGAGAAGTCATGGAAGAGGTCGGCATCAGCGTTAAGAATATCACTTATTACAAGTCACAGCCATGGGGCTATGACAGCAATCTTCTCATGGGTTATTTCTGTCAGGCAGACATACCGGAGGGCAGTGACAATCACCTGACAATAGACAGACAGGAGCTTGCAACTGGAGAGTGGGTAAAGCGTGAGGATATCCCGGACTATCCGGAGCACCTGAGCCTTACCCATGAGATGATGGTGTACTTTAAAGAGCATGGACAGGGAATAATAAGTAAATAGTAATACTGAGTTGACTTTTAAATACAATCAGATAAAATAATAATATGTATTTTAAATTGTATTTTCAATAAATGGATGGCGGTGATAAAGGGCTGAAAAGCCCTTTATTTCGTGTGATGAATAAACGAACAAAGAAGATTCAGACAGAATGCTGTGCGAAGAGCAAGGAGGACGACATGATAAAGAGGAATTTGATAAAACGTCTGATGGCGGCAGGGGCCATCATGGCGGTGACACTTTCGCTGACCGGGTGTGGCATCGGCAGTGATTCCGTGAAGCTGGGAGCCGCGGGAGTTGGCGGCGGATACTATGCGTTCTCCAACGCATTTGCGCAGATAGCATCCTCGGAGGATGAGGATCTTGATTTTGAGGTAAAGGCTACTGCAGGCTCCACGGCGAATATCAGGCTTCTGTCCGACGGATATGTGGATATGGCGATAGCCCAGGCGGATCTGGTGGATGCGGCCTACAACGGAACAGGCGCCACGGACAAGAAGAGGTACAGAGGGTACTCGGCAGTTGCCAGCCTGTACACTGAGGCGTGTCAGATCGTGGTGAGATCTGACTCGGGAATAGACAGCTTGGATGATCTTCAGGGCAAGAAGATTTCTGTGGGTGAGGAGGAGTCCGGTACCCAGAGAAATGCAGAGCAGATACTTAAGATGACCGGACTTGTGGAATCCCTTGTGGACACGGTTAATCTCGATTATGTGGATGCGGCAAATGAACTCAAATCAGGACAGATAGATGCATTCTTTTGTACAGCAGGTATACAGACCTCGGTGATCGAGGAGCTGTCTAAGGAATGTGACGTAAAGCTCATCGGAATAGATGACAAATGCAGGGACAGACTAAAATCCGTGTACGGCTTCTATACGGATTACACCATACCAGCGGGAACCTACGAGGGACAGACTCAGGATGTTGTGACACTCGGTGTCAGAGCAGTGCTCCTCGCCAGGGATGATATGGATGAGAAGATAGTGGAGGAGCTCACAGGACTTCTCTTTGAACATGCGCAGGATATCCAGTATTCAATAGCACTCACCTTCCAGATAGATGAGAGTGAGGCTGTGAAGAACGTGACCATTCCATTTCATGATGGTGCGAAAGCTTATTATCAGAAAAAAGGAATAGAGATCCCGGCTGAACAGTAGTTGTCAGCTGCTGATAATAAATATACTGAATGCGGAAAAGAATATATGCAGATGATATTGGATTAAGAAGGTATCTGATCACGGATGTCTGCATGTGTATATAATATAGATAAGAGAGGTCTTACATGGAGATACAGATAGATATGTATCAGACACTGGCGGTGTCAGTTCTGGTACTTATATTGGGACAGTTTTTGAAGAAAAGAATTAATTTCCTGGAGAAATTCTGCATACCGGCGCCGGTCATAGGAGGTCTGCTTTTCGCAGTCCTGACCTGTGTGTGTTACAGTCTTGGCATAGCAGAATTTACATTTGACGATACGCTGAGAGAGGTGTGCATGGTATTCTTCTTCACATCCGTTGGATTCCAGGCGAATCTCAAGGTTTTAAAGAGCGGAGGAAAGTCGTTGTTCATATTCCTTGGACTGGTTGTGGTGCTTATAGTGTCCCAGAATTTTCTGGCACTCGGGGTGAGTAAGCTGCTGCATCTTGATCCGCTTGTTGGACTCTGCACGGGATCTATACCTATGGTAGGTGGTCATGGAACTGCAGGAGCGTTTGGCCCGGTGCTGGAGGATTTTGATGTCAAGGGGGCAACAACTATATGCACGGCTGCGGCAACATTTGGACTTATCGCAGGAAGTCTTATAGGTGGACCTATTGGCAAGAGACTCATAGACAGGAAGAAGCTTCTGGACACTGCAGTTGCCGAGGACGACAGTATACTGGTTGAGGATGAGAAGAAACACGAGCGCCATACCAATATGTATGCGGCAGCTGTGTTCCAGCTCATCATAGCCGTAGGAATAGGAACCATCATATCGGAACTTCTCACAAAGACAGGACTTACATTTCCTATATATATAGGTGCGATGATCGCGGCTGCGGTCATCAGAAATATCGGAGAGTATTCCGGTAAGTTTGATATATACATGGGTGAGATCAACAACCTTGGTGGTATCTGCCTGTCACTGTTCCTTGGAATGGCGATGATCACACTGAAGCTGTGGCAGCTTGCAGAACTTGCACTTCCGCTGATCATACTGCTCTCGGCGCAGCTCATACTCATGATGCTATTCACATATTTTGTTGTGTTCAACGTGATGGGCAGGGATTACGATGCGGCGGTTCTGTCCGCCGGAACATGCGGATTCGGTATGGGAGCAACGCCAAATGCCATGGCGAACATGCAGGCTATATGCGACCGCTATGTTCCTTCGGTCAAGGCATATCTGATAATACCGCTTATAGGAAGTTTATTTGCTGACTTCCTGAACAGCCTGGTAATTACATTTTTCATAAACATACTTTAGGGGGTATAACCAACTATGAGAGAAAAAAATAAAGAACAGCATAAAAAGCATCACAGATTCAACATGTCATTTGACAATCTGGCTATTCCTGAGGTGAACACAAAGAGCCATGATGACAATGAGGATAATGTGGGTGAGGATGACTCGTCTGTGACATATGACACGGTGGCAATCCCGGAGATCCACATAAGGAAAAAGAAAGACAAATAGTGATTAAAATCGTCCGGTTGTGTTAGAATACAGTCGGGCGATTTTTATATTAAGATTATTTTATTATTGACAGGTTAATCGATATTGCTGCGAAATTGACTTGTTATTGTATATATGGGGGTTGTATATGGGTGACAGCAAGGTGAAAAATGAGAATATGATTTTGGATTTTACTCACGTATATCGTGATGAGGATATAAAAGATATAGATAGATTCAGATACATAGATTGCTCTGATATACAAGAGACAGATATGTATTGTTCAAAAAATGCGTATGAAAAAATATGGGGCAGGATAGAGCCGTACGGAATCCAGGGTATACATTATATAGATTCGGGAAATTATCATTATATAACGAAGATTATAACAGATCATATAACCGAACCGTTTGGGCTGGTTATGTATGATCATCATACAGACATGCAGATACCTATGGTTCCAGAAATGATGAGCTGCGGAGACTGGGCGGGACAGACTCTTATACAGAATGAAAATCTAAGACAGCTGGTGGTTGTAGGTCCGCCGGAGTCAGATATAGAGCAGACTTTGGAAAGTTATAAAGGTTCCAAGGGGAGACAAGAAAATGTGGGAAGCTATAAATGTGGGTATAATGTACAAGAAGCTGAGTACGATGATTCGTATGATATTTCCCGGGATATCTCAAGCGGAAGACTGTTGATATTTTCTGCCAAAGACCTGCATGGTGGACTGCCTGAGGATAAGCTGAACCATATCAGAACAGATCTGCCTTTGTACATATCTATAGACAAAGACGTCCTCGGAACAGAATACACGGAGACAAACTGGAGTCAGGGGGATATGTCAATCGGTGGACTTGAACACCTGCTCGGTGTCTTTCTTGGCGGTCAGGGTGAAGAAAAAAATACAGACGCTTGTCGTAATGATGAAAGATATGCCGGTGGTATAAGACATTCAAGAATATTGGGTGTTGATGTATGCGGAGAGGTTCAGACAGATATTTCAGTGCCTGAATATCTTGAGGCGGAGGAGAAGAATGAGAAGGTCAATATCGAACTGTTTCGGTTTATATCGGAGCATGTGAAGAAATTCAGATAGTATTAGATATAATAGTTGTATACAATTATGAGTTAGAATAGAAAAATGTAGAAAATGGAAAACTAACAACGAGAAAATTAGAAAGCGTAAGGTGAAAATATGGAGGAGATTCAAAAGCATCTGTTTGAACTTCAGGATATAAAGTACAGAGATTTTCACAGCAGGCTTATGCCTGACACCGACAAGGAGACTGTCATAGGCATAAGAGTTCCAGTGCTCAGAAAGTATGCGAAGAGTATAGCTGGAACAGAACTGTCAGAAAAGTTTATAAAAGAACTTCCACACCGTTATTACGAGGAAAACAATCTCCACATGATGCTCATAACCAGGATAAAGGATTATGACAGATGTATCTCGGAGATAGAAAGATTTCTTCCATATATAGATAACTGGGCGACATGTGATTTTCCTGCGCCGAAGTGTTTTGAAAAGCACAAGGAAGAACTGCTACCGGTCATCAAGTGCTGGATTGCCTCAAGCGAGACCTATACTATAAGGTACGGAATAGGAATGCTCATGAGACTTTATCTTGACGAGAATTTTGAGCCTGAGTATGTGAAGCTTGTGGCGGGAGTTGAGTCTGATGAGTATTATGTCAACATGATGATTGCATGGTACATGGCGACAGCACTGGCAAAGCAGTGGGATACAGTCATTCCATATATAGAAGAGCATCGCATGTCCGACTGGGTTCACCGAAAGACGATACAGAAGGCAGTGGAGAGTTACCGTATAACGGATGAGCAGAAGAGATATCTTAAGGGATACAGATAATTACATAATCGCAACACAGGAAAGGAAAAATACACATGACAACAAGAGAGGAAGTTCTGGCATATGGTCTCTCATTTCCGGACACTTACCAGGAGGCTCCATTTCACGATCAGAACTGGCAGCTTGTGAGAGTCAAGGGAAGTAAGAAAGCATTTCTATGGACTTATGAGAGGAATGGATATATCAATCTGAACGTTAAAGCTGATTCAGAGTCGCTGGATTTCTGGAGGCAGGCATTTGAATCAGTTATACCTGGATGGCACCAGAACAAGGAGCACTGGAATACGATCATACTTGATGGAAGTGTGCCCGATGATGCGGTGAAGCAGATGATAGCGGATAGCTATGACATAGTAACCTACAGTCCGACAAAGAGGATCTACGATGCGGTGAAGAAGATTCCGAAGGGATGTGTTGCAACATACGGCCAGGTTGCGGAGATGGCAGGTGACAGGAAGATGGCGAGAGCCGTGGGCAATGCACTTCATAAGAATCCTGATCCTGAGAATATACCGTGTTACCGCGTGGTGAATTCCAAGGGTGAGCTTGCGGGAGCATTTGCGTTCGGTGGAGCAAATGTCCAGGCGGACCGCCTGAGGGCAGACGGCATAGAGGTTGAAAATGACCGGGTAGACCTGAAGAAATATGGAATGAAAAACTGAGTCGCAATACAGACAGAAAGGCAATACAGAATCATGACATCTGATAACACAAAGACAAATGAAAATCAGAACAATCCCCTTGGATATGAGAATGAGGCACATCTGCTCACAACCTTTGCCATACCGTGTATCATATCCATGCTGGTGACAGCACTTTATAATATAGTTGACCAGATATTTATAGGACACGGAGTGGGAATGCTTGGAAATGCTGCGACAAATATAGCATTTCCTCTTTCAACGGCATGTACTGCGATATCGCTTCTTCTTGGCATAGGAAGTGCGACCAGCTTTTCTTTGAAGCTTGGTGCCGGAAATGAGAAGAAGTCGGCTGAGGCAGCAGGAAATGGAATCTGTCTCATGGCGATATTTGGCGTGGCACTTTTCCTTGTGACGACAATATTCCTGACACCTATGCTAAAGGCATTCGGCGCAACTGACAAGGTTCTGCCATTTGCACAGGAGTACACAAGGATAACAGCGATAGGTTTCCCATTCCTGATAGCGAATACCGGAATGAGCAAGCTGATCATGGCTGATGGAAGTCCGAGGTATTCAATGATATCCATGCTGACAGGTGCCATCATCAACACTATACTTGATCCGATACTTATATTCGGGCTCGATATGGGTATGCGCGGTGCGGCGCTGGCAACTATCACAGGACAGATCATATCATTTGCCATAAGCCTCAGATATATGTTCCATTTCAAGACAATACATCTTACCAGGGAAAGTTTTGTTATGCGAGGAGAGCCCTGCGGCAATATATTCAGATTCGGTGCGTCGGCGTGTTTCAATCAGATAGCCATGGCGATAGTCCAGGTTGTCATGAACAATACTCTCTCAAGATACGGAGCACAGTCGGTGTATGGAGGCGACATACCACTTGCGTGTTCAGGAATAATAAGCAAGGTAAACATGATATTCATGGCGATCGTTATAGGAATATCACAGGGAACCCAGCCGATCATAGGCTTCAACTATGGCGCAGGAAAGTACAGGAGGGTGAGAAAGACTTATCTTCTGGCGCTGGCAGCAGCATCGGCTCTGTCGGTGGTGGCATTTGCAGCATTCCAGATATTCCCCAGACAGATCATCAGCGCATTTGGAGAGGGAAGCGAGCTGTACTTCCAGTTTTCAGAGAGATACTTCAGGATATATATGTTTCTTACCATCGTAAATGGAATCCAGCCGGTGACATCAAACTTCTTCAACTCTATAGGAAAGGCGAGACTTGGTGTGTTCATGTCACTCACAAGACAGATACTATTTCTGCTTCCTCTCATCATCATATTCCCTATATTCATGGGAATCGATGGTGTTATGTATGCGGGACCGATAGCGGACGGAATAACTGCGATTGTCTGTGGTTTGTTTACGGTGAGGGAACTTAAGGAACTGATTTCTATAGACAGAGATGCACATGAAAAAGCCGTGAAAATATAGACGATAATCAGGATCTATATATTGCGCATACAACGCATCGTGCTATAATTGAGAAAAAATATCAATAGACATAAATAGACGGCATTCGACAGACGATTTTGTGGTACTGAAAGACTGCGTGGATGAATCTGGACGAATGATGAAAGAAGGATAATCAATTATGACACTGAGAGATTTGAAGGTGGGACAGAGTGCCAGAATAAAGGCAGTTGGCGGTGAAGGAGAGCTAAGACAGCATTTCCTTGACATGGGTGTTATCCCCGGTGCGGAGCTCACCCTTGTGAAGCTTGCTCCTATGGGCGATCCTATGGAGTTTCAGATCCATGGATATGAACTTACACTCAGACTGGCAGATGCAGAGCAGATAGATGCAGAGCAGATAGAGACAAGATCCAGAGCTCACACCAGGGTTGAGACAATAGAGGAGAAGGAACATCCGGGACTTGGCGAGGAAGGAAAATATCACGTCAAAGGGGACGGCGATCCGCTTCCGGAAGGAACAAGACTTACATTTGCCCTGGTTGGAAACCAGAACTGTGGAAAGACGACACTGTTCAATCAGCTCACCGGATCAAATCAGCATATAGGCAATTTCCCCGGAGTAACTGTCGACAGAAAGGATGGTCCGATAAGGGGCAGGGAGAATACTTCCGTGACAGATCTTCCCGGAATATATTCGATGTCTCCTTATAGCAGCGAGGAGATCGTGTCCAGAAACTTTGTGCTTGACGATCACCCAAAGGCTATCATCAATATAGTAGACGCTACTAATATAGAGCGAAATATGTATCTCACGATGCAGCTTCTCGAGATGGAGATACCGGTTGTCGTTGCACTCAACATGATGGATGAGGTCACAGGCAATTCAGGCTCCATAGATGTAAATGGGATGGAGGCCATGCTTGGAACCCCGGTTGTTCCTATATCTGCGGCAAAGAACGAGGGTGTGGATGAGCTTGTAAGACACGCCATACATATAGCCAAGTATCAGGAAAAGCCTGGAAGACAGGACTTCTGTGATGAGAATGAGTTTGGCGGAGCTGTTCACAGATGTATACATGCGGTGGCGCATCTTATAGAGGATCATGTAAAGGCGGCAGATCTGCCGCTTAGATTCGCTGCTACCAAGATCATAGAGGGAGATCATCTCATACTTGACAGGCTTGGACTTGATGAGAACGAGAAAGAGACGATAGAACATCTGATAATCCAGATGGAAAAAGAGCGAGGACTTGACCGGAGTGCAGCCATAGCTGATATGAGATTTAATTTCATAGAAAAGGTATGTGAAAACTGTGTAGTCAAGCCAAAGGAGAGCAAGGAGAGGATCAGAAGCGAAAAGATAGATCGCATTCTTACGGGTAAGTATACCGCAATCCCATGCTTTATAGGTATCATGCTGGCGGTGTTCTATCTGACATTTAACGTGATCGGAGCTGGACTTCAGAAACTTTTAGAGATGGGGATAGATGCACTCACGGTTCAGGTGGGAAAGCTTCTCACCGCAGCAAATGTAAATGTGGTCGTCAAGAGCCTTGTTATGGATGGAATATTTGCGGGTGTCGGAAGTGTGCTCAGTTTTCTTCCAATCATAGTGACTCTGTTCTTTTTCCTGTCGCTCATGGAAGACAGCGGATACATCGCCAGAGTTGCATTTGTCATGGATAAGCTGCTAAGGAAGATCGGACTTTCCGGCAAGAGCATAGTTCCGATGCTGATAGGCTTTGGCTGTACGGTTCCGGCCGTCATGGCAACCAGGACACTCCCGAGTGAGAGAGACCGAAAGATGACTATTCTGCTCACTCCATACATGAGCTGTTCAGCTAAGCTTCCTATATATGCGTTCTTTGTAAGCGCATTCTTCCCTGGAAAGGGCGGCCTTATTATGGCAGGGCTTTATTTCCTTGGAATTGCGATAGGAATAATTGTGGCTATGGTTTATCGGAGCACATTGTTTAAGGGCAATGCGGTTCCTTTTGTCATGGAGCTTCCAAATTACAGACTTCCGGGTGCGAAGAACGTAGGCCAGCTCCTGTGGGAGAAGGCAAAGGACTTTCTTCAGAAGGCGTTCACAGTTATATTTCTTGCAACTATATGTATCTGGTTCCTTCAGAGCTTTGATATGCACCTCAATATGGTGAAAGACTCGCAGGACAGCATACTTGCTGCGATAGCCGGACTTTTGGTGCCGATATTTAAGCCTCTTGGACTTGGCGACTGGAGAATATGTACGTCGCTCATAAGTGGTATCATGGCGAAGGAGAGTGTGGTATCCACACTTGAGATATTGTTTAACGGATCAGTGACCGCAGCTATCACAACCAGGGCTGCAGCATCGCTGCTCGTATTCAGCCTGCTTTACTCGCCTTGTATAGCAGCCATCGCCTCCATCAAGAGAGAGATGGGGCACCGCTGGGCTATCGCCGTAGTGATATGGCAGTGCGTTGTGGCGTGGCTTGCAGCATTTGTGGTGTATATGATAGGGGGAATACTGTGATAAAAGCCTGAAGTATGGGGCTGATACATTCTGGAATACGTTTGGTATTAGTGTATTATCACACCAGTTTCTTCTCTGTCCACTTTCCGCTTCGCCAGCGCAGAATCATGCCAACCGCACGCACACATTCGTCACAGGTAAGGCCGATGTAGGCTCCGGTTACGAGCAGACCAAGATGCAATCCGAACAGCCATGTGCCGCCGGCGGCACATACAAACATAAAGACAGCGGCTATAGAAGCGGGAAATACTGCATCGCCACTGGTCTTAAGGGCCTGGCCGTAGACAAGATTCGTAACTCTGCCTATTTCAAGTATGATGTCAATGGTAAGAAGCCTTGTAACAATGTGGATCATGTCCGGGTTGTCGGTGAACAGCTTCATGGTCCATGGGGCAGTAACAGCAAATAAAGATTCAAGACAGGTCGCCACGATCACACCGATCATGGCGGCCTTTTTGGTGTCTCTTTTACATGCCTCTATATCACCAGCACCGATATGCCATCCGGTCATTATGGCATTTGCCTGGGCAAGGGCTGATCCTGCACAGAAAGAGAAGTTGCTTATCTGGGAGGCATATGAGCGGGCGGTGACATTTAATCCGTCGGCATCCATCTGATTTAGAAATTTGACAACCAGCATCATTGCAACATTGTACAGCATAGATTCAAATGCGGATGGCAGACCTACCTTGATAATCTGTGAAAGAACAGTACCATTTGAGAGCCTTTCAGGGCTTCTGCCTGCTTTTACAAGGGTGCAGGAGAAAATAATAACTATCGACAGATTGATAACTTTAGATATGATCGTAGCTGTGGCAACGCCCTGTACTCCTCTGTGCAGTACAAAGAGAAATACCGCATTTAAAACAAAGTTTACAAGGTTGCCGATTATGGTAGCGATAAGAGGCTGCTTTGTGTGTCCAAATGCCCTTAGGTAGCTTGCAAAGATTGGAATCAGAGCATTCAGAAAACAGCCGCCACCCACGATCTCAAGATAGCTCATGGCAGGTTCTCTGAGGTTTCCGGCTATTCCTATCAGATCAAGAATATTTCCGGAGAAAATGAACAGGAATATAGACATTCCCATACCTATGACTGAGTTGAATATAAGACCAAGCTGGCGTGCCTGATAAGCAATCCCAGGTCTGCCTGCGCCGATATTCTGAGTCATGACCGTCATCATGCCGGATGATATGATGGAGAACATGATGATGAACATTCCGATATAACTGTTGGCGGTTCCGACAGCACCCACGGCATAGTCCCCAACTGATGATAGCATGAGTGTGTCAACCATACCGGACAACATATAGAAAAGTGTTTCAAAACATATAGGTATAAAAAGTGCAGATAATTTCTTCATATAACCGTTGCTCCTTTGCAGACTAGTGCCAAATTATATATTGTAACTAAATTGTATAATATCGCATTTTCACAGGCTGAATCTTGTACTATATCAATCAAAAGTTGCACATATTCCACATATGGGGTAGTATGACAACATAGTATGAGACAAATGTGGAGGCAGGAGATTAAGATGTACGCAGAATTAAAGGAAAATCATCCACACGGGACAAGAGAATATCCATTTTGTGAGTATCATATGAGATACTGGCCACATGCATTCCAGATCCCGGTTCATTGGCATGATGAGGTGGAGATAATATATGTAAGAAAAGGTCCACTTATGGTTGAGATTGATGGACAGAAATTTATAGGGGATGACGGAGCTGTATATATAGTAAGTCCGGGAGTGCTGCATATGATGGCCGCCCCGGAAACACCGGTGGATTATTTTACATTTCTGTTTCCGATGGAATTCATATCATTTCAGACCAAGGATGAATTGGAGGATGAGATATTTTTTCCTCTTAGGAATCACACACGGGAATTCAGACCTGAAGTGACGAATCGGAATCTGCTTGAAAAACTTATACCTATTCTTGATGAGTTGTCAGAGGAAAATGGGAAATTTGGAACACACAGACAGATACAGGTGAGAATCAGACTGTTGCAGGTTGTAGATCTTTTAGTGGAATACGATCAGCTTGAAGCGAAGACAGGAAGAGCGT
>ERZ791724.90-NODE-90-length-85547-cov-3.498631_pt1 | contig 85547 bp, 56 predicted proteins | sample MGYA00510044_ERZ791724 | MGnify/ENA primary metagenome ERZ791724 (study PRJEB30046, sample SAMN00715140) | human gut metagenome | study: EMG produced TPA metagenomics assembly of the A metagenome-wide association study of gut microbiota in type 2... | reverse complement strand
TTAAACCACATGTTCCTCCGCTTGTGCGGGCCCCCGTCAATTCCTTTGAGTTTCACCGTTGCCGGCGTACTCCCCAGGTGGATTACTTAACGCTTTCGCTGTAGAGCTTACATTGTATCGCAAACTCCTAGTAATCATCGTTTACTGCGTGGACTACCAGGGTATCTAATCCTGTTTGATCCCCACGCTTTCGTGCTTCAGTGTCAGTTATGGTTTAGTAAGCTGCCTTCGCAATCGGAGTTCTGCGTGATATCTATGCATTTCACCGCTACACCACGCATTCCGCCTACCTCAAACACACTCAAGTAACCCAGTTTCAACGGCAATTTTATGGTTGAGCCACAAACTTTCACCGCTGACTTAAATCACCACCTACGCACCCTTTAAACCCAATAAATCCGGATAACGCTCGCATCCTCCGTATTACCGCGGCTGCTGGCACGGAGTTAGCCGATGCTTATTCATAGGGTACATACAAAAAAGGACACGTCCTCCACTTTATTCCCCTATAAAAGAAGTTTACAAACCATAGATCCTTCTTCCTTCACGCGACTTGGCTGGTTCAGCCTCTCGGCCATTGACCAATATTCCTCACTGCTGCCTCCCGTAGGAGTTTGGTCCGTGTCTCAGTACCAATGTGGGGGACCTTCCTCTCAGAACCCCTATCCATCGTCGGTTTGGTGGGCCGTTACCCCGCCAACTGCCTAATGGAACGCATGCCTATCTATCAGCGATGAATCTTTAACAAATATTCCCATGCGGGACCCCTGTTTTATGGGGTATTAATCCGACTTTCGCCGGGCTATCCCCCTCTGATAGGTAAGTTGCATACGCGTTACTCACCCGTGCGCCGGTCGCCATCAATCTGTATTGCTACAAATCATGCTGCCCCTCGACTTGCATGTGTTAAGCCTGTCGCTAGCGTTCATCCTGAGCCAGGATCAAACTCTTCGTTGTTGATTTTGTTTATACCTTTTGCTCAGAATCTCTATCTGTTTATTGTAGTCTTGACGGTATGTCAGTATTCCTACTACGTCTCTTGTACTACTTGTTGATATGTAATGCTTTCAAAGAACTTTTTTTCGCTTTCTCTTAGCGAACGTGGGTGCAAAGATAATAACTTTTATTTTTAACTTCCAAATTTTATCGGAACTTTTTTCAAAAGTTTTTTGTTTCATCATTTAAACACCTGCGTTCTCTCTCGAATGCGGATGCAAAAGTAGTGCTTTACAACATATCCACCAAACATTTCTGCAACTTTTTTTCACCCGGTTGCTATCTCTTTACGCTAACTCCTGAACCTCTGAACGTTACAACTGCAACTTCTTTTATCTCTCACTTTACAACAGTTTATGGATATACGGAATGATTTTATAGATCTTTATAATGTACATGAAAAGACGGTATACTGATAAAACATCTATACTTTTGGATTTCTCAAATCGTAGTAATGAATTTGGAAACTCATTACTATAATGTATCTTTGTCACCATATCAATTATTCACCTAAAAACTTAATTCTAGAATGGAATCAGTAATGAAAAGAACGACAGCCACCGGCTTTTTGTCTACTTGTGCCATATCGTTGGCCTTATTTTCTTCGTGTACCAGTGTTGAACCCAATACACTTACACCCGAAGAAATCGCAGACGGCTGGCAACTCCTCTTCGACGGCAAAACATTAAACGGCTGGAAAGATTACAACGGAACAACCCTGACACAACCCTGGCATGTGGTTGACGGATGCATCCAAGCAAAAGGAGACGGTAGCGACGCGAGTGGTTATATCGTAACCGACAAGCAGTATGAGAACTTCGAATTGTCTTGGGACTGGAAATTGTCCAAAGGAGGCAACAGCGGTATGCTATACCATGTAGTCGAACGTCCCCAATTCGCCGTTCCATACGTCACGGGACCGGAATATCAGTTAATAGACGAACCTAACTTCCCCGAACCACTGGAAGAATGGCAGAAGTTGGGTGTCGACTACGCCATGCACCTCCCCGACAAGGCAAAAATGAAAGTAAACCCGCAAGGAGAGTGGAACAATTCAAAGATCGTATTCGACAACGGACATGTAGAACATTGGTTGAACGGAGTCAAAATCCTAGAATTCGAAGCCTGGACTGACGATTGGTATGCAAAGAAGAACAGCGGTAAATGGGCAAACGCCCCAGAATACGGCTTGGCCAAGAAAGGTGTCCTTTGCCTGCAAGACCACGGATACCCTGCTTCTTTCCGTAACATCAAGATCAAAGAACTCCCCCGCAAGACAAAAGAAGTGACGCTATTCAACGGTACAGACCTGAAGGGATGGGAAGCCTATGGCACGGAAAAGTGGTATGTAGAAGATGGTTTGCTGATCTGTGAAAGCGGTCCGGACAAGAAATACGGCTATCTGGCTACACGCGATTACTATGACGACTTCGACCTGACGGTTGAATTCAAACAGGAAGCAGACGGAAACTCCGGCGTATTCATCCGTTCCTTTATCGAAGAGGATGTTAAAGTGAACGGTTGGCAGGTTGAAGTAGCTCCCAAAGGCCATGACACTGGCGGCATCTATGAATCATACGGACGCGGCTGGTTGATCCAAATCCCGGATGAAAAAGAAAATATCCTGAAAGAGGGTGACTGGAATACCATGCGTATCAAAGTACAGGGAGACAATGTCCAAACTTGGTTGAACGGTCAAGAGATGGTCAACATCAACGATGAAAAGATCGGAGCCGGACAGGGACGCATTGCTCTGCAAATCCATGATGGAGGCGGTATCAAGGTTCTCTGGAGAAACCTGAAAGTAAAAACATTATAAATTCTTGTCCCATAAAAAATGACTCCCGTTCCAAACAATATGAGACGGGAGTCATTTTTTCATTCCTTGCGACCATGTCTTTTACGAGGAGACTGGGGGCGTTGCTTTTCGAGATATTGTTTATACTGATCCTCCGTCAGTATCTTTTTCATCTCCGCATCCCGATCATCCCGCAAGCTCATCATCTTTTCGCGCATTTTCCGACGATCCAAATCGGCCTGTTTTCTTTCCGCTTTCATCTTATCTCTGAACTCAGCTTCCACTTTACGGAAATCTGCCGCCTGTTTCTCATCCAATTTCAGATCAGCAATCATTTTTTCACAACGTTGTGCCGGATCACCTCCTTTTTTTGCACCTCGTTTGCCATCTTGGGCAAAAACAGAAACCGAACTGATCAAGAGAACCAAACACAATCCTATTACCTTCTTCATAAACTAATTACCTGTTATTAATATTAAACTTATTTGTTTTTGAAGCGCTTCTAGATAATAGACTTGGAGCCGGACGAAAGGTTTAATCCAGATCGATGTTATTTTATTATTTAACAATGATTTCCTATTGAACCGGACCACAGGTAATTCCTTCCGTTTTCCACTTTTGTAGAAAGGAATTCAATTTGTCCAAAAAACGTTGATAGTCCTTGTTGGAAGCATCCGTCCACCCTGTTTCCGCATAAGCGGCCAAGCGGGGATAGACTTTCAGATTCATGCTCTCGACTGTCGGGATAAACTCTCCCCACATTTGGCATCCTAATCCCAATACTTTACTTTTCTGATCATCCGTCAGGCCCTCCGGTACAGGATTGAACGAGTAAGCTTTTTCCATAGGAATCGACTCGTATGAATAATCCAAATAGGTATATTCATGATAAGAATTCACGACATCATATCCCTTTTCTATTGTTTTCCTAATAAGAGCCGTGTCTCCCTTCCAGAAATGGACGATCGTACCGGAAGCCAACTCCTGCTTCACGCCTTCTGTATCGGCATCTGACTGATATTCGTGCAGTTTATCTCCGGTAATTTCATTCCACCCCATCATTCTCTTGCCCTTGACTGCCAACATATTGGATATTTCATTTGTAAAATAGACCTGAAGTTCGGCCGGAGTCTTCAAATTATGTTTGGTCATGTAAGCACGTATCGCTGGGGAATTTTTCCATTGATCATATTTCACTTCATCACCTCCGATATGGAACACAGAACCGGGGAAGATCGCGATTACCTCATCTGTGACCTCGTCCAAGAATTTCATCACGTCAGGATCAGCCACATTAAAAACTTCATAATGAACTCCGAATTTCCCCGGCACTTTTATCTGTTTTCCGCTCGTCCCTAACCAGGGATAAGATGCGATAGCTGCACTGGCATGTCCTGGCATACTCACCTCCGGTATTATCGTTATATGGCGTTTTGCCGCATAATCCACAATTTCTTTTAAATCTTCCTGCGTATAAAAACCGCCATGACGTTTACCGTCATACACGTCACTCCCAAAATGGTTGATTTCGGAAGAATCCCTGAAAGCTCCTATTTCCGTCAACTTCGGATACTTCTTTATTTCGATACGCCATCCTTGATCGTTGGTCAGATGCCAGTGGAAGACATTCATTTTCAGGTCTGCCATTTCATCCAACAGCTGCTTCACCACTTCTTTGCCTTTGAAATAACGACCTTCGTCTAACATAAAGGCACGCCACGAAAAAGCAGGGTAGTCCGTAACGATCGCCTTCTGTACCATCAACTTGCCGTCTTTTTCTTTGATCACCTGCCTCAAAGTCTGAACACCATTCAGGATACCGGCCGGTGAATTGGCTTTTATCATGACCTTCCCGGATATTGCGTCCAAAACATAGCCTTCCTTTTTATCCGGCAAAACAGTCGGGTCCAACTGTAAGGTTATATCCGCCTTCCCGCCACCTTCATTCAATACGGCTCCGACTGAAAAGTCGGAAGACAGATAGGATTGAAGGAGTTGCGCTTCATTCGCCAGCTCCAAAGGATAGGCGACAACGGGCTGGCTCTTCAATTTGACAAACCCGGAAGTGTAGGCGATTTCCGCCGGTTGGGGGATCACGGCATATTCTTCTATCGGGAGTTCCTGACAAGAACAAAGAAATACCAAACAAAGGGAAATAAGAAGACTTGATTTCATAAATGTCCGAATTTAAAGTTAGCTCAATGCGACAACAACATCACACTGAGCTACAAAATTAATCTTTTTATCCGATAGCCGAAATAATTATATCTCAAAAACAACATCTTAGAGCCTGTTTAAACCAAACATTTTACCTCCAAATAAAAACGGTGCAGTCAATAGCACAATATAAACAACTCATTACAAGTAGCTTACAGAGGTTTTCCGTTCATTATGGTTCAATCCTACATCTTAAAATAAATATATTAATATATATATATAAGCTCATTTCCTTGCCCCTCTTTAAACCGGCAAAGACACGATAGGAACGAGAAAAATCCCTTCTTTCGCATCCGGAAGTCCGGTCTTTCACCTTCCGAACTCCATGGTTTGACACACCAAAGTCCCTTGTTTCGTACGCAGAAGTCCCTTGTTTCAAGGCTCACCCAGATATTGTACGATCGTCCTCACCTGCAGGGGGAATCAACATCTCCTTTCCTCCAACCGTTACCCTGTAGCTCTGTCTTTAGCTCCGGGTTTCCCCCACCCATTTGGACAACCGTTTCCCTGCCGATGCCGGCATCAAATCCAGACCGTAAAAGATCGCCAATCCCTGCCCCCCGTAACTCCTGATTTCGAATTCATTCATCACCATAATCCCCATCATTTTATCGCCCTATAAAGATAAGAAATAATTACTGATATTCAAAATATAATGACATCTATATTCTGCCTTTTCCTACCTGTTTCCGCACCGATCTTCGCCGATATTCCCCAAACCGTATTTCTGCCTGTAACGAGGCCCTACCTTCGTATTGTCATCGATAATGAAAACAGATAAATATCCTCGAAAACAAACAGCCAAACAGTGTCGAACAAAATTCAAACAGGCTCTAAGACCATTTCAAAACCGATTTAGATCATTTCTGATAGCCCTTACAAATACCGTCCCCAAAGCCAGATATCTGTAAGGGCAAAAAATAATTATCCAAACATCAACTATTTGGTGTATTTCTCATATTTACCATCAACCATCACATCTTTTACTGCATTCAGATAATCGAAACCATACTTCATATCCGGTAACAGATAAGCGCCTTCCACCCATTCATTCCAAGCATAAACCGTAATCAGCTTCGGCTGATCAGGATGTTTGTCACAATATTCTTTCGCCTTTTGCAAAAAAGCAGCAAAACTTTGCGGAGATTGGTTCAGATGAACCACATCTTTCTGTGTCTTATGAGGAAAACGAGGCGTATCATCCCAACCAATGGATGCATTCGGGAAATAAGGGATAGAAACCGCTTCATCCCATTTCTGAAGACGTTCCAACGCTTCCGTACCCCAACGAACATAATCTTCATAGATCGGACCGCCCCAATTATATTGCGTCAAACTGCTAACTCCTAATTTTTCGATCTGTTCCACTCGCTTTTCATTTGGCACACCACCTGCAATTAATTGAATATGTAAATCCGGGAATCCTGCTTTTTTCACCTCGCTTCTAAAATAATCCAAGCCTTTACAGGTTCCCTCTAGGTCCCCGAATGTTTTGATCAGATTATCCAAACTAAAGATGGAGAATACTGGTTTACCATCCAATTTCAGATAATTCGGCTGTTTGAAATACTGTTCGATCACGCGTTTTACTACTATCCGAAAATTTTCCCAATCGATCGCTCCATCCCATAAACGAGAGTTATCATCTTTGTAACGATGTACATTCCAGTAGTTTCGTGCCACATCGTGGTCTGCCCACATGATATAGAAATTCATTTTATGGTTATTCTTAGCTTTCAGGAAACCATCATTCAAGCAGCCTTCCAGAAACGGACCGTTATTGAACCAGTACCAGTCGAATATAAACGTATTCACACCGTGGTCGGTAGCAGCATCGATCCATTTCTCCATTACTTGAGGATCATTGTCCAGCTCGTATCCCCACAAAGGTACTTTCGGCTGATAATGTCCTTCAAAACGAGGATTTCCTTTTTTGATAATTTCCCACTCTCCGGTTCCTTCCGGCCATAGCACTTCATGTCCCATCGGATCATCATGGCAAGAAGGCCAGATATAAGCCGCCACATAATACTCGGGGACGACATTGGCACGAACTTCCTTTTCCCCATTTTTCTTCGCCTGCACATTCAGGCATCCACACATCAATAAACACATGCACATAGTGCAAACCATCAACCAACTCGATTTGTTTTTCATAATATCACAATTTAATGATTAATTCCATCCTGGATTTTGTTTCAGATTCGGATTTAATGTTAATTCATCCTGCGGAATAGAATACAAATAATCCTGTTTATCTCTAAATTGATAGCCACTAGGCATTACACCTTTATAATAGTCAATCAACCCATTTTCGTCTACCTTTGAACTGAAATTAGGATTTTGAGCCAGATCAACGGGATATCCTTTCGGCCGTTTATTTTTAAAGAGCGCACTTGCCGCCCATCTCATATAATCTTCATCCCGTTGTCCTTCCAAAGCCATTTCCACTCTTCTTTCCCTTCGGATCTCATATAATTCATCCGTAATGGAATACCCATAGTCCACCTTATTCTTATCTAAGCTTTGTGCATTCACGGAAAAATCAGGCATTCCGGCACGTTTCCTCAACAAATTCAGAGCTTCGTATGCAACCGAATTATCCAATTCACATTTGGCTTCTGCATAATTGAGCAGGACTTCACCATAACGCAACAGAATAAGTCCAGTTTCGGCCTGTGTTTCCCAAGATTTTCCGGCAGCCGGGGAATTTGGATTTGCAGTCTTTTTTACCTGGAAACCTGTCGGGCATAATTGTAAGGCACCACCTTCAATGGTCGGCCCACTAAAATAGGCATTCTCTCCTACAGACATCAAATCGCCAGGAATCCAAACAGTCGATTTTAAGCGAACGTCACAATCTTCTGCGATCTTCGTCAGGAATACATTCCCCTTATTCGCTGCCGCCGTGTTCAAATAGTCATACGGCTTACCATTTTTACCTAAATAGGAGGAAACAAGTTCCCAAGTAATTCCTTTTGAGTTGCTGTTATAAGTAATAAATCCCTGAGTCGAATTGCCAGCCCCCTCCGCAGCATTGAAAGCACGATAAAGAAGCACTTCATTTACATCCGACATATTATCGAAACCAAACAATTTATAATAGTCTTCATCCGGATTTCCCGTATTATAAATACCGACTTTATAATCACCCTTCATTAGTTCTTCCGCTGCTTCCACACAAATTTTAAAATATTTGGTCGGATCAGCTCCGACAGTTCCAAAATCCGTATTTGCATGGTATTTCTGCCAAGAACCTTCAAATAAAGCGACACGGGTCTTAAACGCCAACGCAGCTTCTTTATTAATCCGGTTATTCCCGACATCTTTTCTCAACTCAAGATGCGTAATGGCATTATCAAGGTCTGCCAATATCGAATCAGCTATCAACAAACGAGAATCCCTAGGACGCATCAACTCTTCGGTATCGTCCATTTCTATCACATGTGAATACCAGGGAACATCCCCGTATTTCTTCAATAAATTAAAATAAAACCAAGCACGAAAAAAATAGGCCTCTCCCAAATACTGCTTATATGCATCATATCCGCTTTGACATTTCGTATAATGTTCAAAGAAGATATTTACATTACGGATGCTTGTCCATTCTCCAGTCCAATTACCGGTAGTTTTTGAACGAACTCCATTCATAATTACACTCGGACTGCCGGTTATCATATCATCATTATCCGTTGCCATCTCCGCAACCATCTGTGTCCAAGGACAAAATGAAGGGTAAAATTGCCGCGTATAATATTCCAACTCGGTCGAAGTGCTCCAATAATCATCCATCGTAATTTTATCCATCGGCTGCAAATCAATAAAATTCTCACATGAACACAATAATGTCATAAATGAGACCGCTGTCAATATGAATCGTTTCATAATCTTTTCTCCTTAATAAATTAAACTTAATAAGTTACAGTCAAACCAATAGAATAGATTCTATCAGCACCATAGGTCAAACGTCCCGAACCGGCAGTTCCGAAAAACTCACCTCCTGTAGGAAAACCCACTGGAGCAACCGGGTCTATTCCGTTCGGCAACTTCGAAAATGTCAATAAATTCTCACCTGAGAAATAGATCCGAAGCTTTTCCAAATGCATCTTTGAAGTAATACTGCGAGGGAAACTATAGCCTAACTGAACATTCTGCAAACGCAAATAAGCAGCATTCTGCAAATAACGCGTATTCGCATGATTTTTATTTTTTGCTTCTTCTGTATTGTTCAGATAAGGTCTGGGCCAATAAGCATCCGTATTTATATTGGCATCCCCCTCATACAATCCGCTATATTTAGAACCTGGCTGATCTCTAAAATAATCCAGATGTTCAGGAGTCAGACAAGACTCCCACCAACCGCCCATGAATCCCCAATATATATTGGATCCGCGATAGAAATACATATCCTTCTTAGCAACGCCTCTCCAAAGCATAGAGAAATCAAAACCTTTATAAGAAACACCTCCGTTTATCGTATATTGATAATGAGGTTGATCATTACCGATAACCGATAAATCACCATGATTTCCAATCGTATTCGTCCCATTATTGACCTTACCGTCATGATTTATATCTTCATATTTTAAATCTCCGGTATTCCAATTAGCAGCAATATGAGTCATATCGACTTTTGACAAATATGAATCCAGATCTTCCTGCGAGCGAAACAAATCATTCACGGTATATCCCCATATATCACCAACCTCCGCTCCTTCATACCAGGTTGATAATGTCCCTGTCGGATTAAAATATTTTGTAACGACAGATTTATAATCATACAAACTTATTCCAAGATTATATGACAATCCGTTTTCCAAAGCATGTTTCCAATTCAAACTAATTTCCCAACCACGGGTCCGCAAGGTTGAATTATTCTCTTTAGGAACACCCGTACCCAATACACCAGGCATAGCTTGAGACGGTCCGACCATATCAATGGTCCGTCTTTCAAACCAATCCACAGTAGCCGATAATCGATTATTCAAGAACGATAAATCCATCCCGACATTGGTCGTAGTAGCTGTTTCCCATGTCAAATTTCTATTTACTAAATTGGGACCAGAAGTATAGCCTACCGGCCTCGTTGAACCATAATTGAAGATCCAGTTTAATTTATCAGCCGATATCGGGATTAATTCCAAATCGCTATAAGGTGAAATATTCTGGTTTCCTAATTGCCCCCAAGATGCTCGAACTTTCAACGTATTGACATAAGGTTCAATATTTTCCCAAAACGATTCATTATATAAATTCCACCCGACAGAAAATGAAGGAAAGGTTCCCCACCTTTTCCCATTACGGAAAACATAAGACCCATCATAACGGACATTCGCTTCAAATAAATATTTCTCTTTATAATTATAATTCAATCTCGCAAAATAACTCTCTGTAGCATTATGTGCCAAAGCTTCTGCCAAAAGAGCATCACCGGTTGCTGTCGGGAATGAAGGTACTTTTTCTGAAATTAAATCAGTTTTATAACCTTGAACCCACGATTCATCTCCCCGTTCAAACTGCATACCCGCTAAAATTGTAAAATTATGCTCTTCATTGATATCAAAATCGTATGAAGTATAAATATTTGTTGTCCAATATTTTTTTATATATTTTTTCCGCGTCAAATTATTCGGGATACTTATGCCGTTTTCATATGGTTGATTATTTATATCATATGTATATATATACTTTTCTACTTCCGAAATTTCTTGATTATACACATTATAAGCAAAATCCGCATTAATTTTCCAACCTTTCAATGGACGAAGTTCCATCCGAAAGTTATTCCAGAAATCAATGTCATCCTGTTTATCTGTCCCTGCCTGCATGGAAGGAATATGAGACTCAAACATATAATTACCGAATCCATCATATAATGGTGTAATAGGATAATTACGAGAAATATGCCGATACAAAAAAGAATAATCACCCTCATTTGTCATATTCGGTTTCTCCCTAATCTTCTTTGCAAAACGTGTTTCATAGCCGAAATCCCACCAATCGGTAATAGCTACGCTGATTTTACCTAAAGTATTCATTCTTTTGAAATAGTCCGTTCCATAATTCAACACACTACTGTCGTCCATATAACCAGCCGAGAAATAATAAGAGACTTTATCCGTACCTCCATGCAGAGAGATATCATGCTTTTGGTTTACACTGTTTCCAAAATAAATATCCCACCAATCCGTATTGGCATAATTCAAATTAGCATTATTCCAAACATTTCCTTCCGGCATCGCCCCAAAGATTGTAGCACCTTCCGGCCAATCGGGAATTGAATTTTTGATATATTCAAAATCTCCTTTTTGATAGGCTATAACACGGTCAATGGTCTCGTTGCTAAACGGATGCCCTCCCATATTATCTCCCGCCTCATTCAAGATCCGAGTCCAAGTATAAGAGTCTAAGCTTTCCGGGAGTTTTTGAGCAGTCTTTACAATCAAATTACCAGTATAAGAAACGCTAACTTTTTCATTCTTCTTTCCTTTCTTCGTTGTAACCAAGATAACACCATACGGTGCTCTTGCACCATAAATTGCGGAAGCCGCAGCATCTTTCAAAACGGAAACCGATTCAATATCTTCCGGATTCAAATTATTCAAGTCGCCAGGAAAACCATCAATCACAACATAAGGCGATCCTCCATTTAACGACCCCATACCTCGAATTGAAATATTCATGGTCGCTCCGGGTTCGAATCCATCTTGTGAACCGATATCAAAATTAAATCCAGGTGCAGCCCCCTGTAATAATTGAGAAACTGTAGAAGCCTGGCGATTTTCAAAATCTTCATTGGAAATCACATTTACAGCACCTGTCAGGTTCACCTTTTTCTGAGTTCCGTAACCTACAACCACGACCTCATCCAAGCTTTTCGTATCTTCAATCAGATTTATATTCAATATATTCCGATCTTTTACAGGAATCTCACGTGTCATATATCCAATAAATGAGACCAGTAAAACATCCGTATTAGAAACTTCCAATGTAAAATTTCCATCCACATCCGTAACAGTACCATTTGTCGTTCCTTTTACAACGACATTAGCACCAATCACAGGCTCGCCGCTCTGATCTTTCACTGCACCCTTCAAAACTTTTCCTTTTTGCTGCCGAATAGCCTCTTTCTTCATCAATAAGATGTTATTCCCTTCCATTGCGTATCCGATATCCGAGTTCTCAAAAATACGGTTCAAGACATTAATCACAGAAATATCCGAAGCATTGAGAGAAACCCGATGACTCAAATCAACTTTCTCATTACTGTATACGAAAAGATAATCGGTCTGGTCTTCTATCTGCTTGATAATTTCCTTCACAGACAACTTGTTTGCCACAATATTGACACGGGCTATTTGGGAACTCACGTTTTCTGAAAAGACAGTCGATACACATAATAACAAAAAGCTTAAGATTAACTTCATCACTCTACATGTATGTTTAAATTCACTTAATAACAGGGTATGGTCTATCCCTGTACACTTTTTTTTCATAACTTTGCAGTATCAAAATGTTAGTACTCGATTTAATTACTGATTATGTCAACAAGCTGACATTTTCACCGGATTATGCTGGAACCATAATCCGGTTTTACGTTTTATCTACATTTCTTTTTCCATAGGCAATTCATTTTATAGTTATCAGATTCAATTCATTATCTTTCACATAGGTAAATTTATGCTCTAGCTGCAAAACTTTCAATACTTGTTCGATACCTTCCTTTACGCGGAATTTACCGGAATAGCGTTCTTCCAAGAAAGGTAGATCCGCTACTTCAATTCTGACATCATAATACAAGCGTAACTTATCAATTATCACATGTATCGGTTGGTTATTAAAACAGAGAAGCCCTTCTTTCCACTTAAAATAATCCATATTGCTAATTTGAGCCGAAACATATTTTCCTTTTTTATAAAAAACCTGTTCACCTGCCGTCATCCTATATCTTCTAGAACGGTCCGGTAAATTCAACTCGATACTTCCTCTCAATAATGCAATATTAAACTCCTCGATATCAGAATAAGCAGACACATTAAATTCTGTTCCCAACACCGTTACGTTCATTGATTTAGTTCCAACGACAAAAGGATTATCTTCATTATGCTTAACATCAAAATAAGCCTCTCCATCCAATTCTACCTGTCGAATTCCTTTCTTAAAACTGGTTGGATAAACCAGTTTCGAGTTTGCATTCAGCCATACTTTCGTACTATCAGGCAAAATCAGTTCTGCACGTTGGCCCGCCGGAACATACAAAGTCTGAAACGAAGGTAATGATTCCATCTGATCATCTTTTTGTAACAAGAAATTTCCACCGAGCAAAATCAGTACAATAGCTGCAACTTTTAATAGTTCTATTACGATGCGATGAAAAATGACATAGCGATCTTTTTTCTGATATTTCTTTAAATATAATTGAGATTTTAGCATTTTATCAACTTTCCAATACGCCTTCAAAGGATCCCGAGAAACAATCCGTTCTTGTGTCCGGCAAACATAATAAATACGGGCTATTTGTAATAGTGCTTTCTCGTTTTCTGGATGTTTCTTCAGCCAAAGATCAACCTCTCCTTTCTCTTGTTCAGAAGCAGTACCCCAGATGTATTTCAGAATAACTGAACTTTCCGGTTCACCAACAGTCATATATACATGTTCTTTTTCCATTCTATATATATGACAAATATCAAATGAGGATACCCTAAACAACATTGTATAATTATTTCAAATAAACTAGTTGGCAAAAAAAGAATTGAACCGTTATTGTCGTTTTATTTATTTTTTCCCTACATTTGTATAAAGAAATCGAAACTAACGTAGAAGCGTTTAGATATTATTTTGGAACTCGAAATCTGGTAAATTTCTAAAAATCCCGAAGTAATAGCCTGAATGCCTGCGCTCCTATAGGCGTGGGATGTTCAGACTTATTATGGGGGATTGGGCATACCAGAGCCTCGGGTTCCTAATAAGCCAAGAACATTTCCACGCTTTTTTCATAAAAATTTAAGGGATATGGATGAAAATAACCTGACAATACTATTACAACAAGGAGACCGGAATGCTTACAAGCAGCTGTTTATCAAGTATTACTCCCCCCTTTGCGAATATGCATCCCAATATATTTCTGATGATGATTCTGAAGAGCTTGTGCAGGAGTTAATGCTTTTTCTTTGGGAGACACGGGAAAATCTTGTAATTGAGACGTCTTTGAAATCCTATCTGTTTATCTCCACCAAGCATCGTTGCCTCAATGCGATCAGGAAAAACCAGTACCACGAACGTATCCATAACCAGATATATGAGAAAATAAAAGACCAGTTTGAAGACCCGGACTACTATTTCGTGAATGAACTGACAGAAAACATACAGAAAGCGATCGAGAACCTACCCGAAACCTATCGGGAAACATTTGCCATGAGCCGATTCGGGGAAAAGACGAATGTGCAGATTGCCGAGAAACTCGGAATATCGGTAAAAACCGTCGAATACAGAATATCGCAGGCACTTAAGATACTTCGTTTTAAATTGAAAGATTATCTTCCGCTTCTGATAAATATCTTAGGCTAAAAGCATATTGACAAAATGTTACCATCATAACATTAGTTACGACTAATAACCATAAGTAAATAGAAATACTATAGCGGATAATATTTTTAACACTTCATATGGATGACAAGAGAAGGAAAACAATACTAATCTGTAAGGCACAACGCATTCGTTAATAAATCAAAATCAAACCAAAGCTTATTAAACTTACGGAAAACTTCCGTGTCTATCTTTTCGTACTTAATATCAGATAAGATAAAATAAAAGTTATGAAATCGGGAAGGTATTTTTTTATTCTGTTTTTAATTCTATTGATTATGCCTGCATATGCGCAAAAAGGTGTAGACATCACCGGAACGGTGATTGAGGAAGGGACCAATGAACCGATCGAACAGGCTACAGTTCGTTTGTTAAGTGTCAAAGACAGCTCCATGATCGGAGGTGTCGCCACATCGCGCAACGGAAGTTTCATGCTCAAGAACATCAAGAACGGCAGTTATCTACTGCACGTGTCGTTTGTCGGGTTCGATCCGCTCTATCAACCCCTGCGTGTTACGGGGAAAACCAATCCGGTCAAGTTGGGCAAACTCGCGCTTACCGACGGGGCAATTCAATTGGGCGAAGCTGTCGTGATCGGGAAAGCACCGGAAGTAACCGTACGCAACGATACGATGGAGTACAATGCCGATTCCTATAAAACTACGGAAGGCTCCATGCTGGAAGACCTGCTGAAAAAAATGCCCGGTGTGGAAGTGGATAGCGAAGGAAAGATCACCGTCAACGGGAAAGAGATCAAAAAGGTGCTGATTGACGGAAAAGAGTTCTTCTCCGACGATCCCAAAGTGGCCTCCAAGAATCTACCATCGAAAATGATCGACAAAGTGCAAGTGTTGGACAAACTGAGCGATATGGCCAAAATGACTGGATTTGACGACGGAGAAGAGGAAACTGTCATCAACCTGACTGTCAAGCCCGGCATGAAGCAGGGCTGGTTCGGAAACGCTTTTGCCGGTTACGGTAGCGAAGACCGATACGAAGGGAACTTCATGGTAAACCGCTTCATCAACAACAACCAGCTGACCTTGATGGGAGGTATCAACAACACGAATAATATGGGATTTTCAGACCTTGCCTCCAGTATGTTCTCTGGGATGGGCGGACCGCGTGGACGTCGGGGCGGAGGAGCCGGCAACGGGATCACAACATCCGGCAATATCGGCCTGAACTTCAGTAAAGAATTTAATCCGAAGTTGACGGTCGGGGGCAACCTCCGTTATTCTCATTCCGACAACGACGCGATCAGCAAGAGCAACCGACAGAATATCCTACCGGGCGACAGCACCTCTTTCTACAACGAAAACAACAGCAGCAACACGCGCAGCGACAATGTAGCAGCCGACCTCCGTATGGAATGGAAACCTGACTCGCTCACCCAGATCATATTCCGTCCGAGTTTCAGTTACAGTAACAGCCATAGCCGTGAAGGGAGCACCTTCAACACGCTGAGCGGAAACCGCGACACGGTCAACATCGGTGAATCCGATTATCTCTCCGACGGAAGCGGCTACAAACTCAATGCCCGCCTGGAGTTCAGCCGCAAACTGAACAGTGAAGGACGTGTTTTCAGCGGATCTCTATCAGGAGGACTAAGCGATTCCTATAATAAGGGACTGAACTATTCGAACACCGAATATCTAATGATGGCTGACGGGATGGACAACGAACTGGTGGATCAACGCTTCCGCTACGACAACAAAGGGTTCAACTACCGGGCTTACCTGTCCTGGGTAGAACCGATCGGCCACAACAACTTCATTCAAGCAACCTACAGCATCCGGCAAAACAAACAGGAATCTCTGAAAAACTCTTATACCCGTGAAGAAGGAAGCGAAGATTACAACTTGTTGGACACGGCTTACAGCAAAAGCTACCGCAACAACTTCATCAACCAGCAGGTCAGCCTCGCCTTCAAAGCTATCCGGGAAAAATATGACTATACGGTCGGTTTGACGGTAGACCCGTCCCATAGTACGAGCGAGAACTTCGTGGGCGATACGGTTCTCTCCAAATTGTCGCGCAACGTGGTGAACCTTTCACCGATGGTTCGCTTCAACTACAAATTCGACAAACGCACGAACCTTCGCATCAACTATCGCGGACGTACCAGCCAACCCAGCATGACACAGTTGCAGCCGGTGGCAGACATCTCCGACCCGCTGAATACGACGATGGGTAACCCGGACCTGAAACCGACTTACACAAACGACCTGTTCATCCGTTTCCAGAAATTTGTGCCGGACAAGCAAACAGCCTTGATGGTAATGTTGAATTTCGACTATGTGATCAACGATATCGTCAACAAGTCCGTCTATGTCGGCAATACCGGTAAAAAGATGACGACCTACGACAACGTAAACGGGAACTACAATGGGAACATTCGCGTCCTGTTCAACACGCCGCTCAAAAACCGCAGATTCTCGATCAACTCCATGACAATGGCCTCATACGCCAACAAGAATGGTTTTATCAACGACGAAAAGAACACAAACAAGAACCTGACTCTGGTGGAACGCGCCGGTATCGATTTCCGTTCCTACTATCTGGATCTCGGACTGAACGGTAACATCCGTTACAACGGAACACAAAACTCACTCCAGGGACAGAGCGAACTGAACACCTTCAACTACGGTGTGGGTGGAACGACAACGATCTATCTTCCACTCGATTTCAAAGTGGAAAGTGATATCAACTGGTCGACAAACTCCGGCTATTCAGACGGTTTCAAACAGAACGAAGTGTTATGGAACGCCTCTGCTTCCAAATCATTCTTGAAAGGGAACCAAGCGACACTCCGTTTCAAAATATACGATATACTGAAACAACGCAGCAACATATCCCGCAGCGTAACCGCCAGCTATACACAGGACTCCGAATACAACACACTGGGTAGTTACTTCATGGTGCACTTCATCTACCGCTTTAGTATCTTCAAAGGGGGAGCCAGCATGAACGATGTGTCCGGACCTGGCGGAAGAGGGCCGAGACATGGCGGTCCGATGGGGCCGCCTCCGGGTGGAAGATTCTGATGATTTATCCGTTACTTTTGGCTTGATCCAAAAGTAACCAAAAGATCAAGGCTGAACCGTCTGGGCTACTCCTGTCCGCTTAGGCCTTTCATAGAAAGCTACGCTTTCTCTTAGGATGGCCGATACTGCCTGCTACATAGGTGTCGGTATCGACCATCCCCAAAGAGCCGTCAGGCTCTATCTTCGGCCTAAGCTAGCGAGCGTTAAGCGAAGAGACCGGAGTGAGCGCCCGAAGCGTCTGCTGTCTGAGCGAAGCGAGTTTCAGACGCGACAGCGAACGAAGGAAACGGAGTAGCGAGGCAGGTTCGGCCTTGAACTTTTGGTTACTTTTCTTTCAAGAGAAAAGTGACAGATAGAACCTTTTGATCAACGAAGGCTCCAATATAGCCGGGTAAATCAAACCGTAAAGCGCTCCGTAGAAGTGGGCGTTATGATTGACATTATCCCCCGCCTTTCTTGCCATATACTGGCAATAGGCCAGGTAGATCACACCAAAGACAATCCCAGGAACCGGCAGTACGGCAAAAAACAAAATCTTGCCCCACGGGTCCAGGAAGATGGAAGTGAACAAGACAGCCGATACAGCTCCCGAAGCGCCTATCGAAACATAGTAAGGATCATTACGCCGGCGGATCAGATCATACAGTGAAGCAGCAACCATCCCGCCAAAATATAATCCCAGATAGCCACCTGTACCGAGTCCCAAATAACCGAAAGCACTTTCCATATATGTCCCGAATGACCAGAAAGTAAACATATTCACAAGTAAGTGTGTCATGTCGGCATGCACGAAACCATGCGTAATCAATCGATACCATTCCCGGTTATGAACGGTACAATACGGTATGAAGGCCAACTTCCGAAACAACTCATGGTTGCCGAAACAAATATAGGACACGACAACCGTGACCCCGATAATAACATAAGTAATCATAATCTATTCTATATTAATGACGTCAAATGTAGTAAAGATTGAACAATGTTTCCCCTATATGGTTTACAAAAACAAAGCTTCCGCATTTGCTATTTCCGTTTTAGCTTCCTATCTTTACAAATTACAACATATTGACAGATATAAAAAACATCCGAAATGCTGGCACTCATACACATACAATGGATAGTGGGTATAATATTCATCATATTATACTGCGTCACCATCCTTGGGCTAGTGTTGGTTATCATCACGGAGAACCGGAATCCGTTGAAAACGATTCCCTGGGTGATCGTGTTACTGCTCGCCCCCGGTATCGGGCTCCTGTTCTATTTCTTCTTCGGGCAGGATAACCGGAAGCAACGGATTATCTCCCGACGCACCTATAAGCGTATCATGAAACGGCCACAGGAAGGGAAACTCCCACAAGATGCCTGTTCCGTTCCGGCTCCCTACCAGCCATTGGTCACACTGTTGACAAACAGCAACCAATCGTCCCTGCTCTACGGAAGCGACATCACGATCTATACGAACGGGACAGACAAGTTTCACGACCTTTTGCAAGAGATTGCCAAAGCAACCCATCATATTCACATCCAATATTACATCTTCTGCGACGACGAGGTCGGAAACAAGGTCAAAAAACTGCTGATCGAGAAAGCCAAAGAAGGAGTAGAAGTCCGTGTCCTTTACGACGATGTGGGCTGCTGGAACGTGAAAGACAAGTTCTTCAAGGAAATGTCGGATGCCGGCATCGAAGTCCATGCTTTCCTGAAAGTGGCGTTTCCAGTCTTCACCAGCAAAGTAAACTACCGGAACCACCGGAAGATCGTGGTCATAGACGGCAAAGTCGGTTTTATGGGTGGCATGAACATTGCAGACCGCTACACGAAAGGGACCAGCTGGGGGACATGGAGAGACACGCACTTCAAGATCATCGGAAAGGGAGTACACGGCTTACAGGCCGCATTCCTTATCGATTGGTATGTGGTCAGCAAGAAACTCCTGAACGAAAAGATCTATTATCCGCCACTTCCGGTCTATTCGGATGATAACATCATGCAGATCTGTACCAGCGGCCCCGTCGGACAATGGCGTACACTCTTGCAAGCAGCCATCTTCACAGTTGCCAACGCCAAGAAATATGTATTTATCCAGACTCCTTACTTCCTTCCGACCGAAGGGTTGAACCAGGCTTTGCAGATAGCGGCTTTAGGAGGCGTCGACGTGCGGTTGATGCTTCCCAAGCGTTCGGACACGCGTACGGCGAACATGGCGACTCACTCTTTCATTGATGAAATGGTAAAGGCGGGCGTCAAGGTCTATTTCTATAAACCGGGATTCCTTCACTCGAAACTGATGGTGGCAGACGACGAACTGACCTGCATCGGTTCCGCCAATATGGACTTCCGCAGCTTCGAGCATAATTTCGAGATCAACGCATTTGTCTACCAGCCCTCGTTTGCCCAACAGATGAGGAAAGTATTCCTGCACGACATGCATAGTTGCGAAAGACTGGTGCCGTCACGCTGGCTGAAACGCCCGCTCAAACAACGTATAGCCGAATCGTTTATGCGTCTGTTTTCTCCTCTTCTTTAATAAAGATGGAAAAGTTCACCGAACCGTAGACGCGGTGCTGGTAGAAATAGGGCAACCCGGAGAAATCATTTGTCTTCGGATGTTCCATCACGAAGATGCCTCCGTCCCGCAGCAGATCGCGTTTGAAGACAAGTTCCGGCACTTCGGGCAATTCTTTCAAGGCATAAGGGGGATCGGCAAAGATGAAATCAAAACCTTGGGCCGGAGCCGAATGGAGATAACGAAAGACATCGCCGCGAATCAGTGTCAGCGAATCCGTTTTCAACTCTTTGGCGACTTTGGCGATAAAGGAGGCATGTGCATTATTCTTTTCGACAGCCGTCACGCTCCGGCATTCGCGCGAAAGCAGTTCGAAAGAAATGCTTCCCGTCCCTGCAAACAGATCGAGCGCATCCACCCCCTCAAAATCGATATGGTTGGAGATCACATTGAAGATATTTTCCTTCGCAAAGTCCGTCGTCGGACGGGCGCTGAAGGTAGACGGGACATCAAAACGTCGCCGTCCGTATATTCCACTTATAATTCGCATAATGATAGAGCTATAAGATCCAACGGAGCCTGCAACACCTCCGACCCCATCAAATAGGCTTCGGAAGGGATCTCCAGCGGATCGATATATTGTAAATAATTCCGCAACGTATTCGTTATATCATTTCGCAAGGGCACATCGCCGAAAAGACGCAACTGGTCTTTCTGTTGATCCATTCCGACCTGTTTCCATACATATAATATATAATACAAAATATCGTCCGTATGTTCATACTCGAACGAGTTCACAAAAAGCAGGTTTCCCTGCGCATAGCACGCCACATCCATCCTCCGCCGATGCAACACGACATATAGCTGGCGGGGCAAGCGCGCACGGCTCTGCTTCTTCCACAGCGAAAGCAACGGACCGACATGATGGACAAAACGAGGATTGACAAGCGAACGGGAACAGAACTCATACACATCCTCATCCACTCCGAATACCAGTTCCGCCGGTTCGTCTTTCAGTTCATTGCTCAGGCAACGCCCTTCGGGAGAAGAGAATGTGAACGCCAGCAGTTCCGCCTTCTGCTTTTCCTGGAAAACAGCAGCCGGCACAAGCGTATACTGGGAAGTGACACACACCACATTGACCTGCTTGTAGAACCAGGTCAGGAAATCATTTTCGAAGAAACATTCTTTCAGAGAAGAGATATAAGGCCTTGTCCGGTCGAATTCGACGTCTCTATAAAAGAAACTCTCGCTCACCGAAGGACTGTATGCGGAAAAAGAAAGTCCACCCGACCGAAGCCGGATGGACATTATGTAATTTTCCGAATGATCAGCTGTTAACTTATCAGACAAGTTTATAGCCATAGGCTGTATTAATCTTCCCAGTTACCTGCGTTGTTATTGATTTCTTCGACAGAACCTACACGCAGACCGGCATATTTACCCATCTTGCTGGCTTTATCTTTCAGGTTATACACTTCTTGCTTGTTCAAGTCACCCAGATAGTCATCATACAGAACACCGCACTGGAATACTTTTACCGTATAACCCGAACCTGAAGTCAAAGTAGCCGTATCCATCGTAAACTGTACGTTCGCACCCGGCACGTTACGCAAATCGTCTACATTATAACCTTTGCCGAACAATGTATCAACAGCTGTCACCCAAACAGTATCACGTCTGATCAAGCCTTTCTTAACGGCTTCTTTCTCAGTCATACCCTTTTCGAGCTGTTCGTCAGTCAATACACCTTCCTTGATAAGGAACGGCAATTTTTCATCTTTTAAAAACTTACTCAGTTCATCAAAATTGGCTGCATGCACCTTGTGGATGTTCTTGTACTCAATCTGTGCTTTACGGATATCGATCAAACGAGCTTTGATCAAATTTTCACGACGATCCCTCTCATCCTTAAATTCGATCGGACCCATAATACTTCTGTAACACATGTACGCAAGCAGTACTACTGCCACAGCCAATAAAATCTTTAATGTAACTTTCATGGTTTATATGTTTTTTGAATTTATTTCGTTCGGCAAATTTAAAAAAGAATATTTAATACACTACCTTTATCGCGAAAATTATTACAATCAAAATGATAAATAGTTATTTAAGCCGCCAAATTACACAAAATTTTCCATATGATCCGACCGAAGACCAGGTTTTGGCATTAAATCTCCTATCCAATTTCCTGCTTTCGGAAGAATCGGATTCGCTTTTACTGCTGAAGGGATATGCAGGAACCGGTAAAACATCTTTGGTCGGAGCCTTGGTCAAGACGATGACAGAGCTAAAACAAAAAAGCATCTTGCTCGCTCCTACCGGACGGGCGGCAAAGGTATTTTCCGGCTATGCCGGACAGAAAGCATTTACGATACACAAGAAGATATATCGCCAGAAAGCCTTTTCCAACGAACCGACAGGTTTTCATCCGGCTGATAACTTGCATAAAGACACGCTATTTATCGTAGACGAAGCGTCCATGATAGCCAATGAAGGACTAGACTCGTTTGTTTTCGGAACCGGACGCCTGCTGGACGACCTGGTCCAATATGTCTATTCCGGAGAAAACTGCCGCCTGATCCTGATGGGCGATGTGGCACAGTTACCTCCCGTCATGCAAACCGAAAGCCCGGCTCTCAATCCGGAAACATTGCGGGGATATAATTTAAAGGTACAGGAAATCACCCTCACCCAGGTTGTCCGCCAAAGCGAAAACTCCGGGATCTTGTTCAATGCGACCCGCCTTCGGGACGCCTTACGAAACGGGACAGTCGAGATTTTCCCCAAACTAAGGCTGAAAGGCTTCACCGATTTCAGAAAGGTAAACGGAGACGAACTCATCGAAGAAATCTCCTCAGCCTACAGTCGGGACGGGATCGAAGAGACCATGATTATTTCACGCTCCAACAAGCGGGCTACCCTATATAATAATGGTATCCGCAACCGCATCCTATACCGTGAAGAAGAACTTTCGTCCGGCGACCGGCTGATGATTGCCAAGAATAACTACTTCTGGACTGCCGGCAATAAGGAGATGGACTTCATAGCTAATGGCGAAATCATACAGGTGTTACGTGTACGAAGGACTTACGAGCTCTACGGTTTCCGTTTTGCCGACGTATCGGTCCGTTTCCAGGACTACGATCTCGAAACGGATGTCAAAATTCTCCTCGACACCTTACAGACAGCAGCTCCCGCACTGCCGAAAGATCTTAATGACAAGCTTTTCTATACCATTCTCGAAGATTACGACGATGTCCCGACAAAGGCAGGAAAGATGAAAAAGATGAAAGCAGATCCTCATTACAACGTCTTGCAAGTCAAATATGCCTATGCCGTCACCTGCCACAAGGCACAGGGCGGCCAATGGATGAACGTCTTTCTGGATATCGGCTATATCACGGAAGAAATGCTTGGAGAAGACTTCTACCGTTGGCTTTACACCGCCTTTACACGTGCGACCCACCGGCTCTATCTGGTGAATCTGCCGGAGGAATTCGAAGAATATGTCTCGTCCTGATTTAGGTTGGCCATGCCTCTCCGGTTTAGCATCCATATATTTAAGTAAAAGACAAAGAAGCAACAATATCAATTAATAAACAAATACACAGCTATTAACAGCAATTACTACCACTCCTTTCCTTTTTGCCCTTAGTCGAAAAGGTTTTTGACCAGTGTCGAAAGGGCTTTTGACCAAGGGCGAAAAGGTTTTCGACTAAGGGCGAAAAGGTTTTCGACTAAGGGCAAAAGGTCTATGAGCAGGCGGTATGACAACAGTAGCATGGCGATTGTCACTTAAATAGAGCCTTTCGGGGACGACTTGATCTCTGATAATGGAGCATTTCGGAGCGGTTGTCCTAACTTCACAATAAAAGGAATAACAATATTTCATACAATAAATACGTTACATATATAAGAAATACCTATTTTTGTTGCAATATAAACGAAAACTTGCTTGTAAGTTTTCATGAATGGAAAAAGGAATGGCGAATAAAGAAAAAATAGATTACCTGCTTCTGGATATCCGGGAGCTTGAAACATTGGTTGCCGGCATGCGGGATGCAGAAGTGTATCCGGTGTCTTTTTTCGGCCAGACTTTCGACCTCACCCATAAGATTCTGAAGGACCTACATGCTTTGGAAACGGCCCAGATCGAAATGCTGCGTAAACAGATGGAAGAGCATCAGGCTCTGATCCAGTCTATTCCCCCATCGGTTGCCACTCCGGTACAAACAGTACAGGAAGCTTCGATTACAGCCCCGGCTCCGATTCCGGCCGAACCGGAGCCAGTCATCCAAGAGCAGGAAATCAGACAGGAGCTTCCTGCGGAACAAGGATTACCGGCCGGACCGGAGCCAATCCCCGTTGAAGAGCCGGAGACTCCGGCAGTGGAAACATCCGGCAAAGTGATCCCCGCAGAGCGTCCCGGATTATTCCTCAACGACCTGTTGGAAAAGAAAAATTTTTCGGATTTCCGAAAGGCATTCAGCCTGAACGATCGTTTCCGTTTCCGCCGCGAGCTGTTCGGAGGTGATGAGGCACGGATGAACAAAGTAATCAATGACCTGAACGATCTTCATTCGTATGAAGACTCGGTCACATATTTGAATAACGAATTAAAGTGGAATATAGAGGATGAAGCGGTAGCAGACTTTATCAAGCTGCTTGAAAAACGCTTCCTCTAAGCAATGTGACAATGGACAATTGACAATGTATTTGTCTTTGTCTTTTTAATTGTCAATCGTCAATTATCAATTAAAAAGTGCTATGGCAAAATTAACAGTAGTACCCACTCCCGTCGGAAATCTGGAAGATATGACGTTCCGGGCAATCCGCGTGCTGAAAGAGGCCGATCTCATTCTGGCGGAAGACACGCGTACTACAGGTATCCTGCTCAAACATTTCGAAATACAAAACAGGATGCAGTCGCACCATAAGTTCAACGAGCATAAAACGGTCGAACAAGTGGCAGCCCGTATCAAGGCGGGCGAGAATATAGCATTGGTATCGGATGCCGGTACTCCCGCGATATCCGATCCGGGATTCATGTTAGTGCGTGAATGTGTACGTCAGGGTGTAGAAGTGGAATGCCTGCCGGGAGCCACGGCTTTCGTCCCGGCATTAGTTGCTTCGGGGCTGCCCAACGAGAAATTTTGCTTCGAAGGCTTTCTTCCCCAGAAGAAGGGAAGACAGACGCGCTTGAAAGAGCTCTCGACGGAATATCGCACCATCATCTTCTATGAGTCACCTTTCCGGCTGGTCAAGACATTGACACAACTAGCCGAGTTTTTCGGGAATGACCGCCCTGTTTCCGTATCACGTGAAATATCGAAGATACACGAAGAAACCGTACGCGGCACGCTCGAAGAAGTTATCGCTCACTTCACCGTGAACGAACCGAAAGGTGAAATTGTTATAGTATTAGCAGGCTTAAAAGATAAAAAGGACAAAGAGACAGGAACAGAAGTTTAACGTAACAACAGAAAGAACATGAAGAAAGTATTAATTGCAACAACGATTTGCACAGCCATGCTGGCCTCCTGCGGACAGAATTCAGCAGAATATAAGAAGCTGAAAGCAGAAAACGACTCTCTGAGAATCGAAAACACCAAAAGCAATGCCGAGATGGATGAAATCCTCGGAACCCTCAATGACGTAGAGGCTGACATCCAGTCTATTCGTGATGCAGAAAATTATCTCAACATACAGCAACAAAAGGGAGATCTGAATAAGAGTAATCGCGAACAGATCAAAGAAAACATGCAGTTGATCAGCGAAACACTGAAAAAGAACAAACAGCAGATCAGCGAACTGGAAGAGAAACTGAAAAAGAGCGGAATCCAATCCTCGGCTTTGAGGAAAACAATCAGCCGCCTTTCTTCCGAACTTGACCAGAAAGCCAATATGATTGTCACGCTACAGGAAGATCTGGCAAAGAAGAATGTTCGTATCCAGGAATTGGACGAAATGGTTGCTTCTTTGAACGAAGACGTGGAAGACTTGTCCACTACAACTGCGGCCCAGTCCGAGAAGTTGCAGGAACAGGACAAACAACTTCATACTGCTTATTATTGCTTCGGCACGGCGAAAGAACTGAAAGACCAAAAAATCCTTTCCGGTGGCGGCTTGTTTGCCAAATCCAAAGTATTGCAGAGCGGCTTCAATAAAGATTATTTCATTTCTATCGATATCCGCGAAGTGAAGGAAATCCCGCTGTTCGCAGGCAAGGCAAAGCTGAAATCCAATCACCCGGAAGGTTCTTACGAATTTGTGAAGGACGAGGACGGCAATATGACATTGAAGATCACGGACGAAAAAGCGTTCTGGAGCCTTGGCAAGTATTTGGTGATTGAAGTAGGATGATGAAATACAAAAGTCTTTTTATTGATTTGGACGATACCCTTTGGGACACGTACCATAATAATAAGGAATGCCTCGAAGAAGTATATACCGCTCACCACTTTGACCGGTATTATGCCTCCTTCGAGGCTTTTTTCGAGATCTACTGGCCACACAACAACCTGCTATGGGAACAGTACCGCAACAATGAAATAGACCGCCAGACATTGATCATCGAACGTTTTCGCTATATGCTCCGCCCGTTAGGGATAGAAGACACAAAATCGGTACTGGCGATCAACAACGATTTCCTGCAACGAACAACCCGCAAGACACGCCTAGTACCGGGTGCAATCGAGCTATTGGAATACCTGCGTCCCTCCTATCGCATGTATATCCTGTCCAATGGTTTCCGGGAAGTCCAATTCAAAAAGCTCTGCAATTCCGGTCTGGCTCCCTATTTCAAAAGGATGATCCTATCTGAAGATGCCTGCATCCAGAAACCTCATAAGGAGATTTTCGATTTCGCCCTTAAAAACACCAACTCCCGCCGAAGCGAAAGCCTGATGATCGGCGACAGTTGGGAAGCCGACATTATCGGTGCCCACAATTCCAAAATCGACCAGCTATGGCTGAATCCGAAAGGATTGCCGACAAAAGAATTCATACCGACTTACACGGTTGGAAGCCTGGAGGAGATCAAACGGATCTTATGACTTACACCTAAAAGAAAAGGAACCGGAAAAGCCGTCTTCCTGCCCTTTCCGATTCCTTCCCTCTCTTCAGGATGCCTCCTGTCAAAAATTATAATGGAAACCGATGCTGATATTTTCCGTGTCGAAGTTCACACCTCCAAAATCAGAAGTTCCGTTGTACGAATCGCTATAACCAAGAAATCCGACTTTAGTGACAAAAGATATATGTTCCGTCGCTTTCAAAGAAAGTCCCGGACGCAATCCCAACCGGAAACCGGTATCACCGTCACCGGCAGCAATCCCAATCGTCCCATCGACAAACAATCCCACAATACCCGTCTTATAAAACGTATAGCGAGCATACGGAGCAAACTGGAAACGGTTATAATCATCGTAATGCGTATAACCGATTTCACCCCCCACGGCCCATTGGTCAGTCAAATGACATCCTACTTCCGGTGAGATCTGGAAAACAAACTCACTATCTTCACTACCGACTGTAAAACCACCGCCAATATACACCTCCTGTGCACCGACCGAGCAAATCGCCATAAAGGCAATCATGCATGAAACAAATAACTTCTTCATTTTACTTTATTATATATAAATATTATTAGAACTCTGAGGTAAAATGGAATTTGATATCGGGGAAATCCTGCTGTGCCATCATCAACACATAGCTGGAATCGGCCAGATAGACATCGCGGCCCTCTTTGTCGAGCGCCATATATTGAGCTTTACGGCGTTTGAAGTTTTCAAGAGCGGCAGCATTGTCGCTTTCTATCCAGCAAGCCTTATAGAGGCTGATCGGTTCCCACTTACACTGTGCGCCGTATTCGTGGAGCAAGCGGTACTGGATCACTTCGAACTGCAATTGTCCGACCGTACCGATAATCTTACGCCCGTTGAACTGGTTGGTAAAGAGCTGGGCGACGCCTTCATCCATCAACTGCTCGATGCCCTTGTTCAACTGCTTGGCCTTCATAGGATCGGCATTCTCGATATATTTGAACATTTCAGGAGAGAAACTCGGCAATCCTTTGAAATGAAGTTCTTCACCGGAAGTCAGCGTATCACCGATCTTGAAGTTTCCGGTATCAGGCAAACCGATGATATCGCCGGCAAAAGCCTCGTCCACCACTTCCTTCTTCTGCGCCATGAAAGCCGTAGGACTGCTGAAACGCATCATCTTTCCGAAACGGACATGCTTGTAGTTGGCATTACGTTCGAAACGGCCGGAACAAATCTTCACGAAAGCAATACAACTGCGATGATTCGGGTCCATATTGGCATGGATCTTGAAAACGAAACCGGAGAAGGCATCCTCTTCCGGATCGACCACCCGTTCCACAGCCGACACGGGACGGGGAGAAGGAGCGATATTGATAAAGCAATCCAGCAGTTCTTTCACCCCGAAGTTATTCAAGGCAGAACCAAAGAACACGGGAGCGATATCTCCTTTCAGGTAGGTATCGACATCGAATTCGGGATAAACACCTTCTATCAGCTCGATATCGGAACGCAGCTTTTCTGCCTGTCCGGCCTCGATATAGTTTTCAAGTTCCGGGCTGTTGATATCCTTAAATTCCACGTTTTCCGTCACATACTGCTTGCTCGGAGTATAGAGGTTCAGTTTCTGTTCATATATATTATAGACCCCCCGGAACCGTTGTCCCATGTCGATCGGCCAGCTCAGCGGACGCACATGGATATGCAGTTCTTCTTCGATCTCGTCCAGCAAGTCGAACGGGTCCTTACCGTCACGGTCCATCTTATTGACAAACACGATCACGGGAGTCTTACGCATACGGCAGACTTCCATTAGCTTACGGGTCTGGGCTTCCACACCTTTTGCGGTATCGATCACGATAATAACGCTATCCACAGCCGTCAGCGTACGAAACGTATCTTCAGCGAAATCCTGGTGGCCGGGCGTATCGAGGATATTGATTTTATGGCCGGAATAATCGAAAGCCATCACGGAGGTTGCGACGGAGATTCCACGCTGCTTTTCAATTTCCATCCAGTCGGAGGTAGCTGTCTTCTTGATCTTGTTAGACTTTACGGCTCCTGCCACATGAATGGCACCTCCAAAGAGCAACAGTTTTTCGGTAAGAGTCGTCTTACCGGCATCCGGGTGGCTGATAATAGCAAACGTTCTTCTTCTCTCAATCTCTTCTGAATACTGACTCATTGTTATTTATCTTATTTTGTTATTCTTTTCATACATTCACGCAGACTCGCTTCCCAATGGAATATACTGATCTTATAGATCGTTTTGATCTTAGCCTTGTTCAGGACACTGAAATGCGGACGGGCAGCCTTCGCCGGATAATCTTTGGACTCGATCGGGAGAACACGGCAGGGGGCATTCCCTAACTCCATAATCTTCACGGCAAAATCATACCAACTGCAAACCCCTTCGTTAGAATAATGATAGATACCGGGAACGAAAGCATCCGCCTCCGCCTGCACCAACACTGCAAAAATGGCAGCCGCCAGATCCCCGGCATACGTCGGCGAACCAATCTGGTCGAACACGACAGACAACTGTTCCCGTTCATTTCCCAGACGCAACATCGTCTTGACAAAATTATTCCCGAACTCAGAGTACAACCATGCCGTCCGGATGATTACTGCATCCGGGCACACCTCCTGCAAAGCCTGTTCACCGGCAAGTTTCGTACGCCCGTAGACAGAGGCCGGACAAGTATTGTCCGTTTCCACATAAGGCAAATGATTTGTGCCGTCAAACACATAGTCGGTAGAAACATGGATCACCCTCGCCCCAGCCATACGTGCCGCCTCGCCCAAGTTTCGTACGGCATCCCGGTTGATACGAAGGCAAAGAGCTTCGTCATCCTCCGCCTTATCCACAGCCGTATAGGCGGCACAATTGATGATATAATCGACTTGCTTCTCCTTAACAAAAGCATTCACGGCTTGAGCATCGCAGATGTCAAGCGTATCCACATCCGTAAACACAAACGCATATTGCGGATATCCGGCAGCTAACCGACGGATCGAATTGCCCAGTTGCCCGTTAGCCCCTGTTACTAAAATCGTTTTCATCTTGTCTTATTCTTCTAATTTCAGTTCCCCGTTCATATCTTCACGATACTTCTCGGCCAGAAGTGCCAGGAACGAACTGATCTGTTTGATCCCCTCCATCGTTTCAGGGCTGATTTCCTTCCCTTGCATCTTCAGCATCAGGAAACCGTAAATAGCATTGAAGCAAGTCTCCAACTCAGGCAAGTCCTCGCCGCCCGATTTGGCACGGAGCTGAACGATAAAGGAGAGTGTTTTATAATAGGCCGCCCCATACACCATTTCCTTCGGCGATTTCAAAAGACGGAGGTGCAGATCGGTCAGGGCAATGATCACATTCTTGTTCAGCTGGATATGTCCCTTTTCCATCACCCCTTCGGAACGCATCATCTCGATTAGCTCCTCATACCATTTGGCGATTTCTTCCTTTATATCGTCCGGTTGGTCGTAACGATCTACAACCGTGCGGCGGATCGAATCCATATCGAAGTTATTGGCACGTATCAGGTCTTCCACCTGCCACATGTACAACAGATATTCGGCTATATTTTCTTTTCTTTTTCGTCTTGCAATAATCATGGTTGCAAAGATACACTATATTCGGATAATGCCTGATAAAAATCCGCATCTTTTACACCTAACTGGCGGCAGGCCAGGCGGGCAGCATTCAGGTTGATCAGGAAAAAGCGATCCGGAATATAGACGGGAAAGTCCCCGTAGCGAGTCTGCAAATAGGTCTTTCCCTCTTTCTCGACCACGACATGCTGGTCGTAAGGCATGGCTGTAATGTCTTCGCGAACCTCTTGCGCAAGCTGTTTGACAACCGGATCGCCGTCGAAATAGATCAGCTTTCCCCCGCGTTCGATAGAAGAGGCGAACGTACGGAAAGTCGTATGGTAGGCCTCCGGTGTGGCGTGGTCGGTAGCGGAAGTCCACATCAGATTGGTCAGAATAGCGATATGCGGACGATAGAACTCCAGCTGGAACCGTTTCTCCAAAGCAGACGTTACATGCTCATCACCTTCGATAATCGCGATCCGAGCTTCATAACTCAGATGCACACGGTCAGGCAACAAGGGGACTTCGCTGGTTAACGCATAGTCGAACGCCAGTTTCTGCCGCTTCAGGGCGCACACAATCATCGAGATGATCGTCTTCTTTCCCCGGCTACCGGCAACAACAACCCGCGTCTTCTCTTTCGTCCGCTGAAAGATGAATTCAGGTATCGAAAGCACTAATAATCCCAGTTCCTTTGCACGTATCAATTCGGGGTTATCCTGCCGGACTGCGGCCCCTAATACCACAAAATGTATATCTTTAGTTAATCTCTCCGGGAACCACCCGTCTCCATGACAAGTACACCCCTCTTTTTCCAGTCTGGCAAGGGTCGTATCAGTCAGTCCAACACCGGATACACTTACTTCATATCCTTTTTGGTGGATAGCCAGGGCTAAGTCAAACAACAGAGGCTCGGTTACGGAGATTAAATGAACTTTTCGCATCACTCAGATTTTGCCTGCAAATGTACACAATTTCATTCACGCTTCGCATGGGTTTGAAAGAAAAAACTTCCCTATCTTTGTTGGAAAAAGTATAATTTATGGATATTCAACTTATAGACACAGGCTTTTTCCATGCAGACGGAGGTGCCATGTTCGGTGCGATTCCCAAAACTGCTTGGAGCCGCCGTTATCCAAGCGATAAACAAAATGGATGCATCTTGGCTATGCGCAGCATGTTAGTCCGCGACGGGAACGGGAAGATCGTACTCGTCGACAACGGGGCGGGTAACAAACACCTGAAACAACTCAGCTATTACAACTTCTTCGACCTGGTCGATCTGAAGGATGAACTTCAAAGGCGGGATGTTGCCTGTGAGGATGTTACAGATGTCATACTCACACATCTCCACTTCGACCATTGCGGATATACGACACAAAAAGAAGAGCAGCCCGGTGGAAAGTCTCTCTTCAAAATGGCCTTCCCAAACGCCATCCACTGGGTAAGCCGTGCACAATGGGAGAACTTCCTTCACCCGAACGCACTCGAAGCCGACTCCTATTTCATCGAAAACATGCAGGCCGCTTACGACAGCGGCAAGCTCCGCCTCATCGAAAGCGACACGAATCTCTGCCCCGGCATCGACCTACGGCTGTTCGACGGACATACGCCGGGGCAAATCGCACCTTATATCACGACACCTAAGCGCACTTATATCTTCGCAGGCGACGTCATCCCGTTGGCGGCAAGCGTCTCGCCCCTCTGGATCTCGGCATACGACACCTATCCTGTCGTTTCCTACAACGAAAAAATGCGGATGCTGGAAGAAGCGGTCTCTGAGAAGCAAGCGATCATCTACTGTCACGACGCCTATACTCAGTGTACTACCGTGAAAAAGGTGAACGACTTTTTCAAGGCCGATCAAAAAGTCCCACTCTTTTCCATCGGGTGAAACCAAACAAGATTACTACCGGACTAAAGAAAAAGCCGGTTGTATTGTAGGGCAGTCTGCTATTTATCTTTATCTTTGTCTGATTATAATCATAAATTAATCCTGATCATCATGAAAAAGACAATCTTCGCTTCACTGACAATCCTGACATTCTCGGCCCTGATGTTCTGTTGCAGCAATGCTCCCAAGCAGGAGAAAGTGCTTCGCCACGTTGTCATGTTCGGTTTCAAGCCAGAAGTATCCGCCCAACAGATCAAGGAAGTCGAAGAAGCTTTCTGTGCACTTCCCTCCCAGATAGACCTGATCAAAGGGTACGAATGGGGAACGGATTGCAGTCCCGAAGGATTGCAACAGGGATTGACGCACTGTTTCTTCCTGACTTTCCATTCGGATGCCGACCGAGACGCCTACCTGATCCATCCGGCGCATAAGGCTTTCGGGAAAGTATTAGGAGACAAAGCTTCTGCCGTCACCGTCGTGGACTACTGGACCAAATAAGAATTATTATATTTCTCACTTATAACATTTTAAACGCATGAACAAACTAACAAAGTATGCATGTATCCTAACAACCCTGGCCGGAGCCGTGGCTTGTTCGGGAGGTAAAAAAGCACAAGGAGACTATGCCATTATCCCTCTTCCTCAAGAAGTGGTGACACAGGGCAGCGCCCCGTTCCTGTTGAAACCGTCTACCCCGATCTCTTATCAGGAAGGTGATGCGGAAATGGAACAGACCGCCCGTTTCCTTGCCTCCTATGTCAAAGAGGCTACGGGATATGAACCGAAAGTGATTACCGGGAATGCGGACAAAGGCATTCATCTGTCAATCGCTTCCGACATCCGGAACCCGGAAGGCTACCGCCTGCTGGTCAGCGAGAACGGCATCGAGATCGCCGGAGCATCCAACGCCGGTATTTTCTATGGCGTGCAGACCTTGCGTAAGTCTATCCCCGCCGTGGCCGAAGGAATGGACATCGAGCTTCCGGCCGCCAGTATCAACGACTATCCGCGTTTCCCGTATCGCGGTATGCACCTCGATGTTTCCCGGCACTTCTTCCCGGTAGATTCGGTCAAGAAGTTCATCGATATTCTTGCCTTGCACAATATGAACCGCTTCCACTGGCACCTGACAGACGACCAGGGATGGCGCATCGAGATCAAGAAATATCCGGAACTGACCCAGATCGGGGCGCAACGCAAGGAAACCGTCATCGGCCGTAACTCCGGCAAATATGACGGCAAACCGTATGGCGAAGGCATGTTCTATACGCAAGACGAAATCCGCGACGTGATCGCTTACGCCCAAGAACGTTTCATCACGATCATCCCCGAAATAGACCTTCCGGGACACCAGTTGGCAGCTATCACGACTTATCCGGACCTGGGTTGTACGGGCGGACCGTATGAAGTATGGACCCAGTGGGGCGTATCGGACGATGTGATCTGTGCCGGCAATGAAAAGGCAATGACCTTCCTCGAAGACGTGCTCGGCGAGGTGATCGATCTTTTCCCGTCCGAATATATCCATGTAGGCGGTGACGAATGCCCGAAAGTGCGTTGGAAGAGTTGTCCGAAGTGCCAGGCACGTATCAAGGCGGAAGGCATCAAAGGAGACAGCAAGCATACGGCCGAAGAATACCTGCAAAGCTATGTCATTTCACGCATGGAGAAATTCGTCGAAAGCAAAGGGCGCCATATTATCGGCTGGGACGAAATCCTGGAAGGCGGACTAGCCCCGAACGCTACGGTGATGAGCTGGCGCGGCGTAGACGGAGGTATTGAAGCAGCCAAACAGAAACACAATGTAATCATGACACCCAACTCTTACCTGTATTTCGACTACTACCAGTCTACCGACACGGAACACGACCCGCTTGCCATCGGTGGTTACCTGCCGTTGGAACGCGTCTATTCGTTCGAACCGACTGCCGGAATCCCGGAAGAGTATAAGAAATATGTAACGGGAGTACAAGCAAATCTGTGGACAGAATATATCCCGACATTCAGCCAGGTCGAATATATGGTATTGCCGCGTATGGATGCATTGGCAGAAGTGCAATGGACAAACGCCCCGAAAGATTTTAAGGCGTTCCTGCCGCGCTTGGTCCGCATGACCGAACTTTACGACCACTTGGGTTACAACTACGCCAAACATATCTTCGACATTCGCGCCTCCTTTACTACCGATGGTGACAAAGGTGAAATCGTCGTGACACTCGAAACCGAAGGTTCCGCCGATATCCATTATACGCTCGACGGCAGCGAACCGACGGCAACCAGCCCGAAATACGAAGCCCCTCTCCGCATCAAGCAAAATGCAGAAGTGAAAGCCGTAGCTGTCCGCCCGACCGGAAACAGCCGCATCTTCTCCGAGAAGATCGACTTCAACAAGGCGACAGCCAAGCCGGTCACATTGAAGGTGGCTCCCAGCAGAGGCTATGACTTCAACGGAGGCCCTGAACTGACCGACGGCCTGAGCGGCAACGACAACTACAAGACCGGACGCTGGTTAGGATTCCAGGGCAAGGACTTGGATGCCGTTATCGACCTGAAAGAACCGACCGAGTTCAGCAAAGTGTCCTTCAACACGAATGTTGTGAAAGGAGACTGGATCATGGGAACGGCAGGCGTTACCGTAAAGGTATCGGACGACGGACAGAACTTCAAGGAGGTAGCTTACAAGGTTATCCCGTCTTTAGGCAAAGACGACAAAGACGGCCTTTATCCGCAGGAAATCTCCTTCGACCCGGTAAAAGCCCGCTATGTCGAAGTTATCATCAAGAGTGACAAACTCCCGACATGGCACGGAGGTGCAGGTAATCCGGCGTTCTTATTTGTGGACGAAATCAATCTGCAATAAGTAAATATTTAGGCACAGATTACACAGATTTCACGGATTCTCTTTCTCATCTCCGTGTAATTCGTGAAATCCGTGCCTAAAAAATATAAAGAAGTTTTGCTATTCTAACATATTCCCCCATGAAAAGAGACATACTTATCCTTTCTGCCCTTTGTACCTGTTGCAACCTTTTTGCCGAAGAGATCACAGTCAAGTATCTCAGGTATGCAGGTCCTTATGAAATAAAAGGCCCGTTCATCGTCGACAGCCTTGACGTGAACAGCAAGAAATTTACAGATGCCGAGTTATTAAAAACCGCCATCCCCTTCAACAATGTCCGGGAAAGCAACCGGACACTGGATGCCGCCACTACAGCCGGACAAAGCAAAAACAGCTCCGTCAGCCTCGCCTCCTTCTATCTGAACAGCGACCGCTATACGGACGGGACTCTTCAGATCAGCGGACCGGAGCATTACGAAGTATATATCGACAACGAGAAACAGACCCCCGCCAACGGCGAGCTCAAGCTCACACTCGAACCCCGCCGCTACGAAGTCGTAATCAAATATCTTACAGCCCCGGACGAAACGAACCGCATTCCGAAAGTCACCTTTAAGACGGACAGCAAAGCCGTTGTCACGGCGACAACCGATCCAGAGAAGCGTTACACTTTGAGCGATGTCTTCGATGGCACACGCATTCGTTCCGTCAACCTCTCCCCCAACGGCAAATACCTGCTGACCGCCTACCAGACGACTTATTCCGGTGGCGATACCGAATCCTTCCAGCAAGTGACCGACCGGGCCACAGGACAGGTTTTAATGGAAAGCAACAACCATCATTATAGCTGGATGCCCCGCAGCAACCGTCTTTACTATACCCGCAAAGGCATGCAGGGAAAGGAACTTGTCATGATCGACCCTGCAACCCAAGCAGAGGAAGTCCTTGCCCACAACCTTCCCGACGGTTGGTTCAGCTTTGCCCCGACAGAGGATTTCCTGCTGTTCAACATCACCGAGGAAGGACCGAAGAAAGGGGAAGACCTTCAGGAAATCCTTGTGCCTGACGACCGCCAGCCGGGATGGCGTACCCGTTCATTCATCCATAAGTACGACCTAGCAACCGGAGTGTTCCAACGTCTTACCTACGGGCACACTTCGACTTCCATCAACGATATTTCCGACGACGGCCGCTATCTGCTCTTCACTTGTAGCGAACGGGAGCTGACGAAACGTCCGTTTTCGACTACTTTGCTCTATCGGATGGATCTGCAAACACTGGATACGGAACTCCTTTTGAAAGATCCGTTCATCAGCTATGCCCAATTCTCGCCCGACGGCAAGATGCTGGCAATTGCCGCATCTGGAGAGGCTTTCAATAAAATAGGGCTGAAGATAGCACCGGGGCAGACTTCCAACATGGCTGACGGGCAGCTCTTCCTTTACGATCCGGCAAGCAAACAGGCAAATCCTGTCACCAAAGATTTTAATCCATCGGTTCAAAACTTCGTTTGGAACAAAGGTGATAAACAGATCTACCTGCAGGGAGAAGATAAGGATTGCATACGCCTGTACGTCTTGAATCCGTCAACCGGGAAAATCCTCCCCATCCCGTTAAAAGAGGATATCCTCTCGGATTTTACGATTGCCGAAACAACTCCCGAACTGGTTTATTTCGGCGAAAGCGCCTCCAACTCGCAACGCCTCTATTCCGTCAACCTGAAAAAGAAAAGTTCTGTCTGTCTGAAAGATCTTTCCGCCGGCATCTTGAAAGATATCACCCTCGGCGAAGTGCACGATTGGAATTTCCGGGCAGCTGCCGGCGACACGATCTACGGTCGTTATTACCTGCCGCCCCATTTCGATCCTAACAAGAAATATCCGCTGATCGTGAACTACTACGGGGGAACCAGTCCGACGGAACGTTCACTAGAAAACCGGTATCCGTCGCACGTATATGCGGCATTGGGCTACATCGTTTATATCATCCAGCCCAGCGGAGCAACCGGCTTCGGCCAGGAGTTCTCCGCCCGCCACGTAAATGCATGGGGACAACGTACAGGAGACGAGATCATCGAAGGAACAAAGAAATTCTGTGCCGAACACAACTTTGTCGACGCTAAAAAGATCGGTTGCATAGGGGCATCCTACGGTGGCTTCATGACACAATACCTGCAAACAAAAACGGATATCTTTGCCGCCGCCATCTCTCATGCCGGAATCAGCGACATCACCAGCTATTGGGGCGAAGGTTACTGGGGATACTCCTATAGTGCTTTGGCAAGCGCAAACAGCTATCCCTGGAACGCACGGGATATGTACACGTTGCAAAGCCCGCTGTTCAATGCCGACAAAATCAACACCCCGATCCTTTTCCTGCATGGCACGGTCGACACGAACGTCCCGGTAGGTGAAAGCATCCAGATGTTTACAGCCCTGAAACTGTTAGGCAAACCTACGGCCTTCGTACAAGTAGTAGGACAAAACCACCAGATACTGGACTATAAGAAGCGTGCCGAATGGAACAAAACCATCTACGCTTGGTTCGCCAAATGGCTCAAGAACCAACCGGAATGGTGGAATGCCATGTATCCGGAAAAGTCTTTGTAAAAAAGTTGAAAACAAAGCCCCGAAGACGAAACCGTCCCCGGGGCTTGTTTTTTATCTGCCTTACACCTTCACAGGCTCACAGCAGAATGAACTTTATTTCAATACTTTAGTATTATTAATATTAAACCGCTTGTTCGCCTGTCACAGGGTAATTACCGTTTGCACGGCACACGGCCAAACATTTTAGAATTATTTGATTATAAATTACTATATAGAGGGAGTGGCCGCTGCCACTCCAAACTATTCTTCTATTCTTATCTTACGATTGCCTTTACAGCTTCTTCACCTTCAACAGCTACTACGACTACGCCTTGAGGAGCAGCAATCACAGCATTGTCGGATGTCAGAACCTGAGTGGCTACTACCTGACCCAAGATGTTGCTTACAACAACCTTCTTGCCGGCAGCGTTAGCGATTGTAACATTGCCTTCGCCTGCGATAATCGTTACTTCAGAAGTTGTAATTTCGTCGTTGGCTGTTGCACCACCTTCTGTTACTTCAACGTTGAATACATCAGCCTGAGCAGCTTCTGTTTCAAACTCTGCACTAACAATTACAGGTACACCGTTCTGGATCTTCACCCAACCACCTTTTTCCATCGGAGCGATACCTCCTGTGAAGGCGTTACCGTTCTTCCAAGATTCAGATTCGATCAAGAAGTCGTTAGATTCGTCGCTTACCAAACGGAAAGAGAACTTAGTCTGATCGTGTTTGTTAAGTGTTGAAAGAGCTACTTTCTTGTTTGTATCTTCGATGAATAATGTGTCGGCTGTCATATAACCCGGCAAGAATGCCAATCTTGAGTATTTATTTTCCCAAGTGTACAGCTTGTTAGCAGGTACAGAGTCGATCATGTTCACCAAGAAACGACCGAATGTTGTATCTTTCGTTGAGAAAGAGTGATCGCAATCCGGTTTACCGCAGATGTCACACAGATCATCTGTTCCTTCTACGAACTTCACATCCTTAGCGATCAGGTACTGAGGCATAATGGTCTCTTTAACACCTGTTGAAATAACATTGAATGCTTCAGCAGCGTTATCGCCCTTACCTTCCACACACAACAAGCTGTTAGCACCTTCATACAGGTAAGCCTTTTCTGTTGAGTTCACACGATAGAACTTCATAGCACCGTTTTTACCCAGTTCATCAGCTGTAAATTCGCGATACAGATTTACATCCACCGAATTCAAAGCAAATGCAGAAGTTGTTGTTTCAGCAGTGATGTCTTCAGCCTTGATCAGACCGCTTGCATCGATTACACCGGCTTTTTTGTCACCGGCGATCAGTGCATAGTAATGGTCGTCTACATCGTTTACTTCCTTCAAGAAGAACGGAGTTGCATTTTCCTTACCATCCACTACAACCAACATTTCTGTTCCGTCTACGTCAGAAACCTGAACATATTTATGGTTGTTGGCAAACTTGTAAGAGTCGTTTACGCGGATCAGGTAAGAAGCTTTTTCCAGTTTCTTCACGTCACCGTAAGCCTGTCCGTAAGTGTATTTCTTCACCAGTTCCAAGTCGAACTTAGTAGCTTCAGAAGAAACGCGCAAGATAGTGTCTTTACCTACAGTAGAATTACCTACAGAGATAGCCAGACCGTCGTTTACGCTCAAGTAGTTCAATGTATAATACTTGTTCTTAGTATCTGCGTTGAAATAACCGTCAGCTGTAGATTTAGCCGGAGTCAACTTAACAATGTCTTCTCTTACACCATTCTGGTAGAAGTAGCTTACTTCCAGTGTTACGACACCGTTTTCTACACTTACTACATCATATACACCGTTGTTGAACAGATCAGTAGTTTCTTGGTTGATGATTTCAGGAGAATCGCCGAACAAAGTAGAACCGGTTACGATCCATTTAGCAGCCGGCATGTGGTCGAAGTTCATCACATCCCATTCAGCAGGAGCCACCTTTGTCAATGAACCATCCAAATCAACCATCAAACGGGCACCGTTCTTTTGGGCATCTTCCGTATTTACGACATCGATATGATACAAACCTGCAGGAACTTCGATACCCGGAGTGTTCTTCAATAAGCCTAAGCTGATGCGGGTGTTCAGAGTCTGCTGTGGATTTTCAAAACCTGTATAAATCTGGTAAGGAGCACCCAGTGTCAGTTCGCGGTGTTCGTTTGCACCTGTACCCAGAACAGCCATCTTCACATAGTTTCTACCGTTTACTTTCTGGATAGGGCGATAGTCTGACCAGTTCACGTTATTAACCGGCTTATCGTTACCACCATCGGCAGTGATTACCAAAGAGTCTTTTGTCGGATAATAATCGAAGCGGAAGTTGAAACGGCCGTTGATATCGCGAGCAGTCATCTTTTCAATGCCAGGATATGCAACTTCGGCTGCTTTAAACTTGCTCAAAGCAAATCCTTGATGTTTGATGCTTGAATTTTCTTCGATGTAAGCAGTATCAACCATCAGGTGAGTTCCGTCTGAATATTCCAAAGAATACCAGTCGTTAGCCAGGTTCTTGATAGAAGCCAAATAAGATTTAGCAGCATTCAAAAGCTCCCATGCATTGAATGTTTCGCCATTCAATCTTGCTACTTCCATTTGAGCCAAGCCAAACGCAGTTCCTTTCTTAGAGAATTCTTCTGCATACTTTTCAACATCTGCCCACAATGTAGGAATTAAAGTTGTTACATCCATTAATGTTTTGAATGCTTCATCTCTCTTACCTTCATTTTCTGCAATCTGACGATCGCATTCCTCTACTTTAGCCCAAATTTCATTTGCTTCAGTAGTAGAGTTATTCCACTGAGCCAAGATAGCTTTTTCAGTTTCGTAAGCTTTATCAAATAATTTTTCAGCTTCCAATACAGCGTCAAATGCAACATTATATCTCGGAGTACATTCGTCTAAGTTAGCCTGAGCTTCTTCTTTTGCCCGAAATGCTTTTCCGTAGGCATCAAATGCATCATCAAAAGCTTTTTTATACGGACGAACATAAGCTTCTATAGTTGCATCTTTCAGGTTAGCAAGATTCTGTTCTTTTAAATATTCCAACAATTCGTCAGCTGCGTCAGGATCGCTATTCTTCACCCAATTGAAATAAGCATTATCTTCTAAGCTGGCAATAAATTCATCCTTAACATCATTCTTCGTACCTTTAGCAGCACGCAATACTCCCTCAACACCTTGGTAAATGGCATTTTTTACAGTAGCCTCAGTTTGCAACTGAGTTTCTTGCGCAGAAGCAGCATTTCTTTCTTCTTCATACTTTTTGTACTCAGCCAATACTACATCTCTAGCCTCTCTCTTGGCATCGCGATCGTTTTGAGCGTCTATTCTTGCATTTCTTGCATCATCCCATGCTTTTCTTTCAGCTTCAGAAATAATTAATGCACTTTCATATTGGCTATAATACTTACCTCTTTCTTCAGTATATGTTCCAATATTTGCAAGAGCATCATCGTATGCTTGTTGTGCATTATCGCGAGTATCTACTGCATCCTGATGTTTTTGCTTAGCTTCTTCCCATTTAATTTTAACTTCACCGAAGCTACCATCCAAAGACACCAAATTTTCAATAGCTACGCTCAACTCTTCTTTCAACTGATCGTAGTTAGTCTGTTTGTCTGCAACATCATTCTTCGCATCAGCTACAGAACCGATAGACAAACTGTTTTCACCTACAGCTGGAACGACCTTAAATTCACGTTTACCGTCAGCACCAGTGAATTCGTTCACATTCGCATCTTTAGATACGTTCGGAGTGAAAGTCAGGTGTAATTTAGACTTGCCAGTCTGCAACATTGTATTCAAGTCGTAAGCGTTCAAACGAACAGGAGAAGCCTCCATTGGCTTAACCTGCAAGTTGCTTGCTACAGAAGCCATATCTTTAGTAGCATATTTTCTTGCAGCTACACCATTGGGAGTATTAATCAATGTTACCACAGAGTCTCTTTCTGCACCAAAGAAAGATTCGATTGCCTTCGGAGTCAGTAAAGCGTCACCTTCTACCCCACGCATCCATGACCAAGTGTTTACCCCCTGAGCCATTTCTACCACTGTCAGGTTTTCGCCAACATTTGCTTTTGACACATCGATTGAGATTGGCAGGCCGGTAGATACGTTATAGAATTGGAAAGCCAATCCTTTTTCATCTTTGCTGTCTGTTGCTTTGATTTCCCAAAGTGTCTTTGCTAATTCAGCCTGACCATAAGGAACAAATTTCAATACATAAGTTCCTTTGGCAGTTTTTTCCATTGTCAGAACCTGATAACCATCAGACAACTGATAGAACTTACCATCAATCGCCTTTGCTATTGCAACAGGATAGCTAGACATAGCTCCTTTATCGCTGATAGCAGCAGAAGCAGTTCCAACGGCACCAGCTAATAACAGGCTGGCCACAAACGTAGAAAACTTTTTGTTCATAACTTAAATTAATTTGTTAGTAAATAATGTATTAAGAATAATTTCTTCTTTTATATATTTAATGTACGCAAGACTATCTGTTAACTTTTGTACTTTGATAGCGAAAACGTTCGTTTTTTTTAGTCATTTTGGGCGGTCTTCGAAAGAGTTTGTATCGGAAAGGCGGTTTTTCGTACTCCTTAAGCTATCTGATTGATAAGAAAGAATATAGAAAAAGAAAAAATATTTGTGGAAAGGATTGCAGGTTCAAAAAGTAGTTGTATTTTTGTGCAGTAAAAATGACGAATTAAAATGAACGTTTTTTTAGTCATTTTGTTTCTGACTACTATCTTTTTTATTCCCAATAAGTTACAAGTAAAAACAAGTAACTTTCACCCCTTGAAAACGGGCTTTTTTACTGTTCTTCACGAACACACATATCATCCTTATTTATAATCACTTATAAATTTTTACTCAAGTAATACTGCAGTAACAAACTGCCATTTTGAGAAGAAGGCTGGGGAAATGGAGTTAAAAACGGCCTTTAGGTGGCAAAAAGAAGAAAAATTATCCATAAAATAAAAGAAAGTGTGTCGTAATGAACGATACGCCATTTTGCAGGGCAACTGCACTAAAATTCAGAAATCGTATAAAATATACCAAAGAAAAAAATAGGGCCTTATCATACAAGTTTTTCCCATTTCCTCTGTCACTGTATCACTGATTTCTTTTTTATCGATTGATATTCAATCTGTTTCGTTAGTGATATATGCCCGTTTTCTCTATCACTACGGTATCACTACCCTATCACAGGCAATTTGGATGGAAAACAGAAATTGCGCTTATACACATCTGTATAGTAGCGTATTACAAATAACAAAAGCAATAAATACCCGATTTCCATCCTTATAAATCACTCGATTATTTTATGTAAAAACGGCTATAAAATAGGTAAAACCGGGTGGTTTTTATTGTCCGGCATGGTACTTTAGTTGCCGGACACCCCCATGTTGCCCCCTCTTACACCCGGATGTACCGGCTCTCTACACCCGGATGTAAAGGATGGCAACATGGGGGTGTTTACGGAATGATGTGCTTGTCTTTGCTAAAAAAAGAGATAGCTTTTGTGGAATGAAGAACCGTATTCCGCCAATTTAATACCTGTTATATTCGTTTTTACATTTGTTTATTCGATTATTTTATATGCTTTTTCAAAAGTAACAGAAGGCAATATGTTGGTTTCCAATCATATGATAAAAACGTCCTGTTTCAGGAGTGATAGAGGCAGTGATAGAGGAAAACCTCCTGTATCACCGTCTCTAACGATTGAATATCAATAGCTACAACCTTCGTGGTGATAGAGTGATAGAGGATTTACAGGAAACTTCGTATGTAATGCTTTGAAAATTCAAAGAATGTAACTAATAGACAGTTAGAGTCCATTTGTATCCTTATTCAAAATAATATTGACATAGATATTTTATATTCATCTCAATGTAAACATCAAATTTATATGCAGTTACATCCATATATCAAGATTAAATGAAAGAGCCGTGGACGAATACCAACCATTATTTAAAACAAAATATGAAGTAGCGAAAAATATCAGAATAATCAAAATAAAAGTTTGCAACTCAGTTGCATTAATTTTGTTGTACTTTTACCGTATCGAGAAAAAGAGTAAAGTCATGTCAACAAAACAATGCGAAGAGAAACTCAAAGATAAAGGCGTACGCCCGACAGCCGCCCGAATTCTTATATTGCAGAAACTGTCGGAACAAACATATCCCATTTCCTTGCTCGAATTGGAGGCACAACTGGAAACATTGGACAAATCAACCATTTCACGCTCTTTAGCGATCTTGTTGGAGCATCACGCCATCCACGCTTTCGAGGACGGAAGCGGGTCGATGAAATATGAAATCTGCCGGAGCGACACCGAGACGTGTTTTATTGAAAACAGGCATATCCATTTCTACTGTGAGGTTTGTCACAAGACCTATTGTATGGATCATATAAAAATCCCGGTCGTGCAGTTGCCCGAAGGCTTCATCATGGATACGATCAACTACACGGTCAAAGGAATCTGCCCGGCATGCAAGTCCCCAAATCTGTAAAACGCAATCGAGTTGCAAAAATATCTTCGGTTCTTTGCATCGGAATAATAAAAACAGATTGAATCATGGAAGCTAAAACAACTTGCCACTCAGGATGCAGTTGCGGACATAATAAAGGAGAAGAACACCCGAACGTGGTATTGCCGATCCTGTCTTTCATCCTGCTCATTGTGGGGCTCATCTTAGACCATACCGGACAAGGCTGGTTCTCGCCGACAGTAAAACTCGTCTGGTATCTGGCTGCTTTCCTCCCAGTAGGACTGCCTGTCATACGGGAAGCATATCACGAGGCTTTGCGAAAAGACTTCTTCACCGAGTTTACATTGATGTCGGTCGCTTCGACCGGAGCTTTCAGCATCGGCGAATATCCGGAGGCTGTAGCTGTCATGCTTTTTTATACGGTTGGAGAAATGCTGCAAAACAGGGCTGTCGAACGTGCTTCACAAAATATCAGCCGCCTGCTTGATGTCCGTCCCGAACGTACGGACGTATTTCGTGAAGGTAATTATATCAATGTCTCCCCGAAAGAGGTACGGACAGGTGAACGAATCGAGGTAAAACCGGGCGGACGCATACCGCTCGACGGGATTTTACAGGAAACCGAAGCATCGTTCGACACCTCCGCCCTGACAGGCGAAAGCATGCCCCGCATACTTCGGAAAGGGGATGAAGTCCTGGCGGGAATGATCGTACTGGGACAAACCGTCCGCATAGAAGTGAACCGTCCCTATGAACAAAGCGCATTAGCCCGCATTTTAGTGCTGGTGAAAGATGCAGCCGAGCGTAAAGCTCCTGCCGAACTGTTCATTCGTCGGTTCGCACGGTTCTATACGCCTGCCGTGATCGTGTTGGCTTTGCTGATCGTCACGGTTCCGGCATTTGCCGGATTGATGATGCCGTCTTTCCAATACGTTTTTCATGACTGGTTGTACCGGGGATTGGTCTTTTTAGTTATCTCCTGTCCGTGTGCCTTGGTAATCAGCGTACCGTTGGGATATTTCGGAGGTATCGGAGCGGCGTCACGTGCCGGTATCTTGTTCAAGGGTGGTAATTATCTGGATGCCATCACCCAGATAAATACCATTGCATTCGACAAAACAGGTACATTGACCACTGGCTGCTTTGACGTGACGGATATGCAGGCGCATAGAATTTCCGAGTCGGAACTATTGACCTTGCTTTTATCCGTCGAACAGAAAAGTACCCACCCGATCGCACAAGCGATCGTCCGCTACGCAAAGAAACAGAATATCTCTGCAGCAAGCGTATCGGAGATGCATGAACTGGCCGGACACGGCGTGGAGGCCGTCATCGGTGGACAGGAAGTGCTTGTCGGGAATATCCGCTTAATGAAAGAGCGCGGGATTTCCATCCCCGAAGAGTTGTCCGACCAAGTAGCGACCGTAGTTATCTGCGCCATCGATAAAAAATATGCCGGCCATCTGCTATTGTCCGATACGTTGAAAGACGATGCCGTAGAGGCGATTGCCAAACTGAGGAAGTTAGGAGTGACAGATATCCGTTTGCTGTCAGGTGATAAAAAAGAGATTGTCGAATCTTTTGCCAGACGTTTAGGTATCGACCAGGCATACGGTAACCTGTTGCCGGAGGACAAGGCGGCACATATCCGGGAAATGGTTGAAGAGCCGGGCAAAACCGTGGCTTTTGTCGGAGACGGCATGAATGATGCTCCGGTATTGGCACTAAGCCATGTAGGGATTGCGATGGGCGGGCTCGGTTCGGATGCGGCAATCGAGAGTGCCGACGTCGTTATCCAGAACGACCAGCCGTCCAAGGTGGCGACCGCCATCACGATCGGGCGCAAGACGCGTACGATTGTCCGTCAGAATATCATAGGGGCACTTGTTGTAAAAGGGATTGTGTTGTCGGCAGGTGCATTGGGATACGCCACGTTGTGGGGGGCAGTCTTTGCTGATGTCGGTGTCGCTCTGCTAGCAGTCCTCAACTCGGTCCACATACTGAACAGGAAGGTATGGTAAAACGGGGATATGTCAATATCTCCTTGTCCCCGCACTTGATGCGGGGCCGCAAAAGGACAGACCTTATCAATCGGATTTTTATAAGGTCGGTTTTAATGCGATCCCGCGTCAAGCACGGGAACAGGACAGTTTTGACATACCCTCATACATTTTGACACGCAGCCTCGTTTATGATCGTTTTTCACTTTCCTTTCAGAAAAGGTTTTCCATTTTTCCAAACCACCTCTTCCTGTGTGATATACCAGGTTTTTCCGTTATCGTTATTTCCCTGATAGAACAGATAAGTTCGACCGTCCAAATCGGTAAAAATATGAGGATGGCCGGATTCGCTGGAATTCCATTCGCCGGGTTTGCCGTTCTTAAGGAAAGGTTCTTCCGAAAGACGTTTCCAGACAATGCCGTCTTCGCTTTCCGCCACTCCGATCTGTTGAGGGGCATTATTGTAAGCTCCGGCATAAAACATATAAAGTTTGTCACCTTTCTTTGCGATCGAAGCCCCTTCGATACATTTTCCTTCCCACGGATACACGGGATACAGGATAGAGGAATCCGTTACCTGTACCCAGTCTTCCCGGTTGAAATTGGTATTGCCCGGAGCAACAGCTACTCCCTGCATCTGGATGTCGTAGTTTTTATCGCGGGTTGCAAAATAGAGGAAATAGCGTCCTTTGAACTCACACACTTCCGCATCTATGGCACGCCCACAAGTCCAATCTCCGGCCGGGTGGAAAATCGGATTCGTCGGATTCCTTCTGAAATGAATGCCGTCATCCGATATGGCATGGCAGATGGCATCTTTCTTCCCATTCCCGTATGTCTGATAAAACAAATGCACCTTTCCATCCTTCACCAACGCACCGGGTGCACAAAGTCCTTTCTTCTCATAATCAGCTTCGGGAGCAGGCGTGATCTCGCCCACCTTCGTCCAGTTCATCAAATCCTTACTCTCCGCAATCCCAATATTCCATCCGGAATCAGGTTCCCCCTTCATCGGCGGAATGGAATGGTACATCAAATAGCGCCCCTTAAAATTAACCACATGCGGATCTTTCGAATAAGGAACCCCGACACGGGAGGTATCGCCGTATAACATGAGGGGACGAGCAGAAGAGCCCTGTGATAAAATTAACTGAAAGTTTCCCCATAACAATAGAATAATCAAAACAAGTTGCTTCATAAATACTATCTGATCTTTTTTAATTGACAAATGTAACTAATATTCTTCTAAATAAATTCGTAAATCGGATTTACAATAAATGATACAGCCTATCCTTCTATCCTTTTGCCATTAAACAGGGAAACAAAGGGCAAGCCATATACATTATTTATTTCAAGTAAGGTTTACCATCCTTCCATAAAACTTCTTGCTGTGTAATATACCAAGTCTTACCATGATCATTATTACCTTGATAGAACAAATAAGTCCGTCCGTCAAGATCGGTAAAAAGGTGAGGATGACCAGATTCACTTGAATTCCATTCTCCCGGTTTTCCATTTCGTAAAAAAGGTTCTTCCGACAGACGTTTCCAGTTCAAACCATCTTCACTGACAGCAACCCCGATCTGCTGAGGAGCATTATTATAAGCTCCGGCATAAAACATATACAGTTTATTATCCTTCTTAACAATCGAGGCACCTTCAATACATTCTCCCTCCCAATCACACTCTGGATACAAGATCGATTTATCACAAGCTTGTGTCCAGTCTTCCCTGTTAAAATCAGTATTCAAAGAAGCTGTTGCCACTCCTTGCATTTGTATTTTAAAATCCTTGTCACGAGTTGCAAAATAAAGAAAATACTTTCCATTGAATTCACAAACTTCAGCATCAATAGCCCGTCCACAGTTCCAATCACCCGTCGGATGAAAAACCGGATTACTCGGGTCGCGATCAAAGTGGATACCATCAGTTGACACAGCATGACAGATTGCATCATTTTTTCCATTTCCATAGGTTTGATAAAACAAATGAATTTTACCATCCCGAACTAAAGCACCAGGTGCACAAAGCCCATTCTTTTCATAAACGGCATTCTTTTCCGGCGTTATTTCACCGACTTTCGACCAATTAACCAAATCTTTACTGGATGCGATGCCAATGTTAGCACCAGAACCAGATACATCCAACCTCGGTGGAAGCGTATAATACATCAAATAACGTCCCTGAAAATTCACGACATGCGGATCTTTTGAAAAAGGAACTCCACGACGAGAAGTATCTTCATACATCATCCTCGGTTGCTGGGGTTTACCCAGCAACGAGAAAAACAAACAAGTCAATAATAAAACATATACTCTCATTTTTATTGATTCTAAATGATTAATTGCCATAACCAGGATTCTGGGTAAATTCCTCCGGATTCGAAACATTTGTCAACTGATCACGCGGTATCGGGCGTAATACATGATAATCTTTAAATTTCCCTGCAGTCATAGGACTGATTTCAGGATCATTCATACGCTCCATCAATTTGTCCGTCCGTTTCAAATCATACCAACGATGCATTTCTCCCATCAATTCACGAGCTCTTTCATCCAAAATAAAGTCAATCGTCACATCGGAAGACTTAATCTCCATCTCCGCTTCATGCCCAGGTACAGCGGCACGGCGACGAACTACATTAATATATTCAGCTGCTTTCTGAGCATTTCCAGACAGGAATGCAGCTTCAGCAGCCAACAAATATGTATCAGCCAAACGATAAACAAAAACATTACGCGATCCGGCTGTCCAGTTAACTTCTGGACGCAGGGGATCCAAATGTTTCACCAAATAAGCATACATTTTATAAGAAGTAAAACGAGTATTCGACGGCCATTCCGCATTCGGATTCTGCTCAGACTGGACATCCATCAGAGGATCGATTTGTTCACGCATATATTCCGGAAGAAATACCAAAACAGGCCAAACTTCTTTAATCTGTTCCGGTGTCCAAGGTTCTCTTGGATCAATCATGGCCAACTCTCCTTTTGTCCAAACCTTTTCTTCCACTTTTTTGGTAAACGGGCTGAAAACATTCTCCGTCACAGAATTTTCCGTTACATTCCACCGAGAAATAAAACAATCATCCCAACGTTGATCTTTCGTTTTGTCAAACAAACTTATTGCAAAATCAGAAGAACGCTCACGGCTCCAAGGTCTGCCATACTCAATAACTCTCTTTACAGCAGGATGTTCTTCCGAATAGGCTGAACAAAAGTACATATGGGCTGTATTACCATCTCCATTTAATTCCGCATTTTGCGTATACAAAACAGAGAAAAGGACTTCCGAATTATTTTTATTATTGATATCCCATAATTCTGCGTGCGATTTAACCAACGAATATTTACCAGAATTGATCACCTGCTCGGCATAATTCAAAGCTTTTTTCAAATCGTCATCACTCCGTTTCAAAGTAAGATACACTCTCGACAGATGGTGCATAGCTGCATATTTTGTTATATGCCCGAATTCAGATGCCTGGTAAGTTTCCGGCAAGTTTTCTACAGCAAATTCCAAGTCTGTAACAATTTGATTCCAAACTTCATCTACTTTTGTTTTATGTGCAGTAGTCTCTACTGAATTTGTCGGCTTCAACGGCATAGGAATATCACCAAACTGCTGTACCAGATGATAAAAATAGTGTGCTCTGATAAATAACGATTCTGCAAGAAAACGTGTTTTTAGATCTTCATCCAATCCAGGAATATCATTATTTTCCAGACTCTCAATAACTGCATTACACTGATTCACGGATTTATAACAACTATACCAGAAACTCCTGACATCAGCATTTGTCGCATCAATCGTCCAATTATACCATTGCTCATGTCCTTGATGACCGATCCATATATCCGAAGGACCTTCACACATATAAATCAAGTATTCCTGTATATACATTCCCCTTAAGGTTGAATACAATCCATTGACACCATTGGTTATACCATCTTTCGTCGTATAAAAATTACCAACAGTCACTTTATTATAAGCCGTCTCATCCAAGAAGTCGCAAGACGACAAACATAGCAGAGACAACGAACCTATCAATATTTTATTTAGTATTTTCATATTCTACTTTCAATTAATCAGATTATTAGAAACTTGCATTTACTCCAAATATAAATGAGGTTAACGGACGGTGGTCTGTATAGCTATTACAGTTTTCCGGATCCAGTCCTACATAATCACTCTTTGTCCATGTATATGGATTTTCAACCATAAAATATACCCTGAATTTTTCACTATAAAACTTTTTCGAAATCTCTTTCGGTAAAGTATATCCCCAATTAATATTTTTCAGACGTATAAATGACAGATCCCGATAAGCATAATCACTTGACACCAATAACTCCTGTGGATTAGTTATCGCAGGTTTCGGACAAGCATTAGAAGGATTATCCGGTGTCCAAAAATCAACATCCAGATGATTATAACGAGTTGATCCAGCCTCGTCAGTCAATACTCCTAATAGCTGTCCATACTTCTGACGTGTATAGAAATAAACATTCAAATCGAAATTCTTATAATAGAATCCTGTAGAAAGTCCTGCTGTCCATTTGGGTATTTTATTGAATGTATGCAAATCGCCTTCATCATAAACCCCATTATTATTTACATCTTCTATTTTAGGATTACCAGGTTCACGTCCATACTTTGCCGCTTCCTCTTCTTCTCCATATTGCCAAACTCCTATATATTTATACAGACGTTCAACGTAGAGAGGTTGCCCAATGAACCATTTATTTCCCGGACTATCTTCCTTTCCATTGAACAACTCGACAATTTCATTCTTGTTATAGCCAAAAGTCAAATCTACTGTCCATCTGAAATCTTTTGTCACAACAGGTACAGTGTTCAAGGCTATTTCAATACCCGAATTACGTGTCTTACCTACATTTTGCCAAGTAAATTCATACCCTGTATTGATCGGCAAATTGCGTTTCATCAATAGATCACGTGTATTACGAATATATCCGTCAATAGAACCACTGATCCTGTTATTCAAGAAGCCAAAATCCACGCCGACATTATATTCTTCTGTACTTTCCCACCCCAATTGATTATTAGCCAACTCGGTAGGCAGATATCCCATTGCCGACTGCTCAGTTGTCCCGAAATAATACACATATTTACCTAAAGCTCCTTGTGTTGCATACTCAGAAATTGCTGTATTACCGGAATTACCCCAGCTCAAACGTAATTTCAGATTAGAAAGCCAATCAACTTCCCGAAGGAAAGACTCATCATTCATACGCCAAGCCAATGCAACAGACGGAAAGAAGTCCCATTTATTACCTTTTGCCAAACGAGAAGAGCCATCGTAACGTCCAGTCAATGTCAACAAATACCGATCCTTAAATGTATAATTAACTCTTCCCATAAATGACAACAAAGCCCATTTACGTACAGAAGAAAGACGTGTAAATACATCTGGTGCTTCATTCACATTAAACCACGAACCGTAATAAGGCATATCCTGTCCAGTCAAACCGACCAATTCTGCTTTATCTGTCTGCATATCATGCACCAACGATACATCCAAACTATGATCATTCAATACCTTCTTATAATTCAGGACATTCGTAAAAGTAATCTGTTGCTCGTTCGTTTTTTTGTATTCAGCAGACGGAGAAGCCAACTGGCGAGCTTGAGAAGTAGAACTCTTATAAACTCCATTCTCGATTGACGACAAGCCATATGTCAAACTTGTTCGGAATTTCAAGCCTTTGATTATTTCCCAATCTGCAAATAAGTTCAAAAGGATACGGGTACGTTTTTCTTTATTGTCTACATTATTCTTATCAGTATCGAACAAAGGATTCGAATGCAATACCGTCTGATACCAACCGCTATTGTAAAAGCGCATATCTCCATTCTCGTCATAAACCTCCGTTAGTGGATCAATAACTGTTCCATATTTCCAGACACTATTATCTCCATTATTACGAGTTGTCAATGCTAAAAGAGAAGAATAGCCTACCGTCAAGTTCTTTGCTAATTCCATATCCCCGTTAATACGGGCTGAGAAACGTTCATATCCCATATTATCAATAATACTTTGGTCTTTATTATAGCCTAACACTAACATATTACGATTACGACCATTCGATTGATTGATACTGACATTATGATCCGTTTTATAGCCCGTACCGCTAAACATCAAATCTTGCCAATCTACAAACTGTCCGGAGTTCAAGGTTTTTAATTGAATATCATCAAATATTTCCTTATCTGTCTTTCCATAATTAGCCATTCTTTTCCAGTCTGCATATTTTTCACCGCTCATCATATCATAATTTTTGAATGACTTGGACACACCGACATATCCGTCATAACTAACAGACAGTTTAGCTTCCTTACGGGCACGTTTTGTCGTAATGATAACAACACCATTTGCTCCTCGAGAACCATAAATAGCAGTGGATGAAGCATCTTTCAAAACATCAATCGACTCGATTTCTGCCGGATTGATCTCATCGATCTTTCCTCCGAACGGAGCATCATCCACCACTATCAACGGATCATTGCCCGCATTGATCGAATTATATCCACGGATCACAATGGTAGAAGATGCTCCGGGAGAGTTTCCCATCGTAATATCCGCACCTGCAATTTTACCTTGCAATGCTTGCATAGGATCTTTCATCACAGCCTGATTCTGAATCGATGAAGAAGAAATCTGTGAAACAGATCCTGTTAGGTCACGTTTTTTGACAGAACCATAACCTACCACAACCACTTCATCCAAAGCTTGCGTATCTTCCTTCAATTGGATGTTCAATGTTGTCTTACCTTTACTAACCGCAACATCCTTGTCCAAATATCCGATGTACGTTATACTTAATTTGGAACCTTCGGATATCGACAAAGAGAAATTCCCATCCATATCCGTAATCGTACCATTAGACGTTCCCTTTTCAACAACATTCGCCCCAACAACTGGTTCGCCATTTTCATCTTTCACGATGCCTTTCACAATGATCTGCTTTTGCTGAGTGATAGATGATCCTGCGGCTTCCTTCTTGGAAATCACAATCATCTTGCCCTGGACGGAATAAGACAATCCGTTATCCAATACGGCAGATAGCACTTCTTCCAAAGAAGCATCTTTAAAATCTCGCGCAATCTGCTTCCGTTCATTTACCTCGTCTTTCTTGTAAATGATGGAATACTGTAGTTCTTTCTCGACTTCCGCTAATACCGTTTTTAAAGGAACATTTTTAAATTGCCGGGTAATCCGCTGTGCATTCATGGAGGTAGCCCCAGAAAGCATCAAGGCAAGGATTAACGCCCTTCCTACATGTTTTCTATACATAAACCAATAAATTAAAGAATTAGATTTAATTATATATTAACAATTGCGCTATTGTTTTCTAATATAAATATCCCGGTCCCGCCGTTCATAACGGATCGGAATAATCTCGGATAGAGCGTGAAAGACATCTCCGACCGTCTCTTCATTGCGAAGTGATACGCGGAAAGCTATATCTTTTTCCAAGTCGTCTCCCAAATGAATCTGAACGTCATATTTACGGGATAGGCGGACTGCCAACTCATTGAGCGTGATTTTATCATATTCAACTCTCCCTTCTGTCCAGGATTTATATTGAGAAGCCTGAACCTTCTGACGGGAAAAACTTCCGTTTTGTTTGTCAAGACTCAGCAATTCTCCCGGTGCAACCGGAATATGCCTCCCTTTATATAAAATATCGATAGAGCCTTCCAATAATGTCGTTTTAGCAGAAATATCTTCAGGGTAAGAAGATACATTAAACTTTGTTCCTTTCACCAATACACTATACTGATCCGTTTTAACCACAAAAGGAGTTCCATCTGACTGTTTAGTCACTTCGAAATAAGCTTCACCAGTTAAAAAGACTTCCCTGTTTTTAGAATTGAAGTTACCGGCATACTGTAAGGAAGAACCGGCATTCAACCATACAACTGTTCCATCCGCCAGTATCAGCTTGCTTTTTTCTCCATAGGCAGTTTCTAAAGCAAACCGGTTATCGGTGGTTTCCGTATTCCGATAAAGATAGAAACTATATGTTCCACTCAATAATAGAACACATGCAATTGCAGCAACAGCGATAAACCGCTGCAATTGCATGTGTTTAGTACTAAACACACCATTCAGCGATTGACGCACCTGCATCCGGCGTTGCAACTGTTTCCATTCATTCGAAACTTCAGGAATCAGTTTATAGGAAAGCATCCACTCCTCCTCCCATTGGCGGAACATTCTTTCATTAGAAGGTGCATCATTCACAAACCGGAAAAGAATCTCTTCTTCGGAGGGAGTAATGCGTCCTTCAAAATAACGTATTGCCAACTGGTGATTATAGATCTCCTGCTCTTTCATAATTTTTGCTTTCTATATGATGTAACAACCCAAATGAATTTTACCCAACCCCCTTCCTGAAAAAAATTCCCCAAAACAAAAGAAACAGGACTTCGTTCATTCGGAAAGCAGCCAAGCTAATATCGCGATATAGACATCCAACGGATATTTATCTTTAAAATGTGCGGAAAAGCGTGCTAAGGCTTTGGCTATATGTTTTTCCACTGCAGTAGTCGATATTTGGAGAGCATCTGCGATCTCCCGGTTTTTCATTTTCTTAAAACGGCTCATCTCAAATACTTCACGGCAACGGGAAGGCAAATCACTCATAACAAGACTGATCTGTTGTTGCAATTCCTTATACAGAAGCGTATATTCCGGACTTAGGTTAAAGTCCCAATAATAAAGTTCTTCCTGCCCGGCCACCCTATCCAAATGTTCCAGATTATGCTGCTCGACCAGTTGCAGATGCTTCAAATAATTCAGACAGGCATTCCTCACCATTGCGAAAAGAAGAGATGAAATGGAAACAGCTTCTATCAGATCACGTTTTTCCCAAAATCTCAAAAAACTCTCCTGTATGATATCCCTGACTGCTTCCTCATCCGTCACAAAACGAGCAGCATATCCCCGCAACCGAGGATAATAGCTATTGAACAGAAATTCGAATGCTTCGCCGTTTCCGTTCTTTATCTCCCGAAGAAGAGTCTTCTCGTCTGTGAAGTTTTTCATAATGATTATCTATTATGTTTCATCTCCTTATTCTTGCAATTATAGAAACCCTCTATATAGATATTCAAATCTTTGTCTATCTCAATGACGGCAAAACTATTATTTTCGGGAAGGCTTCCTTCTATCATTCCTTTCATTGTAAAATAGTGGATTCCATGCCGAAAACTATAGTTCCCGGCATGATGGTGCCCTTGGATAACGGCTACTACCTTGCCGCTTTGCTCAAGTATCGAAACGATCTCTTCCGCATTGCCGATACAAAGTTCCTTGTCAATCCCGGAGAAAGTATCCAACAATTCGTGGATAAAGATCACGACCGGCAAATCGTCTTTCTTCAGTTCCTGCCAGAGCCATTCCTTCTGCCCGGCCGGGACAAACGCTTTCGTCCAATCGAAATCACCGGAATCATAATCGGAACCATCCTCGTTGCAATTACCGTCGAGCACGATAAACTTGATCTGGTTCCGTACGAAGGAATAATAAGGTTTTCCTTTCGCACTCCCGTAATTGCTCGTATGTGCGAGAAATTCAGATTTTGATATACTATCCATATCATGATTGCCCAACACATGATAAACAGGGCCGTCGAAGGTCTGGAACTTTGCTTCTATCTCATCTAAAAACGACAAAGTCTGCCCTCTTTCAGGAATATCCCCCATATCCTTCAAGTCTCCAAGTTCAATCATGAAATCTAATTTCCGCCTATTAAAAACGTCTATTGCTTCCGATAACTTTGTGATGGATTGTTCATAATAGCGAGTTCCGTGTACATTCCGATGAGCAAAATGTATATCCGTTACCAAGCCAAAGCGCAGTCTCTTTTCATTTTCCCGCGCCAACAAGCCCGGACAGGATAAAAGCAATGCCCCAGCGCATGATCTCTTAAAAAATAATCGTCTATTCATGGTTTATCAGATTGATCAGGGCAAATGTAAACAATATTCCCGGAGAATTGGATAAAACTGTTTACCTTTGCCTTATCAAATACGAATCTGCTATATGAAACTAAAAGTAATTATCCTGCTTATCAGTCTGTTATCCGGCTCTATCGAAGCCCAGACAATTCATTACAATGCTTTCTCACACAACGATTATGAACGTCCCCGTCCGCTATTCGATGCCCTTTCATTCCAATTCAATTGTGTGGAAGCGGATTTATGGCTAATCGACGGCGAACTGTATGTGTCCCACGATTCGGTCGCCCCCAACCCGGATATCACATTCGAGAAACTGTATCTCTTGCCATTAGTCGAACGGATCAAAAAGAACGGGGGCAAAGTATATCCGGACAGCGACCGCCCGTTTTACCTGATGGTCGATTGCAAGACAGACGGCGAAGCAATGTACCCCGTCTTGAAAAAGAAACTGAAACCATACGAATCTCTTTTCTGTCATGAAAAGGACGGGAAACTGCAAGAAAGTGCCGTGTTGTTCTACCTGTCAGGAAGAAGTCCCCACAAAGCTATTGCCGCCGAAACCAACCGTTTTATCTTTCTGGACGGTACGATAGAAGATTTAGGGAAGGGCATTCCGGCCGTCCTAATGCCTGTCATTAGCGATAATTATTCCAAATATATCGGCTGGAAAGGCCAGGGAGAGATTCCCGCTGAAAAGCTCGAAAAGGTGCGAGAATATATCCGGCAAACCCATGCGGAAGGCAAACTGTTCCGCTGGTGGGGCGCACCGGACACACCACTGTTCAAGAAACTTTTTATTAAAGAAGGGGTGGATTTGATCGGGGCCGACGACTTAAAAGCGTTGAGTTTGATTTTACAGAATCCCTAAAAAATCTTTTTTCATCCCGAATAATTCTTTTTTAAATGTCTACTAATTCTGTAATCACTGACGCCGATTACAGATTAGTAGGCACTCCGATGTTTTCTTATGCTATGTAGATAAGTAAACTAGGACTACTTATAAGACGAAATATTGAATAACTTCTTCATCTCACCCGTTTTCACCTTAGCCGTAAACAGGTCTTGCAAATCCTTAGCAGATAAGGAGTAAGAGGGAGCGAAAGCAGAGGATTCCATGTATTCCAAAATGCTACGGTAGAACTGCCGGGCTTCCGGTTTGTCCTGTACTGCTTTCAGATCAGACATGCAAACTAAGAGTTTACCGTTCCCAACCTTGAATTCAAACAACAGACCCAACTTATGGTTGCGTTCGACATTGTCGATTACCTGTACGATCGGCCGGTAATCATCGGACAGACGATCCAGAATCATAGGGTAGCTCTGCTTGATGATTGGGAACCATTGCCAGTTGGTGTGGAACTCGGTCGGGAAATCAGCCAATGCAGGGTGGCCGGGATCAGTCAAGATTCCCAATGTACCGGGAGAAACTGGGCGGTCCAAGTTTTCGCAGATAGTCCGGAACATACGGTAATTCCAATAATCCGTCTGGAAAAGTCCGCCTACCGTTTGATCCTTATGTTTGTCTTTCGAAGGGAACCAAAGGACTTTGCCCCCCTCTGTCAGGTATTTCAGATGGGCATCCAAATCATCCGTCACACAAATGTCTTCAGATGGTGCAACCTCTTTATCAGCCGCCGGATAAATCCAAAGGGAATAATCATTCCGGTAAGGAGTGCCGTCTATCGACAAGGCGAGCGTGACTTTTTCAGCCTTCCGGACAGAAGCGATAGCCGGTTTCAATGTGCCTACCTTTGCCAGCTCTCCTTGTTTAACCTGCAAAGGTAAAACTCCCTTATCTAAAACTTGTTGTTTGCTGTCGGTCAATGTCCAAGACAATTGTTTACTATTCAAATCGCTTTCAGAATAATTGGCTATCTCAACCTCTCCGGTGAGCGCCTCATCGTTTGTCCAACAGAACTTCTCCGTGCAGAACAGAGGAACCACTTCCGAACAGAAATGCCGCCATTCTTCCGGCGCGATCAACCCTTTACTTTCCATAAAAGCATCCAAGATTCCGACATAAGCTGAGCCCTGTCCCGGATAATCCTGCAAATCAAGCAACTGGAAACCGCCCCATTCCGGCGTACGCAGGTTCATCTCGATATCCGCCCGGTACAGCAGGGCCGACCATTTGCCGGAAGCCATCATAAAGTCATACGCCAGGTTAATCATACCGGCCTCTTCCAAGCGTTTCTTGAAGATTTCGAAATTGCGTGGCTTCAATACACCCGTATATTTCTTGATCTCTTCATAATTCGGATATACCTGGAACTGCCCTGTCTCGTGGCTGATAATCGGAACATCGCATAATACATTGGCAGACGAGAAATCCATCTCCGAGTTTGGGTACGTGTGATTCAGATACCCACCGTCATAAGCGTCGGCAAAGGAAAAAGAGGCACGGGCATGCGTGTTGAACTGCTTGTCGCCTTCACGCCCGACACGACAAGTCGTGAAATAATCTTCATTCGCTTGCTTTCCTTTAAAGCCCAGATAATTATTTGAACCGGAAGAATAGATATGACGGTTATCCTCCTTTTTGAAGGTCTGGATCAACATGGCAAGCCCTTCCTCGCCGGACATCTCATTTCCTAATCCGAACATCACAAAAGAGGCATGATTACTATAGGCCCGATGCAGGTTTCGCCCTTCTTTTAACAGATAATCGCATAATTCGGTATCATCGATATCGATATTTCCCCAAATAGGAAGTTCCGGTTGCAGGTAAATGCCTTCGATGTCGGCTGCCTCAAAACAAGCTTCGGGAGGACACCAGGAGTGGAAACGATAATGGTTGATGCCGTACTGTTTCGCTACCTGGAAATAGTGTCGCCAAGTCTCCACATCCATTGCGGTATGGGCAATCAGAGGGAAGACACAGGCGTCATGTTTTCCGCGCAGGAACGTAGTCTTGCCATTCATGGTGAACTGCCGTCCTTTTGTTTTGAAATCGCGCAAACCGAAAGTCGCCTGCTCCGTATCGACCGATTGATCTGTTTTTAGTGAGACAGAGAAACGATATAGAGACGGTGTAAATTCACTCCAAAGCAAAGCCTTATCCCCCAGCGCAAGTTCGAGCTCCTGTTCCGGCTTCGTCCAGTCCACTTCAACTGTCTGTACCGGTGTTTTATGTTGTTTATCCGTATTCCAGGCTTCGGCATAAAAGGACAATATACCTTTTCCCGCCCCTTTGTCCGGGTTACGAAGGGTTACTCTGGCAGTCACGACTTTTTTCGCGACATCCGGATACAGCTGGATGTCATCGATCCCGCAAAGAGGTACGCTTTCCAGATAAAAATCACCGATAATTCCATTCCAGTTTGTCTGTGTGGAAGCAGAATAAGCATGTGAAGAGCCGTAGACCTTTTCTGGCACGGCCTGCTTGCCGTTATCGACTAAAATAGCAACGGTATGGGTTCCGGGAAACAGATAAGAGGACAGATCATATTGTTGAGCCGTAGAGATATCGTTATTTGCCCCAACTTCTTTTCCATCGATCCAGATCGTCGTGGGCTTCGTGCGTTCCATTACCAGGCGGACGGATGTTCCATCCCATTCTTCCGGTATATCGACCTGCTTTGTGTACAGCGCTTTCCCTTCAAACACATATTCTCTGGAAAGGGATGTAGTCAGTGTCATATCCGTATTGTAAGTTCCTTTTTTCCCCATATCGGTAGTACCGGGCAGAAAAAGAGAATCCGTACAAGACTTTGTCAACCAATCAGGAGCAATCCCCGCACCGGCAGTATCCAGTTGCAATCCCCAATTACCCTCCAAGGGAATGCGACTCTGGGTATCAGGAGGTAGTTGTCGGGTACAAGCGGAATAAAATCCAGCGGTTAACAACAAGGTAACAAGTTTAATCGAATTTTTCATCTTCTTCAAGTTTATATTTACATGCTTCAGCAGTTTTCGTTTCACCCGGTTTACAAACAATATCGAGATAACTGAACGAATTACCCAGTTCATCGTTCGTATGTTTGGCATCCATCCCGCTAATCATGGCTACATTACCCGGAAACATGGCTCTCCAAATCAATTCTTTCCCGGACTTGTTCGCGAAGGTACTACTTCCGGCAGATTGATGCAAGATAGATATTTTTCCTGAGAATACAGGAATATTTTCTATCGAAATCCAACGGGTAGCATCCGTAAAGCGCGGAAGGGTGGTAATACGGTTTGCCGTGACATCGGCATCTACGCCGGCAAGTCCACACACAATTCCTTCGATCACACCGCTGGCTACTTCGGGATAATCCCGACGTTCATTCGCATAAAGCTCCTTTAGATAATGATAGCCCATATCCTGCCTGCCGTATTTATAAAAGATCTTCGGATAGTAAGACATGCTTTCCACGTTTGTCTCTTTCTCCGACAGGATCGCCAATAAACGATTGATACGTTCCGGCTTGTCTACGATACCGAACCAAAGAGGAAAAACATTACATCCGCCTTCTTTCAGGTTTTCATTCTCCAACTTATAGGCATAATAGTTTTGAGTCTCTTCATTCCACCAACCGGTATTATATAGGCGGGCATACTCTTCCGCCTTCGACTCATAGTGGAGGGCGGCCTCTTCATTTCCTCCCAGCCGTTGAATCTGTGCATACGATTTCAATCCTCGGTAGATCGTAGCGATCAAATCGCCGGTTACCGTCAGCCCACGAACCGATTCCTCATAAGAAGGGAGCCCACGGAAGGTTTTGAACTTCGGATCGACACGTGCATCGTCTTCGTGCATCACCCCCGGACGTTCCATGATCTTATCCGCCTGCAACTGCCATCTGTCGATATATTCATTGGCCGATAAACGGAAGAACTCTTCAAAACGAGGATCATTGATGTAGACTTCATTTCCTGTCCAGAGGTACAAACGGTAACAAGCGTTCATCACATCGAAGTTCGCATTCAGGTTATACCAGAAATCCTGATCCGAGACATAATCAGCCGAAGCCGGCAGGTTATTCCTGTCTATCTCCCAATAGCTGCAATAGTCCTTCGACTCGGAAATATTCTCGACAAACTTACCCATCATATTCGCATTTTGCCTGCCATACCCGTTCAGCTCCTCGCCTATACATTGATGAGAGACATCCCGCATGCAGAAAGCCTGGCGATTCGGCAAAGCCGCTTCGTACCAAGGTCCGACCGGATCGGAATCCTCCCCGACATACCGATTCGAATTACTTACGGCCCAATCGAAGATCTTCACCAGGGCCGTATCATCGGATGCCACACAAAATGAGGTACGCGCAGCATCCGCTATATCAGGATACATCTCCTGCCCTGGCTGGCCGCAAGCACAACTTAAAACAAGGATAAGAGATAAATATGATAATTTCATTTTTATACGATCATTATGTTATTACAAAAAAAGCGCATCAGAATATCCTCGGATAGTCCTGACACGCTTTCTCCCTATAATTCAGAACTGGTTATTATTTCCAACCTTCGTTTTGGGTGATACGACCTGGGTTCAAGTCGATCTCTGCTTGCGGAATCGGCCACCAGAAATCTTTTGCCGTATAAGCATCTCGCTCCGCTGGAATCAAAACGGTATGTTTAGGCGTCCCGCTCGAAAAGTCGCGATATTCGATACCTTCGATCGGCTTGTTCATCACATCCAACAAAATGTTCCAGCGACGGATATCGGCAAAACGAAGGCCTTCCTGCGCAAGTTCCACACGTCTTTCGTTGCGAACCAGATCCCGGAGACTACCGTTATAACGTTCGGCTACCATCTTGTCAATATCGTTCGTATTACCAGCACGGTCACGAATCACTTTTATCAGGGACTTGGCTTCGTCCGTACTTCCTCCGGTTTCCACCAACGCTTCCGCCCTCAACAGATAAGCTTCCGCATAACGGAAAATTATAAACGAGTTGTAAGTTGTCCATGTTTCTTCTTCCTGACAATATTTTTTCCAAGACAGGCCGGTAGGCGTCTTGTTCCATTCGCCACCGCCGCCTTCTGCCAAGACATCACCTACGCTGATTTCCTTGTCTTGCAAAGCCCCGTAATCCTTGTTAGGATCAAAATAAGTTTTGCCATCTTTTTCAACCACATTGTTCGGAATCGTATTAAAATACTTGCCACGCATTTCCATACCTGGAGCATAGATAGTCTGGTAAAAACGGGGATCTTTATTCAGATATGGCATAGTTTCATTTCTCTCGCCCACATATTCAAACGCATCAGCTAATGCCTTCACCGGAGTTGTCACGCAATAACCACCGATAGACTGATTATACCAATTACCCCAACTGTTCGTCGCATCCAATGAATAGCGTCTTACCAGGATCACTTCATCCAGGTCTTCACAACCAGTTACAAACAACTTGTCAAAATCGGCCAGCTGCGGAGCGGATGCAACCAATTGGGCCGTTTCATCCAACGTAATCTGGAAATAAGATTTATCATTCAGATAACCGGCCGCATAAGCAGCAGCACGTGCACGAAGCAAGCGGGCAGCCGGTTTTCCGATCTTCGATTTATTGCTTGGCTTATCCGGTAATCCGGCAATTGCCTTGTCCAGGTCATCCAGGATAAAATCGAACACTTCCTTCGGGTCCTGTACTTGCTTAACGTTTTCACTTTCCGCTACTGTAGCCGGATTCTCGGTATAAAACATGATATGTCCGAAGATAGAAACCAAATCCAGATAAAAATAGGCACGCAATGTACGAGCTTCACCCAAAACCTGGTTCCGGTTAGCATCGCTTTCCCCGCCCGGCCATTGGTACTTATCAATATTGTTGATTACGTTATTCGCACGCTGGACGGAAATATATCCCTTATCCCATTTGTCAGCCGGGAAAGAAGAGGCTGTACTCCCGATGCCTCGCCCCAAGTCATATCCTCTATTCCAACTATGCGTAACCAAACCATTATCTGTCACGCCATCCATCCACAAATCATAACTTTCGACGTTCAGTCTCTCATACAAGGCGGTCAACGCCTTTTCATAGTCTTCTGCCGACTTGAAATAACCGTCCGCCGTAATAATACCTTCCGGTTCCAGATCAATATTACTGTTACAACCGCCTGCCATACAAAGGGTAAAAGCCAACGCCCCATACAGCAACGATTTCTTATATATTTTCATAATGCTCTATTTATTAGTTTAGATTAAAAGATAATGTTTACACCGAAGTTTACGATTTTCAACGGAGGAAAATCATTGATTCTATCACTTTTTCCTTCTGGGTCCAGACCTTGATACAAACTACTGAATGTAAGCAGGTTCGAGCCAGAAACATACAATCTCAGCTTTGTGATTCTCAGCTTGTCCCTGATATCCTTTGAGAAGGTATAGCCCAACTGGGCGTTTTTCAGACGTAGATAATTTGTCTTTTTCAGGAAGAACGAGTTGTAGGTAGATGCATTCCGGTTATTGGCTGCTTCCAAACGAGGCATTTCGGCATTTCCATTCTGGTTCTCTTCCGTCCATCTGTCGCGGAAATGTACACCGGTGAAGGCCTCATAGCTTGGTCCTTCGATCCATTCCCCATACATCATACGATTCGCGCCGCTTGATCCCTGGAACAGCAAACTCAAATCGAAACCTTTATATTCGCCGCTGATATTCCATCCATATGTGAACTTAGGGATATTGGAGGCAAAGATCTGACGGTCGTCCGGGTCGATCGTTCCATCGTTATTCGTATCGACCAGTTTCACATCGCCGGCATGAAGATCAGACATACCACGCGGGTCCGATTTATATTTGGCACGGTATTCTTCCAATTCCTGTTCGTTCGCGATCAAACCGTCTGCCTGATAGATGTAGAAAGCATTCAAAGGCGAACCGATCGTTTGAATATTATAACCGCTGATATTCTTGTCATCACCACCGCGGTCGATCCATTCGTTCTTGTTATAAGCCAAGTTGAAAGAAGTGTTGAATGTAAACTCTCCGAATGTTTTACGGAAACCGACCATAGCTTCTACACCTGAGTTACGAACCACTCCGGCATTTTGTTCAGGAGCATCCAGACCAATGAAATGAGGGATACCCAGTGCTAACAAAATATCTTTCGTATCTTTTGAGTACCAGTCCAATTCACCATAGATCGTGTTATTTAGGAAACCAAAGTCCAAACCGATATTAGTCTGTTCCACTGTTTCCCAAGTCACATCCGGATTCGCCATCTTCTTCTGGTAAACAGCAGAAACAAGGCTACCGTTCATGACCACATTCGAGGTGTTATACTGAGGCAGATACATGAAGGCATCGATACGCTCGTTACCGGTCTGCCCCCAGGAGGCTCTCAGTTTCAGATTATCCACAAATCCCAGATTTTTCATAAACCCTTCTTCCGAAATACGCCATGCAGCAGAGAAAGACGGGAAAACACCCCACTTATGGCCTTTAGCAAAACGGGAAGAACCATCGGTACGGATATTCGCTTCAAATAAATACTTATCCTTAAATCCGTAGTTTACACGTCCGAAGAAAGAGTTGATACCCCACTTGGTCGGATATCCTTCCGCAAACTGACTACCGGCCGAACCTAAAGAAACGTCCGGTAAAGCATCAGAGATCAAATCTTTACGCTGAGCCATTGAATAATAGTTGCGGTAAGAGATTTGCTCCATACCGTAGAGCAACGCCAAATCATGGTCGTCGCCGAAACGCTTTTTGTAATTGGCCAGGAAACGAAGTGTCATCTGGTAACTGTTGTTACGTGAATCTTTTACACTATTCGGATTATTACGTTGTGTAACCAGTTCACCAGTTTCGTTGTAATATTTATAATTCTTATAATGGATCTTTCTTCTGTCCCATGAACCGTTCAAAGAAGCCATACCCGTAAACACCAAATCCTTGATCGGTTCGAAATCGGCTTTTACCTGTCCATAAACCACATCCATATTATAACGGTCTTCCCCTACGACATCCAAATCCATAAGAGAGATGGCATTTCTATTCTGTTTATCCAAACGGTAATCGCCATTTTCATATCTGACCGGCGATGTGGGCTGCATGCTCCATACATCATACTGCACGCTACCTAAAGATTCCGGCCATAGGCGGTCAACGTGACGATATGTTACGTCACTACTCACCTTCAACATTTTGCCAATGTTCAAATCTGTATTTACACGATAACTATAACGCTGATATTCCGTATTTTTAACCAAACCAGGCTGATCTAGATAGTCAAACGAAACCAAATAACGTCCGACTTCACTACCACCCGTCAGGTTTAATGTATGCTGTGTGATATAAGTAGGTTTATACACCTCATTCGCCCAGTTCAGATAAGAATGGTTATACGGATCATCGCCTCTTTCCGTTGCCAGAATATCATCTTCCGAATATTTGATCGAACCACCGGAATTGACTAATGCTTCATTAACCATCGTCATATATTCGCGTGCGGAAACCTGCTCGGCTCTCACCGCCCGGTCCTGGAAACCGATTGTACCATCGTACGATAATTTCACTTTACCTTCCTTACCACGTTTGGTCGTTACTAGAATTACACCGTGAGCAGCACGTGAACCGTAGATAGAAGCAGATGCGGCATCTTTCAAAACAGAAATATTCTCGATTTCGGAAGAAGGAATCTGACTTAAAGACATTTCGATACCGTCCACCAATACCAGCGGTTTGGCATTGCCAGTCGTACCGACACCACGCAAGTAGATTTCAGGATCGTCACTACCTGGAGCACCACCACGGTCAACTACTGTGATACCGGGACTCAAACCCTGCAAAGCTTTTGTAGCATTTACCACTGTCATTTTATTGATTTCATCACCTTCCAGCTTTGTAACGGCACCAGTAGTCGTCACTTTACGCTGAACACCGTAACCGACAACAACAACTTCGCTCAATGCTTGGGTATCTTCAACCAACTGGATAGCCAATGTCGACTGGTTACCTACCTTTACTTCCTGCGTATTATAACCGATATAGGATACCTGTACAACCGCACCCGGAGCGACTTCCAGTGTAAACTTGCCATCGATATCGGTGATAATACCGTTTGTAGTTCCTTTTTCAATCACATTGGCGCCAATAATAGGTTCACCCAGATCGTCCGTAACGACACCCGTAATCGTTTTCTTCTGCTGAGCAATAACCGGAGCAGATGTTTCCTTTGCCTTATAACTCGACAGGACAATATAAGAACCTTTTTGGGAATAATTCAGTCCTAACTGGGTAGAGAGGTTATCCAAAACTTCCTTGATGGACTTACCGACCATATTAACGGATATCCTTTTATTTACATTTACACCGGCATCATAAATGAAAAGATAATCCGTCTGCTTTTCAATAGTATTCAAATAATCTTTCAGTGAAAGATTATCACCCTGCAGGGTGATCTTTTGCGATATCGCATTCTCTGCATGCAAGCAGAAAATGGCTGCAAATAATAACATATAGGTTATTCTCATAATCCTAAATAAATGTTTATGTCGTGATTTTAATAAGAGACAAAACCCCGACAAAGGTATTTTATTCATAACTTTGTGATATTTAAAGATTAATACTTGTGTTAGACATGTGTTAGTTGTAAGGCGGTGAATCTCGCACATTCATCGCCTTTTTACATTGTTTTTCGTGTTCCACTTCATTCCATAGGCATTTTCGTTTTTAATTTAAGGTTACACATTTACTTTATATAGATAATCGTATTATCGTCGCTGCGGGAAAAAGTAAAACGCGTACTGCGTTGCAACACCTGCAAAATGAAATCCACCCCGTCCGAAACACGACATTTACCACTACATTTATAGTCATGCAGACTTTTGTTTTGGATTACAATACGGATATCATACGTCTTCTCAAAGCGTTTCATCAAATCGGCAAAACGGATATCCTCAAAGCAAATCAATCCCTCTTTCCAACGATAATCATCCAAGTTACGGATCGATTCCACCACCATTTTACCTCCCGTCCATTCCGCTTTCTGCATCGGAGCAAGCCGGATGGAAGGACCAGGCTCCATTTTATTTGTTAACTCAATGGAACCTTCCAGCAGGGCAGCTGAAAATTCGCAATCCGACTCCGCCTCATTCACCCGAACATTAAACTCCGTCCCCAAAACTTTTATATCACATTTCTTTGTCTGTACGACAAATGGATGTTCCACATCTTTAGATACATCAAAATAGGCTTCACCTTTCAACGACACACGGCGGATATCCTCACTAAAAGAGGCCGGATAAGTCATTTCACTACAAGCATTCAGCCAGACATTCGTCCCGTCGGACAGGGTGAGGTTCGCCCGCTGCCCCGGAGGAACGACGATCTTGTTCATCTCCAATACAGGAGCCGGTTTTCCCACATTATTAGATATGTATAGGACAGACACTAGCAATACGGAAATTGCAGCAGCGATCTTCAGCGATTCTCTGATAACAAAAGGCAGGCTGAAACGGTGACCGGATTGCACCATGCTGCTATTTTTCGTCTTATGCAACAACAGCACATCAAAATATTTCCGCTCCCTTATCAGCTCTTCCCGATTCTTATTAGAAGCATCCACCCAATCGCAAACAGCCTCTTCCTCTTCAAAAGAGGCTGTTCCTGCAAAAAATCGATGTAATACATTTCTGTCCATACGTTATATAAGCACCTCTCGAAAGCAACCCCCTAAAATTTTATCCGAATATTTTCACCTTCCTTTATTTTCCGGTTGCTGATCGTTTTTCCGTCTGCGATAACGGCAACTTGCAGTTGATCGCCAAGACGCTTCACTTCAATATCGAATACTTGATTGAACGCGCAAATCTTACGCAGGTTCATATGATCCCACTCTTGCGGCAGGCGGGGAGTAAAGACAAACGAATTCAGGCCGGTCGGACGAATGCCGAACATCCCTTCCGTAATGATACGGCAATACAAACCGCTTTCGGCAGACAGATGGCGCTGGTTGCCTTCCGGCCATGCCTCGATTGCATAAGGGACATGTTCACCCAACAGACGCTGGGAAGAATAGAATCTCAAATAATCGGTAGCCTTCTCCGTCTCACCGCAAGCATACACGCCACGCAACGCATACAAGGTGGAGCGATCCCAGAATGTTTCACTTCCGGCCTGCGTCAGCAAACCGTTCTCCGTCCACAGGCGCGGAGAGAACAACGCCTGGATGGTCGCATCTTTCCGATCCTGTATCCCGACCGTGAGCGGAATGCAGATCCAAGAACGCAGGACATCATTTCCTTCATAATATTTATAGGTATCAAATCCTTCGACGGTCCCGCCGAAATAGCGGTCGATATTTTTCTTCAGGGCTGTAGCCTGGCGAGCATAGGCTGCAACCGGCTTACCTAAATCCTTCCCTAAATAACCTGCTGAGATCAAAGCATCATAATATAAGGAAGAAGTACAAAGATTTGCTTTCCCTGCTGGGAAACGGTTTTCCAGTTCATCCGCATCGGAAGCCACAACACCACTCTTGTTCAAATTGCGCCGACAATATTCCAAGCACCATTCGATCAATGGCCACAACTTTTCGGCTTCTGCCTTATCTCCTTTGGACAAAGCATAACGGGAAGCACCATAAGCGACCATCGCCGCATCGCCACGATCACCGGCTCCTGCCCAAACATCAATGCCTTCCGCTATGATCGAGCTAGGCAACGGCTTGTATTCCGGATTCATGAAGCGGGCAAAATGTTCATACGAGCACAGTGCGGAACGGTTTCCGACCTCATATCCCAAATAAGGGAAGAAAGGGTTGATATATTCCGCCTGGTCGTTTGCCCAGATAGCAGCATAGTAGGATTCGCCTCCGGGGCCATGCATAAGGCCTCCTTTCGTATCGTAAATACTTTCCGCTCCACGGATTTTTGCAAAGGCGAACATTGTATTGATGACAGGATCGGGCGTATCCAGAACCAGGTTATCCCAGAATCCGGCAATCAAATCCTGCCGGGCCTGTAATTCCCGGTCAATATCTAACGATAGCTCGCGCTCATCCTTTTTGTATCCGGCAAAAGTCGCACTGAACGTCAACTCCTCACCAGGTTGCAACTGACGAGCCACCTGTCCGTTGATAGTCGAAACTAATTTATAGCTGCCATCCACCCCTTTCGCGGCATCTGTCTCGACAACAGAGCGTGAAGAAGGGATTTCCACCGATATCGCAGATTCACCTATATTCCGTAAAATATATTTTTCACAAAAAGCCGGATTCGAAACGGAAGGAAACAAGATACGTGTCAAGCCGAGTTTTCCCTTACGGGGAAGTGTGTATTCGCTCTGGACGACCATCGTGCCGTTCAACGTAACCTCCTTTACTTTCTCATTCAGCAAAGACTGCCCGTTTACCTCGACCATATCCGTCACGTTCCAGGCAAAACGACGCATCAAGCTAGCATGAGTATTATTCGGAATCGTGCGTAGCATCGGCCATACCATACTTCTGTTCAGCATAAAGGCGCCGTTTGCATCGACTCCGTAGCGAAGCACGGTCGAAACTCTCAACCCACTCATTTCAATATGATCCTCATGCGGAACCCGCTCATCCACCTGCCAGGTAATACCACCGGCAGAATTAATAGCCCAGCGATCGGCTGCCGATACGGAGAGGCAGCTAATCCATAAAAAAGATAAAAGGCAGTAAATCTGTTTTCTCATGTTACTTAATCAATAATGTGTTTTTCAAATTTCTTTTATAATAAGCACCTCAAAAGAGATATCCCCTAAAAAAATATCATTTTTTCTAAAATACTTTTGTTTCACATGAACAAAACAATCGTCATATAATCCTTCAACTTCACTTTCAATATCTTCAATGCTTTGGATATGTGGAACTCCACACTCTTGACGGAAAGCGAGAAATAGGCAGCGATTTCCGGGTATGTTTTATTTTCATAGCGGCTCATGATAAAGATCCGGCGGGTTTTGTCGGACATCATTGCCAATGCCTCATCCACGAGCCGTCCGGCCTCCGAACTGAAAATTTCCTGAGGATCGCAGGCTTCAAGGGTGGCAATCCTCAGACTATTCACCCGTTGCTGATGCTCCTGGATACGTTGTTCCACATCTTCGCGGACACGAAGATGACGAAGGTAATTCAGACATTTATGTTTGATCGCTTCCAGGATATAGGCAGGAATATTCGAATCGGAAGAAAGAGAATGGCGATTTTCCCAATAATACATGATTCCCTCAACAGCAATATCTTCCGCTGCCGCTTCATCTTGCAGGTACGTATTGGCGAAACGCACAAACAATCCGTGGTAATCGGCAAACAATTTATTAAAAGCTTTTATCTCCGAGGCTGTTTCCATAATGTCTCTTTTCGCCGATAAAGATAGTACAAAAAACGCTGTTTCCAGACTGTTATTTCAGAAAAACAATCTGAAAACAGCGTTTATATCTCCTCTCTCGTTTATGCGAATCAGAAACCCATGTTTTCAACCACTTATTTTACTTTTTCGAACCAAGGCAGGCGTTCCAGAGGAGCTGTCACTTCAATCGTTTTCGGTCCCTTGAACTTCTTACCCGTATCGTCTACCCATACACCTTCTGGCAGCATCACTTTGCGCGTGTGTTCCTTGGTCAGTACCGGGGCAACCAGATATCTGTCACCCAACATGAATTGATCCTTGCAATCAACGAATCCCTGGTGCGGAAACGCATATTCCATATGCCGGATGATCGGCTCACCGGTCTTTGCGGCATGATACGCCTGTTCCAGAATATATGCTCCCATCTTCTCATGCAGACGGGCATAATCACGGCAAATCGCCAGATGCTTTTCATCGAGGATGCGCCAAGGAGCCACCGAGAATTGCATCATCGGCATCAAGGCATGTACCTGGCAGGAACGCACGATCAGCTCTTGATCGAGCTTCGTCTGGTCTACTCCCAGGAAAGAGGCGAACTGGCCTCCGCCGATCATATCCGGACAGGCATAGGCATATCCCAGCAAACCGGCAGCAATCATATCAGGGATCAGCAGGCCGACCGCATTCCAAGAGTAATCTTTATCACCTAGACGCTGAACCAGCGCTTCACCTCCCATCTTCCATCCGGCACGATATTCGTTAAACGGGAAATCCAACCCGATCTTCGCCCAATACCGACACATATCCACTGAAGCAGCCGACTTATCGTAAAACTCCAGTTCCGGATCGTTATAATGACCGATATCACCGGCATCGAACTTGAAACCATCCGCCTCATATTTCTCCTGCATGCCGCGCAATTGTTGTTTCAGATGTTCGGCAGCGGCCGGATTGCTCAGGTCATAGCAGGCACTATAACCGTTCCACCACGGAATGATGGCCGCTTCATTCGTCCCCCTTTTTTTGATCAGGAATCCTTTCTGCTGAAGCTCACGAAACTCCGGGCTATCCGGACTGACGAACGGGCAAATCCAGAACATGATCTTGAATCCCTGTCTGTGCAGACGATCAATCATTCCTTTCGGATCAGGAAAACGTTCGGGTTTAAAGTCGAAATTGCCATAATATTTCTGCCAGTTGTCATCCACCATGAACACGCCGACCGGAAAATCATTCTCCAATACATGATCCGCATATTTCAGGATATCCTCCTGATTCTGGTTATACATCAGTTCGATCCAGGTATTATACTGCGGCATGGAAAAGAACAACGGATCCGGCAAATCACCGGAAGGTGGGAAATGTTTGGCAGAAGCAGCCATATAAGCATCCTTCAACGTACGGCCCGCCAATACCGGCTCCATCTTCTCATAATCGGAATACAAACGCAACTCTCCATTCTCTACCTGAAAAGAAAACGGCTTGTCACTCCAAATATACCGTCCCTCCGAAGAAAGCAGAAGCGGCACGTTCTGATTGTTCAGGTTCTCGGCAGAGAGGTCGAACAAACGCAAGTCACCTTCAAAAGGCATCTTCGATCCCAAGCCGACTGCACCGCCCCACCATTTCTCTCCTTCGAGAGACGTTATTTTCGATTCGTACTTGCTCGCAGCAAAGCAGGGCAATGCCAAGAGAACCAAGAAAAGGAGACAGATTGATTTACGTGTCATAATATATTCAATGTTGTTATGTTATTTGCCGAATATTTCCACAAATATACGTTTTACTGTCGAAATACAATCTCCTTCCGGTTCGCTCGAATAAACATTTGTTGCTTTCGTCCAGCGTTCCTCGATTGCATAAAAGTCGATAGCCGCCGTTTTTCTGCCATCCAAAAGCCGAGTCTGATAATCGAACCAGGTTTTCCAGCGCATATAATAGAAATCTTTCAGGATACCATTCCATTCGCGATGGGCATAATCGCGCAAGCCGCCTTCGTCGGCCGCCAATCGGTTACCCCAAGTCGTAATCTGTACACGGGCATTCCACTCGTACAATTCCTTTTCTTCAGGAGTACCTCCGAGGCTGCGGGCACGAGCGATCCAGGTTCCAACCTTAAATTCAGGACGCGTTGCCAGCAATTCGTCCTGCAACAGGATCAAACGCAGGAAACGGTCGGAAGCATCCTTATACAACTTTTTGTCGCCAGCGGCAAAAGCGGCCTCAACAACCTTCTCCGTAAGACGTCCTTTCTCGGCGATCGCCTGGCGGACGATATCGACCAAATCATACTCGAAATTATTGTTTCCCTTGAACTCATCGGCTACAGACACCATCATGGCGGCAGCACGAATCACATCGTTCGGATCATAATAGTCTTTCATCTCCGACCAGCTTGAAACCTGATACGGATGTTCGGTAGGACGGGCACAGAATACAGATTCATGAGTTCCCTGCTGCGTATTTGCATCCGGACAGTTATAGATGGAATTGCTCAACAGTATCCAAGCGTCCTGCACCGTGGGATTGCTCTTTCCGTAACGGGCAACCGTATACTCCCTCAACCACTGATCCTTGTCGAAACGCTGCGGACGCCAAGGCAGTTCCGTCAACAGTTCGAACATGACCGGGTTGTTTTCGCTCCCCTCCATCGTCATGCCGACTCCTTTCAGCGTTTTACCGAACGGACTTTCCTTCGCCTTATAGAACTCGTCGATCACGTGCTTCATCTTCCCGTGTAATCCAACGTTCCCACCATAGTTCAGCAACATACAATAAATCCAGTCATGCTGTCCGAACCCGTCCTTCCGGTACCAAGTAGATGCAGGATCTCCCCACTGCGGACGGCTTTCCGCGAACAGATCCAACACGATCAGATCTCCCGCCTCCAAATTTCCGATCATCTGCGGACGCGGGTTCGCCTGCCATGCCTGAGCCACCCAGACGGCCTTCGGATTATTCTTCTTCATTGCCTGCATAATGGCCTTTCCAGCTGCATCCAGATCCACGCCAGCCACACTTCCGCCTTCATGGAACGGGTCCATACTGTAATAGTCCGCTTTGCCGTACAGCTTGTTCATCTCCTTATAATATAAGGAAGCGATCTCCTCGAAACGCGGATCTGTCGGTTGCAAAAATGCCGGACGGCGATATCCGTTCCATAATCCCGGATCAGAGACATTCAAACCTAACTTCTCTTTTGCATTATGAGGAACCATACCGGAGTATCCGGGGAATACCGGTTCGATGCCATATTCACGCATCCGCTTCACGATCCGTTTCTGCAAAGCGATCTGCTGCTTATACCAACTATCCGGATTCGGGCCGCCCCAACCTTCCAAGTTGTTCATCAACCACCAAGCCTGGAAACCGGGACCGGCTACAAAATCGTTGATTTCTTCCTTCGTATAGCCTAACTTGCTCAGCACATTGTACCAAACGCCATCCGCCCCGACCATCGCCAACGGCAAGTTAATGCCATGCAACGCCATCCAGTCGATCTCTTTCTCCCAACGCGTCCAATCCCAAAAGGCCATCGTATAGGAGAAGGTACAATAGTTGAAGTCATAGCGGTATTTCATATCCGTCTCATGACGTTCCTTCTGCTTCACTGCCGGCAAGACCTCCGGCAATTCGGCCTGCATGCCATTCCAGGAAAGATGAATTCCGGCATGATATTTCAGATACCAGTTCAGCCCGGTCGCAATACTCACATAATTATTACCCCGGATCACGACCTTGTCACCTTTCTGGTCGAGTTCGAAAAAATCGACAGGAGATTTCACCTGTTCAATCATAAATTTACGCGACGCACCTTTGTCGATACGTTCCAGCAACCCTTCGATAGGGGAAGCCGCTTTTACGGCAAGCGCAACCAGCAACATGCCGAGGATATGGATGATTTTCATTTGACAGAGATTTTATTCATTAAGATATTGACACCATACTTTCCGTCAGGAGACACCCACCACTGCGTATCGCCGTTTGCACAACGGATCGCAAAACGATTGTCATACTGCAAACGGGCGGAGCCGTCGGGAATCCATAGGCCGAGGCGATACATTCCCTTTGCCAGACCGAGCGGAATCTGCAAGTCGGTAGAAATCGTATGCAGGAGCGGAGTGCAGGAGCTGTCGCCCGTTTCATACGGTTGCCAGTCATTCACATTCGCATCCGTCAAGGCGACATGGCAAACCTTACCGGACTCGTCAATCAAGACCAGATAGACAGGATGTTCATTAAACAAAGTCGAGAAACCGCGGTTTATCAAAGATATTTCGACAGGATTAGCCTGTCCGGCAAGCAAAACCGCCGGAGCCGTCATCTCCTGCAACTCGATACGATAACCGAGATGGTCCCGGATATAATCGAATACATTCCGTTCCGCTACAGAGCCATCTTTCCTGATGAAATACCCATCCGACACCGGCATCTTGTTCTCCCGCAGGAATTCTGTGGAAACAGGAGTTTCCTTCCAGTACATCATCGAATACTTATCTTTCGTATTCTTTTCCTTATAGTTATGAATCACGCTAAGAGAAGTGAAATGTTGCAAGAACAGGCGGCGTGCCGTTTGCAATCCATCAATGATCCACCCGGCTTCAGGATTATCGGGGTCCTCATTCATGCTCCAGGTTCCCCAAGGTAATTCTCCGTCGACCGGAAAACAAGGAGACTCACGCACAATCTGCTCATAAGCAGGCGTACCTTCTGACATTCCGCCATCCCACTGATGCTTTTTGATCACAATAAAGTCATCATGGAAAGAAATCCGTTTATAATCATCAGAAGCCGTATCCAGCAGGTTCTTATATTCGGGAACCCGTATCTGGACAGCCCGTCCTTCCGGTGTCATCCGGCAGATATGTTGCAAAATAGTCCGTTTCGTATCGTCCGACTTTTCGAGACCATGAAAAGAACTGTGCCATTCTCCCCAAGCACCGATCATGCCAGCCTGTACAACCTGAATCACATCCTTATTCTCTTCAAGGAAAGACTTGAGCTGTTCCGTATGGCGAATGATGTCTTCCAATGTAGGACCAGTAGCCGCTCGCCCCAAAAACTGGGTTTCATAAGCAAAACGGAGGACCGCTTTCTTGCCTAAGGACCTTAATTTGTCAAAGAAAATACCCATTGTCCGAAAATCCTCTCCTGTCAGCTCTTTTCCGACTGCTCCCGTCAAATAGAAGTAGGTCTGAACCAGTGATACGCTATCGGAAGCATAGAGTTCGGACTGTTCTTCCAGATAAGAAGTGATATCAGGATATTCTTCGGGAGCCCAGACATAGTTCTTTTCCGTTACATCCAGTGCCACTTCAAGTCGGAATCCTCTTTCGGGGTTATACAGCCCTTCCATTCCAGCCGGATCATCCGCATAAATACCCCGGAAAGTACGATGCTGCACCCCGGAATCGCAAGAGGTGAAAAATCCAAGCATCAATGCGGAAACCAGCATAAAGGTCGCAATGTTTTTCATATCAATCGTTTTTAGTTGTTGTTATAATCAATGTAGCCTCCTGCCCTTTCAGCAAGTCATCCGGCAGACCGGTAATCTTCCCGTTCACGATAACCGTTCCGGCATCCTGAACCAAGCGCAAGGCTTTATCATCCAACGGTTCCCATTCCACAAACTGTTGTGTTACCGTCCCGTCGTTATAATGCACATTTACAAACGAAGGCGTGTATAACAACTCGCGTGTCACATGTCCGTCAATATCGCGCAAGGTAGCTTTTCCTTCGGATACCTGCAAGCGTGCCGGCTCGATAGAAGTGATGCGTAACTCATTTTCCGGTACTGCCTGACAGCCTTCGGGTATCTTCTTGTACATGCGGATATAGTCGATATCGAAACTCTTCGGATACGGGACGGAAGGATCGTAAGTCCCTGTCCAGCCGTTTTTCGCTTTCCGATTGTCATAAAAAGAGATAATCTGGACCAGCGGATAAGTGATCGCCGCCTTATGCGTCATCACCCGTATGCCATCCACATACACAGTCACACCTTCCGGTGTCCAGTCGAAGCCATATACATGAAACTCTTCCGCCAATTTCTTATTGGCGAACCAAGGATGTTCCGTGTGATACTGGATCGTCGAGTCTTTCCAGCTGTGTACGGTAGACCAGATACGATTGACATCAGTCCCCAATATTTCAAAGATATCGATTTCGCAACTTTGGTTCGGATCATCTTCAAACCCGATCAACCACCAGGCACAATGCACCCCGCCCCCAGCTTGCATCTTGGCACGCATTTCATAATAGCCATACTGGTTTATTTGTGTAGCTTCCGTCTTGATCGAATGAAGGGCTTTCCTTTTCGGATCATAGTGATGCATACCGGTACGGCTGGCACTCATAAAACCCGATATATACATTCCCTTATCAAACTCATTTTTTGAATCCCGGTCGATCGTCAACCGGACCACCCCGTCTTTCATCTCATACGTCGGTGTACAGACAGTCCGGTCTTTCGACCAAGAAGGCAGATACTCAGGAATCCATTTCGTCCGGTCGATCTCTTTCCCTTCAAACTCATCGTGAAAGATCAAACGGTAACCTTCTTTTTCCAATGGGCTGGCGGGATAATCCTGTGCCTGTATGTTCTGTAAGCTGGACTGCAAAAGGAAACAGGCAAGAAGTGTACTGAATAGATATTTATTGCTCATGATATTTATTTATTAACGGAGAGAAAAAAGGCCGCAAATGAAGCGGCCCTTTCTCAATTAAATATAGACTCTAAAAGAATCGGATCAATAACCTGGATTCTGAACGATTTTGCCCTTACCTTCGTTGATTACAGCTTGAGGCAACGGGAATAAAACAAACTCATCTTTAGTCGTCGTACAACCACGGTCTCTTGCATTCTGGATAAACTGTCCGTGACGGATCAGGTCGGAACGGCGGACACCTTCGAACCAAAACTCATGCCCTCTTTCATCCAATACTTTCTGCAAGAAATCGTCTACTCCTTTTACATCACCCATTGTATATGGATTCAACTTGGCACGTACACGAACTTGATTCAACAGATCCAGTGCTTCGGAAGTTACGGCATTTCCCTTACGGACAATTGCTTCAGAAAGCAAAGTCAGGACGTCTGCATAACGGTAAACAACCAAGTCGATCTGGCTGCCGTCTCCTGTAGATTCGGGGTCTTCACCATATTTTACAGGAACAGCTCCAGAATAAAGGTTACCATGTTTGGCGATATCAGACTCTTCATTAAACAATACACCATCAGTACCTACATATTCGCCAACCAAAACAGACAGACGGTCATCACCTTCCTCAAAAGTACGGTAGAAAGGCCAAGGGACTTTATAACCATCCCATTTCTGGATAGAAGCATTCTTAGTCGGGTAGTTTCCCGGTAAAGCATGGTCATGCCACAACTGAAGATTTGTACCTCTTTCTTCCGTACAAGCAAAGATAATTTCCTTGTTCCCTTCATTTTCAAGCGTAAAGATATCTGCATATCTGTCCATCAATCCATAACCGTATTCGGCTTTCAACAATTCACGGCCGCATTCTTCCGCTTTCGCCCAATTCTTCTCATGCATGTAATACTTCATTAGAATTGTATACGCCAAACCTTTATCAAAGCGTCCGAACTGTGTCGTACGGGTAGGCAAGCCTTTCAATGATTCAGTCAATTCCGTTTCAATGAAATTTGTCATCTCTTCTTGAGTCGCACGCGGCTCAATTACTTCATCCAACGGATTCTTCAAATCTTCCAGTGTCGGAATTGGAATAGGCCCATAGAAATCATACAATAAAAATGCCAGCCAACCACGGCCTAAATGAGTTTCAGCCATCAGTAAAGCCTTCTTCTCGTCACTCATTTCTACATTTGAGATACGATCCAATGTCAATGTCATTGTACCCAAATATTTGGCATAATCCGTATAATTGAGAGTCGTATAAGAATGATTCGGAGTCCAGTTATGAGTTGTCAGCGGAATCCAGCTATCATTCACCCAACAACAAACAGCAATATCGGTTGACATATCACCAATAACCTGGAAACTGTGAGCCGTACTGAATACACCGCTATACTCCGCACTACGGAAAGGAGCATAAACACCTCCCACAACAAGCGCCTCCGCATCCTTTTCATTCGTCGGAAAAAAATCCGGATTGATCGCATCATATCTTTCCGAATCCAAATTAGTACATGAGGCCAATGCGCAACAGCACATTACTGTATATAATAATTTCTTCATGACTTTATCTTTATTTTTAACTGTTTATACTATTAGAATGTAATATCCAAACCGAAGCTGTAAGTACGAACATTCGGGTAAGCCCATTGCAACTGAGATGGAGCACTTTCTGAACTTGAAATGTCAGTTTCCGGGTCAAGACCTGTATACGGAGTGATTGTAAACGGATTGTTCACGTCGAAATACACACGTACGTTAGACAGAATATGTTTGCTGGTCTTAATAGGAATATTATAACCTAAAGTAATGTTACGACAACGGATGAACCAAGTCTTTTCATAATAATAGTCACCGACCCCATAGGCACTTTCAGTCTGGAAATATCCGGGTAACGTACCGTTCGGATTGCTGGAGGACCAAAGATCCGATATTGAAGTAGGCTGATTATAACCACGGCGCAAGTCATTAACGTTATTACTCAACCATTGTTTCTTATAACTTCCGGCAGAAAGCTTATCAAACTGTCCATAGAAATAAACATTGAGATCAAAGTTTTTCCAACGCAAAGTATTATTAAACCCAAATAAATATCCAGGGTCAGCAGATCCGTAAATCACTTTATCTGCATCATCCAACTTACCATCAGGCTTTCCGGTCTTCATCGGAATGCCATGCTTATCAACTTTAATGGAACCATCGGATTCATAAACATATCCGTCAATATCTTTGATCTTCACCTGTCCGGGTAATGCACCGGGCATATGGTCGATCGTTTCACCTACTTGAACCAAACCATCTGACAAATAACCGGAATAGTAACGCATCCATCCGTTATACTCATCATAAGCATTCGGTTTCCATTTCGGATCACGTTCTTTCCACTTGTCACGATAGAGAGAGAATGTCAAGTCTGATGTCCATTCAAAATCCTTATTACGGATATTAGTCGTATTGATCGTCAATTCAAAACCCTGGCTCTGAGTCTTACCCACGTTCGCAATGATTTTATTCACCTCGTTATAAGACAGCAAAGTCTGTTCATTCAACAAATCGGAAACGACTTTATGATAATATTCAGCAGTTACATTGACACGTCCATCCAAGAAACCTAAATCCAAACCAACGTTCCATTCACGGGCTGTTTCCCAAGTCAAAACATTGTTTCCGAGTTGACTCAAATAGACACCATTGATCATGGAATTGCCAAAGATATTATTGTTACCTACTTTATAATAGCTATAAGCTTTATCTCCTACGTTGGAGTTACCTGTTTCACCATAGCTCAAACGTAATTTACCATTAGACAATACATTTCTCAAAGGAGCCAAGAACTCTTCTTCCGTAAACCGCCATCCGGCAGCAACTGAAGGGAAGAATCCCCAACGTTCACCCGAAGCAAAATTTGAAGAACCATCGGCACGCAATGTCGCTGTCAGCAGATAACGGTCTTTAAACGTATAGTTCAAACGACCGAAGAATGAAGCCATACGAGATTTGGTCGCACTCGATCCTACAGTCGGACGTTTTGCATTACCCGCGCCCAAGTTGTTATACAAGAAACCGTCTGTAATGAAGTCATTGCTTTTTCCTGAAAACATTTCATATGTAAACAACTGATAAGAATGACCAACCAAAGCGTTGAAGTTATGGTCGCCTACCTGTTTCGTATAATTAGCAGTCAATTCCATCAAGTAGTCGGAATTATCACCCTGCGCAATAGAGGCCGCACCATTCTCACGTTGTCCATAAAGCGTTGTCGTTGGCAAATATTGTTTCAGTTTTTGATAGTTACGGTCGATACCGAAATTTGCCTTCAACAATAAGCCATCTATCGGGCGAACTTCAAAAAATGCATTTGCCAATAAACGCTCTTGAGTCGTCTTATCTGTAATGTCCAGCAATGAAACAGGATTCGGCAAGAAAGAAGCATCGGAGTTCATCGAATAATTGCCATTCTCATCCCGAATGGGCAAAGCCGGATTAAACTGAGCCGCAGAAACCAAAATTCCTGCATTCTCATTCTGGCCACTACCTAAAGGCACGTTGTCATATTCATTACGTGTCGCCGTCAAATTAATCCCCATCTTTACATATTTGCTCAACTTCTGGTCCAAATTGGCACGAAGAGAGTATCTTGTCATTCCATTATTTTTAATCACACCATCCTGATTAAAATAGTTTCCAGAAACCAAGTACTTCGTATTATCGTTACCTCCTGTTATAGATAAGTTATGAGAAGTCTGAAAACCTAAACGGGATATTTCATCAAACCAATTCGTATTATTAGCCGGATTGGCAATCTGAGCATCTGTATAAGGCAATGTCAAAGCCGGCAGGGAAGGGTCTGTCGCCTCTTTTCCTCCATAAATGCCAACACCGTTCGTACGCATCCATTGTTCACGAGTATAATCGTTTGTTGCCCGCATAAAACCGGAAGCGTCCAACATCTCGTAAGATTTGGCTATCTGCTGTACAGAAGCCGATCCGGAATACTGTACCTTAGCCGCCCCGCTCTTACCTCGTTTTGTCGTCACGATGATCACACCGTTACCGGCACGAGCACCATAAATAGCTGTCGAACTTGCATCTTTCAGCACTTCAATAGATTCAATATCGTTTGGATTGATAGAAGCCAGGATATTATCTTTATTACCTCCTGAATATTGATTACCACTATCCAATGAACCCGGAGAATTCACAGGAAAACCATCAATAATGATCAACGGGTCATTCCCCGCCTTATCAGAAGAAGCGGCACCGCGAATACGGAAAGTTGATTGTCCACCCGGCTGGGCACTAATCGTGCTGACCTGCAAACCGGCAGCCTTACCAGCCAAAGCATGACTAACTGTAGACACTGTTGCCACAGGAGTATCATCCATCTTGACAGATGCAACTGCACCTGTCATATCCTTCTTCTTCATCGTACCGTAACCGACAACAACCACTTCTTCCAAAGCCTGTGTATCTTCTTTCAACAGAACGTTGATCACATTCTGGTTCTTCACAACAATGTCCTGAGGGATGTATCCGATAAAGGAAATCTGCAAAGTCGCGTTAGCCGGAACTTCGATGGAAAAGTTTCCATCCATGTCGGTAGTAGTACCGTTAGTCGTACCTTTCTGGATAACGTTTGCACCGGCGACAGGGCCGAATGCATCGCTTACAGTACCGGTCACCTTACGATTCTGCTGCGTGGCGGCGGTAGAAGCCGGAGCTGCCTCGGAAGTCAGGACAATGTGACGATCCTTGATAGTGTATTTCAAACCTGTTTTAGCTGCAATAGCATCCAACACAGTCTGAATATTAGCATTCTTTTCATTGATAGAGATCTTTTCGTTCTTGTTGATCTCTTCCAGATTATAGAAAAACAGGAACTCGGACTGCTTTTCGATCTGTTTCAACACTTTTTCTAAAGTTTCATTCTTAGCTGAAACATTTAGAGTAGCAGTTTGCGCATAGGTGGAAGCAACCACGCTTGACAGACAAACAGCCAACATTAACACGGTTAATTTCATGATTTTTATAGTTCTTTTCAGGTTAAGAGAAACAACTATACGTTGATTATTCATACTTTTGAATGTTTTTAAGATTAAACATGATCCCACGGCAATGGGAGTTTAATTGTTCACACTTTTAGAAGAGAAGATCCGGCAAGATTTTCTCTTCTTTTTGGTTTAAGACTAACTGGTGTTCATATTTCCTACTAAGATTAGCAATTTGTTTTTATTTAGATTTCTGATATTGTCACGTGATGATCATCGATCTTATACCGGACCGGGATTGACAGATGGATAATCTCCATGATGTCTTTGATACTCTGCCCCCGATAGAAAGTCCCGGTAAATGTCCGGCGCTTCAGTGCTTCCGACTTAACAGTGAACTGCACGCCGTAAACATGGCTCAACCGATACAGAATAGCTTCAAGACTTTGTTCGGGGAAATAATAATATCCGGTCGTCCACGAAACAAACCGGTTGGCGTCGACCTGTTGCAGGAGGGCTGATCGCGTTCTTTTGTTATAGACAAACTGTTCGTTCGGCTTTAAGACCGTAGGATGTAACAGGTTCTGCGTGGTCAGCAGGACAGAACCTTCCAGCAGTGTCGTAGTCAGGAGCGAATCGGTCGGATAAGCGGAAACGTTGAACTTCGTCCCGAGTGCTTCGATAGATTGTTCTTTGGTCTTGACAATAAATGGCTTATCTTTATCTTTGGCTACTTCAAAATAGGCTTCCCCTTCCAGTTGCACGATACGTTCGGACTTACCATAACGGGAATCATAAGAGAAAGAAGTCCGGGTTCCGAGACTGACGCGGGTTCCGTCCGGCAAAACAACAACATCCGCTTCAAGCCCGTCTCCACCGACATAACTGGTAATCCGGTCGTCATATTCTCTCGAAGAAAAGATAAACACAGTAGAAGTAATGGCTGCGGCAAACATTGCCGCAGCCGCATAAGTACTTATGCGGGTCAATAAGGAATATCTTTTACGCTGGCGGGACTTTCTCTTATCGAGAAGGCGAAGCCAGCTATCGTGTATTTCAGAAGCACCACGGGAAGGAGCGCAGGCTTCATAAAGTGCTTTGGTCTCGAAAAACAATTTTTTGTTGTCTGCACTTTCATTCACCCAGGCATAAAAATCGTCCAAAGACCGACCTTGCAGCCGTCCTTGCAAATACCCGATGATTAATTCCGAATGTTCGTTTTCCATTTTCACTTAATTATTAGATGTAGATACAAAGTCGACACATGGTTAACTTGGTTCTTACATATACACAACGAACGGGAAAGAAAAAATACTCACAAGAAAAACAATTTTTTTCGTCATAATCCGGGAATTGCCTTCACCATGTGTGTCTCGTCCTAATTTGGGTTGACTGTGTATTAAAAAATCCTGTTATAGGTGGTCTATAAAAGTAAAAAAACAGACAAACCAGTAAATGAGTCGGGGGGACGAAAAGTATCATAGAGTGGCAACTACCATACTTCTATCGTCAGGCTATAAAGTCATAGAGCTTTTGACCTACGTCGAATACCTTTTTGACTAAGGTCGAAAAGGCTTTTGACACTAGGCAAAAAGGCTTTCGACTTAGGCCAAAAATACAAGGAGCTATAATACAGGCCTTAATTTTTTGTATATTAGGTCATTAAAAAGCTTCTATAACTCCTTTATTTTTCACTTAAGAAATTGTTTTGATTCTTTCGTCTCATGAATTAAGATGGCTTTGGTCAGATTCGTCACTCCAATGAGTGAAAGCAGATCTTTAAGGTGAAGGCAGTCCAGATGCTTGCATTCACTCTTTTACACATTGATTTTCAACGTATAGCAAGACAGGGTGAAGCCAACGCGCAAATTCTTTATAAAAGAAATATCAGTAGGAACAGATTCGAACAGTTCTTACGCAGATAAAGGAGGGAACGATAAAGCTGGTTCTCGACCGTACGGACAGAGAGATCCAAACGTTCTGCTATTTCGGCCGCTTTCAGACCTTCGAGATAGGACATACGGAAGATTTGCTGGCTTCTTTCAGGCAGTTCGGCAACCTTTTTCATCAGCAGATCGAGCAAATCCTTTCGCATGAAAAGTTCGTCGGATGCCTCAAAGAAGTCAAGCTCTTCCAATTTTAACTGAAGGGCGCGATGATCGATGATCTCCTGCTCCATATTTATCCGGCGAAGATAATCCAGGCAGGCATTCCGGACGGAGACATAAAGCACCCGTTTCAGGTCATTCTCCGGAAGGCGGAACACCTGCTTGTCCCACAACTTCAGAAATACATCGTGGACAATATCTTCGGCAAAGAAACCGGAAACGAACTTCTCCGCAAAGCGCATCAACATCGGGGCATACTCCGTATAAATATGCCGGTATTGATCTATGTCCAAAGATGTATTCCCCATATTTGCAAATATAGAAAAAAATCTAATTATTCATTAACAAACACTTCATGTACACCCGGTTCATCGAATTTTATCGGTTCGACCTTTCCGGTGACAGCATTCATACATTGAACTACATCGTTTCCGGTAGTCTGGACCTTGACCACCCAGCCGTTCTCTTTCTTGCAGACAGACAAGATATCCGTCGTATTGGAAGCCGGCATGACAGCCAAGCCGTCAGCGCAATGGATGGTTTCAATATGATAACGGCGCACAACAACCGGAAACTTTTTACCTTTATAGATAAAGGTGGCCGGACGCTGGTCTTGGTCGCTCGCCCAATCGGTATTCAACAGATAGATCGTACGGCGGTCCGAATGATCCCAAACCGTGAAACCGACTGAAGGAGCCGCCTCCATCCAGCCTTGGCAGGTTTCCTCACCGGCAGCCTTGGCAGCAATTTCTTTCATGGCTTCCACATAATCAGCTTTCAACATCGTTTCGGCTGGATAGGCTTTCTGGGGGAAATAGATGATTTTTCCCGAACCGCAGGCGATCTCCGTCTTAGTGGTCAGTTGCCGGTAATTTTCTCCCAACATCTCACGGAGAACCGCATCGTCGGCAGGGAAACGGACCGGCTGGGCGG